>ERZ1292623.1154-Hain-H51-01um-R1-1154-length-26111-cov-15_pt1 | contig 12326 bp, 18 predicted proteins | sample MGYA00564398_ERZ1292623 | MGnify/ENA primary metagenome ERZ1292623 (study PRJEB36523, sample SAMEA6512633) | groundwater metagenome | collected 2019-01-07 | study: AquaDiva: Metagenomics assemblies of 32 groundwater samples | reverse complement strand
GTGGCCCGACTTTCTTATGGCGAGACGAGCGTGATGCTCACGGGCGACGCTCCGCTATCAGTAGAGGCGCGTCTCGTAGCGCTTTTTGGCAAAAAATTACAGTCAAATATATTAAAATTAGGGCACCACGGTTCAAAAACATCTTCAAGCCCGGCGTTTCTCGGATATGTACATCCCGATTACGCCATTATTTCCGCAGGGTTAAACAATTCATATGGTCATCCGCATAAAGAAGTAACGGGTCTGCTAGAAAAATTTAAAATTCCGAGACTTATGACTTACGAATTGGGAACAATTATATTTAAAAGTGATGGGGAGACGATTACATACACAAAATAAGGTGCATTAGCGCCTTGATTCGGCTTCGCTCGGACGTCATAAAAACAAGTCTTTGCGCCGTCCTCACTCGCCGAAATAAAAAAGCCCGCAGAGGCGGGCTTTTGAAGGAAACGAGTTGAGATGTTTTTAGTCAAGCGTACAAACTACGCACCCTTCGGGGAAACCACACCGGTGGCCGCACCAGCGATGCGGTTTTCCATCGAACTTTCGTTCTGGATGCGCAGTAGGATGTGTGGTATGCACCGGTTGTCGTACTATGACCCCATAGTGCCTGGGACTGCTTTGCGAAACAATGTCAAATGCCCTTTCGACTTCAGCGTGAGATGGCCGACTAATTTTTCGTTTAGCCATACTACTCCTTTCTATGTAATCAATTATACTGTTAGTGAGTTTAGTATTCTCTATTCTGTATGTCAAGTTTGTATATCAAACAAAAATCACGTCAAGACCAAATTTTATTTTATTTTTTCCGTGAGATGTCTATTTTTCTTGAGACAGGAGGTGCAAATTTTTATTCGTTTACCGTTTGATAAAGCCGCCCATTGAAGATTGGGGTAACGGCGTTTTTTGCCGGTCGGGTTGAACTTGGTGGCGCGCACTCTGTTTGAGTAGTGCCCGCCAATAATTGTTCCCTTATCGCAAATTGGGCATGCTTTAGCCATCCCATTAGAGGCAAGTCGCGTTCGTAGCGCCCTGTGTGAAATTATTATTAAAAAATTTACTTATTACTATCATATTACATTCATTATACATAATTTACTCGACCACGGCCTCTAACGGGACAAGTTAGTAGAGCGGATGCTATCATGGAGAGAACTTTCCCGCAACCGATTTTATTTCGGCTAGCGAGGAGCGTGTGGGAGTGTACTCATTCACACAGAGTCCGCCTAGCCCGGCTGACCGCCGGTCGGCCTAGGGAGCGAAGACGAAATATTGTACCCAGTTATATTCGTAACCATTCGTATCATTCGTTCTCATTCGTAGCTATTCGTATCATGGACATCACTCAAATTTTTTTCATACTAATTCTAATCTTTTCGGTTATTGTGCACGAAATCGCTCACGGTTATGCGGCTGATTATTTGGGCGATCCGACAGCCCGTCTCTCCGGCCGCCTTACTTTAAATCCACTACCGCACATAGATTTGCTCGGGTCGATCATTCTGCCAGCGCTTTTAATATTATCCAAAGCAGGTTTCATTATCGGCTGGGCCAAACCGGTGCCGTATAATCCCTACAATTTGAAAAATCAGCGATGGGGGACTTTAGTTGTTGCCGGTGCCGGTGTTTTTATTAACTTTCTCATTGCTTTATTTTTCGGAATGCTTATTAGATTTAGCGGCACGCTTGGCATAGAATCGCAGGCATTCTTGGAAATCGCCGGTGTTGTTGTTCTTATTAACATTTTGCTTGGCGTTTTTAACCTTATTCCAGTACCACCACTTGATGGATCCAAAGTGCTTTTCTCTCTTTTACCGCCGCGACTCTATTATATAGAGGAGTTTTTGGAGCGATATTCAATATTTTTAATACTGTTTGTCATTTTTTTTATGTGGCGTTTTATTCTTCCAGTCATCTTTTTCCTGTTTACTCTTTTCACGGGGGTATTGCCAAATGTCTAGAAAAGACAAGATAAACCGCGCCTTCTTGCATTTTCTGGATGTGAATAGTAGAGTAGTGCTACATCCGTTTGGGGTGTTTTTAATTTTACCCGCCAAAATTTTCTAAGGAGGGTAAGGTTATGTAGATTTAGAAGTTAAGCAGGGTAATCCGCTGTACCTCCCCACGGATAATCCAGAAAATTTAGGAGGGTAAATGCCTACAATAAATCAACTAGTTCGCAGGAAAAGAGTGAAAGCAAGGCGCCGTTCAAAAGCGGTGGCTTTGGCGCGCGGGTTCAACAATATTAAAAACCGCCCCATCTACTACGCCTCACCTTTCAAGCGCGGTGTTTGCACTAAAGTGACGACCACAACTCCTAAGAAACCGAACTCGGCTCTCCGAAAAATCGCTCGCGTGCGCCTTACTAACGGAATGGAAGTGACTTGCTATATTCCCGGCATCGGCCACAAGCTACAAGAGCACTCGGTGGTGGTTATCCGCGGTGGCCGGGTGAAAGATTTAGCCGGCGTGCGCTACACAATAGTCCGCGGGCGACTTGACGCCACACCGGTGGAAAATAGAAAGCAAGGCCGTTCGCTTTACGGCGCCAAGAAAGAAAAAAGAGGGGTAACAAAGAAATGATTAACCAACGACCAACAACCAACAACAAAAAGAAATTAGAAAAATCCGTTGTAGGTGTTGGGTTGTTAATTGTAAGTTAAAAAAATGCGACGACCATTCAAAAAAAAGAATACCGTTCCGCCTGATCTAATACACGATTCCGTCAAGGTTTCAAAATTCATCAACTATATTATGGGGAGCGGTAAAAAGAGTGCCGCTAGAAAGATTGTCTATGGCGCCTTTGACATTATTAAGGAAAAGGAGAAGGGTATGACTCCATTTGAGGTATTTGAACTGGCGCTTAAAAACGCAACCCCTCAAATGGAAGTTCGCTCGCGCCGTATCGGTGGCGCCAACTATCAGGTTCCGCGCGAAGTGCGTCCGGAGCGCCGTTTTATGCTCGCGCTTCGCTGGATTATTGAAGCGGCACGCGCAAAGAAAGGCGCGCCAATGAAGAAGCACTTAGCCGAAGAATTAATGTTTGCGGCCAAGAACGAAGGCGCGGCTATTAAAAAGAAAGAAGATACGCATAGAATGGCGGAATCAAATAAGGCCTTTGCCCATTTTACTTGGTAAAGGGCGCCCGGATGTATTTTTTAAAACGCATATAAAATTCTACTGAATTTTTGTTGTACTCGCGCCACCCTACTGCGCAATGTTTTAAAAAATACAAACCTCGCTCAAGCATTTAAATATAAAAATTATAGATAAATAAAATATGAATCGCGACTATCCATTAGAGAAAGTACGTAATTTTGGAATAATTGCCCACATTGACGCGGGGAAGACCACCACCACCGAACGTGTTTTGTATTATACCGGCGTTTCGCACAAAATCGGTGAAGTGCACGAGGGCAACACTATCATGGACTGGATGGAACAGGAACGCGAGCGCGGAATCACCATCACCTCGGCGGCCACGACTTGTTTTTGGACGCCCACCTATGATAAAGCGAACGAAAATTTAAAACATCGCTTCAATATTATTGATACGCCCGGCCACATTGATTTCACCATTGAAGTGAAGCGCTCTTTGCGCGTGCTCGACGGCGCGGTTGTGGTATTTGACGGTGTGGCTGGCGTTGAACCGCAATCGGAAACCAATTGGCGATACGCCGATGATGCCAAAGTTCCTCGCATTTGTTTCATAAATAAGTTGGACCGCATGGGCGCCTCGTTTGAGCATTCTTACGCGACGATTCTCGACCGACTTTCCCCAAAAGCGGTGCGCCTGCAAATTCCTATCGGCCTTGAAGAACATTTTGAAGGCGTGATTGATATCTTGCGGATGAAAGCGTATAAATTTGAAGGCGAAATGGGCGACACGGTGGTGGAAATGGAAATTCCCGAAAAACACAAAGCCGAGGCGGAAAAATATCGCCATGATTTGGTTGAAAAAATAGTGGAGCAAGATGAAACGGCGATGCATGAATATTTGGACGGCAAACAAATTGAATTTCCCCGCTTGAAGCAAATTTTACGCAAAGCTATTATCGCTAACGAAATTTTTCCGGTATTTTGCGGTTCGGCGCTAAAAAATAAAGGTGTCCAGCTTGTACTTGACGGCGTAGTGGATTATCTTCCCTCTCCGCTTGATATTCCTCCGGCCAAAGGCATTGACCCGCACACAGGCATTGAAAAATTTAGAAGCGCTTCCGACACGGAGCCGTTCGCCTCGCTTGCCTTTAAACTTCAGTCCGACCCGTTTGTCGGCCAGCTTACTTTTTTCCGTGTCTATTCGGGAACGCTTCTAGCCGGTTCGTATGTGCTTAATACCCGCACGGGCAACAAGGAGCGTATCGGGCGAATTTTAAGAATGCACGCCAACGAGCGCGAAGAGGTGAAAAAAGTTTTCACCGGAGAAATCGCCGCCGCAGTCGGTCTAAAAGACACGCGAACTTCAGACACGCTCTGTGATGAGAACGACCCGATTGTTCTTGAAAAAATTATTATTCCCGAGCCGGTTATATCGCTTCGCATTGAACCAAAAACAAAAGCCGACCAAGAAAAAATGGGCGGTGCTCTTTCGCGACTTTCGCAAGAAGACCCGACTTTTCGCATTACAACGGATGCCGAGACCGCCGAGACGGTGATTTGGGGAATGGGCGAGCTTCATCTTGAAATTATTGTTGAGCGAATGAAGCGCGAATTTGGCGTGGAAACTACCGTCGGCAAACCGCAAGTGGCTTACAAAGAAACGATTACAGGCGAGGCGGAAGCGGAAGGAAAATATATTAAACAATCGGGAGGCCGCGGCCAGTACGGACATGTCCGTATCAGAATTAAACCGATGGACAGAAGTATTACCGAGGAAGATTTGCCGAAAAATACCAAGCGCTCTCAATACATGGACTTCGTTAATTCCATAAGGGGCGGTGTTATCCCGAACGAATTTATTCCTGCCGTTGAAAAGGGTTTGAAAGAGAGCATGGAGCGCGGGGTTTCGGCCGGCTATAGAATGGTAGATATCTCCTCTGAACTTTACGACGGCTCGTACCACGAAGTGGATTCCTCTGAAATCGCCTTTAAGGTGGCGGCGTCTATGGCATTTCAAGATGCCGCAAGGCGTGCCAAACCGGTGATACTTGAACCGATTATGAAATTGGAGGTAGTAGTCCCGGAGAAATTCATGGGCGATGTAACGGGAAATCTTTCCGGCAAGCGCGGGCAGATTGAAGGAACAGAAGAGCGCGGTATGAACAAGGTTATCAAAGCCCTCGTACCGCTCTCCGAAATGTTTGGCTACGCCACTTCGCTTCGTTCAATGACTGAAGGCCGCGCCACATTCACTATGGAATTTTCAAACTACGCGATTGTCCCGAAAAACGTGGCAGATACGATCATTGCTGCGCGCGCCTAACACCACTAAGTATTAGAATTGGAACTTCTCGCCCCGTAGCCACGCGCCTTCCTCTGCGCGTGTGGTACCGGGGTACCCACGAATGTCGCTACCGCGATAATTGAAAGTAGGAAATAATAATATCAAACAAAAAAACGCCCGATTTGGCGTTTTTTTGTTTGATGGGTTTTATTACATTCCCATACTTGAACCGCACAGCTTGCAGTTTGTTTTGTGCGTAGCGACTTCATAGACGGCAGCGAGGCCTACCAAAATATAGACGACTGTCTCAACCGTCGGCCACGAACCTAAAATCATATTGACCACATTCCATCCAAGCGCGGTAAGACCCCAATTGAGGCCACCGACTACAAGGAGTATGAACGAAGTCATGTGTAGTCCTTTCATATTTTTGTTATGAAAATTACTCTACTAATGAAGAACCTTTAGATAATTATATCCCACTTTGCTTAATGGTAGCGATAGGGGGGTGTGCACATCTACACCCCCACACTCATGCATGAGTGTGGGGGTAAATTTGACAAGCATTTTCGCTTTGTTATTATGTCCCGTATGCGCATTTTTAGTGCGCCTGCCTGCCGGCAGGCAGGTTGTTTTATTTTTAGTTTTAATTTAGTCGGTATTTATTAGTAAATTTAATTTAGCGGTTGTTCATTAGGTACTTTCTCGTGCGCTAACGAACTATCGGTAATTCACCCGCCTAAGTTTTTGGATACCCTCCTAAATTTCAAGAAAATTTTGGCGGGCAAGTCAAAAATTTTGGCGGGCAAGCAAACCTATGGCAGAAGAATTTAAGCGAGATAAGCCCCACATGAATGTGGGCACCATCGGCCATGTCGACCATGGCAAGACGACCCTCACCGCCGCCATTCTCCATGTTCTTGATATGAACAAGGGAGCAGGCTACGGCGCCCGCGTTGAAGGCGTTGATAAGATTGACAACGCCCCCGAAGAAAAGGCGCGCGGTATTACTATTGCACTCCATCACTCGGAGTACTGGACGCCCAAGCGCCACTACGCCCACATCGACGCTCCGGGACACGCCGACTACATCAAAAACATGATTACCGGCGCCGCTCAAATGGACGGCGCTATTATCGTGGTTGCCGCCACTGACGGCGTGATGCCCCAGACGCGCGAGCATGTTCTTTTGGCCCGCCAAGTCGGCGTGCCGAAGATTGTTGTATTTCTCAATAAGTGCGACATGGTCGATGACAAAGACCTTATCGACCTCGTTGAAGAAGAAGTGCGCGAACTCCTTACCAAGCAAAATTTTGACGGCGCCACGACGCCGGTAATCCGCGGTTCAGGCCTCAAGGCTCTTGAATCAAAGTCAGTAGATGATGAGTGGGCAAAGAAAGTTCTTGAACTCGTTGATACTCTTGATTCATACATTCCACAGCCAGAGCGAGATATTACAAAGCCATTCCTTATGCCAGTTGAAGATATTTTCTCAATTGAAGGACGCGGGACCGTTGTAACCGGCCGTGTTGAGCGCGGGAAAGTGAAAATTGGCGAGGAAGTTGAGATTGTCGGTATCAAGCCGACTTCGAAAACAACGATTACTGGCATTGAAATGTTCAACAAACAACTTCAGGAAGGTATCGCAGGCGACAACGCTGGCATGCTTCTGCGCGGTGTTGAGAAAGAAAACATTACTCGAGGCCAAGTGCTTGCCAAGCCAGGTAGCGTAACTCCGCACACAGATTTTGAGGCGGAAGTTTATGTCTTGAAGAAAGAGGAAGGCGGCCGCCACACGCCATTCTTCAACGGCTACAAACCGCAGTTCTATATTCGCACTACTGATGTGACCGGCGAAGTCACGCTTCCAGCCGGAACCGAAATGGTAATGCCGGGCGACACAGTGCAATTCAAAGTTAAACTCGTTGTACCGGTTGCTCTTGAAGACAAACAACGCTTCGCTATCCGCGAAGGAGGCAAGACTGTTGGCGCGGGTGTTGTTACGAAGATAACAGCGTAAATGCAGACAAGTGACAAATAACAATTAACGAATAACAGATTCCGTTACAAGTTAAAAGTTATGAGTCAAAAGTACCCAACAAATGGTTACAAAAACCAAAACTAAAGAGACCAAAGTAAAAAAGGCGCCCGCCAAAGCGAAAGCAAAGGTAAAGGTAGTGAAAGCTCCGAAACCCGAAGAGGCCATTCAGAAACTTCGCATTCGGGTGCGCGCCTATGAAAACAAAATTCTTGACCTGTCGGTGAAGCAGATTATTGATACCGCTCTCCGCTATGACGCCAAGATTTTGGGACCGATTCCGCTTCCAACAGAGATTAAGAAATACACAGTCAATCGCGCCGCTTTCATCTACAAAAATGCACGAGAACAATTTGAGATGAGAATACACAAGCGCCTGATTGATATAGTCAACCCTTCCGGAAAAGTTATAGAAGCGCTGACTAATCTTTCGCTCCCTTCAGGAGTTGATATAGATGTAAAGATGATTTGATAGAAAAATAATTAATTAAAACAAAAGCCCCATTCGGGGCTTTTGTTTTAATAACCCTTGAAAAACAAGGGTACATTGTTATTTTTTTGACTTTAGACCGCCTTTAGTATATGAATAGGTTTCCCCTTTATCAACTTGTCGATAAGAGATATAATAGATGTAAGACTTTAAAAAGATGAGAACGGCATCAAATACAAAAAGTCGTGGAACTATGCATTTTCTATTAATAAAGGAAGAGGCAAAGGTGTTGGGTGTATGTCTTGATTTTAATATAATCGAGGAAGGAAAAAATATTTTAGAAGTTAGAAAGAATCTAGAAAACGCAGCATTTCTCCATTTACAAACCGTTAGAGAAAAAAAACTTTCTGATAATTTGCTCAATCGGCATGCTTCAGAAAAATATTGGCGTTTGTTTGAATTAGCCCTTGATTATAAAGCAAAAAAAGAAGTGATATCGGCTACTGCTAGTCCATATTTTAAGAATAAACCTGCTTTGGTATCATCGTTAGTTTAAATCTATGGCGAAGGGAATTAGTGGTTGGACTACTGATGATTTATTAAGTTTTTTGGAGTCCCACAATTTTTACTTCCATAAAGAACTCGGGGGTTCCCATCAGGCCTGGATAAGCCAAGACAATTTGTCTGTTGTTGAAGTTAATACAACTTATGGCACTTATCCAGAAAGAACCCTTGAAACAATGATTACAAACTCTAATATTGATAAAAAGCACTGGAGGTTATGGACTACCCTTGGGTCTAGAGATAAGAAAAAAGCAACATGTTGCGATAAGATAAAAAAAGAAAATAAAAATAAATAGTACCTATTATTTATTGGATTTGAAACACAACTTCCCAATCCAGGTTCTAGTACGACATTTTTTCTTGCATTTAATTTTTAATTAATATATACTCTCCCTATCTCATTTGAGATAATCTAAGTCCCCGTAATGGGGGACCAATGGACAAAACCGCAAGACGGAGTCCGTTGCGGATTTTTGTTTTTAAATTAAGGAGCAAAGCGACTATAATTTATTACCCGAGCACCAAGGGTACCCGTTTGGTGCTCGGTGACGATTTTTATAGTTGTTCCCCTCCTTAAAAATCAGTCATGAAATTTATCGTAGGAGTAAAACAGAATATGACGCAATTTTTCGCCGAAGACGGGCGCGCTTTTGCTTGTACTGTTTTGAAAGTAACTCCCTCGACCGTGACGCAGGTTAAAGAAATGTCGCGCGATAAATATTCCGCGGTTCAAATAGGATACGGCGAGCAGAAAAAAGAAAGACTCACTAAAGCCGAACTTGGACACTTGAAGGAAATAACTCCCGTTAAAGGCCTCAAAGAATTTAGAATCTCTGAAGAAGAAGCAAAAAGTTATGCTCGAGGAGCTAAAATTGACACTTCGGTGTTTAATGTCGGCGATACAGTGGAAGTTTCTGCTATTTCAAAAGGCAAGGGCTTTCAGGGGGTGGTGAAGCGACACGGCTTCCATGGCGGTCCGCGTAGCCACGGGCAAAAACATTCCGAACGCGAAGCCGGCTCCATCGGCGCCACATGGCCACAGCGCGTTATCAAGAATAAGAGAATGCCGGGACGAATGGGAGGCGATAGAATTACTGTAAAAAATTTAAAAGTACTTGCCGTTAATCTGGAAGAAAATCTTCTTTTGGTAAGCGGGGCAGTACCGGGGCGTCGCGGCACTCTTGTCGAGATACGACAAGCGCAGATTAACGCAGACTAAACGCAGATTTACGCAGAATTCACATCAAAAATATGGAAAAGAAATTAGAAGCAATTGTATATAACCAAGAGGGTGAAAAATCTAGCGTATTTACATTACCTGAAAGTGTTTTTGGCCTTAAATGGAACGCCGATTTAGTGCACCAAGTTGTGACGGCCATGCAGTCAAACGCACGAGCCGGGACAGCGCACACCAAAGGGCGTGGCGAGGTGCGAGGCGGAGGTAGAAAACCCTGGCAACAGAAAGGAACCGGCCGTGCTCGGCACGGCTCGCGTCGCTCTCCAATTTGGCGTGGCGGAGGCATTACGCATGGTCCTACCAACGAAAGAAATTACAACAAGAAAGTGAATAAAAAAATGGCCGGCAAGGCCTTGGCCACGCTTCTATCGGAAAAATTTCGTTCTGGGCATATTGTTTTTATTGACACTCCGAAATTTAAAGAAGCAAAAACAAAACACGCCGCGAAAATGTTAGTTGCACTCTCGGAAGTCAAAGGACTTGAGAAACTTTCATACAAAAAAAGAAGTACCGCTTACCTAGTATTTTCTAAAAAAGAAATTTCTCTTGAGAAAATATTCCGTAATCTTCCGCAAGTTGAAATGGGCGAGGCCAGGAATTTAAACGCGCTTGATATCGTAAGGCACCGATATATTGTTATGGTTGAGCCGAAAGAAAGTGTTTTAGTTCTTGAAAAGCGTCTAACGAGATAAAAATGGAAAAGAAAATTAAAAAAAAGAATACTGTGGCAGTTCCAAAATCATTCTCACATGTGCTCATTCGTCCACGCATTACCGAAAAAGCCACGGCTCTCGGCGAGCATAATATATACACTTTTAATGTGGCTAAAGACGCCAATAAAGCGCTTGTCGCTTCAGCTATCTACGCCACTTACGGAGTGACACCGCTTCGGGTGAATATGGTGATGATTAAATCGAAGGGGGTGTTAGTGCGCGGAAAAAAGGGAGTAAAAGGAGGCGGAAAGAAAGCATTGGTCTTTCTTAAAAAAGGCGATAAGATTGAATTCGTTTAAAAAATATATGAAGAATTATAAACCCACAACCCCATCGCGCCGTCATATGTCCACCGTTTCATATTCGGGTGTGCTTACTGCCGACAACCCGCACAAAGCTCTTACTCGAGGCCGTAAACGAGATGTGGGAAGGAATTCTCTCGGGCGTATTACTGTTCGCCACAAAGGAGGAGGGCACAAGCGTGCTTATCGCGAGATAGATTTTTTGTACAACAAGATTGATATTCCGGCTCGTGTTGAAACGGTTGAATACGACCCTAACCGCTCCGGTTTTATAGGTCTGGTGCTTTATCGCGACGGAGAGAGACGATATATTCTTTTGCCGAAGGGAGTATTAGTGGAAAGAGAAATACTTGTATCGGAAAAAGCCGAAGTTTTGCCGGGCAACCGCCTGCCGCTTTTTAAAATTCCTGTCGGAACTTTTGTATACAATATTGAACTCTTACCAAAAGGCGGTGCGAAACTTGTGCGAAGTGCTGGAGTATTCGCTGAAATTGTGGCGCAAGCGGAAGGTTATACAAGTTTGAAGCTTCCCTCAACCGAAATAAGAAAAATTCCGGACAGGGCTTGGGCATCAGTCGGTGAAGTGTCAAACGACGAGCACAAATTAAGAAATATCGGCAAAGCCGGACGAAATCGCTGGCTTGGGATTCGCCCAACTGTGCGCGGCAGCGCTATGAACCCTGTTGACCATCCGCACGGCGGTGGTGAAGGCCGTTCTGGACGAGGACTCCGTCGCGCCAAGAGCGCCTGGGGCAAGCCAACCGGAAAAGGGCAGAAAACACGCACGCCGAAAAAATACTCAAATGTATTTATTGTTTCCCGCCGTCGTGTGGGCAAGAAAAAGGAAGTAAAGATATAAAAAGCCCTAAAATTAAGGGTTTGTTTGACAAGGTAATTCAATCTGTTACTATATCCCGAAGCTCATGTGAGCTTTTTTGTTTCTATTTGCTTATATGCGATCACTAAAAAAAGGACCTTTCGTAGAGGAGAGACTTCTACGTAAAATCGAAGGTAAGAAACCCCAGACTTCCGAGGTTATTAAAACCTGGGCGCGCCGTTCCGACATTTCTCCGGAGATGGTTGGTTTTACTTTTGGCGTCCACAATGGGAAAACGCATATTGATGTGCTGGTGACCGAAGATATGGTAGGGCATAAGTTGGGCGAATTCTCTCTAACGAGGAAATTCGTTCGTCATGGGGGTAAAATGCAAAAAGAAATTGACCAGCAAAAGAAAGACGCCGAAATCGCCTCCGCCCAAGCAGCCAAGGCCTCCACGACCGACACCAAGGGTGCCGCCCCAGCCTCTCCTAATAAATAGGATGAATCCCGTTAGAAGCCGCGGTCACGGTGTAAAATAGAAGCTATCAACAATATATGTCACAAAGTCGAATAAAAATTAAAAGTAATGTAATACAACGCTGGCTGACTGCGACCTGCTTCTAACGGGATGAAAGCTTTTCTCAAAAACTATCGCCAGTCCCCGCGTAAAGTTCGCCTTGTCGCCGACCTTGTTAAGGGCAAGTCCGTTCCCGAGGCGCTCCACATACTTCGTGTCTTAGTTAAGCGCGCGGGCACGCCCCTTGAGAAACTTATCCGCTCCAGTGCCGCCAATGCCGAAAAAAACTTCGGGTTGGATTTAAAAAATTTGATAGTGAAAA
>ERZ1292623.3982-Hain-H51-01um-R1-3982-length-12327-cov-9_pt1 | contig 12327 bp, 15 predicted proteins | sample MGYA00564398_ERZ1292623 | MGnify/ENA primary metagenome ERZ1292623 (study PRJEB36523, sample SAMEA6512633) | groundwater metagenome | collected 2019-01-07 | study: AquaDiva: Metagenomics assemblies of 32 groundwater samples | reverse complement strand
ATGGTACACTTGGCACCAAACACCACATCCAGAATTACGTCAAAATCCGTAAGCAAAGCTAACGGAAGAACAACCTATAGGGGCATGCTACATGTAGCCAAGGGAGCTACAAACGTCAAGGCTTCTGTGAGATGTGACGCACTACTTTTGGATGATACATCAAAGACAGAGACCTATCCATACATGGAGATTAACCAAGAAGATGCTACAGTTACCCATGAAGCAACTGTAGGAAAAATAGGAGATGAGCAGATCTTCTATCTGATGAGCAGAGGGTACTCAGAGGAAGATGCACTAACACTAATTGTAAACGGATTCATCGAACCATTTACCAAAGAGCTCCCAATGGAGTATGCCGTTGAGCTTAATAGACTAGTAAAAATGGAAATGGATGGCTCTGTCGGTTAGACTGCCGCAAGCTTAGCTTTTGTGATTTGGCATGGCGTTATTTGCTTTATCCACACTTGGTTCAAACCATATAGACGAGATCTCAGCTGCAAATAATGAACCATCTTGGCTTAAAGAATACAGAAAAAATTCTTTTTCAATATACCAAGAGCTACCGCCCGAAATCTCGCCACTATACAACAAATATTCTGACGCAAACAAGATGGACCCACAGCAAGTATCATTTTCGCTAAGCTCAGACAGTACAATTCCTAGTTTTATCAATGACAGAATCGCAGAGATTGCAGATAACCCATGCATAGTACAGGTTGGCACAAACATACAGAAGATAAATCTGCCACCTGAACTAAAATCCAAGGGCGTTGTCATCTGTTCGATAAACGATGCAATACGAGATCATCAAGACAAGATAAAAAAATCACTTGAATCAACGGATCCTAAAAAGGACAAATATACCGCACTTAACAATGCACTTTTCAATTCAGGGTTTTTCATTTATATTCCAAGAAATTTGATCTTGGAAAAACCAATACATATAATTTCATTGCTTTCATCAGATGGAACTTCTACAGTCTCACGAAACATAGTGGTAGGAGAAGAAAGCAGCAAGGGTCTAATCGTTCAGGAGCTTTATGCCACAAAGAGCCCAAAACAGCAGGCATATCTTGAGCTACTAGACGTTCAAGTAAACCAGAATGCTGAACTTGACTTGGTCACCCTACAGGCCATGGACCAAAACGCAGTAAACTTTTCCACAAGGACAGGACATGTTGCAAGAGACGGTAGAATTAACTGGTATCTTGGATTGTTTGGAGGCCTTCTTTCAAGGTATAAAGTTGATAACTACCTAAACGGAACAGGGGCAATTGCAAATGACACCGAAGTTGTTTTTGGAAACAACAACCAGTCATTTGATATCACATCCAATTTGATACATGTGGTACCGTCAACCATTGGACGAGTTCTTGAAAAATCCGTTCTAAAAGATAAATCAAAATCTCTTTTTAAGGGAATGATACGAATTGAAGAAAACGCTCACCACTCGGAATCCTACCTTTCAGGTCATTCTATTTTATTGGATAAAGGAGCCAAGTCAGACTCTATACCAGGGCTTGAAATATTTACAAACGATGTCAAAGCTACCCACTCTGCATCTGTTGCACAGATTGATGAAGAACAGCTATACTATCTTGCTACAAGATGTCTTGACAGAGAAGCGGGTCAAAAAATTATAGTTGAAGGATTTCTTGAACCGCTGTCAAGAAAGATGTCATACCAGATCCGAGCTTGGATTAGCTATCTTATAGAATCCAAATGGCTTGGTCGAGAGCTTACAATAAAGTCAGATGAACAACTAAAGGCAATACTTGAAGTGGAAGAAACAAGATACCGTGAGACTGACATATTTGAGAGCCACTACAAATACAGGTGAGAAAAATTCTTGTCACAATGGGTAAAGGCTTGCAGTAAAGAAAAACTTGGAAAAGGTGAGATGGTTGACTTTGATTACAACGAAAAACAGATTCTCTTGGCAAATCTCAACGGAAAAATCTATGCCACTGATAGGATTTGTACACATGCCCAGGCTGATCTCTCAACAGGAATTTTGGGCGAGGAAGGAGTAACTTGTCCATTACACCTTTCTACTTTTAATCTTGAGACTGGGATGCCACAAAATCTTCCTGCAGAAAAACCACTAAAAACCTACAATGTTAAAATAGAACAAAATGAGATCTATGTCGAGGTAGAGTAAATCTTGCAAGCCAGTACATTAAATATTGAAAATATTAGAAGGGACTTCCCAATTCTGCAGCGCAAAGTTCACACAGGCAAACCGCTGGTATATTTTGACAACGCAGCAACATCACAAAAGCCAATCCAAGTAATAGATGCGATTCGAGATTACTATCTTAATTATAATTCCAACATACACAGGGCAGTGCATCAGCTCGCAGAAGAATCAACAGCTGCGTTTGAGCTAACACGAGACAAAGTTGCAAAGTTCATCAATGCCAAAAACCGTGAAGAGGTTGTATTTGTACGAGGTACAACAGAGGCAATCAACCTCATTGCATATTCTTGGGGAAGACAAAACGTCCAAAAAGACGACATTGTTGTAACCACTGAATACGAACACCACAGCAACATCGTTCCATGGCAGCTTTTGGCAAAGGAAAAGGGAGCAAAGCTACGATACATTGGAATGGATGACAATGGAGAACTAATACTTGATCAGCTTGACGAATATTTGGATACAGGACGAGTAAAGCTTGTAACAGTTAGTCATATGTCAAATGTTTTGGGAACAATATCTCCCGTTGAGGACATAATTAGGAAGTGTCACAAAAAGGGAGTCAAGGTTCTACTTGATGCAGCCCAGTCTGTTCCACACATGAAAGCCGATGTACAAAAATTGGACTGTGACTTTTTTGTATTTTCAGCACACAAGATGCTTGGACCTACAGGCGTAGGAGTGTTGTGGGCAAGAAGGGAAATACTAGACAGCATGCCGCCATTTCACGGTGGCGGAGACATGATAAGGGAGGTACACAAGTACGAGACCACCTGGAATGACTTGCCATTCAAGTTTGAGGCAGGAACCCCAAACATCGCAGACGTCATTGGGTTTTCAGCTGCCATAGACTATCTCAATGAGATAGGAATGGACAAAGTAAGAGAACATGAAATTGAATTAACAAAATATGCACTTGAAAAAATTTCTGCAGTAAAGGGAATCATACTATACGGAACACCTGACATGTCAAAACGCGGTGGCGTTATCTCTTTTAATCTTGGAGACATACATCCTCATGATCTTGCAACAATAATAGATGAGGATGGTATTGCAATACGTTCAGGCCATCACTGTGCGCAGGTATTAATGGAAAGACTTGAGGTTGCCGCAACATCTCGTGCAAGCTTTTATATCTATAACACAAAGGACGAAGTCGATATTTTTATTAGGTCACTTAATAGAGCAAGGGAGTTGTTTAGAATTTGAGTAGTGCAGATATCTACAGAGAAATCATTTTGGATTATTATAGAAATCCGCGTAACTATGGTAAGATAGAAAATCCAGACATTTCAAAGCGTGACAGCAATCCATTGTGTGGTGATGAGCTTGAGATGCATATCAACATAAAAGATAACAAGGTTTCTGACGTGAAATTTACAGGTAAAGGTTGTGCAATCAGCCAAGCAAGTGCATCAATGCTAACAGAGCTTATCATGGGAAAGGACTTTGATTATGTCAAAAAGCTAACAAAAGAGGACATCCTTGAAAACCTTGGCCTCCATGATCTTGGGCCTGCTAGGATAAAGTGTGCATTGCTTTCGCTTAAGGTTCTCAAGTATGGCATCTACTCATATCTATCTGAGAAGCTAAATGACACTGCCTCTGCAGATAAGATAAAAGAAGAAGCATCCGGTCTATTTTAATGGGTAATCTGCCTCACACAGCCCTACAAATACGAAAGATTATCTTTGAAAAATTCAATGACACCAACCTGAGATTTACAGGTGATGAGATCTTTGAAGTACTGAAAACACTAGACATCGACAAGTCTTTGATCATAGAAGATACGAAACCATTTTTTAATCAGTTGCACAAAGATGGACTTCTTAGACCAATAGCACAGGATTTCACAACACAGTGGTTCAAGCTCTTTGCCGAAGTCGAAAAAATCAAATGTAATTCATGCAATCTTGAAATTCACTTGGGCAAATTGGAAGACAGAATTTGTCCAAACCCATCTTGTAAAGCAGCTATTTAGCTCGGTATCTTTTCGCTGCTTCTTCCAAAGATTGAATCATTGGAAGCTTCATTCCAGCAAGGTATAACACGAGGGCTCCGCCTGCTGTACTGATGTGGTTTATTTTTTCTGCTAGGCCGTATCTTTTTAGTGCTGCAGTAAGATGACCACCACTTACAATGGTAGTGGCAAAAGAATCCGCAACTGCCCTGAGCAGACTTTCAGTGCCAAACCTGAAATTTTCATTTTCAAAAAATCCTGCAGGACCGCTGATAAAGACGGTTCCCGCACTTTGTATTGATTTTGTATAGTGTTCAACAGTCTTTGGACCAAGGTCAAGTATTTGGTCTCCACTACCAAGCTCCCTGACGTCCATCTCGACTCTGGAACCATTCCTATCTATTGCAATATCTACAGGAGTTGAAAAGACATCGGGATGTTCTCCTATCAGAGAATGTGCCTTTGCAACCACTTCTTCTTCCCTTTTTATGTCCAAGGGGAACTTTATTCTGCCTTGAGCTCGCATGAAGACGTTTGCAATGATACCTGTCAGCAACACTTGGTCTGCTCTGCCGCTTTGAATGAGAGTCTTTATTGCCTCAAGCCTGTCCATGACCTTTGATCCTCCAAGTACTACCACATGTGGTGCCTTGGCAACAGTCATTATCTCATCTAGCTTGCGCACCTCACGCTCAACAAGCCTTCCTGCGCAAGCAGGCAGAACATATGAAAATCCAACAATGGAAGGATGTGATCTGTGTGAGCTTGGAAAAGAATCTAGAACACAAAGATCAAAGAGCTTTGAAAGCCTGCTGACCATTATTGTCTTTGCAGCTTCCACAGGCGAAAACTCATAGTTTTCTTCCGCACAAAGCCTTAGGTTGTCAAGCAAGAGTATGTCGCCATTTTTCATGTTTTTTATTTCTTTTTGGGCTTCTGAACCAATTACATCTTGAACATACTTGATTTTGCGATTCAATACCTTCTCAAGCACCTTTGCATGGCTTTCCATGCCAGTGTAGTCTTTGTTTCCTACTCTTCCTTGGTGTGAAGCTATGACCACCTTTGCTCCACCAAGATCCTTTAGGGATTCGGTAGACTCTCGTATCCTGCTTGTTTCTAGTATCTCCATAGTCTTTGGGTCTATGGGGGAATTCATGTCGACACGAAGAAAAACAGTCTTTCCTTTGGTATCAAAATCCTCAAGTGTAAGAAGCCTCACATCGATCCTATCATGTGGTACAGTTAAAATCTTTTAGTCGAAAAAACGAATCTATCTTTGAGGTGAATTTTATTTCAACTTGGAAAATATTGGTTATGAATACAAATGTATCAACAAGTTATTATAGCATATTTTGAGTAATTTCATATGCCAAGAATTATTCACTTTGATATTCCTGCCGATGATCCAGCTAGAGCACAGAAATTCTACCAAGACGTATTTGGTTGGAAGTTTGACAAGTGGAATGGCCCAATGGAATATTGGATGGCAAAGACCGGAGATGACAAGCAGCCGGGAATTAACGGTGGTCTTGCAAAAAGAATGCCGGGGCAGGCTGGCATGACAAATACAATTGATGTCCCTTCAGTGGATGAATTTGCAAAAAAGATTGAATCCAAAGGTGGGAAGGTAATTGTACCAAAAATGGCAATTCCGGGAGTAGGCTACTTTGCACAGTGTTTGGACACAGAAGGAAACTGTTTCGGAATTATTCAGATGGATCAGAACGCAAAATAACTTTTTAGGATCTGTGAACCAAGTATGCGAAATTGGATTTTTGACATAAGATCAGGAAGGTTTTTTGTACTTCTTGCATTTTTTGTTATACTCTCATATCTGGTTTACGCTAAAATCACGCAACCAATAGATAATGCAATTATAACTTATGCTCAATCGCTTGGTGGAAACCAAGTACTGGACTTGACTATGCAGATCTTTACTGAAATTGGGAGTGTCTTTTACATGATAATTTTTTGCATCATACTATTTATCAAAAAAAGCACAAGAAGGCTTGGTCTTGTACTGATACTTTCTATTTTGGCAGGAACCATAGCTTCAGCATATATGAAAGACTTTGTGGGACAGGAAAGACCAAAGCTGGAATTTGAGGGAAAACCATTTCCCATAGCGCTTGAACAAGACTCCTCCTTTTTTGGAATTGGCTCGTTCCCATCAGGACATGCCACAAGAACCGCGGCATTTGCCTTTGTGATAGGATATGCACTCTCAGAAAGGTTTCCACGCGGCTGTTACCTTTTGTGGATCTATCCGTTGTTAGTGTCAATCAGCCGAGTCTTCATACTACAACACTTTGCAATGGATGTAATTGGAGGAACACTTCTTGGAATACTTGTTGCTGATATTGTATCAAAAAAACTGAAACTGCACTTGATATTTGAGAAATCAAAAGCCTAGCTCTTGTAAAACCTTTGAGCTTATCAATACCATGGCATAATGCAAGTTGTCATAATGATATATCCAGTACATTACATCTCGCTCCTGTTTTGTCTTTCGTAATCCAAAGTTAAGCTCATCCATTATCACAAAACCAATTTTTTTAGCGACATTTTTGTCGTTTGTCATCAATACCCTAAACGCACTTTTTTGTCCAGCAAATCCCAATCTTACCATTTCTGCTGCAGCTTCCGATGCTTGGGTTTCGTTGTTTACCTCAAATGTTTTAGAGGCAGGAAGTTGGGAGGGATGAAACTCCATACGGTTTTTTTTATATTGCCCAATAAAATCTAGTGGATAATCTGATCATATTTTCAAAATTTGCCAAAAAATCTTATAACATGTCAAAAATATTAACTTTTATGTCAATTACTAATCATACCAATAACTTAATCGAGTACCAAATCTCTAAAACACCATGACTTCGCTTTCAAGGCTTGCTAGATCATACAAAAACAAGAAAATTCAAGCAACAAAGCTAAGAAGACAAACTGAAAAAAAACTCAAAACCGCTCTCTCATTAAAGCGAAGATCTTCTTCTGGACTTTCTTCTCTTGAAAGAAGAAAAGAGACAATGATTACAAAAAAAGATGAGGTCTTGCAACTACTCAACCAGTATTTGGCCCAAAGGGCTAGCATACAAAGACTGAAAATTGCCGCAGAAGAGAGGATAATGCAAGAAAAAGAGGCAAAGGAACGAGCTCAACAAGAAAGTGAATTTGCTGAATCTCCAGATGACAAGGCGCGAGCTCTTGAGAGAATTAAAATGATGGAGCAAAAGATAGTAGAGCTAAACTCAGAGATAAGACAAAGAAATGCTGCAGAAGAAAGGCTTGTTAAACTAATTACAGATACAACAAAAGCCAAATCAAGACTTGACTTGAGGATAAGACAGCAAGCAAAGTCAAAACCAACACTTTTGGTACAATTAAAATCAAGCACAAAGGCAGGAGAGCGACTCCGCCCTCAGGTTCAAACAAAGCTAAAGCAGGAAGCGCAACTAAGTCGCAATTTAGTTACAATCAACGAGAAATTAAAACTCTTAAAAGATAAAAGACGAAAGGCAAAACGCAAGGTCAAGAAAAAGACAAAAAGAAAGCTACTCAAATCAAGACGTAAGACAAAAGCACGAAAAACAAAAACAAGAACAAAAAAGGCCCAAAAAAGAAGAGCAAAGACAAGAAAAAGAAGAACAATAAAAAGAAAAGTAAAACGCAAGGCAACAAAAAAATCTAGAAAGTCAAAACGACGATAAAAGTCCTACGCTTAATTAATATTGAATAGCTTTTCTTTCTAAGCTGTGTCGTTTCCACAAAAAATCAAAGTTGAAGTTTCTGAAATGCCAAAGCTAAAAAATCCACAGCTTATCTGTGGCCTGCCAGGAAGTGGTTTTGTAGGCAAGCTTGCAGTTGATTATCTAATAGAAGAATTCAAGGCAGTCCAGTTTGGAAACATATTTTCCTCATCCTTTCCGCCACAGGTTTCAATCCAACCTGATGGAACAATTGATGTTATGAAAAATACGTTATACTACTGTAAAAACAAACCAGCTGATATCATTCTTTTAACTGGTGATGCTCAACCAATCACTCCAGAAAGTGAGTACGCCATGGCAGAAGAAATCATAGGAATTTGTGAAAAGCTTGGTGTTACAAACATCTATACACTTGCCGCATACATCACTGGCACTTTTTCAAATAATCCAAAAGTATATGGAACAAGTACTTCACCTGAGGTAGTCAAGGAGTTTTCAAAGCAAGGAATTTTCACAATGAATGGAGGAAGCATCACAGGCATGAATGGCTTGATGATAGGAGCTGGAAAAACAAAGGGAATAACTGGAGTCTGTTTGCTTGGAGAAACATCAGGCTATGTTGTTGATGCAAAGGCATCAAAAGCGGTTCTGGAGGTTCTCTCAAAGATGTTAGGATTCAAGCTTGACATGACCACACTTAACAAGAGAGTACAAGACACAGAACATCTAATCAAAACAATAGAGGATCAGATGGGACAGCGACCTTCAGGTGAGCCACTACCAATTCCATCACAGGATAAAAAACTAGGATATATCAGCTAGTCTAAAACTCGATTACGTTTAACTTTCCGTATTTTCCAACATTGAGGGAATTTTCTCCCTTGAAGCTGTTGATGTAACCATTTTCTACTGTTACTTTGGAACCAGCCTTTACCATTTTGATCTGGGCATCCCATAGTGTTAGTTTGATCTGACCAGTGTCGTCTTTTAGAATTGCATCAGCAACTTGGGCCTGCCCACCTGTTCTTAGGTTTACAGTTCTTGGCTCACCAATGTTATCTATGACGCCTTCTACTGTGTCCAGTCTTGTCATACCGCTTCTAAGCTGATTTATTGTAGTCATCAGCCAGATTTTTCGTGCTCAAATAATAAGTGTTTTGATATTTGACTCTGGTCAATCTTAGGATCATTTGATGGATTTTCTCTTGGTGTTCATTTAGGGGTTTGATTGCTACAAAGCCTGCAAGAACTCCTTAACTTCTTTATTATGCGTAAACTCGCCTAGATGTTGTTCTATGGAATTGATAATTTCCTTGTATGATGCTCCATATAGATCCTTTAACACCGCTTTTAGATATTCTGGTTTTTCATAACAATAAGGTATGTAACAGTGGTATTTTTTGTATAATGTATCGACAACTGTTTCATATACAGCTTCTCCCATGTTAAGAAGTGTTTTCTCAATAGCCAGAGCTACTAGTGCTTTCATGATATTATTAGAATCAACCATTTACCGATACACTCCCAGATGTTCCCATAACCACCATACTTCAATCACAAATAGGCACACGCAATTTTGACTGATATCATCTATTCAGCTAAAATTGTTAAAATTCAGCTAGTAATTTTAGGCGTCCGACCTTACGGGAGAAGGCATTAGTGCTGTGCTGGTACTAGTTTAATCAAATTTTCAATTTTGTTCTGTCCTAACTTTAGTTTGATCCCAGCTTGTTCAGCAGGTGTTTTACCTGTTGAACCATGATTTCTGATGAAATTATAATGAATCATAGTTCTGTGTAGTAAAGGGGGTTCTCACTTCAAACTTCTTTATGTGCAACTTCGGAGTTTTCATTACGAACTTGGAAATTTAATAGTCTGCATTTCTATCTAGATGTAATGAAAATAAAACTCATCTTAATTCTCGCACTCTTTCTTTTTGAAATCTTACCTGCATTTAGTGAACCTATTTTAAAAGATGAAGATCTGGTTGTTAAAAAATTTGTATCAAATCTCTCACACCCAACCACAATAGCTTTTGTAGGCAATGATATACTGGTTTTGCAAAAAGATGATGGAAAGGTACGCCTTATCAGTAATGGTGTGCTACAAGAAAAACCAGTCCTTGACGTAAGTGTCAGCAATGATAGTGAGAGAGGGTTGCTTGGAATTACTACCATATCTTCTACTGTTTATCTGTACTTTACAGAATCAACAACTGATGGTGGACAGCCTCTTGGAAATCGAATCTACAAATATAGCTGGGATGGGCAAGCATTGGTAAACCAAACATTGATCAAAGACCTCCCTGCAACACCTGGCCCTAATCATGATGGAGGAGCAATGGTTACTGGTTTGGATGGTACTGTATATGCAGTCATAGGAGACCTAAACAGAAACGGTATACTACAAAACTATCCAAGAGGTGAGCCTGATGATACAAGCGTGATTTTGCGTGTTGTGCCCGAAGGGCCCTATTATGCTATGGGTATACGAAATAGCTTTGGGCTTACAGTAGATCCAGTTACTGGTAATCTCTGGCAAACAGAAAACGGCCCAGATAATTATGATGAAGTCAATCTAGTGCTTCCAAACTTTAACAGCGGATGGGAAACAATAATGGGTCCTGCCACAGAACCCAAGCTATCACTTTTGCCTGGTTTTGGTGATTTTGTTTACAGTGATCCTGAGTTTAGCTGGGAAGAGGTAGTTGCACCAACCGCACTCTTTTTTATTGATTCAAAAGGATTTGAAAAGTACAAAAACAGTCTATTTGTAGGCGATTGCAATTTTGGAAATCTCTACAAGTTTGAATTAAATTCAGACCGTACAGGATTTGTCTTTGATGATCCTGCTTTAGCTGATAAGGTAATTAATGCAGGTGAAGGAATGGAAGAGATTGTATTTGGAACAGGATTTGGCTGTATAACAGATTTGGAAGTTGGTCCTGACGGGTTTTTGTATGTTGTATCACTCACACATGATGCAATTTATAGAATTACTCCAAAATCAATGATGGTTGATGAAGTTCAAGGTGTAGACTCTACCACACCAATCCCACATCTGGAATACATCATAATAGTGGGATTAATAATGACAGCCATAATTGTGCTCATAAAAATGCGAAACAAGAATGCCACACAGTCTAAATCAAAGACCGCTTAATCACGAGAAACTAGTTTCAGTTATATAATCATGATTTGAAGTTCACCTTGCAGGGGTATCGAAGCCCGGCCAACCGAGAAGGACTCAAGATCTTGGCAATGGGAAATCCTTTCCCTTAGGGGTTCGGGGGTTCAAATCCCTCCCCCTGCATTTTATTACGGACCTTTTTCTGACGTCGTAATCGTTGTTTGCGATTTAGTTCATCAAAACCGCGATGGTTTTCACCCATACTGTGTTTTAAAATAATTAGATATTTTCATCTTTTTAAAATTCAATTCACTTCAAAATAATTATAATAATTTACATTTTGAGCATCTGAACTTCATGGACAGTATGTTTTGAGAGATCTTCGTGAAGCATTGCGTGGGATTCGTCAGTAAAAGTCAGGTTGCATCTATAACACTTCCACGCTTTTGTACTCACATTATACAGTTAGTCATTTTGACTTATAAGTATATTGTACAATCTGTATGTTTTATTGTAGAACACCTGATCTAAACCAAATAAGATTACAATTTTTAATGAAATTCTACTTCTTTTTGCATTTTCATAGCGCCTAAACTGCCCAAGACTGGCATTTAGAATCAATTAAAGGATCTTAAAAATTTAGAAAACTATTGGTCGACATCTTTGAGATGCTAAGCGAGCTATCATACCTTGGAATTTTTCTTTTACTTATTGCAATGAACGCATCACCGCTCTTAATGCCACCAACTTGGATTGTCTTGGCATCTTTTTACAACATAGATTCAACACTAGACCAGCCTACCCTTGCTATTGTTGGAGCAACGGGAGCATTAATTGGGCGTGTTATCCTCATGTACATCAGTAGATTCTTCCGCAGATTCATTGGTACAGAAAGAAAATCAAACCTTGACAAACTTGCCGAATTTATGAAAAACAAAAAATATGGATTTTTTTCCGCGTCGTTTCTTTTTGCGATAACACCGCTTCCAAGTAACTTGCTATTTATGGCATACGGAATAATGAAAGTGAAAAACATATCTCTTTTTGCAGGATTCTGGATTGGTAGGACAATTGCATATTATGTAATGTTGTCAATTAGCACAGTAACACTAAAGCCGTTTTTAGAATTATTTGATGATAGCCTGGTTGGCATATTGATTACAGATATTGGTAGTCTAGTCATGATTGTAGTATTTGCTTGTATAAACTGGAACAAATTGTTGACTGAAAAAAAACTTTCATTTGTAAAACCAAAATTGTGGCGATTCTAAACTGAGATCAATTGAAAAGCTAAAGATTGAAGTTAAAAAAAGAATGAGAAAAAATGA
>ERZ1292623.2253-Hain-H51-01um-R1-2253-length-17554-cov-7_pt1 | contig 12328 bp, 14 predicted proteins | sample MGYA00564398_ERZ1292623 | MGnify/ENA primary metagenome ERZ1292623 (study PRJEB36523, sample SAMEA6512633) | groundwater metagenome | collected 2019-01-07 | study: AquaDiva: Metagenomics assemblies of 32 groundwater samples | reverse complement strand
GTTTATAAATAAGTTATACATGTATAATTAGATGGAACAGATTAATACTAAGATTAAAAGATGGGGAAATTCATTTGGGATAGTTGTGCCTATGGAAATTATTAAAAAAGAGGAATTGAAAGAAGATGCAGATGTAACTGTAACTATTCAAACATTGCATAAAATGACTGGGAAAGACTTAATGGAATTGGGCAAGAAGTTTGGGATTGCCAAGAAATTGAAAGATATTGATGTCTTGAAAGCACTAAAAGAGGTTGATAGGGTATTTTGGCCTGAAGAAAATTAATGTATTTCTTTGATTCTTATGCGCTTATAGAATTAATAAAAAACAAGCCATCTTTTGATAGGTTTAGAGACGCGGTTATTGTCACGAGCGCGCTTAATATTGCAGAAACGCATTTTGTATTTCTTAGCCTTTTGCCGGAAAGCAAGGCAAACGAGGCTATCAGGAGTTTAAATGTTGTCCTGACAGAGCCGGATAAAGAGATAGCTATCGCGGCTTCTTTATTTAGATTTCATAATGAAAAGTTAAAGATGTCTTATGCAGACTGCTTGGGCTATTGTACTGCGCGGACCCACAATCTTAAGTTTGTTACAGGAGATGATGCTTTCAGGAATTTTGAGGGTGTTGAGTTTGTAAAGTGAGTGATTTTGTTTAGGATAAGACGCGGCTTTAGTAATGTTTATAAAGTGGTAACTTGATGGAATATTATGGATATAGATAGATTATTAGGGGGAGCAGTCATAGGGGGAGCTATAGGAGCAATCTCTGGATTAGCTATTGGCTTTTCTGGGCCACATTATTTAGGACAGGATTCTAAAAAAGAACTAAGAGAATTAAGGCAAACAAGCGAGGATGTAAGAAATTATAGTAATCTTAGAAAACGAGATTTAGATAGTTTGAGTGTAGAGGAAATAAAATCTTATGTTGCGCTTTTAGATAATCCAGAGGTACAAAGAGCAGTTATCCTGGAGAGGGATGTTGAGAAGGTCTACAATAAAGAAGGGATATACTTTGGTTTGGGAGGCATATTAGTTGGATCTGGAATTGGAGTGGGATGCGGGGCGGCAGTGAGTTATGTTTCTAGGCGTAGAAGAGATGATTGGAGAAGTATTACTCTTATATAGTTTACCAGCAGCGAGTTATGTTTCTAATAGAAGGCGTAGGAGAGAGTTATTGCGGGATATTAATAATTAGCTTTTTTCTAATTTGCCTTTTTTGTTGGACTGTTGTTTTTTTTAATTTTCTTATATTTCATTCGTAATATCCTGCCAGTTCTGTCACTCCTCTATCTTTGGCTTTTATACTATATTTAAGCGGTTGTGTTGGTTTTGGGATAAGGTTTATTAGGCTTAAAAATATAGAAATGTATGGATAGCGAAGCAATTAAAAGACCCTTAATTATAACTATTCTTTGTATAGTTGGGTTTATTTTATTAATTCAATCAATCGGGTCTGTGATTATAGGGTTTTTGTATGGGCTGTCTGTAGGATATAAGCCTTTCTTGCAAGTACAACTTATTCTTTATGCTTTATTAGTTATTGTTGGTGTAGTTGGCTTGATAGGTTATTGGAAAATGCGTAAATGGGGAGTGTATTTGTATACAGCAACTATAGTTATTATTTTTGTTTATGCTTTCTGGGTTTTTATTTCTTTGAGAGGATTCCAAAATTTTAATCTAGATTATGTGTGGATTTATATTTGGGGTCATTTTATAAAATATTTTATTGCTTTATTCATTATAGTTGTTGGGTTTATTTATCTAAAAAAGATGAGATAGAAATTTAGAAAGGATTAATTAGTCCTCTTTTTATGAGTTTTTAATGATAATTGAGTTTATCGGCAAGGCAGTGTTGATAACAGAAGGAAAGGAACGAATAGTTGTTGTTAGCGACTTGCACCTTGGATATGGGCAATCCCTTCGAGAGAGCGGTTACCAGATTAATGTTAATTTATATAAAGAAATAATTAATAATTTTGAGCTAATATTTGGAAAGATTGGGAAACTTGGTAAAGTGATTATTTTGGGGGATTTAAAGCATGTTTTTGGCTCAATATTGAGAGATGAGTGGAAAGAGGTACTTGATTATATTGATTATTTGAAAGAAAAATGCAAGGAAATAATCATTATAAGGGGGAATCATGATATTTTTACAGAATTTATTATTAAGAAGAGAGGAATTAAGATTGTGGATTATTATTTGGCAAGCAGCTATGCTTTTCTTCATGGTGACAGGGATTTTGAGGAAATTTATAGTGAGAAGATTAAATACTGGTTTGTGGGGCATTGCCATCCTGCTGTAATGCTGAAAGAAGGAGTTAAACAGGAAAAATATAAGTGTTTTCTTGTTGGGAGGTTTAAAGGAAAGAAAGTTATTATTCTGCCGAGCTTTTTTCCTGCTGTTGAGGGGAGTTATGTTAAAAGTTTATTTGGAAAAGAAGTGGGTTTGGCTTGGGATTTTAATTTTGATAATTTTGAAGTTAAAATTGTTGATGGGTTGAAAGTGCTGGAATTTGGCAAGTTAAAAGAGATATAGCATTTATTGCGGGGGCGTTAGTTTTGGTATTTGAACATGTGAGGGAAGATTTAGTTCATCTTGGAGATTAAGGGCTTGGGAAGCGCATTTTTTTAAAATAAAATTATATAGGGAGATAGTCATGTTTTGAGGAAGTTTTTTATTTTTCCAGGTTTTTGTGATTTCCTTTGATTCTTCTTTTGTTAAAGACAGGGTGATATTTCCCTCGAATAAGACTTGCGCTAATCTTTCTTCTTTTTTTTCATTATTTAAGTAATTTAAAGAGTGCTTAAAAAATAACTTTGCGCCATCTGAATCCTTTAAGATTTCAATTTTTTGCTTTTCCAAGTCTATGAATTGGATGTCTGCATTTAAATCTGCTTTTTTAAAACCAGATGTTTTCTCTGCTGCAATTTTTGTAAAGTTAAAGCCTACGACCTGCATGTTTATGTTTAATAATGGGGGTTTTTAAAGATTGTTATGTGTTGTTATTAATAGAATTATTAGTTTTGTTAAATAATAAAAGAATTAAGATAGGATTATTTTAATTAAGGGGTAGGATTTATTGATTGTAAAATTATTTGAATTAATTATTTATATGATATTAATGAGCTAAATGAGTGTTATAATGGCTGAATTTATTGGGTTTAGGTTAGGTCTTCTTCAGAGACAACTACGAAGTCGCCTATTGCAATGATTGAATTGTAAGGAACTATGGCTTCTTTGTCAGATGTGGTTTCTAGGTTGAGGTTTCTTGTGTAAACTGTTGAATCTTTTAATAATAATTGAAGAAGTTCGCCTGTTCGCGTTTCAAATGTGATGTCTTTTACAAGGCCGAGACGTTTGCCTTCTTTTGTTACAACTAACTTGCCAAGAACTTGCTTTAATGGGCGCTTTTCTACTGCCATATGTTGAAATAAGAGATATAGTTTATAAAGATTTGTGTGATTGTTTGGAATTTTTAATAAGAGGGCATAATTAATTGGGAATTTATTGAGAAGAGTGACCCTGTGGTTTCCTGTGGAAATTAGAAAGGGTTTAAATAGTGAGGAAAGTGTTTTTGTTTTTAAGTTTGGTTTTTAAATTTTATTATATTATAGTATATAGTTTAATTGTTTTATATTGTTTCGGTTTTTATTTTTCCATGGGAAATAGGGGTGGAGGAGCCTTTGCTTAATAATTTATTTTTATTCCTTACACTCTTCGAAAGTGACATTTTTTATAAAATTTCCAGTGGAAATAGAGGTTTGGGCAACTATAAGTTTATAATCTCTTTATTATTGGGATTTGGAATTAAAAATGGTGGAGATTGATAAAATATTTGATTCTTTTTCAGGAAGAAGCTTGTTTAAAAATAAGAATGTTTTAAGAATTAATTATGTTCCCGAAGCTATTTCACACAGAGACAAGCAAATAGAAAACGTTGCTTCTATTCTTGCACCCGCTTTGAAGGGGGAGAGGGTTAGCAACTTATTTGTTTTTGGGAATACCGGGAGCGGGAAGACGCTGGTTGTTGATTACGTTAGTGATGAATTAGTTAAGAGGGTGCAAGCAAACGGCGAAGATGTTTTAAAGATTGTTAATGTAAACTGCAAGCTTAAGAAGGTTGCTGATACTGAATACAGGATACTTGCAGAAATAATACGCCAATTTGGGGGCAGCGTGCCTGTAACCGGATTGCCAACAGACAGCGTTTATAATAAATTTATTGAAATTATAGATGGGAAGAAGCAACTTGTTCTTATAGTTCTTGACGAGATTGACCAGGCTGTTAAGAAAATTTCAGACGGATTTTTATATACATTGACTAGGTTGAATTCTGAGCTGCGAAATGCGCAAATTAGTTTGGTTGGAATTAGCAACAGCCTGACTTTCATGGATGGCTTAGATCCGAGAGTAAGAAGCTCTTTGGGAGAAGAAGAGCTTGTTTTTCCCCCTTATAATGCTTTGCAATTGCAGGATATTTTAAAAGAAAGAGCTTTACAAGCTTTTAACGAGGGAGCTCTTGAAGAGGGGGCTATTGCAAAATGCGCTGCTTTCGCAGCCCGCGAGCATGGAGATGCTCGAAGAGCCCTAGACTTGCTAAGAGTTGCGGGAGAATTAGCGGAAAGAGAGGGAAGCAAGCAGGCTCTTTTAAGACATATAGACGAGGCAAATAAAAAAATAGAGAGAGATAAGATGCTGGACATTATTGAAAGCGAGCCCAAGCAGTTTCAGCTTGTTTTATATTCAATAATTAATTTGCATGAGAGAACAAATGGAAGACAGTTTTTTACAGGAGATATTTATGATAATTACGAGGGTATTTGCAATAAAACCAGAAATGAGATATTAACACAGAGAAGAGTTTCTGATATATTGGCAGAGTTTGACATGCTTGGAATTATCAATGCAAGGGTTATAAGCAAAGGAAGGCAGGGAAGGACAAGAGAAATAAAATTAATGATACCTAATTCTATTTTGAGCAAGGCTAAGGAGATAATAAGAGATTCCGTAGAGCTAGGATGAATGAAAAAATAATTGAGCTTATAAGAGAGAAGGGAATTTTACTGCAGAGGGAGATATATGATTTATTGGTTAAGTTTGACGATTTGTCGATGGCAAGGGATTTTTTAGAACTGCTTGAGCGCGCTTCTGGACAGAAAATGATTAACTCATCCAACTTGAGAAAACATACTGAATATGTGATTACAGCGGTTAATAATTTGCCTAGCGAGATGAAGCAGCTTGTTGAAACAACATTTATTAAATTAGGAATAACAATTGAGATTCAGCAAACTAAGGAAGTTGTAGATATTAGCAAGGGGGAAAGAAAAGGCGACTTCCGTGTTTTTTATTCAGATACAAAAAATATTGGAAAAGTAGTGATAGGAGATTTTGTTGGACATTTTAGGGCAAGGTACGGACAGATACAGAGGATGCTGATGCAAAGAGATGTGCAGGGGCTTGTTTCCATTGGTAAAATCAATAAAGAGAGGCGGAAATTTTCAATTATAGGGATGGTTAGCGAGAAGCGCGTTACAGGAAACAAAAATATAATTGTGAAATTTGAGGACTTGACTGGCAAGGTGTCAGGATTTGTGAGATACGGAAGCGAGTGCTTTCAAAAAGTCAGCGAATTGCAGTTAGATGATGTTGTTCTAGTTAAGGCATCGGGAAATAACGAGCTGATTTATATTTACGATATTATTTACCCTGACTCTTATAAAGACAAGGTGAATTTTGAGAGCGATGAATGGATAGTTTTTTTATCTGATGTGCATGTTGGAAGCAAAAAACATTTAGGAAAAGAATTTGAGAGTTTTTTGAGCTGGCTTGAATCTGATAATGATGTAACTAGAAACATTAAATATATTTTTTTTATAGGGGATAATGTTGATGGGGTCGGGGTTTTTCCAGGGCAGGAAAAATTACTGGTTTTAAAGAGTTTGAAAGAGCAGTATGGGGCACTTGCTAATTATTTGAGAAGAATTCCTAAAGAGATAACTATATTTATGTGCCCTGGGCAGCATGATTCTGTAAGAGTTGCAGAGCCGCAGCCAATGATTGACAGGCATTACGGGCAGGCATTATATGAAATCCAGAATCTTGTTCTTGTGTCAAATCCGTCGCTTATCAAGCTGCTTGAAGGAGATAAAGAGTTTAAAGTTTTAATGTATCATGGAGCAAGCATACACAATTTTATTAATGAAATTGAAGAATTAAGAATTATGAAAGCGCACAAATGCCCTGCAAAAGCAGTCAGGCAGATGCTTAAAAGAAGGCATTTAGCTCCAAGCCATGGAGTGAGCCCGAGCATTGTCTATATTCCGAATAATGAGAAGGACCCCTTAGTTATTGAAGAAGTGCCTGACATATTATGCACCGGAGAGGTTCATAGATTAGACGTTGACAATTACAACGGAACTTTGATTATAACAGGAAGCTGCTGGCAGTCGCAGACAGATTATGAAGAAAAGGTTGGAAATGAGCCAGATCCTTGCAAGGTGCCTATTTTTAATTTAAAGACAAGAGAATTAAGGATTTTAGATTTTGGAGATAAAGATGGAGATTAATGATTATTTTGACAATTTAAATAAAGAGGTAAAGAAATTATATAGCGTGGCATTGCAAGCAAGGAGCAAGGGGCTTGACCCTAGCAGAGATGTGGAAATTCCACTGGCGATGTCTTTGGCAGAAAGAACCGTTAGACTTATATCTGTTGTTCATCCGCAATTGAACGATAAGAGGATAATAAACAGGATAATAGAACTTGAAGAAGAATTTGGCAAGTTAGATATTATGGTGGCTTTTAAGATTGCTGAGGAAATTGCGAGAGAAAAATTCTGCAAGTTTGCGAGCTTGTTGCAGGCGATTGAAGCAGGAATAAGGGTTGGATTTTCTTATGTAACTTTAGGGGTTGTGAGCTCTCCCTTGGAAGGGTTTACCCATCTTGGCTTGGGAAAAACTAAAAAAGGAGAAGATTATTTCAAGGCGTATTTTTCAGGCCCGATTAGAAGCGCGGGAACAACTGCTTCCTGCATTGCTTTAATGCTGATTGATTATTTAAGGGAGACATTTGGGTTTGCTAAATACGACCCAAGCGAGGAAGAGATTAAGCGATATGTAACTGAAAATTACGATTATCATGAAAGGGTGACAAATTTGCAGTATCTTCCAACAGAGGAGGAAATTATTTTTTTAGCGAAGAACTTGCCAATTCAGATAACTGGAGAGCCGACAGAGGACAGGGAAGTTTCTAACTATAAGGATTTAGAAAGAGTCGAGAGTAATTTTATCAGAGGAGGAATGTGCCTTATTTTTTCAGAGGGCTTGGCGCAAAAAGCACAGAAAGGGCTTCGGTTGCTGCATAATGCCAAGGCAAAAGGGCTTGTTGCAACAGGATGGGAGTTTTTAAGCGATTATATCGAGATTCATAAGAAAAGAGAGAAAGGAGCGAGCGATGCTTCTCCGACTTATATTAAAGATATTGTTGCAGGAAGGCCTGTTTTATCACACCCCTCGCGCTCTGGTGGGCTTAGATTCAGATACGGGAAGAGCAGGACAAACGGATTTTCAGCAACGTCAATTCATCCGGCTACAATGGCGATGCTTGACGGATTTTTATCTTTTGGGACGCAATTGAAAATTGAAAAGCCGACAAAAGGATGCGCAATATCTTCATGCGACAGCATTGATGGGCCGATTGTTAAATTATTAAACGGAAGCGTCAGAAAAGTAAAAGAGCTAAACGAGGCAAAAAAACTTTACTCAGATGTCAGCGAGATTATTTATTTGGGAGATATCTTATTTCCTATAGGAGATGTTATAAACAGAAATCATGAATTAATCAAGCCAGGGTATGTGGAAGAATGGTGGGAGCTTGAGCTAAAGAATAAAAATGCTGATTTGAATATTGATAAAAACGTTAGCTTTGAAGAAGCTGTTGAAATTTCTGGCAAGTATAATATTCCCCTGTATCCTAAATTTATTTTTTATTGGAAAGAGATAGAATATGAATTGTTCCTTGCTTTATTGGACTGGATAGGGCATGGAAAATTCTCTGCTAATCTTGTGCTGCCTTACAACGCCGTTGATAAGGAGAGATTTGCAAAAGGAAAAAGAGCATTAGAACTAATTGGCTGCGAGCATGAAGTTGGCATTGAGCATGTCATAGTAAAAGAAGAAATTGGAAAAGCGCTTCTTTTTAATTTAGGAATTGAAAATAGGCAAGATTTGGGTGAAGAGGTAGATAGAACCAGTAAAATATTAGATAAAAATAAAGACGTTCTTGAGAATATAAATAAATTATGCAAGGCTGTTATTAAAGATAAGTCAGGAACTTTTATTGGCGCTAGAATGGGCAGGCCTGAGAAGGCAAAATTGAGAAAGCTTGTAGGAAGCCCGCATGTTTTGTTTCCTGTTGGCAGTGAAGGAGGGAGATTAAGAAGCATTCAGGCAGCTGTTGAGGCAGGAAAAGTAACTGCTGAATTCCCGCTTTACTTCTGCGAGGGCTGCGGGAAAGAGGGTATTTACTTGAATTGCGAAAATTGCAAATCAGCCTGCGTAAAAAGATATTATTGCAGTAAATGTGATAAAGTTTATAGTGATAAATGCGAGGAACACGGCAATTCTTCTGTTTTTATGAGGAGAAGCATTGATATAAGAACTTATGTTGATAATGCGAAGAAGATTGCAGGGGTGAGGGCTGAAGAGCTGCCTTCCGCAATAAAGGGCGTTAGGGGAACTTCAAACAAAGAGCATATATGCGAGCATCTTGGTAAGGGATTTTTACGCGCCAAGCATGGATTGAATGTGAATAAGGATGGCACGATAAGATATGACATAACTGAAATGGTTATAACACACTTTAAGCCAAAGGAAATTGGCACTTCGATAGGCAGATTAAAAGAGCTGGGTTATGAAAAGGATATTTATGGCAACGAACTTGAAAATGATGAACAGGTTTTGGAGATATTTCCCCAGGATATTATTCTACCAAGTTGTCCAGATACACCTGATGAAAAAGCTGACGATGTTTTCTTGAAAGTTGCAAAGTTTGTTGATGATGAGCTTGAAAAGTTATATGGATTACCCGGGTTTTATAAATTAAACAGGAAAGAAGAACTTATAGGCAGTTTGTTTGCATGCATTGCTCCGCATATTTGCACAGCAGTTGTTGGAAGAGTTATCGGCTTTTCTAAAACACAGACATTTTTGGCAAGCCCATTTATGCATGCTGCTCTTAGGAGAGACTGTGATGGGGATGAATGCGCTGTTATGCTTTTGTTAGACACACTTCTTAACTTTTCTCTTTCATTTTTACCAGCTCACAGAGGCGGGACGCAGGATGCGCCCCTAGTTTTAAATTCTAAAATAAATGCAGGCGAAGTTGATGAGCAGATTTTGGATTTTGAAGTTGGGCCTTACCCATTGGAAATTTATGAATTGGCAGAGCAGGGAAAGCATTCTTCTGAGGTTAAGATAGAGACAATAAAGACAAGATTAAAAGAAAGAAAAGAACCATTTAGAAACTTATTTTTCACACATGATACAGACGATATTAACGCATGTGTTCTAAATTCATCCTATAAAAGGCTTCCTACCATGCATGAAAAAGTAACAAGCCAAATGAACTTATGCAAGAAAATAAGGGCTGTTGACGCGAGCGATGTGGCTCGTTTAGTTATTGAAAGGCACTTTATTAGGGATATAAGGGGCAATCTAAGAAAATTTTCAATGCAGGAATTCAGATGCGTTGACTGCAATGAGAAATTTAGGAGGGTGCCTCTTAGGGGAGTATGTACTTCTTGCGGCGGTAAATTGATGTTTACTATATCTGAAGGAAGCATTATTAAATACTTGAATCATGCTTTGGAACTCGCGAGAAGTTATAACGTTAGTTCTTACTTGCTAGAGTGCCTGGAGATTACTGAAAAAGATATAGAGAGTATTTTTGGAAGGGAAAAAGAGAAACAGGAAGCTTTGAACAAATGGTTTGGGTGAGAAAGGTATTTAAATGATGTTTTTATTATTTTAGGATGGGTAAAAGAGAGTGGTGTCTTTTAGTATTAGGATTTATTTTTATCATTGCAGGTTTTGGATTTGTTAATGCCTTTCAATGGAATGGAACGGTTTATGATGTTTTTGGCATCTCGCTTAACGATACCATCATCAATGTTAGTGTGAGAAATTCTCAATTTACAGTAATAGGTTATAATTATACCAGAACAAATGCAACCGGATGGTTTAATCTGACTGTTGATGAAGTAAGCGGAGGATTTTACCAGCCAACTATAACACATAATAATGCAAGCCTTATTCCTAGTCCTGTTGATTTTGTGGGACAGAATTTGCCTGCTTTTCCTTCTGATTTGCTACAACTGGTCGCAGGGACTAGTTTTTATTTAAGAGAAGGAGGGACAGTCAATATAACGGCTATAAATTCTACGGGTGGCAAGGTTAATTTTAGATACCAGATAAAAGATACTAAACTTGGTTATCCTATCGCTGATGATTTTCAAAACTATGTAAGCGAAGTTCGAGTATATCTTCCCCGAGATAGGAATTATTCTATCATGATTTATCCAAATGCGAGTATGCCGGTAAGCTTCAGTTGGGACAATTTCACGTCAGCTAATACGTATAATCTTGGGGTTAATAGCGTATCAAAGTATAACGCGACCACAAGAACACTGCATTATCAATTCAATACAACTATTGTTTCTGCAAGGGTTAGCGGGTATATCAATTATTCTTCTGTTGGTGGATGGGATGAATTTACAGTTGTTCCTTATCTTATGGAACCAGGCAGCATAGTGCATGCCAGCTTTGGAGATATGCCTTATAATCTGACTGCGTTTTTCAATGCTGGTTTCCAAAATTTAAGCGACATTCACAATCGTTCTAGCGGGTTTTACAACATAACTCTGCCTTCAACGCCTGCAGAAACATCTAACATACTGCTTTTTGCAACAGCCAGAAACGGAAGCAAGTATTATGGAGGGTTTAGAAATATTAGCAGTTTGGGAAGCACCGGATTATCCCAATTTAATTTTAGCGCAATATCTGGATTATTTGGAGCAGCTTCCAATATCACCATGGATACAATAACTGGAATAACAATCAATGTTTCTACTGCAAAACACACGTTTAGAATAGTCAATTCTACAAATTCAACTTTTGATGGGGTGAATGCGCATATAGAGACAGTTGTTGATTATTCTAGCTTGGGGGCTGTTGAGTTTACTTGGATGGAGGACATTGACCAAGGCACAAGCAGTGTATTCTATCTTCCTTTGTTGAATAATACTGGAATCAAGGAAATGAATGTTTATGTTAGCGGGGGAAATTACGCTCCAAAGAAAATAAGCAAGACAGTTTCGCAAATAATAAGCGATAATAATAACAATGCCAATGCAACAAATATTTCTATTGGGCGGTTTGAAGGTGCTGCTATTGGCGGAACTACGCATAGTGGGCTTGAAATGACCTTATATATTTCAAACTCCACGTGTGATGTACCAAGTCCTCCCGGTGCCTGCGTTGTCGGCGGTTCTGGCCAAGCTAACCAGGGTTTCAGCAGTTTTAACCCTATGAAAGCAATTATTGGGGGAGGAAAATTGAGCTTTAGAATGAGAATAAGCAGCACTGATGTGAAAGTTCATTATGTTAACGTTGATATGCTTGCTTCTGGTCCGCCAGACGCATTGTTTGATAGCTCGTCAACAGAAGCGAATACAAGCACAAGTTTTTCTTCAGCAGCAAGATTTGGCTCTTTAGGGCCCAGTATCTTTGACTATGCATTGGTTTCTATTCCCTATACACAAGGAAGCAGCTCAACAACAGGGTTGAACGAAAGTGCAAATGTATATTTGAACACAACAATATTATACGATGATAGCTGGAATCCAATTTGGAATGTTAGCGCCAATGGAACAGCAATTGGAGCCTTAGTAGGAAATTATTCTTATTACAGCGCAAGACAAACCGAATGGCAATATTTGCTAAACGGGACTTTATGTCATACAAACGCAACCAGTATTAACATAACTAACCCATGTTATAAAGATACTGGAGATAATGATGTTTGGGCAAGAATACCTCATTTTACAGGAACACTTGACCCGCTGACTGGAAATGTTATTCTTGCAACTGACAGCGGGACAACAACAGGTGGCGCAGCCAGTGCTGGAACTACGGGAGGGGGCAATGCAACGAGCTATTGGATAAACACTTACACTGTCACAGATGCGCAGTTTCAGGCAGGTTACAATAAGAGTTTGCTTGAAAGAGAAAGGCTGAAGATAAAAATTGAGGGGCAGGACCATT
>ERZ1292623.3980-Hain-H51-01um-R1-3980-length-12329-cov-7_pt1 | contig 12329 bp, 11 predicted proteins | sample MGYA00564398_ERZ1292623 | MGnify/ENA primary metagenome ERZ1292623 (study PRJEB36523, sample SAMEA6512633) | groundwater metagenome | collected 2019-01-07 | study: AquaDiva: Metagenomics assemblies of 32 groundwater samples | reverse complement strand
TAGCAATGCGAAATGAACGGACGTTTTATCATCGCGAGTGCGACTCATGCCACGCCAAGATCATCGCGTACTATCCTCAAAATAAACCCCAAGTCGTATGGTGTCCGGACTGCTGGTACAGCGACAAGCTCGATCCACTTGCTTATGGGCGAGATTTTGACTTTTCGCGACCGTTTTTTGAACAATTCAAAGAAATATATCAGCAGGTTCCGACTTTGTCGTTAGATATCGTCAATTGCAAAGACTGCCAATACGTCAGCTATTGCGGCGATGATCATCGTTGCTATCTCGATATTGCCGGGGAGAAAAACGAAGACTGCTACTACTGCAAATTTGTCAAATATTCAAAAAGCTGTGTTGATTGTAGTTTCGTGTACTATTCCGAATTTGCCTATGAGTGCGTAAATTCTCATCGCATAGCAAACTCCACGTTCCTCGATACGTGTTACGACAGCAATGACTGCCACCTTTCATATGATCTTCGGGGTTGTACGGATTGTTTCGGATGTTGGAATCTTCGCAACAAGTCATATCACATTTTTAATCAACCGTACTCAAAAGAAGAATACAAAAAGAAAGTTTCCGAGCTTCGTCGCGGATCATTTGCCACTTTGCAGAAGGCGCAAGAGGAATTTACCCAACATTCGAAGTCCGCGATTCATAAATTCGCCGCGCTGGTCAACTGCCTGAATTGTACGGGTGACGCGATGAAAGATTGCAAGAATGTCACCGACAGCTTCGATGTGACAAACGCGGAGAATAGCCGATGGCTTTTCGATGTGCTCGATGCAAAAGAATGTCGCGATCTGGATTTCTCGCTCTACAAACCGGAATTCAGTTACGAGCTAATCAGTACGCTCAATATGGGGCGTTCCGCATTTTGTAATGCCTCGCACTACAATGTGGAGGTGCTCTATAGTGATAAATGTAATAACTCTGCGAATCTGTTTGGTTGTATTGCTGTGACCAAAAAGAAGTATTGTATATTCAATAAACAGTATTCTGAAAGCGAATATCAAGAACTGCGCACAAAAATCATTGATTATATGAAAACGACCGGTGAGTGGGGTGAATTTTTTCCCATAGGTACCAGCGGATTCGGTTACAATGAAACCGTGGCGCAGGAATATTTTCCGCTGACGAAAGAAGAAGCTGAACGAAAAGAGATTCCATGGTATGACCGTGAAACAGGAACACGCGGCAAGGAAACGATGCGCCCGGAAGCAATTCCTGATGCCATTGCCGATGTTCCCGATTCAATCGCGAAAGAAATCTTAGTATGTACTTGTGGCCGCAACTATCGCATTACGAATTATGAGTTGGTGGTTTATCGCAAACTGAGCGTGCCGATTCCACACCAGTGTCCGGAGTGTCGGCACACGCGAAGAAATCTAATAGCGGGAGAGCGTCGCCTCTGGACCCGGCAATGCATGAAGTGTTCAGTGCCAATCCAGACCAGCTATAGCCCGGAACGACCCGAGATCGTATATTGCGAATCATGTTATCAAAATGAAATCCTGTAATAACTGCCACCAAGATTTCGAAATCTATCCCGAAGACCTGGAGTTTTACAATCGGTTTAAGGTTCCGGAGCCGACCTGGTGCCCGGAGTGCCGGTTGATTCGGCGGATGACGTTTCGCAATGAGCGGACCCTGTACAAGCGGCCGTGTGATTTGTGCCATGCCGATAAAATTTTTATGTATCCGGCCGATGCGCCGTTTCCTGTATATTGCTGGCAGTGCTGGTGGGGAGATAGCTGGGACGCGAAGGCGTATGCCAGAGACTATGATTTTAGTAAGCCGTTTTTTGAGCAATTTCTCGCCTTGCGCGATGCGGTCCCACGTGCCGGAAGCGTGAAGCAGGGGAATATCGTAGACTCTGAATATACCAACCGTGTTACTGACCCCCGCAACTGCTACTTAGCATTCAGCTCCACGCGCCTCGAAAACTGTCGCTATGGCGTCTGGTACAACGACACTAAGGACAGTATGGACTGCTATAGTGCCGTCAAATCCGAGCGGTGCTATGAATGCATCGATGTCTACCAGTGCTACAATCTCGCGTTTTCCCAAGAATCCTACACGTGCCGGAATTCGGCATTCCTCTACAACTGCCGCGACTGCGAGAGCTGCTTTGGTTGCGTTAATCTGCGCAACAAGAGCTACTGTATTTTTAACGAGCAATTTTCCAAAGAAGACTATCAGAAAAAGATCGCAAGCTACGATCTTCGCAACGACGTCGTGCTTGAGGGCGTCATGAGCAAGTTTGAGAATTTAAAAAAACAACACATCGTGCCAGCGCTCGTCACCCGCCAGAGCACCAATGTTACCGGCAACTGGATCGAGAGCTCGAAAAATATCTGGCGTTCCTTTGAGTGCGCCAATATCGAGGATGGACGGTATTGCTTCAATATTTTTTCTGGCAAGGATCTCATGGATTTCGGTCCATGGAGTAATAACTCCGAGCGTATCTATGAATGCATCAATCTTGGGCTTCAGTGCGGGGACGTAAAGTTTGCCAACGAGTGTTGGATCCAGCTGCGTGACTCCGAGTACTGCATGAACTGCCACAGCTCGCATAATCTTTTCGGCTGCGACGGGCTTCGCAAAGCGGAATATTGTATCCTCAATAAGCAATACTCAAAGGAAGAGTACGAGACGCTAGTTGAGAAGATCAAAGCTCAAATGAAAGCGGCAGGCGAATACGGTGAATTTTTCCCGATGAGCGTGAGTCCGCATGCGTATAATGAGACGATCGCGCAGGAATTTTTCCCATTGACCAAAGAGCAAGCGCTCGCCAAAGGCTATCGCTGGCGGGATCCGGAAACCAAGGAGTATAAAATCGGCGGTGACATCATTGCCTGTGAGCACGCCGGGAAATGTACCCAATCCTGTACGACCGCGTTTCGGATCACCAGCGAAGACAAACAATTCTATGAACAATTCGCGCTACTCGTTCCGAAGCTCTGCCCCAACTGTCGCCACTTTGAGCGCCTCGCAAAGCGCAATCCGCTGAAGCTGTGGGCTCGGCAATGCGCGAAATGTTCTAAAGCCATTGAGACATCATACTCTCCCGACCGGCCAGAGACTGTATACTGCATTGACTGTTACCAGAGCGAGATCGTATGATTTTAGTATGAATGATCGTGAACAAATGCCAGTGCCGCCTCGAAGCCGGCTTGGATTTGAGATCCCGAGCTCGCTTGGAGAAATCGCGGAGCGCTATCACTACGCGCCGCTTGAGGAAGAAAAGCGACGTGATCTTGGGATTCAGTGGGAATCAATTGACATGGCAAAAGTTTTGGAAGCCATGGCACGCTATGATGAGCTTCCCCTTGGTATTGGGCAGTTTTTTCTTGTATCGGTTCCTAATCGCCATGGCAAAGAAATCTCTCTGACATTGCGCAAAGAGCATGCGATGATCGACGGTGCCGCGGATCTCCTAAGTATCAGACTTACCGTGATCGAGGATCCTATGGAGCAGTTTCATGAGTCGGCGGCCGAGTTGAGCTTTACTCGTTTTGAGCGAACGAGTTTTGAAGAATGGGAGATGCGGCATCGTCTCGTAGCGGCGCGTTATCGCCAACAAGGTATTGCCGACCACTTGCTTCGCGTCGCTGAGCGAGCATTTCAACACCGCAGCGCAGCGACCCATCGCGCGCAGATCATTGAGGCTGAAGTTGGGCAAGGTGATGTGTTATGGTGGCTGGTGCGTCGAGGGTATATTCCTGCCAATGAAATCAATCAGCAACGGATTAGAAAGTTTTTTTCAGGTTCTGATGAATTGGTCATCCTAAATCAACCCGGCGGGGCGCGCCGTTGGTATATCTTTGAAAAATCAAAAGCTTTTGATCATTCGGGGAAACTGCGAAGTGACCTCTGGGACGGGAGTCAGTATCAAGAAATTTCTTATCGGATTCGAGTTACGCGGACTTTCTAAACTTTACACTTTGAGATTTACACTTTACACTTGAAACATGGCTAAATTTAAAAAAGACAAGGACGACGAAAAACCAGTCAAGACACAAGGGGACGGATCGAGCAAGTCGGTGGAGTCGGCGATCAAGGAAATCCAGGAAAAATACGGCGAGGGGTCTATCATGAAGCTTGGCGAAGGGCGCCGGGTGGACGTGGATGTCATCCCCACCGGATCGATCTCTATAGATTTAGCTTTGGGAGTTGGGGGAGTACCGAGAGGACGGGTCACTGAAATCTATGGCCCGGAATCAAGCGGCAAGACCACGCTGTGTCTCCATCTCGTTTCCGAAATGCAAAAGAAAGGCGGCGTGTGTGCCTATGTGGATGCCGAGCACGCACTTGATCCCGAATACGCCAAAAAAATCGGCGTCAAAATCAACGACCTTTTGATTTCTCAGCCTGACACCGGCGAGCAAGCCCTGGAAATCGTCGAGACCCTCGTGCGATCCGGCGGTATCGCCCTGGTTGTCGTGGACTCCGTCGCCGCCCTCACGCCCCGTGCCGAGATCGAAGGCGAGATGGACCAACAGCATATGGGACTCCAGGCTCGTCTCATGAGCCATGCTCTACGTAAGCTTACGGGCATCATTTCAAAAACTAATACCACCGTCATCTTCATCAACCAGATCCGCCAAAAGATTGGCATCATGTTTGGCAACCCTGAAACCACGACCGGGGGATTGGCACTTAAGTTTTATGCGTCGGTGCGCATCGAGATCCGCCGCTCGGCACAGATCCAATCCGGCGAAAAGATCGTCGGCAATCGTGTGAAGGTCAAGATCGTCAAAAACAAAGTCGCCCCGCCATTCCGCACCGCGGAGTTTGACATCATGTACAACGAAGGCATTTCGCGTGTCGGCGATCTGGTCAATACCGGTGTGGCACTCGAAGTCGTGAACAAGTCCGGCGCGTGGTACAACTACGGTGACGTAAAGCTCGGCCAAGGCGTAGAGGGTGCGAAGCAATTCCTCAAAGACAATCCCAAAGTCGAGCAAGCCATCGCCGCCGGCATCAAAAAAGCCGCCGCGGAACGGGAGATATAAAATATGCGCGTCAGCATTGTTTTGCCGGCACTCAACGAGGCAGAGAATCTTTCTGCGCTGATTGACGATGTCCGGCGTGTCATGGGGCGCCTGAAGTGGGAGTACGAAGTCATCATCGTTGACGATGGCAGTACGGATGCGACGCCGGACCTCCTCAAAAACTACATCGGCCCGAGCATTCGGGTCATCCAGCATCCGCGCAATCGGGGGTATGGCGCCGCGCTCCGCAGCGGCTTTGCCGCCGCGCACATGGACTGGGTGTTCTTGACCGATGCCGATCGGCAATTCCGTATTGATGACATTGAAAAACTTGCCGCGCACGCCGCCGCGTCTGACTTTATCATTGGCTATCGGGTGGATCGAAAAGACCACGGGCTGCGCAAATTCAATACGTGGCTGTTTCATAAAATCCTGCGTGTGCTGTTTGGCGTGAGCGCGAGAGACGTGGATTGCGCGTTCAAGCTCATGAAGCGCGATATCTTGCAAAGAGTTCCGTTGCGATCCGATGGCGCGTTTATCAGTACGGAGATTTTTATCAATATGCGCCAGCAGGGGCATCATGCCGTGGAAGTTCCCATTCCCCACTACCCGCGGCTCCATGGTACGCCAAGCGGCGCTCGCCTCGGGGTCATCGCGCGCGCCATAAAGGAAGTGCTGCTGCAGTATGTGCGAACCAACCATGCGTTGCAGAAATACGCTCCTCCGCTGCTTATTTTTCTTGCTTCCCGTGTTGCCATTGTTATGATTGTCGCCTTGCTGAATCTGCAAGGGTTTGGCGACGCGCATTTTGGACAGTGGGACGCGCGCCTCTATCTCATCATCGCGGAGCAAGGATATATTTTTGGCGGCGAGCACTCCCCGCTCATCGCTTTTTTCCCGCTCTACCCATTGATGATTCGAATTGTCGCGGTGGCGCTTGAGATCAGCGTTATGGGGGCGGGCCTGGCACTGTCGCTTTTTTTTGGAGCCGCCGCGGCACTGGTTCTCTACGAACTCATGCATCGCTGGAAAGGCAGGGAAGTAGCGATGACCGGCATCATGGTATTTTCTTTGTTTCCGACCTCGATATTTTTGACCGCTCCGTATACGGAAAGCTTGTTCCTGCTCCTGGCGCTCCTGACGTTTTTCTTTCTTCAGCAGAAGCAGTTTTCCCGGGCGTCCCTGGCAATCGCGCTGGCGCTAGTGACCCGCGTTACCGGGTTTCTTCTGCTTCCGGTGCTTTGGTACGCATGGTACCGAGAAAAAAAGAATCTTGTGTGGCTCGGTGTCCATACCGCGCTGATACTCATTCCGTTTGGAGTTTTTTTGCTGTATCAAAAAATATTCTATGGTACGCCCTTTGCGTTCCTCAATATCCAAAAAGATCACTGGCATCATGAAGCAACCTGGCCCTGGATCGGATTGCAAAAGTTCATGGGCTCCGTGCTCCATGATGATGCGTTGGCCGGCATGTGGCGCGCGGACTTCGCGTTGTTGGCAGTCATCGTGGCAGTTTTGATTGCCGGCTACAAAATCGTGCCGCGGCGCATGTTGTATTTTGGCTGGGCAGTCGTGCTGCTTACCCTCAGCCAGACCTATATCCTTGGCATGAGCCGCTACCTCATGATGGTGATCCCGTTTTATTTTTTCGGCGGCTACGTATTGACCAGGTATCCCCTCTGGCGCTATCCCGCGTATATCATCCTCGGATCGATGATGATTTTTAATACGATCCTCTTTACTCTTTCAAAGCATATTTTTTAAAGATATAATAAAGGCATGAAAAAAATCCTTCCGATCATCATTCTCGGGCTGCTCGTGGTAGGAGCGATGGCATACAAGCTTCCGAAGCCTGCGGAACCGCGCGAGACAACGACACCTGCCGGTCCGCGCACGTATCGTAATCCGGAACTTGGCATTGCATTTCAATATCCCGAATCATGGGGGACTGCAATCGCGACGCTCGATGACTATACCACTACGAAAGACGAAAACATCGAAGAATTTCAAGGGCGGGCAATTAGTGTCAGGTTTGCGCTCAATAAGACTGTTTGGGTAAAGGCCGCTTCGTCCGACTACTGGATGTACGCGGACATCAGCTACAAGGGCGGGGAGGATCTCACGAGCCTCTGCAAGAGCCCCGACGTCAAAGACGGCGCGTACTGCAAGCTGTACACGGCGGGATCCCGGCTCATGTACTATGAAGTTGCGGCGGCTCCGTTGCCCGAAGGCGATGGCTCACGCATCTTGCAGCAAAACGCGATTTTGAATCTCAACCATCCGATCTACAAAGGCTTGCAGTTTTTCCAGTATCTTCCCGATGTCGAAATCCCCGCTGATGCCGATGGCTTCCTCACGTCCATCCAGCGCGGCTCCGCACCTCAAGGCATCATGGAAAAAGTTCTCGACTTCGAGCAGATGATAAAGAGCTTGGAGATCTAATAAAAATCATAAACGCCATGCAACAACTCCTCGCTCATCTTGGCGAGTCGGCCACACCACTTCTTTCACAATCCCAGTTACCTGTCGTGGGGAACTGGCTCAGTGCATCGCTTATCGTATTGGGGATGATTCTTTTTGTGACCGTGCTCTACTTTATTCTTGATCGTACGATTCGCCGGCGGCATGGCCGCGGCATGTCCGACTATGCGCAGCTTTTCCTTTCTCGGATCATGGTCGGTGTCATTTTTGGCGCTGCGGCCGCAGGCGGATGGGATATCTGGTGGCATCGAGCGGTGGGGCGTGATGATTTTTTCATTCCTCCGCACTTGTTTCTCTATAGCTTTGTTCTGCTTGCGATTTTTTTGGCAGAGTATGGCTGGTATCATACCCGCAACAACCGATGGAAACATCTAGCCAATGTCCTCATGATCATCCCCATCATTGCGCCGTTCGATAATCTCTGGCACGTATGGTTTGGCGTCGAAGATCTTTCGCATCCGATCAATCTCGTGTGGGCTCCGCCGCACATGCTGCTGAGCCTGGTAACCATTACCGCGCTCGTCCTGCTTTTTCCGATGCTTCAAAAAGCGAAAGTTGGAACCGTGCGGAGTTTCTTTGGTCATCTCATTTTTGCGCTCATCTTTGGCTTGGTATCTTTTTTTGTCGTGCCATTCCATCCGACCGAGGGCTGGGGACAGGTGATTGGATTTTGGGGCGCAGGAGTGATGACCATTGTTTACGTCGGCATGATGATGGCCGCGCAACGCCATGTGCGAAGCGGCATCGACGCGACGATGGTAACCGTATTCGCGCTGATCATGCTATTTATCAGTTACGGCACCGAAACCGCGCCAGGCGTGATCCTCATGCCCCATGACCGACTTCCGATGTGGCTCCTGATTTTTTCATATCTTCTGGCCGCGGTGATTCTTGATCTCACCAAAGACCGCTTGCCTGACTGGTTTCGTGGTGGACTTGCCGGCGCGGTGTGGGCGTACGTACTCTTTGGCTTTGCCCGATTTTTCTTTGAGCCAGCATTTTCCTACCCTTCAATCCAAGGCCTCATCGCGGTAGGTGCAAGCTTCATCGGTGGAAGTCTGGTGGCTAGCCTCATGTCCGTCTCATCACGTAAGGTTCTACAAGCAGTAAGAGCGAATATATGAAAACACTCGAAGAACACAAAAAATACGTCGAGAGTATTGCTGCGCAGATGCGGACTATAGCTCAAGATCCGGTAGGTAAGAAAATAAATTTTGTCCATGGAGGGACGCACTCAACACGAACCGAAGAAAGTCAGGATTTTGCGTTTGTGGATATCTCTAATCTTAATGATGTCATCGAAGTGAATGCGAAAGAAAATTATGCTTTAGTTGAACCCAATGTTTCACTCGATAAGCTCCTTCGCGCGACGTTGGAGCACGATCTTATTCCTCAAGTCATCGCAGAATTTCCAGGAATCACGGTGGGGGGGGCGGTAAATGGAGCATCGCTCGAAAGCTCCTCATATCGATACGGGCAATTTAATGATACTGCCGAGGAATACGAAATCGTTCTTGCGAACGGAGAGATCGTTCGGGCATCTCAAAAAGAGAATACTGATCTTTTCTATGGAATCTCCGGATCGTATGGGACACTGGGATTGTTAACACTCATCAAGTTGCGACTTCGACAGGCAAAACCTTATGTGCGTCTTTGCTATGAACCGCTCACTTCCATGGAGGATTGCCTTCGGGTAATGAAAGAACGGTGCGCAGATCCGGCGATTGATTATGTAGAAGCTGTGGTGACTGACGCAACGCATGGTGTCGTTATTACGGGAACTTTGACAGGAGAAGAAGGGGATTTGACAGTTCGAGAATACGCCCATGCCAACGATGAATGGTTTTATCTGGAAGTTGAAAAAGTTGCACACAAAGATGCAATGCGGTATGAGCTTGTTCCGATTCGTGATTATCTATTTCGATATAACCGTGGAGCGTTTTGGATGGGAGAATATTTCTTTTCTTTTATGCATCTTCCCCACCATCGATTATTGAGATTTGTCTTGAATCCTTGGATGAACACCAAAAAACTTTATGATGCCCTGCGAGCTACCAATACATCGCAGGAATATTTTGTCCAAGACTTTTTTGTTCCCTTTGATCATACGAATGAATTCATTAAATATTCTGATGAAAAACTGGGCATATATCCTCTTTGGCTTTGTCCCATGAAACCAACTAAAACGGCCCAGAAATTGTCGCCACAATGTATAGACACGGATTTCCTAGTCGATGTGGGGGTTTGGGGACAATCTCAAAAATATTTGAACGATGCAATCGGCTTAGATAGTATTTTTGAGACGTTCGCTCAAACGATTGGCGCTCGAAAAATGCTATATGCACGCGCGTACTATCCAGAAAAAGAATTTTGGAAAATCTACGACTATGATTGGTATAAAGAATTACGTAAAAAATATCATGCCGACTCGGCCTTTCCCGAAATTTGGGAAAAAGTGCACGTTTCAGGACGAAAAATGGAACACCATATTTTAAAAGGCGCCCTCGAACTTATTCTCCAAACTATCGAAGGAAAGAATTTGAACTCATAAATAAAAAAACCGCCCGCGGGCGGTTTTTTTATTTCTTTCTCGTCTGGCCGCGAGTATACGGCATCAGTGCCATGAAGCGGGCGAGTTTGACGGCGTTGGCGACCATGCGCTGGTGCTTGCTGCAGAGCTCTGTGCGGGGCGAGCTGGAAATCTTGAATTGTCCCGACACGAACTTGCGCAGGACATCGGTCTGCTTGTAGTCAACGTAATTTACTTTTTCTTGGCAGGCGGGACAGGGCATAGGTAGGTAGATTAGAACGGAATGTCTTTTAGGTCAATCTCTGCTTCTTCGACGTCGCTGGCCGGCTCTTTGCCGATCGGGCTGGCAAGGGGAGCGTTTTCTTCGATGACGGGGATTTGCTCTTCGGCAAGATCGGCAGGTGACGCCTTGGCTGGAGCCATGGCGGGCGATGTCGGTTCTGCCGCGAATCCTCCACCGGCTTTTGGTCCCAGCTGCATATTCTCGGCGACAATCTCGGTGCGGTAGCGCTTCACGCCATCGTTGCCTTGCCATGAGCGGGTTTGGAGGCGCCCTTCAAAAAATGCCATTTGCCCTTTCTTGAGATACTTGCCCGCGACATCCGCGAGCCCTCCCCAGCACACGATCGTATGAAACTCAACTTGCTCTTGCTTTGCTCCCGTCTGGCGGTCGTTCCATACTCGATTGGTCGCGATGCGCAGGGTTGCCACTTGTTGGCCGCTGGGCGTCGTGCGCGCCTCGGGATCTGCCGCCAACCTGCCGATCAAAAATACTTTGTTTAAGTTCATTATATTTTTCCAAGAACGCCTTCGAGCTCTTTCTCGATCTCTTTTTCCTCGGTCTTTTCTTTTTTCACTTCGGGAGCGGTTTTATGAGTCGGGGCGACTTGGACTCTCGATCGGCGATTGCGTTGGTCTCCCAGAGCGCGGATCTCTTTGTTCTTCACCGGCTTGGCGACCAGGAGGAAGCGCAATACGCCTTCTTCGAGCTTCAGCTGGGCATTGACCGCGGTGATCGCTTCAGTCGGTGCCTCAAAATCAATGACGCCAAAGTGCGCATAATACTTGTGAGTGATGGGATAGGAGAGATGGATTTTCTTGGGCTCGCGATTCGTGATAATAGAGGAGCCTCCAAGCTTGGTGAGGAGCGATGCGATGTCCTGCGCGCGCAGCTGTACCGCCGCTTCGTCGAGGTCGGGGGTAAGATGATAGGCGAGCTCATAGGCTCGTGATATTGCTTCTTGTTCTTCCATGATCGCCCCAGTGTATCATACCCTTGCGCTTTTTCAAGTGGTTTGCTATACCGAGACCATGGACTTTACGAAATTGAAAGAAATTGCGAAGCGCCTCGGGGGCATTTTAATTATGCAGGGCAACGAGCCGGAACTCGTCATTCTTTCCTATGAAAAGTTTTCCGCGTTGGAAACGCCTATCTCGCCGGCTGGCGGGCCCCCGGCCCACGAGCATCCCACCCATACGGATTTGATCGCAAGCCAAAATTCCAAGCGCGAAGAAGAACTGATGGATACCTTGAATAAAGAAATTCTCGCCCTCAAAGAGGAGATCCGCCAGAAAGAAACCGCCGAGCTTGCATAAGTTTTTTTTTCTGATATACTGGCAATACAAATAGTTTAACCTATCAGCCTAAGGTATTTAGGCTGTGTCTTACGTCATGGCAGGAAAATTTGAACGCACGAAGCCGCATCTGAATGTAGGTACCATCGGACATGTCGACCATGGAAAGACGTCGCTCACCGCGGCGATTTTGCATACCCTCAACCTCTTGGGCGATGGCTACAAGGCGCGCGCCGAGAAGATCGACGACATCGACAATGCTCCCGAAGAGCGGGCTCGCGGCATCACCATCGCACTCCACCATTCCGAGTACGAAACTCCCAATCGCCACTACGCGCACATCGATGCTCCCGGACACGCGGACTATATTAAGAACATGATTACCGGTGCCGCCCAGATGGATGGTGCCGTGTTGGTGGTTTCCGCTCCGGACGGCCCGATGCCTCAGACCCGTGAGCACATCCTGCTTGCCCGTCAGGTGGGCGGTCCCGCCATTATCGTGTTCATGAACAAGATGGACATGGTGGAGGATGCCGAGCTTGCTGACTTGGTAGAAGCTGAAATCCGCGAACTCCTCAATAAGTACCAGTATCCCGGCGACAAGACCAAGATCATTCGCGGTTCTGCCGTGAAAGCCCTTGCCGCAACCTCAAAGGACGATGAAGCGCTCAAGCCGATCAGAGAACTCGCCGAAGCTCTTGATAGTGAAATTCCCGATCCGGTTCGCGAGACCGACAAGCCAT
>ERZ1292623.2522-Hain-H51-01um-R1-2522-length-16273-cov-7_pt1 | contig 12330 bp, 11 predicted proteins | sample MGYA00564398_ERZ1292623 | MGnify/ENA primary metagenome ERZ1292623 (study PRJEB36523, sample SAMEA6512633) | groundwater metagenome | collected 2019-01-07 | study: AquaDiva: Metagenomics assemblies of 32 groundwater samples | reverse complement strand
AAAGCATAGACGATGAGATTGCTGATGAAATGCTTAATGATGAAGTTGGACAGGAATGGGATGTTGGCAAAGAGAAAGATGTAAAGCTAGACGTCTTTTAGTTGTTACTCCTAGTTAGTTATTACAATAGAAAGATTTAAATACTTGATTTTTGTGTGTTTTTTATGGCTGAAAAAAGAAATTCACAAGAAGGATTAATGCAAGATAGATATGATATTAGCAATGCTGGAATAGAAGAGATTGTATTAGCCGGAGAAGAGTTGAATACTCTCGCATTAGCTCAAAAAAGAGTAAGCGAGGGAATTCCTGAAGAAGAAGCAGAAGGAGATAAATTTCTTAGAGAATATTCTCATACTCATGCACAAAAAATAGTTAAAGATTATGAAGGAACTCCTGAAACAATTAATCAAGAACTTATTGATTCTGTTATTGGTACTAGAGCACAAGTTTTAAAAGATATTAGAAGAGATGCTATGACTAAAAGACTTGATTATGTTCTTGGAGATGAACAAATAGGAAAAAGTGCTTTGGAATTGCTTGCTTCTGATAAAAATCTTAGAAGTTCTGCTGAAGAAGATGAATTAAAAGTTCTTAGAGTATATGATGCTGTAAATGCAACTAAGAATGTTTTGAAGGCACTTGAAGAAAAAGAATTTTCAGAATTACCAGATAACCTTAAGAAACAATTAATAGAAAATGCTGCTGTTGGAGCCGGACAGAAAGCGATGGATGATTTTAAAGAAAGAGGATATAGCGAAAAAGCTCAAGAACGTGCCGGAATGATAGCTCAAAGAGCTGTTCTTCATGGACATTATTCAAAAGATAAAATAACAGAATATGCAAAGATTGGACTAAATGAACAATTAAAGAGAGTTAATGAAGAATATGATAAAGTTGCTAAAGAAGCAAAAACAGATGTATATGGAGTTGTTAGAAATGTTGTAAAGAGACTTGCATCAAGGGTAGAAACAAGAGAACAAGCTGAAGGATTAGTTGTTGGAGCTTACAAATCTGTTAAAGAAAATTCTAAGGATTCTGAAGATCCTGAATAATCACAAAGTCATTGTATATTCCAAATTTTGGACTCATCAAAGTCCGCTGGACTTTGAATGCCGTCAAGAATGCGATTGCCAGCATTCTTGAGGTTTGGAGACAGAAATTCTCCTTTAAAATTATTCTAATCAGAATAATTATTGTTTTTCCAAAAGAGAATCAATAATTTTAACCATTTCTGAAAGGAATTTCTCTGCTGTTTCCTGCCACTTATCTATTTCAACTCCTTTTATATCTGAAATTTCCTTGTGAGCTATTGATTTATGCAAAGCATAGATTCCTTTGACTGCTTTTACAGCGTCTATTTTCAGCATTCCAGAATCAACAAAGGTTTGCTTTAGCATTCCTGGAATATGTTCTGGAGATGGAGGGATTTTTCCTGCTGTTATTAAAGCTGCCTGAGCAGAATCAATCATTGCCCAATAAACTCCTTCTATTGCTCCTAATTCAGAAATTTTTGAGCGTGCAATATGTTGGGGAGCTCTTTGCAAAGCTGCATAAACAGCTTCTGGAGTTGAGCGGATTTTTCCCTGAATTAAGAGAGCTTTTAGAGGATTGAAAAAACCTCCGATGTCAATCAAAACTTCTCCATATCTCAGAATGTTTAAGACAACAGGATCTCCATGCAATAAATCCTGCCACCAAGTTGTTAATTTTATTGTGTTTATATGAAGCTGTTTTGAATATTCCTGATTTGCAACGATTTTTCCTAATTCTTCTCTATACCAAGAAACCAATTCCAAATCCCAATTTATTGAAGCATCGTCTATAATAAAAATTATATCTATGTCAGAGCCAGAAACAGCAGAGTTTTTTGCCTGACTTCCGAATAATATTGAGGCTTTTATTAAAGTTGAAAATTTTTTATGAACTTTTTCAGCTAATTCATAAGCAACATCTTTTTCCCTATTTATTGACATTGCTTTTTTTGATTCTGTTTTATGAGAAATAATTTTCTTTTTTTTGGATTTTTTATCTGTCATTTTTCCTCTTTTTTATTTTCTTATTAGGAAATCGTGTTTTTTAAATTTAATTAATCTATTGGATTTCCAGAAACACGAGATTGTCCTCCTAAGCTTCCTCCTAATTCTGGGGGAAGTGTTGAAAATCCTGCTCCATAAAGATTAAAGTGCTGCTGCGGAAGCATTTGCCCATATCCTGAAAAATATCCTCCTGATGCGTTTGCTGCCTGATTCCAGTAAGGAGCCATTGACATTGCATATACAGGAGAGCCAAAAGCTTCAAGAGTTTGCTTAAACGGAGTAATTTTAAAATCCTTAAACCATGTTCCTGTTTCAACAACTTGTTTTAATTTACCAAGCTGTTTATTATATTTTCCAATTGCTTTTAAATGCTCTTTTAATGGAACATCTCCCATTCCCATTGGAAGTTCTGTATGCTCAAAACCAAAATTATCTGATAAATGTATATGCTTGATGTATGGAGCAACTTTTTCTGTTTGTTTTACTAATGCATCTTTATCATATCCAAATTTTCTAAGCATATTAATATGCCCGACATCCCATGTAACTCCTATTATCTGCTCTGCTTTTTTTCTTGCTTCCGACTCTGAAAGTCCTAATTCTTTTTGAGCTTTTTGAATGAATTTTTTTCTTGATTCATCTACAAGTTTTTTTAAATCTTCTCCTCTTGAAAGAGCTCCTCCTGCAGGAGGATTTTCAATACTTATTATTGGAGTTGTATCTTTTTCTCTTTTGTATCCAAATTGTTTATAAGCTTTTAAAGCAATATTTGCAAAAGATTCTGATGATTTGTCTGTTATGAATTCACCCATAGGACGCCATGTTTTTGGAGATTCTTTTAAATTGCTTAAAATATTAACTCCTTTTTGAATTTCTTCTCCAACTTTTAATAAGTTTTGAGGGTCTTTAAAGTTTATTGAATCTTGTATTGTTTTTATGTGTTTTCGGTATTGTTCTAGTTTTTCCAAATCTTTTTTGCTTTGGGCTGTGTTTTCATTTTTTAAAGCCTGCCATGCCTTGTTAAACTGATTTTGCAGTTCTACATATGATTCTCTTAAATAAATTTCTCCATAATTTATTGTATTTAACATTTCAGAAGCATATTCCTTTGCCTCTGGAGCATATGAATTTATTTCTTTCTGCCCTTCTGGAGTTTTTGATAATTTATATATTTCAAGTGCTGTTTTTCCATTTAGCTTTTCTTGAGATTTTTCATCTGAAGAAAACTCTCTGATTTTTTTTGATATTGCGTTTTCTCCTTGTTCTGTATGAAAGCTTAACTGGCTTAATTCACGAATCCATGATTCTTTGTTCAAATGATTAAGTTCTGCTTTAGGGCTTGGAATTTCTCCTAAAAAGAAATTTTCTTTAGGTCTTAATCTCTGAGCCTGGTTTTCTCTTTCATTGAAAATAATTAATTCTTTTGACACTTCTCCTTTTCCTTCAGGAACTCTTGTGTCTAATTCTGGCAAGGAATTATTTGAATGAAATGTCACAACAATGTTTCCATTTGGCTCTAAGTCGTGGGCTCTTTCTACTGCAGAGAGCATTTGTTTTTCAGAGCCATTTCTTGCTATTTCACTCCAGCCTCCTTCTCCATAACCAGAGGGCTCTATAAGAGGGCCGTGGAAAGAGAATTCTACTCCAGAAAGTTGTTTTAATCTTTGAATTTCTTTCATATGCTGTTTTGGCATTGATTCTAATTCTTGAGGAGAGACACCTGAAACTTCTACTGCTTTTGCTCCGGTGTTTAGTTTTGCAGAAACAGCTGTTAATTGGTTTGAAGTTCTTGGGTCTGTTGGAAATCCAAAAGTTGAAGGAGAAAACCTGTAATCAGAGCCAACACTTAGAGATTTAAATAAATCTCCATAGTTCGAATCTAAACCATAATCAGCCCCTGCATAGAAATTTATATCTTTGTAATTTTCTTTTCCAACCATTTTTTTATTAGTATAAAGGAGTTAATAAATCTAACTTGTTATGCTTCCCAAGGGCGTCTTCCAGTTCTTTTTTTCTCTTCTATCTGCTCTTTAATATCTGCATATGAAGTTTCGCTATCTGTTTGCTTTTGTCTTCTTAGATTAACTTGGTTTGGGTCAAATTGCTGCGAGTTTTGCAAAGATCTTACTTCTTCTCTTGGAGTTCTTGACTGACTCCATGCAGATGTTTGCGTGTAATTTCTTTGTAATTCTTGTTTTGAAGAAGCAAGTTTTGATGTGTGATAAAATTGGTTTTCTTCCTGACTTGAAGAAATATTTGGAGTTATTTCTCTTACTGTTCTTTGTCTTTGTTGAGGAGCTTGTCTTTCCTGAGAATTATCAGAGCCAGAAGCTGCGATTATAGGGGCTATAACTCTTGATGAAGAAGATAAATCTGAAATCGCTTCTTGTTTTTCAGATTCATCTGATTCTATAACTTCTGATTCAAGAGTTGAAAGATTTTTTGCTGATTCTGGATATGAATCAATTTCTTTTATTCTTGGTTTGAGCTCTCTTATTTTTTTTATCTTTTTCATAATCTCTGATTATATGACTATTGGAGGGAAAGCAGGAAGTTCTAATGATTTTTTCAGTTCATTGTAGATTTTCCTTGTTTCTATTCTTGCTATAAGGGCTGATTTTCCTCTTAAAACTTTTTCTTCATCAGAATCTTTTTTAACAATTTTAGAATCTTTTTCCTTTTTTTCCTTTTTTAGGAAGAAGTCAAATATTGCTGAGAAAGGATTTATATCTTCTGAATTTTCTTTTTTCTCTTCTTGTTTTTCTTTTTTCTCTTCAAGGAACTCGTCTATATCGTCTTGTATATGGGATAAACTTTTTTCAGTTACACCTTCTATAAGTTCATATGTATCTGATAAGTCATCTTTTTTTAATTCTTCTTCAAAGACTTTTAATTCATCTTCGTTTAAAGAAAAACTTGTTAATGTTATCTCTGCTCTTCCTCTGTATACATATCCTCTTCTGTTTTGGTCTGCTAAATCAGGAACAGAACGGAATTTTAATTCTACTAAAACAACAGGAAAATATTTGCGAAGTTTTAATTTTTTGAAATATTCAGGCAAATCTCCGTTTGCAATATCTTCGTCTGGAGCATATTTTCCCAATCCAAGAACAGTTAATTCAAATAATGCTGTGTTGAATGCTGTTACAATGTCTGGAGTTTCTTCTGCTTTTTGTTCTAATTGCTTAACTGCTTTCAGATATGGTTTTAGCCAGCGAGCATACAGTTTTAAAGAATTAACCTGATTTCTCAAATATAACTTTTCAATTTCAAATCTTTTTTTAAGTTCTTTTTCAGACTCCTTAACCCATGAATTAAATTCAGATACTCTTTGCTGTAAAATTCTTTTTACTCTGTCATTTAAATCAAGAGATTTTAAATGCTCTAAGTCATTAGAAGCCATAAATGCATCTATTATAGTTACATATTCAAATTGTTGAGCAAGCCCTTTTATAGAACTATTTCCTTTTTGTATATCTACTTTATCAAGCCATCTTTGTTTTAATGATAATAACGCTGCTTGTTTTTCTCCTGAAGATTTTGCATTGTTATATTTTTCATACTCTGATAAGACAAGTTTGAATTCTTTTAAGTCGTATATTATATTCAAAATTGATTTTGTTACAACTCCTGCTGTTTGAAGGAGTTTCATTGCTTCTTCCTGCATTCTTGTTCTTTTTTGCCCGAATTCTGAGAAAAAACCAGAGCCTGCAGAGGAAACAAAATTATCTGTAAGTTTTTTTGTTGTTCCCCATTCCTGGTTTATCCATTCAAGCAGCCAGAAATATAAAGGCTCAAGATTTTGAGAAAACATTTCATATGTGAGAGTATGTCTTTCTACAGGATGTTTTATGCCTTCTAATTTAAAAGGTGATTCAGAAAAAAGAGAATCTGCAACTTCCATGAATTCTGTTTCAACTAATTCTGCTTTTTCTGCTGCTTTCAAATATCCTGATTTTTCTGCAATTGATTTTACTAAATCTCTTAGAGTTTTATGCTTTCTGTTTGGAGAGTCGCCTTCTTTAAGAACTATGTCTGAACAGTATACATCAGGGTTTATTGCTGCGATTAGTTTTTTTGGGTCTACTGCCATTTTTGTTTATCTTACACTTATAAGTAAGTAAAATGCTCCTCTTTTGTGATAATTCAAGGAGATAAAGTTATTTAAAGCTTGTTTTTTACTTTGATATTATGGTGTCTGCTAATTATATTGGAAATGCGAGGAGTTATAGCTCTAATTATGCAAGAGAAGGATTAGGAATTGAAGCTGGAGCAAGACCCGTAATAGATATTAATTCAGGAATTTACAATGCTGGAAAAAGAAGAGATGCCACAGATTATCATAGAGGTAATGATGGAGAAAGAGTTTATAAAATTAATAGAGTAAATCAGGGAGATTATTCAGGAAGTGAAAGAAAAGGAGCAAGTCCTATGTTCTGGGGAGGAATTGGAGAAATTTCTTTAAAGGGAATGTTTTCAGCATTTGGAGATGCGGGCTCCAATTAATTAGTTTTATATATTGTTTTTTCTTTATTTTGAATATTAAAAAGAGAAGACATGGAAAATCAAAATACTTTTAAAGAAAGACTTGAAGCATTAAAACTTGCAATTAAATGGACATATAAATCTTCTAAATTACTGACAATAATAATTTTCGCGGTCACTATTCTTGGAGGTTTATTAGCGTTAGTTGAACCTTATGTGTTTAGAGTTATAATAGATTTTTTGGTAGGAGAGAGCGAACTTTCTCTTGCTGCTAAATTTGGAATTGGATTAGCTGGAATTTTGGCCGTTTATGGTGTGGCAAGAATTTTACAGAGCATAATGTGGGATTCACAAACAATAATTAAAAAAATTCATTCTCAAAAGCTTGATAAGTATGTTGCTGAAGAAACTATGAACAAAGTTTCTTCCTTAGACACTGTTTATTTTGAAGATCCTGAGTATTATAATACATTACAAAAGGCGAATGAAAATCTTTGGAGAGTCAATGAATTCTTTTGGCAGTTTTCTTTCTTTTTAGGACAATTTGTTAGTTTAGTTGCTATAATTGGGGCTTTATTTACTTTGAATTATTTGGTTGTGCTGCTAATTTTAATAGCATCTCTTCCAAGTATAATGATTATATTTAGAAAAACTAAGGTTCAATGGGGTATTTTTGATACTTATTCCCCTTTATCAAGACAGGCAAATTATTATAAAGGTTTGATGATGGATAGACCAGACGCTATTAAGGAAATCAAGCTTTTCGGATTAAAAAATTACTTTTTAGGAAAGTTTGATAGTTTATTTGGAGAGTATATAGAGAAACAAGAAAGAGCTGCGAAAAAGGAATTTATACAACTGATTTTTATAGGAATTTTAGAAGGGGCTTTTTCTGTATTAGCAGCATGGATAGTTGTAAGAGAATTTTTAAACGGGAAAATTACTATAGGTCAATTAACTTTTTATTGGGCTTTATTATTCCAGTTTGCAGAGCATGCAAGATATATGGTGAGACAATTAGGAGCTTTAAATGAAACTGCCACCTTTATAACTCCTTTTGTTAAAATAAAAGAATTTAAACCGATTATAAAGGATGGTAAAAGGAAATTTCCTGAAAGACTTAAAGAGGGAATAGAATTTAGAAATGTTACATTTTATTATCCCAGAGCAAAAACTCCTGCTCTTAAGAATTTTAATCTGAAAATTAAAAGCGGAGAGAGCATTGCTCTTGTTGGAGAGAATGGTTCTGGAAAAACAACTGTAATAAAATTGCTAACGAGATTATATGATGTTACAGAAGGAGAAATCCTTATAGATAGAATAAACATTAAAGAATACTCTTTAGAAAGTTTGTATGATAATATAGGAGTCATTTTCCAAGACTTTATGAAATATGAAGCTTTAATTGGGGAAAATATAGCTTATGGAAGATTAAAAGATTTAAGAAAGAAAAAAAGTATTCATGATGCTTCTGTTAAAGCAGAAGCTTGGGATTTTATTAAAGATTTAGAAGACAAGTATAGAACTCATGTTGGAAAAACTTTAAAAGAAAAAGGAACAGAACTTTCTGTCGGGCAATGGCAAAAAATTGCTTTGGCAAGGGCTTTCTTTAAAGATGCGCAAGTAATTTGTTTGGATGAGCCAACTGCAGCTGTTGATGCTAAGTCAGAATATAGGTTATTCCAAAAATTTGAGAAATTGACAAGAAATAAATCGACTATACTAATTTCACATAGATTTTCTACTGTTAGAATGGCTGATAAAATATTTTTGATTGAAAAAGGAAAAATCGCTGAATATGGAAATCATAGAGAGTTAATAATGAAAAATGGAAAATACGCCAAATTATTTAGAATGCAGGCAGAAGGATATAGAGAAGATTTTTCTAAATAAAGTATATAAGCATGTTTTCTTCTAATTTTTATGACTGAAAAAGAAATTTCAATAAATGAAGCATTACAAATTGGTATTGACAAGCAGAATAAGGGGGATTTTTCAGGAGCAGAAATAATTTACAAAGCTATTTTAGAAAAAATTCCTCAAAATACAGATGCCTTACATTTACTTGGGCTTGTAAAATACCAGACTGGGGAAAGCAAGAAAGCTATTGAATTAATTGAAAAAGCTGTTTCTATTAGAGGAGACATAGCTATTTTTCATGGAAATTTAGGAATGGTTTATGATTCTATTGGAGATGAAGAAAAATCAATAAGAGAATTTGAAAGAGCCTTGTCTTTGAATCCAAATTATGAAGGAGCTTGGAGAGCTTATTATAATTTAGGAATTTATTATTCTTCTATTGGAGAAATTGAAAAAGCACTTGAGAATTATAATAAATCTATTAATTTAAAAAAAGATTTTGCAGAAGCTTATTGGAATAGGGCTTTGGTTTTGCTTTTGCTTGGAAAATATGAAGAAGGATTTAATGACTATGAATATAGGTTTAAAAAAGAAAAGCCAAGTGATTCTCGTGTATTTGAAAAGCCGAAATGGAATGGAGAAGATTTAAACGACAAAAAAATATTAGTTATAACAGAGCAAGGGGCTGGAGATAATTTTCAATTTATGAGATATTTAAAATTGATAAAAGAAAAGCATGAAAATTGCAAAATACTTTTGGAATGCCAAAAAGAACTTTTAAATTTATTTAAATCATTTGATGAGATTGATGAAATTGTTGAAAAAGATAAAAATAAGATTCCAAATGTAGATTTTGATTATTATACTCATCTTATGAGTTTGCCTGTAGTTTTTGGAACAAATTTAGATAATATTCCATTAAAAAATAAATATATTAATGTAAATAAAAAAGTTGTTAAAAAGTTTGAGAATTTATTTGATAAGAATAAGTTTAATATTGGAATTGTTTGGGCTGGAAATCCTAAACAAGAAAATGATAAAAATAGGTCTATGAAATTTGAAAACATTAAAGAATTAGGAAAAGTTGAGGGAATACAGGTTTATTCATTACAAAAAGGAGAAATTGTGAAAGAAATTGATTTTTCTAACAAAGAGATAATAGATTTATCTGAGAAGATGAAAGATTATGAAGATACTGCTGGAATTATTGAAAATTTAGATTTGATAATTTCTGTTGATACAAGTGTTTCGCATTTATCAGGAGCATTGGGAAAAGAAACATGGACATTATTAACGAAAATTCCCGACTGGAGATATTTATTAGAAGGAGAAAAATGCATTTGGTATGATTCTATGAGGTTATTCAGACAAAAAGAAAAAGGAGATTGGAAGAGTGTTATTAAGAATGTTAAAGAAGAATTAGGAAAGATTATTGTTAATAGGTAAGAGGAGATTAGTTTTATATATTGCTCTTTGTTTGTTTAATCATGGTAAAGAAAGAAGGTGAAAAAGCAGAGCTAAGCGATTATATTTATGCTTATTCATTGGCAAATGCAATTGAATTTGGAAAAGCTAAAGAGAACAAAATACTTCCTAAACTTTTTCGGCATGGCTTAAAAAAAGATGAAATTCCTAAAATAATGCCCTTGATAAAAGAAATTGTTAATAAAGTAAATTCATGGGATGAGAAAACAAGAAAGCTTCAGTTTGGCAGATATGAGCATTTAATCCCTGAAAAACAAGAGCAAGAAGCTGGATTATTAGAACTTTCTGGAATTAATGAAGATGGAAAAGTAAATCTAACAGGAGGAAAACCAGTATTCAGAATTGCTCCTTTTCCTTCTGGAGCATTGCATTTAGGAAATGCAAAGACTTTTCTGCTCAACTCTCTTTATGCAGAGAGATATGGAGGAAAATTGATATTGGTAATAGATGATACTATTGGAAGCGAGAAAAAACCAATTGAAAAAGAAGCTTATGAATTAATTAAAAAAGGTCTGAAATATCTTGGAATTGAATATGATAAGAAAATAATATACAAATCAGACAGGCTAAAAATTTATTATAAATATGCAGAAGAGCTTATTGAAAAAGAAATGGCTTATGTTTGCTATTGCACTCAAAAAGAATTTCAGAAACTAAAAGAACAAGGAAAAGAATGTGGATGCAGACAGCTTCCAAAAGAGATTCAGAAAAAAAGATGGAAAGAAATGTTTACAATTGAAGAAGGACATGCTGTTTTAAGAATTAAGACAGGAATGCAGAATCCAAATCCTGCTTTTCGTGACAGGGTTTTATTTAAAATATCTGATAGAGAACATCCAAAAGTTAAGAAAAAATACAGGATTTGGCCAACCTTAGAAATGTCCTGGGCAGTAGATGACCATTTACTCGGAATTACGCATATTATTCGCGGAAATGACTTGATGATTGAAACTGATATGGAGAGAGCTATATGGAAGATATTTTCATGGAAAGACAGAGAAATAATTCATACAGGACTTGTAAATATTGATTTTGGAGAGAAAAGTGAAAACAAAATATCAAAATCAAAGTCAAGAGAAGAAGTTTTATCAGGGAAATATTCTGGATGGGATGATCCGAGAACATGGAGCATTCAAAGTCTTGAAAGAAGAGGCATAAGTCCAGAAGCAATAAGAGAGTTTGTAAGAGAAATAGGACTAAATAAACAAGACATTACAATTCCTATTGAAACTCTTTATGCTATAAACAGAAGAATGATTGATTCTGAGGCAAACAGGTATTATTTTATTGATGCTCCTAAAGAAATTGTTGTTGCCGGAATTCCAAAAGAATTGAAAGAAGTTGAAATTCCAATTCATCCTGAAAAAGTTTTTATGAGAAAAATTAAATCTGGGAGAACTATTCTTGTGTCTAATAATGATTTTGAAAAGCTTAAAGGAAAAGAAGTTAGACTATTGCATTTGGCAAATATTTATTTAAATTTGGATACAAGTGTTTCTAGTTTGGAGAATAAAAACATTCCCAAAATACAATGGGTTTCTGGAAAAGACAAGATTAAAGCGAGAATTTTAATGGAAGATGGGGAATGGATTGAAGGATTTGCAGATTCAGGAATTAAAAAATTGAAAGTTGGAGAAGTTATACAATTTGAAAGGTTTGGGTTTGTAAGATATGATGGCTCAAAACAAGGAATTAAAGAGTTTTGGTTTGCGCATAAATGAAAATGGCATTCCCACATTTTAAAAAAAAGCACATGGAAAAGGCGATGTTTAATCCTAAGGATTATATTAAATATAAAAAATTTCCTAGCAACTTGCCAAAAAAATATATTATTACTTACCAAGATCGTGCTTTAAAATATATACAAAAGAAATACAAACCAAAGAAAATTGAGTTATACAGCTTATTAACTGTTTATGTCTATAAAGACATTGGATTTGTTAGAATGACTGGAATTGGAGCACCGAATGCTGCAACAATTTTTGAAGAACTTATTGCTCTTGGGGGAAGAAAATTTGTTAATATTGGAACTGCTGGAGGATTACATCATGAAGGCGTTTTTCTTTGTAATAAGGCTTTAAGAGATGAAGGAACAAGCCATCATTATATACAATTTGGAAAGTATTCTTATCCAGATAAGATACTAACTGCTAAATTAAAGAAGAAACTGAAAAATAGTAAGTTGGAATTTTTTGAAGGGACTACATGGACTATTGACGCCCCATATAGAGAGACTAAAGCAGAAGTTGAGAAATATGCCAGACAAGAAATAAAAACTGTAGAAATGGAGGCTTCTGCTCTATTTGCAGTAGCTAAATACAGAAAAGTAAAGATTGCGTCTGTTTTTGTTGTTTCTGATTTACTTGGAAAAAAGTGGATACCTAAATTTCATAGATTTGATGTTAAGAAGACCCAAAATAAGTTAATTGATATTGGTGTTGAATTATTGAGGAATTGAAATGAA
>ERZ1292623.3132-Hain-H51-01um-R1-3132-length-14295-cov-7_pt2 | contig 12331 bp, 16 predicted proteins | sample MGYA00564398_ERZ1292623 | MGnify/ENA primary metagenome ERZ1292623 (study PRJEB36523, sample SAMEA6512633) | groundwater metagenome | collected 2019-01-07 | study: AquaDiva: Metagenomics assemblies of 32 groundwater samples | reverse complement strand
ATATATACAGCTTGTTAATAACTAAGAAGATTAAATAAACAGTTTAATAATAAAGTGTTGTGATACTAAGATATATGGCTAATGAAGTGATAATAAAAGAAAAAAAAAGATATAAGAAGTTAGATTTTAAATATGAGAGATTTACTGATATATATATAAAAAATGGCTTTAATGGCTTAAGAGCTTATAAAAGTATAAATCCAAACATAACTAATGAAAGCGCAAAAGAGCAGGCCAGTAAGATATTAAGCAAAAAAGAAGTAAATGATTTAATATATCAAAAGCTAACCAATGACAACGCTGTCAATGAGTTAAAAGAGTTAAGCAAAGGTATTTATGCGGATTTAAAAGAAAAAGATATAACATACAAAGATAAACTTCAATACATTCGCACCTCTCTTGAACTAAAAGGTAAACTTAATAATCAACATAAAAATACGCAGGTTAATGTCGGCATAGTAGTTAATAAGGATAATAAATAGCTAATATTAGCTTATTATAACTGAGTATAATATAGATTATACGCAGTATAATAACAAAACTATGCTAATATTATATAAAACAAAGGGGTGGGGGTGCAGAATAAACGGGGTGCGTTGCGTAAAAGAATTATTATAAACTCCATACACAACTTCTTCCAAAATTCTAACCTTTTACTTGTAAGGGGTGGGGGTCTGAAATAGTAGGTACTATATTTAAGTACCTAACATCTGTTCTACAATAGGGTTATTTGTCAAAATTTGCCGCCTCCTTGTTGTTTAATTCTATTTTAGGTATAAGTCTATATCTTTCAAATAAAATCTCTCTACTTATGATTTATTACGCCATATCTGCCTTTGAGCTTATTATTTTAATAGTTTTTCTTTTTTTAGTTTTTGGTTTGGGGCTTTTAATTGGGTTTTATTTTAAAAATAAAAAGGAATTGAAAAAAGGTTTAAAAAATAAGTTTGGCTTTCGGGATAAGGTTTATTTTTCTTCTCCGTCTAATAAATTCAAAGTAAAAAAGTTTTACGATAATTTATGAAAGAGCGGCTGCCTAAAGGAGGCGTTAAAGAATTGTTAAAAACTCCGTCAGGACGGCAATATCTTTCTCGTCTTCAAGAAAGGCATAAATTAGATATTCTCCAGCCAGGCCAGGCAGGCTTTGATAAAAGGTGGGGAAATGCGGTTAAACAGAGAAAAGAGGCAGACCAGAAAAGAGAGAAATTGTCAAGAGATGAATGGGGAGAAAAGCGGGAAAAACAGGCCTACAGCGAAAAAAGAAAAACCTTTTCTACAAATAAAAGATATTATGCCGTATGATATTGAATTTACCAATTTTGACACAGGCGAGGTTATAAACGGCTGGAATCTTAATCCTTCCCAGTTAAGGTTTTGGAATTCAGAAAAAAGGGTTATTCTTTTTTCGGGCGGATTCGGCTGCGGCAAATCAATGATGCTTATTTTAAAGGCTATTGATTTATGCTTAAAGTATCCCAATAATTTTATTCTAATGGGCAGAAGAACCTATATAGAATTAAGGGACACTCTTTTAAAAGAATTCTTTATTTTATGTCCGCCTATTCTTATAGATTTCCATTTAAAAGCGGAAATGAAAGTCAGGTTTGTCAATGGGTCGGAAATCGTTTTTAGGCATTTAGACAAAATTGCCGCCTCGGAAATAAGGTCGATGAATTTGGGGGCTGTTTTTATAGACCAGGCCGAAGATACCACTAAAGATGTTTTTTTAGCCCTAAAAGGCCGTTTAAGGCGGGACGGCATAGAGGGTAAAGATAGAAAAATTTGCATGTCTATCAATCCAGAATTGACCTGGCATTTTGCCGAGTTTAAACAGAATCCAAAGGAAGAGTATGAACTTATAGAGGCCAGCACTTTGGAAAATGAAAAAAATCTGCCCAAAGAATATATTCAGGATTTAATGAATTATCCCGAGAATTATAAGCGGCAATATGTTTATGGAATTTGGGATGAATCCTTATTAGCGGGCAATACCGTTTTTGACAGGGAATTCCAAGAAAAAATCGCTAAAACAGTAATGGCGCCGATAGATACGAGAGAAGGTTTAAAAATTTATAAGAATTTTATACCTGGCCATCGCTATCAGATGGGCATAGATGTGGCCGAAGGTTCAGAGGAAAACACTGATAAAAAAGACCGTTCTTGTATTGCGATAGTGGATTTAACTAATTTAGAGGAAGTGGCTAATTGGACGGGCCAGGTCCCGCCTGATGTGGTGGCGGAAAAGGCGGCTAAATTCGCCCGCTGGTATCAAAACCCTAAAACGGAATATTGTACTATTATTCCTGAAATGAATTCTATCGGCCTGGCTTTAGTTAATAAACTTCAGGAATACGACGATATTTATATTTACCGGCGGGAAGAATTCGACAAAACAGCGGGAAAAAGGTTAAAACGAATGGGCTGGCGCACTACCAGACAATCAAAACCGCTTCTTGTCAATAGGTTTCAAGAACTCCTGAGAAAGTCTAATCCTAAAATCAGGACAGCGGAAACAGTGGAAGAGTTTAAGACTTTCGTCTATTCCGACGACGCCAGGAAGTCAGGCATGGGAGCTAAAGAAGGTTTTCACGATGATAGAATTATGGCTACCCTATTGGCTTTTTTTGAAAAAGGCGATGTAGTCCCAGGAAAAGTTTTGACGAAAGGCGATATTTATGGTAAAATAAAAGTAGAGATAGAACCGACTATCACGATTAAGAACGGCAAAGCGAGATTTACTCACTTGCAGCCAATTTTAGAAATACAAAAAAAATGGACGACAATATAAAAAATTTAGATGATTTCACGGTTGATACAAAAGATGAAGAAATAATTGAAATTTTTAGAGAGTGGCTCAAAACATCCGCCATCTACCATAATGAAATGCTTAAAAGCCAAAAGGCGGCTTATCAATATTATATCGGCAATCAAACCGATAAAAACGATGTGCCTGTCTATCTTTCTGATACTGTGGAGAATAGGATTTTTGAAGGCGTGGAAACATTAGTGCCGATAGCCACATCGGGCGCCCATCAATTCCAAGTCCTGCCTGGTTCTGATATGGACGATTCTAAAGAACGGGCGAAAAAATTAAGAAAGGTTTTAGACAGAAAATACGAAACATTGGAAATCCAAAAAAAATTAGAAGATGTTTCTCGGCATATATTGATTTATCGTTTCGGGGTTTTAAAATACAAGTGGGATTTTGATAAAGACGATGTGGATGTAGAGGCAAAAGACCCGCGCCTTATTCTCATACCTAAACTAAGGACAGACCCGCACGACCTGCCTTACCTGATTGAAATCCAGGGCTATTCTAAAAATGAAATAAAGAAATTCTTTCCTAAAGTCGAGGTGGACGATTTGGTCAAGGGCCAGTCCGAAGTGGACACGGGCGAAACAAAGAACAACGACAAGGACAAAGAGTATCAGGTCTTTGAAATTTGGACGAATGATATGGTGGCCTGGATTTGCTCTGACAAAGTTTTAGATAAAAAACAAAATCCTTACTATGATTATCAAGGCACGGAAAAAAAGGTTTATGACAATTTAAAAAAGAAGTATAAAAAAGGAACTAAATTTTATAATCATTTAGACCAGCCAGAAAAACCATTTATTTTTTTCAGCACTTTTAATATCTCTGACGGACCGCTTCCTTCTGTTTCACTCGTGGAAACAGTTATCCCGATACAAGACTCTATCAATGCCCAAAAACGAAGCATTATAAATAATCTTAAACAAACAGGTAATACCGCGGTCTATGTGGATTCTGATGCTTTAACCCAAGAGGAAGCGGATAATATTACTAACGAACCAGGTTTAGTGGTAAGAGGAAAAGGGTTAGCTTCAGAAAAAAAAATCCGCAGGGAACCAGGAGCCCAGCTTCCTAACGCTCATTTTGCCAATCTCCAGCATAGCGAATCGGTTTTTGATAATATAATGGGCATCCATGGCGCGACCAGAGGTTCGGCGCAAGCGAAAACTTTAGGCCAAGATATAATGTCCCGCCAGCAGGATTATACCCGCATAGATATGATCACCAGAGTTTTAAATAGAGGCGTAGCCAGATTAGCCAATGGATTAGTGCAACTAATGAAAATGTTTTATACCGAAACCCATGTGATTAAAATGATTGGCGAGGAAGAAGCGACAGAATTTATCCGTCTTAACCGCGAAGACATAGACAACCAAATTGAAATAATAGTCAAATCAGGAAATAATCTGCCCATGGATGAAATATCTTTAAGAACAGAAGCAGTACAGTTGTGGCAACTTGGAGCGATTTCTCCGCAGAGTTTATTTGAACGGCTTAAATTTGCCCAGCCAGAATTAGAGGCCGAGAAACTTTTACTTTGGATGCAGGGTAAATTAGATATGGAAACAATGGCCAGAATTCAGGAACTGACCGCGGACGCGCAAGCCCAAGCCCAGTTTGGAGCTCAGCCAGCCGCGCCAGGCGGCGGAGGAGAAGCGCAGACACCGCAGTCAGCGGGCGAAGGGCGGGGTAGCGAAGGAATATTAGATGTTTTGCAAAGAGCCAAGGCTTCCTTAGGAGGTCAGTCAGGATTAAAACAACCGACCAACGCCGCAAGACAGGGAGCATAAAAAAGAATGTTTTGAGGTATTTAAAGTGGATTTTTATAAATATAGAGCACAAAAGCTCGTTAAAAAATGAAATTAATAAATAGGGACAAAACCCTTTAAAATGAAATTTTATGTTTGATGAAAACAATTCTGGCTTCGACGACCAGTCAATCGCCGAAGGAGACCAAACTCCTCCAACAAAAGAAATCGACCTGCCCGATGAAGGGGAGGCTTTAGCCCAAGAACCCAAAAAGGTTGACAAGGCCGAAGTCGCCCAAAAAATCAAATGGCGGGAAAAATATCTTAAAGCCCAGGATAAAATCCGACAGCTTGAAGATAAGCAAGAGGCCAAAGAGCAAAAAGGCCAGTCCACTCAAGTTGAAGAAAAAGAATTGGCGGCTCAACGCTATATTCAAGACCAAGCCCGCAAAGCCATAGAATCGTGGGAAACGGAAAAGAAACTTAAAGAAGAAAAAGCCCAAGAGGACTTGCAGGTGAAACTTGATATGGCGGTTGAGGATTCTGGTTTTACCGAAGACGAAATCGTGCAGGTGTGCGATGAGTATGAAGTGGAGCCAGAGATAGCGGTTAAAATCTTAACGAAAGTTAATGAGAAAAAAAGCGGTAAGCCCAATCTTCCTTCAACTCGCAAAGGGACAGCCGAAATTGCCAAGAGCGAAGCCAAAGATGATTCTAAAAAAACCATCTATGAAATCGCCCAAGAAATTAAACGAAGCCTCAAATCTTAACAATTAAACACAAAAATCTATGCCAGGAATTGCAATTGGTAATTTTGTAACATCGATTACAAAACAAAGATTCTTTCCTAAGGTAGTAGACCAGGTATACGAGCAGACAGCTTTGTTTTCAAGATTGAAAAGCAAGGCCAGGCCATGGGGTTCGGGCACTAAATTAGTGATTCCAACCACTGTGTCTGAAAGGACTGCTTTAGGTTCATATTCGGGTTTTGATACTTTTACCACCACTCAGGAAGATGTTAGGCAGCAATTTTCAGTCGACCCGTCCGAATACTATGCGACAATTACTGTTTCAGGTATTCAGAAAGCCCTTAACAAAGGCAACGAGGCGATTGTTGATTTAATTGCCCAAGAATTTTCCGATATTGGCAGAGCATTGTCCGAAGAGATTGCGGAAGATGTCTACCTCGACGGAACTGGCAACGCTAGCAAGGCGATTGCTGGTTTGCAATATCACGTGGATAGAATTTTGTCCACTTTATGCTTAAAATTTGACTTTTCGCCAGTTCTTTGATAAAATTAAAAGTGTATGGTAACTAAACTTACACTTTTAGAAAAAAGATTTAAAAATTCTCCCGAATATATTAAGTGGAGAACGAAAATTTATGAATTGGATAATTGGACTTGTAAAATTCCAAGTTGCGGGTATAAAGGAAAAAGAATAGAAGCTCATCATATTTATCCATTTAGAGATTTTCCAGATTTAAGACTTAATATAAATAACGGAATCACTTTATGTTTTTGGTGTCATAGACAAGTATTCGGAAAAGAATTTTTATTAGCGAAAGGTTTTTTGGGCTTAATTGAAAATAGGGTTAATTCGGTGGAACTCCTTTTAATAAAGGACAATACCGAGCCAAGCCTTGATAGAAATATCGAGGAAGGTGTAACGACTAGAAACCGAATCTTCAATATCGAAAGATTCATAAAGAAGAAAGTTTATTGTTCAGTTTGTAGGAAAATACTTTATCGACACTATTATAGAATTAAACGCAATAAATATCATTTTTGTTCTTACGAATGTTATAGGAAAAATCAGAATAAATTTTATTACGGAAAGAAACACGGTAATTATCAGAAAAGACCAAGAATGAAATGTTTATATTGTGGAAAGTTTATAAAAGGAACTCCTACACAAAGATTAAGAATAAAAAAATACTGCAATAATACTTGTCAACTTAAACTTCGATATAAAGATAGTAATGTTTCCACGAAATCCCTACCCGAAAGGGAAGATATAGTCTGAACTATAGGGCAACTTATAGAAGTAAAAGATAAAGAACTTTTACGATAACATATTGGATTCTACCACAGCGGTAACTTATCAAAATCTTTCTAGAACCACTTATACTAACCTTAGGGCGACGAGAAGCGCGCAAAGCGGTGCTTTGGCTTTCTCAAATCTTGCGTCAGATTATGACGCTTGCCAGCGAGGTTCTGACAGTCCGACATTGGGGATAACCACCCCAGCGGTAAACCAATTGGTCTATGCCGCATAGAACAGTAATGTTCTCTACAAATTCTGCTTATATCGGTGGAGTCCAGAACGGATAATACCGAGGGAAGTTTAAAACAGTATGGACTTTTATTGAAGTATTTGATATAATGATTATATGGATACTCAATGTCAATTTTGTAAAAAACAAATAAATGTTCCAAACTGGAAATCCAAAAACTTCATTGGCAGACCTGCTAATAAAAGATTTTATTGCGATTATAATTGTTTTAATCAATTTAGGGATAACGGAGGATTAAAAAGAAAAAAGAAAAATATCAGATGTGAAAAGTGCGGAAAGATGTTTTTTAATAGAAAAAGAGGAAAAAGAATAAATAAATTTTGTTCATCAAGATGTTGGGGAAAATATTTGAAAGAAAAATATATTAAAGAAAAAAATCCCAATTGGAAAGGCGGAACAGATAGAAAAAGAAATAAAAAAGAAAAAATTAGAACATCCGCGGAATATCGTAAATGGAAAAAAACAGTTATAAAAAGAGATAAAAAATGCAGTCAATGTCCCAATAATAAAAATTTAGAGGCGCATCATATAAAATCTTTTAGCAAGTTTCCAAATTTAATTTATAATATAGAAAATGGAATAACTTTGTGCCATAAATGCCATAAAACTTATCATAAATTAAATGGATTTTAATAACCCCGTATCGACTTCTATCGAAAGATAGAGAAGCTATTAGCTTAAGACGCAGACCCCCATAAGAAGTAAAATATCAAGATTTATAATCTAACATATTTTATGGGGTGAAGATATAGTCAGCTCTTATAGGAATATAAGAAACAGCGATGGACAATTATAGAGGCATTGATTACTCCGACTTCTAATATGGAAATTAACAAGGCATATCCAAGGTTGACTCCTACGGGAGGCGCTGAGGGTATCGTAGCCAATTACGGTTATAACGCCATCTATTACAGAGGCGTGCCGATAATTTCCGATGAGAAGTGCACAAGCGGAAATCTATATCTGCTTAATGAGAATCACATTAACCTCTATCTAATTGACCATGACCCCTTATTTGTTGAATCAACAAAACAGGGATTCGGTTGGACTGGCTGGAAAAAATCGCAGAACCAAAACGCTATCGTGGGCCAGCTTCTTTTTGCAGGCCAATTAGTCGGCGATAGCCCTAGAACCATGTCCCGCAGGACGGGTATAACATCTTAAACTTAAATTTATGAGCAGATACACAAACGCGGCTTCTATCTTTAGCGGAGTTCCTCCGCAAGTGAGTGAAGTCAGTCCGAGCCATAATTTGGGGACCAAGATGGAAACCTCAGATGGCAGGACATTTAGATATGTTAAAGCAGGAACTTCAGCGTTAGCTGTCGGCGACTTAATTCAAAGTTCAGCCGAAGACACAGCCGTTCAAGGTTTAACTCCAGCCGTAACAGCGGCGGGAGCGACTACCTTAACTACTACTTCAACAGTCACTGTGACTGCTGATGAATATGCTGGCGGTTATGTTATAGTAACCATCACCCCAGGATTAGGTCAGATTTTAAGGATTAAAAGTCATCCAGCGGCTACAGCCGCGGCCGTGACTCTTACTTTAGAAGACCCAGTCCAAGTTGCTTTAACAGCTACATCAAGAATTGATTTAGTTAGAGACCCCTATAACGGGGTAATCCAAAATCCGGCCACTGCTTCCAGTTCGCCAGTCGGCGTAGCCGTTAATGATATAACGGCTGCTTATTACGGCTGGATACAAACAGGCGGCATTGCTTCTGTAAAGGCGCAAGGCGCTTTAACAGTTGGCAATTTAGTGGTTGCTTCTAATGGAACAGCAGGAGCTATAGAAAATGCGGTTAATGCTTCCACAGAAGCTCAAGCTCCAGTAGGCATCGCCATAACAGGCGTGGCCACGACAGACTGCGGAGCGGTCAAATTAATTCTTGACTAATTATTAAACTCAGTGAATATTAAACATATTCAGAGTGATTAAAATTATGGCAGAGTTCGATACAGTTGTGCTATTTAATCCCACAGACGAGGATTATACGCACGGCTTTAACGGCGAACCGTACACAATTGAAGCCAATACGACTAAGTCGTTTGCCCAATTTGTCGGTTTCCATCTGGCCAAGCACTTAGCGACCAAGATGGTAGAAGATTCTATCTCTAAAAAAGATAAGAAAGAAAAGCCGATAATGGTCGCCCAAAAACTTATTTACGATAATCCTGATTTGCGGATTGCCCTGTATAAAATCTTAAAAAATAAAGAACTTGTGCAGAAAATAATCGCCGCTTATCCCTATAAAGGATTTGTGGGCGAGATGTCCCAATATGAGGATTTCGTCAATAAAGAGGAAACAAAAAAAACAACAGAAGAAATAAACAAAGAACATTAAAAATTAAGACCCTTAATCTATGTCTATGTATTATGGCAATGCCGTTGCCAAGCATGTTAGAAACGGCGTTGCTAAGGTAGGCCCTGCTGCGTGGGTGCGGTTAATAGCTACTTCCGCGTCTGGGGGCACAACTCCTTTAGCTAATAGACAATGGATAGAAATACAGCCCAGAGGCGGTGGGGCTTTGGCGATTGATTATACGACTATTAATGCTGACGGAACCTTCACGGCTCCGACAAACAGCGCTAATACTTCTAAAATACTTCCTGCCAACGGCACCATTAAAAGCGAGCCTTTGAGCGACAAGATAATGATGTGGGGTCGATTCGTTGTTAAAAATAATACTTCTCACGGCGGCTTAAAAGTCATCGTGACGGAGTACGCGTGATTTTATGTCAGATTTTTCAATTGGGTTAGGCGATGGCCTACTCGCGCAATTTAGCTTTACAACGACTTCTTCCACATCAAGTTCTTCAACCACGACCAGTAGCAGTTCAACAAGTAGTTCAACGACAAGTTCAAGTTCAACGAGCAGTTCAACGACCAGTAGCAGTTCTTCAACCACCACCAGTTCCAGCACCACTTCATCTTCCACCACCACCAGTTCTTCAAGTTCTTCCACGACTACCAGTTCGTCAACTACCAGCACTTCAACCAGTTCAAGTTCAACTACAACCAGTAGCAGCACTTCAACCAGTTCCAGTTCCAGTTCGACGACTTCCAGTTCTACTACCACGACCAGTTCAACGACCAGCTCGTCAACTACTTCCAGTTCTACATCAACATCTTCCAGTTCAACTTCAACCTCAACTTCTACAAGTTCTAGTTCAACTACTACTGCTCCGTAAGAAGCCATTGTTTAGCTATATCCAAGAACCCCCGCAAGGGGGTTTTTGTTATCCACTTGACAGATTAAAAGTTTTACTGTAAAATGTGATTATAGGCCTATATCTTAATAAATTAAACAAATAAAATATGATACAAGACATAAAATCGTCTATAAATAAATTAGACGAATTATTGGACTATGCTATAAAATCTCATATCAAAGGCAGAGTAGGGCTTTATTATTCGGGTGGTATAGATTCAAGTTTAATAGACACTTATGGTGGAAAATTTGAAAAAATAACTTATAATTATGGGGATTACGCGGAGGAATTTAAAACAAAATTTCCTCAAATTATGAAAGTAATTGGTCAGCCGATTAAAAGTTTTTCCCCGATTGGCTGGTGGAAGTTGGGCGAAGAAGCAAAAAAGCAAGGATTAAAAATAGTTTTTTCTGGCGAAGGAGCCGATGAATTGTTTGGCGGTTATGTCAGATGGGTACCGCAGGCGGCTGATTGGCAAGCCCAGCAAATGTATCCTTCTTATAAATCAATGTTTCCCAAAGCGGCCGATGTTAATAAAATAGGCAAAGAAGCATTTTATGGCGACCTGCAATTTCTTTTAGACGCGGAAAGAAAAATCGCCGCTCATCACGGCTTACAGATTATTTTTCCTTTTTTGGATAAAAAAATAATTGAATTCGCTTGGTCGCTTCCGCCAGAATTTAAAATATGGAATATGGAGACAAAAGTCATTTTAAGAAGATTATTGGAAAAAAGAAATCCAAATTACAAGCATATAGAGAAAAAAGGGCTTTATTGCAATGTGAATTCTTGGATTGGCTCAAAAGACGGTTATGGCAAAAAGGATTATCTTAAATTACAAAATGATATTTTAGAAAATGACTACAACAGAGTTAGGCCAGGAGAATGCTAAATTATCTTCTTATCAAAATCCAGAAGGAATATTAAAGGACAGATTAGCGCCCAGAACTGATAAACGCCTTTCTATGATAGACCCCAGATGGTTTTATGATAAAACCGTTTTGGACTTGGGTTGCAACAACGGCTATTTTGTCCGCTTGGCTTTAAAAAATAAAGCCCGCAGAGCAGTGGGTGTTGATAAGTCGGATTGTATTTCAGGAGCGAGGGATTTGGCGGCCAAAGAAGGAGTCAAGGCGGAATTTTGGCAAGCGGATTTAGACGGCCAAGAGTTCAGGCGATTTTGCCCGAAATTTGATGTGGTGCTTTTATTTTCAGTTCTCACTCACTTGAAAGATAAAGAGAATTTTTTGGATTGGCTTGATGATAAAATCAGGTATATGCTGATTTTTGAATCTAACCACGGCGAAGCCAATAAAGTCCATATAGAGTTGATAAAAAAACATATTTATTTTGAAAGCATAGAATATCTCGGTCCCAGCGATATACCAGAAAAACCGCATCATTTGTGGGTTTGCCGCAAGCCAAGCCACGAAAAAAGATACGGGGTAATCGCCAGCGCTCCTTTTGAATTTGTGCCGATAGATAAAATTAAAAATTGGAGCGAGGACACCTTAATGAACCAAAAAACTTCTTACGGCTTAAAAGATTTAAAGTTTATTCTTTTGAGAGATGATATTAAAAAGCGGGGATTTAGAGACCCGCTGGTAGTGGAAGAAATTAAATCGGGTGAATATAAAGGTTTCCAGGGCATACATCGTTATTTAGCCGCTAAACAGTTGGGCTATAAAGATGTGCCCTGCAAGGTTTTCAAAGGTTTAAAATTTAAACATTTACAATGATTAGAATAAGGGTAGACGATGTGCTTTTGGTCAACCCCAATACTGGCTCGATGAAAATATCTTTGCGCAACAGGCCTTATTTTGATTATTTCCAAGAAGCGGATAAATTATTCGCTCAATATAACATTCCTTGCATTCTGGCTATTTTAGCCGAAGGCATAGATGTTTATCCTGAATGGGTGGAGTATATTAAAAAAAACCAGCATAGATTTATAATTGAAATGCACGGCTGGCATCATAGTTATTATGTGAATTATACTGAAGAAGAAGGTTATCAAATTTTAAAAAACGCCAAAGATAAAATTGAAAAGACCTTTAATGTAAAAGTCGGCCGCTGGATAGTGCCGCACGGCAAGCATTATTTTCCTTCGTGGATACAACCAGTTATGGATAGATTAGGACTAAAAATAAACAATAGAGGAATTGGCTGCCGCGTGTGGGTGCTTCATTATTGGAATACTTGGAGCATAGATAAAATAAATAAATTGATATTGCGTTCAAGCCCAGTCGCGCCAA
>ERZ1292623.3978-Hain-H51-01um-R1-3978-length-12332-cov-21_pt1 | contig 12332 bp, 15 predicted proteins | sample MGYA00564398_ERZ1292623 | MGnify/ENA primary metagenome ERZ1292623 (study PRJEB36523, sample SAMEA6512633) | groundwater metagenome | collected 2019-01-07 | study: AquaDiva: Metagenomics assemblies of 32 groundwater samples | reverse complement strand
AAGACATATATGATTTAATGTAAAAATATTTATAAGTTTAAACTTTTCATAATTCTAATGAGTATTAGTTTTAAAGTAGAACCAGTAGTTAGGAAAATTTATAATCCTGAAGCAAAATTAAATGTTTTATGTGATGATAAGAAGTTAGTTTTTGGATTTCCTTCTTTTGGTTCTTGCAACTGCCGGAATATAATAGAGAAGATATCTAATTATGATTTATTAATTCCAACTGGAGAACAAGTTATAGATTTAATTCATGCTGTTTATATGTCTTCTAATATAGAATCAGATAATTTTTATAAGGATAATATAAAAGGAATTATGAATAATAGATTTTTATTAACTTTTAATAGATTAGATTTTGTTTATGAAGGGGTTTATGTGAGCCAGATCTCAAATTTAAAGGATTTAACTGAGAAATTTAATAAAGATAAATTTGAGAATAAATTAAAATATGGAATAAAATTAAAAAATGGAATAAGATTTAGTAAAGATGACAAAGTGAGATTTGCTCCTAAAAAGAATTATGGATTTGGAGAACATGAAAAAGGGACTTTGGCATATGATGGATTTGTAATCGCAAATTATGGAATAAAAGGAGCAGAAAAATTGGCAGAAATTTCTAGAGAATTTTCAAATGATCCTGTTACTTATGGTCTAGAAATTGATAATAAAAATGGATTGGAAACAAGAGTTTCTATAATTGATGGAGGAAAAGAATTAAGTATTGGAGCAAGTTTAATTAATTATAATAACTGTTATGGGTTTGGGTTAATTGATAGTGAGTAAAAATATTATAAGATGTGAATTATAATATAATTTATTTTAGCAAGATTTAAAACTTAATAGTTCTTATTTGGGTTATGAAAAGTACTAAAGGAATTACTGCTGACAAGGATGAGTTTAGTGAATGGTTTACACAAGTTATAGTTAAAGCTGATTTGGCAGATTATAGTGAAGTTTCTGGTTGTATTATCTTCAAGCCTGTTTCTTATGAAATTTGGGAGAAAATAAAATCTACAGTGGATATAGAATATAAAAAATTAGGAATAAAAAATGTTTATTTTCCTTTATTTATTCCAGAAAAGTTTTTGATAATGGAAAAGGAACATGTTGAAGGATTTAGTCCTGAAGTGGCATGGGTGACTCATGCTGGAAATACAAAATTAAATGAAAGATTGGCCGTAAGGCCTACTTCAGAAACAATTATGTATCCTTCATTTTCTAAATGGATAAGAAGTTATAAAGATCTACCTTTAAAATTAAATCAATGGAATAATGTCGTTAGATGGGAATTTAAAAATCCAGTTCCTTTTCTTAGAACTAGAGAATTTTTGTGGAGTGAAGGGCATACTGTTTATGCTGATAAAAATGAAGCCGAAGAAGAAAGAGATAAAATAATAAAAATTTATGATGATGTTTGCAGAAATATTATGGCTTTACCTTCTTTAATTGGAAGAAAAACAGAAAAAGAAAAATTTGCTGGAGCAGAATATACTATTTCAATGGAGTTTTATATGCCGAATGGAAAATCTGTTCAAGGGCCTGATTTTCACCACGATGGACAGAAATTTGCAAAAGCATATAATATCCAGTTTTTAGATAAAAATGAAAAAAAACAATATGCATATCAAAATACTTTTGCAATAACTACTAGAATGCTGGGAGTTATGTTTGCAATTCATTCTGATGAGAAAGGATTAATAATACCTCCTAATGTCGCCCCAAATAAAATAGTAATAATTCCTATATTCGATGATAAAACAAAAAAAGAAGTTTTAAATGAAACAAAAAAAATATTAAATCTATTAGAGGAGTTTAATCCAATATTAGATGATAGAGAAGAATATAGACCTGGATTTAAGTTTAATGAATATGAATTAAAAGGAATTCCAATTAGAATTGAGGTTGGAAAGAGAGATTTGGAGAAATCTAGTGTTGTTGCAGTAAGAAGAGATAATGGAAAAAAAGAAGATATTAAGATTAAAGATTTGAAGAAGAATGTGTTATTAATTTTAGAAAATATTCAGAAGAATTTATTGAGAAATGCTGAAAAATTATTAAAAGAAGCAGTAGTTAGTGTGAATAGTTTTAATGAATTGGAAAAAGATATTAAGGATAAAAAAATAGTCTTGGCTAATTTATGCAGTTCTATAAAGTGTGAAGAAGAATTAAAATTTAAAACAAATGGAGCTAAAGTTTTGAATATAGATGAAAATAAAAAAGCTAATGGTAAATGTATTATTTGCAGTAAAAAAGCGGAGTATATCGGCAGGATTGGAAAAAGCTATTAAATTTAAATACTCTTTCTTATTAATATTGTTATGAATCTTGATGAGATAAGCGATGATTTTATTTTAATGAAAAAATCTGAGGTTTCTAAGCTTCCTTTATTTAAATCTTTTAGACAATTTGATCTTAGTGATTTAATAGGTGAAATGATTGTGCAAACTAGGGAGATTAAGAATCCTAAAGAATATAATCCTGAAGTAGAAAGTCCAAATCCAGAATATTTCAAAGTTTTAATTTTTAAAAGTGATAATTTTTTAATATTTGAGGAAGAAGGATGGCAAGATGGAACTACATTACATTCTTATTTTTACGATGGTAAAAGTGTGAGATATAATAATGATTTGTTTAGAGATTAGAATAAGTTTATAATGCTATCACTAAATAGTAATATTTATATATGTGATTTTTGTGTGCTTTAAATATAAATATTAGAATATAAAATGGAAATAGCTTTTATTGGAGATGTTCATGGAAAGATAGATCTTATGTATAGTTTAATTTCTGATATAAGAAGGACTCATGACCATAATGTAGACAGTGTTTTTCAGATAGGAGATTTTCATGCAATAAGAGATAAAGATGATCTAAAACATTTTCCTGTAAAAGAAAAATATAGAACTCTTGGAGACTTTCCCAAATATTTTGAGGGAGGAAGAGTCCCAATAAAAACTTATTTTATAGGTGGAAATCATGAAAATAATTTCTGGCATAGCCAGCATCCAGAAGGTCATGAGCTTATAGGAGGGCTTAATTATCTTGGTCGTTCAGGAATAAAAAATATTCAAGATATAAATTTAGCATGGGTATCTGGAAATTATTCCAAGAAAGATTTTTCCGAATCTAATTCTAAAAAAAGAAAATATAATCATTTTACAAAAGAGGATTTAGATATTATATTACACCAATCTAATGGAGAAAAAATAGATGTTTTAATGTTACATGACTGGCCAGCTATTAGAGAATTAGAAAAACATATTTCTGGCGATGTTCAAAATCCAGAAAATTTATAGTATTCATTAAAAAGAAATTTTGGTTCTGTTGAACTTTATGAATTAGTAAGAAAATTAAAACCGAGATATGTTTTCTCTGGACATATGCATATCCCTCTTGATTTAGAAATTAATATAGATGGTTCAAGAATTAGATTTGTAGGTTTAGACAAATTAAGAGAGCATCAAAATGAAATATATTTATTAGAAACAGACAATTTAAAGTTACATCCAATCAGCTTCAAAACTGGAAACTTAGAAGATGTTCTTTTACCGAATATCCTGCAGCTTGATGCGGGGATGAAAGCGAAAGAGAGATAAATCGCTAAAGATTTTATTATCATCTTAATAGTTTAGAAATAGATTATTATATATTTAAGTTCTATTATGAATTAATCTTTTATTCCTTTTCAATTATTTTCCCAATATTTTCTTTGAATTTTTGTAAACTATCTTCTGGAATTCTTGCTCCTGTTGCAAGCTCATGTCCGCCACCAGTCGCGTTTTCTATATCTTTTATGGCTTCTAATGTTATATTTCTTATATTTTTTCCTCTTAGAGAGAAATTTATAAAATTTTCTTTTTTGTTGCCTATAACTATATATTTATCGGGAAATTCATATTTTATTCTATTTGCTAAATTTGCACTTATACTAAATTTTCCTCCGTATGTAAAGAATATCAATTTTTTATCTGATTGATTTTTTATTTCATTTAATAGTTTTTCATATCTTTCATTTATTTCATAATATCTAGAAAGTATCTTTTTAGTTTTTTCATTTTCTTCCAATAAATCATAAGGAGATTTTATTTCTGTCATAAAATTTAAAGTTTCTGCTACATTTTTTACTGAATCTTTCAATGAGAATTCCATTATTCTTGCTATTTTTCCTATATCAGAATTAAACAATATGTCAAATGCAGATTTAGGATTTTTTTTTCCTAATTCTGGATATTTTTTATAAAATTCTTCGTAAAAATCTGGGATAAAAGCATCAGAAATACATCCTATTACAGCAATCCATATATCATCTTTTTTATTAGTTGCCTTATAAGAGATATATGAAACTGGTTCGTTAGATTTATTTTCATTAAATGGATTGTAATAATTTACCCATTTTTGTTCTGGAGGATTAACATCATGATGGTCAATCCATACTAAAGGCAAATTTTCAGTTTTAATCTGATTTAAAAAATCATCAGAAACAACTGGTTTATCTAAGATAAAAACATAATCAGAATTATATTCTTTTACTTTCTTAAAATATTCTGCATTTAAATCTGGATAAGATTTTATTGGAATTCCTTTTCCTCTGTTTATCATTCTTCTTAGTTGTAAGAAACTTGTTAGTCCATCATTATCATTATCGAAGAAAAAAATGGGGTTTTGAGAATTTTCTAAATGTTCTCTTATATTTTTCAATTGATTTTTATTAAGCATTAATTTTTGCAAGAAAAGTTATTATTTAAAGATTTGTTATATTCTTCTTCCTATAAGTATCTGCTCTCTTATGTGAGACATTTCTTTTTTGAATTTGTCAACACTGGCTCCAATTATTCTTATTAAGGTCTCGTCTTCTGCATTCATTATTTCATCTAACTGAGTAAATTCAATCAGCAAGTTTTCTATTTCATTCTGATGTAAGTTAGTTTTGCTTAATAGTCTGTATCCAATCGGATTTATAATAATATCTTGAGCTTGGTTAAATAAATTTTCAGCTATTTGTTCTATATCTAATATCTCTTCAAAATTTAAAGAGTCAAAAAATTCTCTGAATTTTTCTTCATTTTTTATGTAATCTTTAATTATGAATTCGTCTTCTTTTTCAATCCCTCTTATTACTTCTCTCATTCTCATTCTTAAAATTATTCCGTCTTCTCCCAATTCAATAATTTGTTCGTTTATTATGTTAATCATTTTTTTCATCATTTCTATTCTTTGAAGTACTTTGCATACATCTCCTATTGAAACTAAATTTGTTAACTCTAAAATATTTAAGTTTGTTAATAATTCATTGAATATGTCTCTTTGTTTTTCTAGTATCTGTAAATTTTCTGTCGCTCTTCTTAATAGATCTTCTGTTGGCTGTAATAAATATTTGAAATTAGCATTGTAAATAGTAGTTTCTCCTCTTCTTTGAGATATAGCTATAACTAAAGAGTTAGTTTCATTTGCTGTTCTTTCTGCAGCTTGATGTCTTATTCCAGTTTCATAACTAGGTAAGCTTGTGTCTGGAGTAAGTAAGGTGTTAGCATAAAGAATTCTTTTAAAATCTGGAGATAAGATTATGGCTCCATCCATTTTTGATAATTCAACTAAACGTCTTTGAGTAAATTCACAATCAACTTTAAATCCCCCTTGAAAACAATCAAATACATTTTGATTCGCTAATACAATGAGCGCTCCTAATCTGCCATGAACTATATCATTTATGGCATTTCTTAATTCTGTTCCAGCACTTATTTTTTTTAGAATCTCTAATTTTGTTAATGGTTTGTTAATAGATTCAGTCATCAGTCCTCTTTTTATCTCCTCTTCCATGCTATATAATAATCTTGAAATATATAAGCTTATTGTGATAAAATTAAAATTTACTTTTATATAAATATTTCTTTTAATATTTTTCAACAAATACGATAATTAACATATATATTTATAAATTAAATTTTTATGATTAAAGAATGAATAAATGGTTAGAGATTTTAATAGGACTTATACTAATCCTAGTTTCAGTTCTTGTTTGGGGTTTTTCTTATGAATGGGGATTCTGGAATTTTGGCACTGCTGCTTGGGAGTTTGTAAAAGGTGGAGTGGTTTGGTTCGTTATAATGATAGGAGTGTTATTTTTAGTCTTAGGAATAACTGATTTAAAAGAATAATTTTTATATATTTTTATATATACTCTCTGATTATTAAATTATGAATAATTTTTATATCAAGGATAAGAAGCTATTTAATCAAGAAAATAGAAAGAAGAGTAGAGAGATAATTTATAGTTTGAATTTTAATATTAGCAATCATTTTTCTGGAGCGTGCCCACCAGAAATTTTTGTCGGCAGATATAATTATCCCAATGTTAATGCAGGAATATTAAGTCCTAATTTTTTTGAGAATAGCGAAGAGCTTTCCATGCCAGAAATATGGTATAAAAAAAATTTTAATATTGGAGATATATTAATGAGAAGAAGCAAGTTGATTTATGGGAGGTTTAAAACAGAAATAAAAAGTTCCAATAAAAATAAATTTAGTGAATTGATGCAAGAAATAGCAATGTCTAGCAAACCAATAAGTACAGAAATTTTTCTTAAAAGAAATCCAAAAAAATATTTAGAAATAAATAAATATAGTCCTGTTATTACAAATTTTGCTCCTCTAGATAATTTAAAAATAAATGAGAACATTAAAATAGATAAAAAAGTAGATTATTTAGTTTCTGATATTCATTCTAAATCTAATGATGCTGTTATAGAATTATATAAAAGTGGAATTGCTGTCAGTAATATAAATAAGATTTTAAGTGCTGGTTTATTAGGAATAAAAATTAATAGAAAATTAGTACCAACAAGATGGGCTATAACTGCTGTTGACGATAATATAGGAAAAGAGCTTATTAATAATATAAAATATTATAAAGAGTTGGATGAGTTTTTGTTATTTCATTCTGAATATGTAGGAAATCATTATGAAATATTATTAATACCAGGAAATTTTTCATTTGAGATTATTGAGGCAGATGTAAAATTTAATGATGTGAAATTTTGGCAGGATTATGAAAGTTTCCATGGAAGAAAAAATTATGCTAAAGAAGTTGTTGGGGGGTATTACGTGGCTAGATTGGCAGTTTCAGAATATTTGGAGAGAATAAAAAGACAGGCTAATATTTTGGTTTTAAGAGAAATTACAAATAAATATTATGCTCATTTAGGCGTGGGAATATTAAGAGAAACATGTAGAGATGCTTTCAATAAAATTCCAGAGAAATTTACAAATTTAAAAGAAGCTTTTGATAAAATGCAAGAAAGACTTAATTTAAATGTAGAAGTTTTTAAAGATAAATCTTTATTATTAAATGATTATGGCAAACAGAAGAAATTATTTGATTTCTAATTGATCAATTCTTCTAACTACTAACTAACAAATACCAATAAGCTTTCTATTATACCAGCAATTATTAATAATGGAATTATTATAAATACAAAAATTCTTAATGAAGATTTTAAATTTTTTTTAAAATCTTTTAAATTAATACCCAATTTTATTCCTAATGAGATGCTTATTAATATTGCGGGAATTTCAAATATACCGTGAGGAAATAATCTCCATATTATAAAAATACCTTCTGAAGTTATTGATTTATTTATTATAAATCCTAAGACATAACCATTTACTATTAAAGTTAAAATAGGAAGGATTCCAAAAAAAATTCCTAGAATCATACTAAAAAAAGAAACTTGAATATTATTACCAGCTATAAAAATAAATAATTCGATAAAATTCATTCCTTCTGTTTTTTTAATTAAAGAATTTATAAGTTTTATAATTTGTTCTTTAAAAAAATTTGGATATAAGATTCCTATTATTAGGAACAAAGAGAAAATTATTATAGAAAATATTAAATAATTTTTAATTTTTCTTACATCTTTTAAAGCTAATTTAAAATTCTCGTAGATAGATTTATATTTTCTCATATTAGCTAAATTTTTTACTTATAATTTCAGTTTTATTTTTGTATTTATTTTTTAGATATTTTCCATAGACTATTCCAGCAATTAATCCTCCGAAATGAGCAGTATTTCCTATTGGAAGATTTACAAATAAACCTATCACCACTAATGGGACTATGGCTACTATTGGTAATATCCAAAAAGGCATGGCTAAAGGAATAGAGAGATTTCTTATTCTTGAATTAAATGAGAACATACTAAATATAGAAAAAAATATGTAAACCATTATTAAAAAATCCAATAATGAAAGTAATGATGATTCCTTTATTATTCCATGAATAAAAGATTGAATTATTAAAGCTATTATTGGTCCTGCAATTAAATAAACTTTCATTTTAGGCGTTAATATTGCTAATAAACCAGCTATACCAAAGATTGCTCCAGATGCTCCTACAGAATAAGTTTCTGAATTTACAAATAATTTTGCTCCTAATTCAGTATTTCCAAAATAAAATGAAAGTATAGAATAAAATAAACCTGCAAATAATCCAGAGATTATATAAAACCATAAAATCTTTTTTCTGCCTATTATTTTCTCTGAAACATTTCCAATAAAAAATAAAGAGATCATATTAAAAAAAAGATGAGGAAGCCATATATGAGTAAACATACTTGTTAATAAAGTCCAGTATGCTCCATTAAAAAAAGACTGAGCTTGAAGTCCAAAAATAATCAACAATTTCTCTTCGGAAATTCCTGTTATTTTTAAAGCTACTATGAGAATATAAACTAATAAGTTTAGAATTATCAACCAATTTGTAATGGAGAATCTTCTAAATAATTTATTTGTAAAATTATTTTCATCTAATCTTTTTCTAGAATAAGATAACAAATTTCTTTTTTCAAATTTTTCATTGAACCATTTATCAGTCATTTTTTTATTTTTTTAGGACTCTTTTTTTTCTTTTTTCTTGATAGCTTTTTTTCTTCTGCTAACTTCTTAGCTTTTCTGTCTTTAGCAGCATTTATTCTTTTTTCTTTTTTCTCAGTTTCAAATTTCTTTCTTTTCTTTTCTTTTTCTTTATTTATTTTTTCTTCTTCAATTTTTTTCTCAAGTGAAACCATCTCAATTTCTTTTTCTATTCTATTTATTTTGTTTTGTAAATCTTTTATGATATCTGAATTGTTAGTAAGCTGATAAACTTCTTCGCATTCAGGGCAGGTAAAGTTATTTAGAAGAGCTGTTTCTTCATTTACTTCTATAGAACAAGTATTGCAGATGTAGTGTCTTTCTTCAGTTCTATTTTTTAATTGATTTTTTAGATTTTCTAATTTTTTATTTAAATTTTCGCTTAGAAGTGATAATGCTTGATGAGTGTTTAAAGTCCAGAAATATATATACCACCCTTTTCTTTTGTCTTTTTTCCTTATGAACGAGACTATTCCAAAATCTGATAATTTATACAAGATATTTCTTGTTTGATTTATAGTAAGTTTAAGATTTTTTGCTATTGAAAATTCGTTAACATTCTTATTTCCAGATAATAAATCTATTATTGTTGCAGATTGTTTGTTAATAAGATCTTCTACAACTGTTTTTAAGATATTAATCTGTCTTTTTTGAGTTTCTATTTTTACTTTTTTTAAGGATAATATTTTTTTTTTCATAACTATTAATATTTATTAATTGTTGGTTTAGTTTATAAATTTGTTGTCATTAAAATTTATTAAAAAACAAATGTTTTTAAATTATAAAATTCATGTTTATTAAAAGGAGTTGATAGATTTTATTTTCTATTTAAGTGAAAATGGGGTTTTTTAGTAAAAAAAAAGAGGAGAAAAGTATGTTGCCGGATTTGTCTGATGGTTCATCTTTTTTACCAAATCTTCCAGAATATAATTTAGATAGTGAAGATACCAATAATCCAGAAAATAATACAAATTCCAATTTAAAAGAAAATTTTGATAGCGATTTAGGTGGCGATCATGGTTATAATCCTGATAATTCTGGTTTGAGAAATATGCAAAAATCTGGTTTTGAGCCTCTACCAAGATATCCAGTAAATACTACTCCAGGAAAAATCATTGCTGAACCTTTAACTTTTCCTAATAATGTTAATAAGGAGAACAGAAAATTTTTAGAGCCAAGAACTTTTGAAATTTCTGATTCGTCTAAAAATTTTAAAGAAGAAAGATTTAGCTCAACTAAAAATTTACAGCCCATTTATGTCAAGTTAGATAATTTTAAATTAGGTTTGGATAGCTTTGAAGATATTAGATCAAAGATTAATGAGATTGAAAATTTATTATTAAAAATTAAAGAAATGAGAGAAAAAGAAGAAAAAGAATTAATAGAATGGGAAAGAGAGATTCAGGTAATTAAAGCAAGAATAGATAAAATAAATAATGATATTTTTAAGAATGTGGAATAATGGAGATAAGGCATATTAAGTTAGATTATGAAAATGCTTTAGAATCTAAGAAATCTCTGCTTAGTTCAGAAATAGGATTGCTGGAGATATTAAAAAGAGTTAAGTCTTATAGAAATTTTAGATCGAAAGAATTAGGCTATAAGGATAAATTAAGATTAGAATTAAATAAATTTAGAAAAAAAATAGAAGAAATACAAAAAAGTTTGCCTAGTGAATATTATAAAGTTGATAAAAGAAAAAATAAGGATAGAAAAGTTTTTAAAAGAGATAGGGATTTGGAAGAAGAGTTGAATGAAATTAAGAAAAAGTTAAGCAAATTAAAGGGAAATATTTCTTAGTTCTCTTATTAATCTTGGTCCTTTAAAAATTAGTGGAGTAAAGATTTGTATTTCTGAAGCTCCGTAATTTATTCTTTCTATTAATCTTTCTTTTGAGTTTATTCCTCCGCATGCTATAATTTTTAATTTAGAATCTTTTAATTTTTCATAAAATTTTTTTTGAGTTTCTAAAGATTTTTGATAAAGAGCATTTCCGCTTGCTCCTCCTTTATCTAAAAATAAATTAATATATTCTGAATTATGAAATGTAGTTGTGTTTGTCGTTGTGAGCCCTTCTATATTATGATTATACATAGTTTCTAATATATCTTCTATATCTTTCTCTTCTAAGTCTGGTGAAACTTTTAAGTATATTTTCTGTTTATTTCTTTTCTCAGATTCTATTACTTCTATTTGTTCTTTTAAAGCTTCCTTATAATTAATTATTTTATCTTTGTTAGGACATGAAATATTTAATTCATATCTATCTATGTTACGAAGATCTCTGGTAAAATAAACTGTTTTTCTCAAGTCTTCTAATGGTTTAGTTGTTTTTGGAGTTGGAGTTAGATTTATGGTAATGGGTATTAAATATTCTTTAGATTGATATAAATTTATATTTTCTGCTATATGCTCTGCTCCTCTTCCTGGAAGGCCCATCCAATTAACCATAGATTCTGTTTTTCTGAATCTTTTAATATTTGGTTCAGGATTTCCTGAGAATGGTTCTGCGGTTACTGAACCAACTACTACTCTATCAAACCCCAGATGCCATAAAAAGTCTAAAGGAATATCCACATTTTTATTAAATCCTGCTCCATTTGATATAGGAATTAACGAATCTTTATGATTATCTTTATTATCAAGTAAGAATTTTTCTAAACCTAATCTAGTAGTCAGCTGAGAAAATTTAGTAAAAAGTCTATGAGCTTTATTCCCATTCATTAAAAAAAGTAAATTTTTAGTTATAAAATATGTTGAGTCTATTAGATTTCTTATCTTTTCCATTTTGTTTTAAAATTAGGTATTATTTAATTGTTGTTTATTAGTGATGGGAAATAAATATTTTGAAAAGAGAAATATATATAAATATTCTTAATTTATTTTAATTATGAAAAGAGGAAATTTATTTGTTTTATTATTACTTGGTGTTTTTCTTATTGGAATTATTAGTGTTTTGCCGATGGTGAGTGCGGAATTTGAATTTGGACAAGGTTGTTATGGTATAATTGATAGAAATATATGTGCTAATACTAAAGGGCTTGCTTCAGGTCCTATAGAATGTTCTGGTAGTGAAGTTGTTCAGATGGTTCATGATTGTGTTCTTAGGATTTTGCCAGGAGCAAAAGTAGAATGTGTTGATGGACTAGATTATGAAAAAGTTTTATATGATTGTGGTCCAGAAAGAGGAATGAGTTATTGTATTAGTGGATATGTTTATATAACTTATGATGGGAATTGTAATAATCCAATTGTTCATAGTCCTAATAGTTTTGGAAATTTTGAATATTGTGGTATCACTGGCTTTACTTATTGCAATGGTGATCCTTCTTTGGGTAATCCACCAACAGAAATATGTTTAGGACCTGGAGAGTCCGAAGCTGGTAGTAGTCCTAATGGAGGAGCACGATGTATTG
>ERZ1292623.3977-Hain-H51-01um-R1-3977-length-12333-cov-4_pt1 | contig 12333 bp, 9 predicted proteins | sample MGYA00564398_ERZ1292623 | MGnify/ENA primary metagenome ERZ1292623 (study PRJEB36523, sample SAMEA6512633) | groundwater metagenome | collected 2019-01-07 | study: AquaDiva: Metagenomics assemblies of 32 groundwater samples | reverse complement strand
CGTAGTCCAGGTTGACCAGTGAAGGCACGGCGATAGTTTCAACGATACCTTTGATCATAGTAGCTACTAACTCGTTCGCTACCGCAAAAGCTTGTTGGATCGGCAAGTTACCGGCAATCTGTACCAGTCTGTTGTTATCGATAACAATAACGGTGTCAGAGACTTGTCGCAATTGCTGTAATCCAAATTCTGCTTTATCACATCGAGCACGCTCAATGTTGAAGGGCATGGTTACTGTTCCGATCACGATTGATCCAGTATCTTTCGCAACTTGCGCTACTACTGGAGCAGCTCCTGTACCTGTTCCTCCTCCCATACCTGCGCATACGAAAACCATGTCTGCGCTCTTCAAGGCTTCTTTCAATGCCGTTAAGGATTCCTGGGCTGCTTCTGCTCCCTTATTAGGGAAACCGCCGCATCCCAATCCACGGGTGCAATCTTTACCAATAAGAAATTTCTTGTCAGCTCCGGTTATCTGCAAGTGCTGATGGTCAGTATTGGTAGCAATAATTTCTGCTCCTTTAATTCCTTTCTTATATAACCAGCCGACCATGTTGTTGCCGGCTCCGCCTACTCCAATTACTTTAATATTCGCTTGACTCATGTGTGCAAAGTCATCTTCTGCAGGGGCGCTTTGCAATGCCCTTTCAACTAAAAAATCCATTCTTACCACCTCAATATTTTTTGTGTGTCCACCCTTTTTAATAGTTCTCATGTAGAGAACTATATACTCTAGTACATAAATTATTATATACTAGTTCTACTACCCTATCTTCAAGTTTGTCGTGCATAATCTGACCAATTGTGAACGAGAAAAAGACTAGTTAAGAACTAAACATTAAGTACGAACTACAAGACACGTGCCGACCAAGCACAGACCAAATGACCAATGAGGGCGACCAACCCTTTTAATCTCATGTAAAGTAGTACTTATATATAAATATTATTTTTCTTGAAAATATATTTTGCAGACGATAGATGGTGATTTGAGCTTATTTTGGGGGAGATTTGTAAGAAACCTTTTTAAAATACACCTAGTTTTAGGTTATATGGTATTAGGTTTGTTCAAATCAAAGGAAGAAAAGGAAAAAGAACACGAGGAAAAAAATCAACAATTAGCAGCGAGAATATCTAGATTAGAAGCGGAAATATCTAGAGTTGAGCAGGAAAAAGCTTATGATCTTGCTTTAGCGCAAGTTAAATTTACTCCCGAAAGCAAGGACGAATATGAAAGACGCGTAGGTTATGCTGTGGAAGTTATTGATACAGGTGATCGGAATATAGGAATACTGTTTAGGAAAGAAAAGAGTGAGGCAGATTATTCCCTAGTAAGTGATTTTGAACTCAAAAAACGCCTGGTAAAAGCTGGAATTGAAGCCATTGTGGGAACAAATTTTTCCCATGCCGGAAATAATTATTACTGGTATCATAATTACTACGGCTTACCTGTGTGCAGAAAGAACGGCGGACCGTATAGGTAAGAATTATAATTAAAAATAGAGATTCGTTTAACTAAATTCTTAATAAGGATTACAAAATTATTTTTTCATGATCGTCGTTGACGTTGAAACTACCGGTTTAAATCCCAAAAAACATTCCATAGTAAGCATTGGCGCAGTTGAATTTGATGATCCAGAAAATAGTTTCTATGTTGCATGCAGAGTTTTTGATGGCGCAGATGTAAGTGATGAGGCCTTAGCAATAAATGGTTTTTCCAGGGAAAGTCTTGCCAATCCTAGAAAACCAACCTTGGAATCAGCAGTAAAATCATTATTAGAGTGGTCAGCAAACTGCAATTACAGAACTATTGCCGGAGAGAACCCTACTTTTGATAGAGATTTTCTAAGAGCTTCTGCTGAGCGATATAATCTTCCTTGGACATTAGGCAGAAGAACAGTTGACTTACATTCGGTTAGTTACGCAAAGCACCTAGAACTTGGAAAACACAATAAACTTCCTTTAAAAGACGGCGTCTCAGAACTCAGAGCAGATGCAACCTATTCTTTTGTGGGCATCCCTGAAGAACCAAAGCCGCACCATGCACTCAACGGAGCAAAATGGGAAGCAGAAGCATTCTCAAGGTTGCTGTATGGAAAATCTCTACTTCCAGAATTCACCCATTTGCCGGTTCCAGACTATTTGCGGAGAGGTGTTTAATATGGTTGGATTTTACTAAAACTATGCTACGGCAAGCAAATTCTTGACATGCACTTCAGAAAGAGATTCTATTGGTATCCGTTTACTAACTTCCAATAATTCAATCCCTAAGATATTTCCATCTTTGTCTAAATCAATTATCGTAAAGTCATCTATCTTTTTATTCTTCGCAAATTCTCCCTCGCGGAATTCTATGTACATCGCGTCTGCTTCTTTATCGTAGCTTATTTCCATTTTACAACCAATAGATTGTTATGATATTTATATTCTTTTCTGTCTTTTCTACAGCTACTTCAATTGTACCTCGGTCTAATTTTTTTGGTAATAGTATTTACCATATTTCTTGAGGGTTTTGTCTGGATATTTAAAGAATTAAGAGCAAAAACAAAATTTATGCAACTCGTCTTTCTCTTGCGAATGTAGGAATCCAAATTCCATAAAGAGTAAATGAATTTTTGTAAGCATTTACTTCTCTTCCAACTGCGAGAGCAAGAGACTCAGGTGTTACTTCTAATTCTGAAAGTGCAGACATAATATTATCTAATCCACCAATATGAAGTGTGGCTTGTTCTCCATCTGGAGATTTTATTGTTAATCCAAGACCTGCTTTATTAGATTTTATTGCTTTTGGATTATAAAGAACTTTTTCTTCAACTCCGTCAGGAGTTCTTTTGCAGAAATAAGCGTCAGTAACTACAGAAGTTACTCTTCTTAACGAATCTAAATGTTCTGGAGTTGTTGATAAATCTCCAGTATGCACTTTCAGACCATTTACATCATGTATTTCATATACCATACTTGTAGTAACTACTAAGTAGTATTTAAGGCTTTCGGTTTTTGTTTTTGCCCTTTTCACATTTTAGCACTAGCCGGAATTGAGCATAACATCGCGATCGCTGTTATGCTCTCCAAATGAAATAAGGACTAAAATTTAGTGCAACGATGCCGAAGGCAAAATTTTATAGTTCGGCCTGGTGCGTATAGGTAGTTTACATTCAAATTAATAGCATCCAACACTTCATCTTTGGTAAGTCTTCTCTTTTTAAGTCTAAACTCCGCATGCTTAGTAAATGTAAACCGCATTGTTGAAATGCCACGCCAGTCATTAATAAGTATTTTATATGTCTTTGAGAATTTATCTCTTCCCCACAGCTTCCTTGACTTTCTCAGCCACAAACTCCTGCCCTTTTTTTACCATTTCAGCTGTGGTATGCGCTTTCCTCGCTAAAATAGTAGCAACATCATTCAGGTACTTCGCTGGATCAGCCATCCTCATTCTCCAGGAACCAAAGTACACTAACGATTCTAACGGATATTTAGGCGGCTTCGGAGGGATATCTTTCGCGTACCCTAAGGCGACGATGACCTGCGGTTCGGCATCATCAGGAATCTTGAGCAGCTCTTTCACTCTTTCCGCATCAAAAGCGCCTACCCATCTTGCTCCTAAACCGAGGGAATGCGCTTCCAGCAGCATATTCTGCGCCGCCGCAGCGCAGTTCTGGACTGAGTAAAAAGTTTTCCCTTTTTCCCCGTAATATCGTTCCGCTTTATCCGGTTCTGCACACACCACCATCAAGGCAAAGGCCTGCGCGATCTCATATTGGTCATAGGAAGCAGCAGCAATCTCCTGTTTAAGTTCGGGCTTGATAACCACTATAAATTTCCAATTCTGAATGTTTCCGCAGCTGGGAGCGTGTCTTCCGGCGTCTAAAACGCGGGAAATATTTTCCCAAGAAACAAATTTAGGAAGAAATGAGGTTACATTGCGCCGGGATTTAATCAATTCTAAGATATCGTTCATGCTTACTTATTAAAGTTTTGAGATATATATACTTAACGATTTAGGATTATAAAATATAAATTCAAAAAACAACTAATCCCCGCTCAAATCAACTTCCTGATGTACAGCAGCTATGGTTTCACCGCCAGCATCTAACAGGAATAAAGAAATTCGCACATGGTAAAGATCGCTATCTGGAATAGTTACCGGGCTATACGCAAACCCGCCGCTCACTGCAGCTTCATCGCTGACCGTTTCTCCTGATTTAATTCTTTGGGAAGCAATACCTACATCAAAATGCTTCTCTCCGTCTTCATACCCTTCCACAATCATAGAAAAATGATGCGGCTTAATGGTACCCTTCTCATTATTGGTGACAGTATATTTTACCCCCTTGATCTTTCCCCAAGTTCCTTTCCAATCTTTATACACCCCATCTAAAGATAGAGTCACTTGGGAATATCCCTCATCTACAAATGTTTCTGGTCCTTCTGCAACTTCTGCGGTTTCATTTCCACTTTCTGCAAGCTGAGTAGTTTCTTCGGTTTCGGTTTGTTCTGGAACTGCCTCTTGGGGTGCTTCCTCTTTGGTTGCTTCTGGCTCTTCAGCTTCTTTGGTGTCGCCGGTAGCTAAACCAGAAGGACCAGCATCTTGCGTAAAATATGTAGAAAAATCAGGAAGGAGCGACACATCATCACTGGTACTAAGGCGGCCGGCAAAGAAAACGCCCAAAAGCACAACTAAAACTAAAAGGCCTTTTACCATTTTCCATGGCCTTAATCTGATAACAATCTCTCTTCCTTCAGGAGCAATGGCTTTATCTTTAGGTTTTTCTTTCTCTAACTGAGGCTGCCGCGGCCTTGGCAGCTCCTTAAATGGGCTCATTTTTTCTGATTTATCTTCAACTGCCATGTTTACACCAAAAATAAGACGATCGAGGTTACCACCAAGACTAAACCTATGCCGATAAGGCCAAACGAGATTTGTTCTTGAAGGGTTAAGGTTTTGAAATTTGTAAGCTTCATCCCCAGAAAAGAGAAAAAGGCAGATATTCTTCGATTGAAGAGTACTGCTTGCTGTTGAAAATTATTCATGATCTGATTAACTGTAGCCATTATGTACCGAAAGAAAACAAAAGGGATTTAAAAATGTTTTTATTTGCATTGGTGATTTTAAGAAATGAATATTAAAAATTAAGAAAAAGATTTTACTGCCCCGCAGCAGCTTTTCCAGCTAATGGTTGAGGGCCTTCTTTGGTCACTTTCATATTTACCTGATGAATGATTTTAGAAATGCGCTCCCCACAGACGGTTTTCTTGTTCAGCAGACCAGGCTGTTTCTTTCCATTGCGGTCTAATCCAGAAAATCCAACACTTTTTCCGGCAGTGACTTTCTTACGTGCAGCTTGAATACCTTTTCTCATAGGAAATCCGCATTTATCAGAACCGCCGGTGATCAAGAATTCATACCCCGGAAATCCTAATTCGTCTCCAGAAACCGTATTCCCTATAACTTTGTTGTGCAACGCGTCTGCAGCGGCATCTTTTACTTCCTTTTGGTAAGACTTACCGTCTTTTGTTCCTAATACCAGTTTAAATTCCATGTTATTCCTCCCGAGGCTAAAGATCCTAGAGAATCACGCCTTATGGCTGCCTCAGCTGTTGTTTATAATAGTAATTTTGCTTATTTTTTATAAACCTTTAGCTTAAATCAAGCAAATCCATTATCCAGAAACTGGTTTACATCACGAAAGTGGTTTTACATTTTATTAACCAAACAACACTAATGACGGCAGACGGACAAAGCTTTAGCTTTGTCCTACGCGACAGCCCGTAGGGCGCGTCCCCGTCGCGTCTGCGTCAGTGTTGTTAGTTAAACCAGCCATGGCGGAGATGCACCGGGGTTGTCCATTTCGGGGTGGTGCATAGGGCATTTTCTTTAGAAAATGACCGTCTCCAGCCATGATTGGCTGGTTTTGATTCATCTATTTTAGTGCAAAATTTTATGTAGAACTAAAAACGTGATAGCCCACTTAAATCAAGCAAACAACACTTTCCTCACCTTATGCACAAGCCAATTTAATCCTACTATTCCAGCAGCAGCTATTCCTATCAAAACCCAATCAGGTACTCCTAGCGGAACTACCCCAAAAGAATTGGCTAGGAAAGGCACGTACATCACTAAAGCCTGAAGAACTAACGAAAGCACTACCGCGGTCACTAAATAGCCATTGGAAAAGATGGAAAGATGATAATGCATCCGGATCATGTGCAGCCTTACTAATTCAAATACCACCAGCGCAGTGAATACCATACTCTGTGCTTTCCCCGGGATTGAATTTCTATACGACCAAAAGAGGAAGAGCGTGACTGAAGCAATTATAAAGCCTAAAGTGAGAATGCTGATGATCATTTCTTTATTGATGATAAACTCTTCATACTGGCGCGGTTTTCGTTTCATTATTCCTTTTTGCTCAGGATCGACACCTAAAGCTACTGCCGGTAATCCATCAGTGACTAGATTGATCCATAAAATATGAATCGGCGTAAGCGGCAAACCTAAGCCAAAAAAAGGAGCTAAGATGGTCATAGCTAAGAAAATAACTAAAATTTCTGCGAAATTGCTGGAAAGCAAGTAATTGACAAACTTCCGGATGTTGTCGTAAATTCCCCGGCCTTCTTCCACCGCATTGACGATAGACGCAAAATTATCGTCAAGTAAAATCATATCAGAAGCTTCCTTGGCTACATCAGTTCCAGTAACGCCCATAGAGATGCCGATATCAGCTCGTTTCAAAGCCGGAGCATCGTTAATGCCATCGCCAGTAACGGCAACAGTATGGCCTTTTTTCTTCAACGCTTCCACGATGCGTAATTTGTGTTCGGGATCGACGCGAGCGAAGATATTGATGTCTTCTATATGCAGAGCAAGATTTTTTATCTGGTTCAATTCCTCGCCGCTGATAGCGTCTCCGGTAATCCCTATCTGGGCAGCGATAGCTTTGGCAGTGCTCAATTGATCACCAGTAATCATTACTACGCGTATCCCTGCTTCAGTACATTTCTGGATCGCTTCTTTGACTTCTTTCCGAGGCGGATCGATCATGGCCTGCAATCCCACAAAAATCATATCTTTTTCTGCGTCTTCTTTTTCTTGCACTTTACTCTTGTATGCAAATCCCAACACCCGAAGAGCGTTGCCGGCAAGCGTTTCGTTCTGCTGCAAGATTTCTTCCTTTTTTTTGCGATCCAAGCGCTGCACGCTTCCGTCAATCAGGATACTGTTGCAATATTTCAAAAGCACATCCGGTGCGCCTTTGGTGTACGAAACTTTACCTGTTTTAGTTTGATGGATAGTAGTCATCATCTTTCGTTCAGAGGAGAAAGAAATTTCGTTGACGCGAGGTTCTTCTTGTTCTACTTTAGCTCTAGACAATCCTGCTTTTTCTGCTGAAACCAGCAAGGCTGCTTCAGTAGGGTCGCCGATAACTTTCTTTTTCTTATCGAATTCAGCATCATTGCAAAGGGCTCCAATTTTAAGAATGGTTTGCAAAGATTTAGAATTCACTTCCTTTCCGCCGAGAAGGAACGAGCCTTTTGTTTCGTACCCTGAGCCAGTTACATCGTAGAGGGAACCATCGGCCCATATTTTGGTTACGGTCATCTCATTATGAGTGAGCGTACCGGTCTTATCAGTGCAGATTACATCAACACTGCCCAGCGTTTCCACCGACGGAAGTTTTCTGATTAAGGCGTTTCGCTTGGCCATTTTCTGCACGCCGTACGAGAGCGAGATAGTGATGATAGCCGGCAATCCTTCAGGAATTGCTGCTACACCTAACGCTACCGCAGTAAGAAACATTAACACATAATCCAACCCTAAGGCGACACCGATTACAAAGACCAAGAGGGCAACTAAGGTTACCGCGATGGACAGATATTTTCCCATTACCTGAATGTTTTGCTGCAGTGGCGCTACTTTTTCCTCTGCTTCTGTAATATCTCTGGCAATTTTTCCGACTTCTGTTTTCATCCCTGTTGCGGTGACCAGAGCTTTTCCTCTCCCATTACTGACTATAGTAGAGGTGTAGATCATATTTCTGCGATCGGCTAAGGTTTTTTTGGCGTCCAACACTTCAATGTTTTTGGTGACGGGTTGAGACTCACCGGTAAGTACTGCTTCCTGCATCTTTACATCGTGGACTTCAATGAGACGAGCATCAGCAGAGATCTTATCACCGACTTTAAAGACTAAGACATCACCAGGAACAACATTCCTGCTCTCAATGATCGTCTCTTTTCCTTCTCTTAGCACTACTGCTTTCGGCGAAGCTATCTTTTGCAGCGCTTCCAAGGTTTTTTCGGCGCGGTATTCCTGCACAAAACCTAATACTGCATTAATGATAACGATTATAGCAATAATTATGGCATCTATCTTTTCGCCAAGAAAATAAGAGATGATGAGCGCGGTGATGAGAATGATCACTAAAGGGCTGGAGAATTGGCGCAGCAGAATTTTCAGTGGGCTGTCCTCTTTGGCAGCTTGGATTTCATTAAAGCCGAAAGAATGCAGGCGCTGTTCTGCTTCGTGATTGGAAAGGCCTTTTTCAGAAGACTGGTAAGAATCGAATATTTCGGCAAGAGGCAGCGAGTGTGCTTTTTCCTGTAAAGAAATTGTTTTCATCCCATCCTTCTTTTTGTATATAGAATGAGAAGGAGTTTAAAAATATTAAGGTCTGGAAATTTATTTCTTACTTGAGTAATAAATCTTAATCCCCACTAAAGAAAAGATAATTAGTGCTAACCCAGCAGCATACAACAAACCGCCTTTTTCTGTAATTCCAACTACGGCAGCAGTTAATTTATTTGAAAACGAAGGATTGTTGGGTGTTTCTACAGGAGCTTCTGCTGATAGCTGAATTGGTTGTTCAGACATCTTCTTGAGATCTGGCACATGGTTAGTAGTTTCTTCTTCAACGATAGGTAAGCTTTCATCCTTACTATTATCCTTCTTCTTACTTGAAGAAGATCCTCCGCCTCCAGATTTAGAAGGCTGATTTTGCGGTGGTTGTTCCTCAGCTACTTCACCGAAATGGAATTTTAATACTCCAGTATTACTATTTCCTGATTCATCAATACATTCCACTGAAACTTGGTAATCTTTTCCGTCTTCTAAGTCAAATAGATTTTGTGAATGTACCTTTGCGCCGGTCGTTTCCATCTCTTGATATTCTCCTTCTAGCCCGTAGGAGCAGACAGCGTTTTCATTGGTTGATAGTTCGAGAGGAAGAGCTGGTTTTGTGTTGGTTCCAGTGGCTGTAGTAATATAAACCTGAGGGTATTGAGAATCGTTGCCAATGAATCCGTCAAATTTAATATCCCAATTCTTGGTGAAAAGAGAATCTTTTTCCTCAAGTTCTGGTTGCCCAAGCAAAGTTTGGCCAGCTCCGATATAATAATCATCCTGTGCAGTCATTTTTACTTCAAGCGAGGAGATGCTCAAAACACTGTTGTCATCTGTTCCTTTTATTTTTATCTTAGCGCCGTCAATAGTTTCGCTGTTAACCTTTACTTCGTAACTTAGGTCATCAGTAATGTCTTTATCCTGCAATTCCAATTTTTCAGTGCCAAGAATAAACGTTACTTTACCATCCTTGATTTCCAGCACACCAAAACTAATACCGTTGAGGAAAAGATACGTCTTTCCAACCTTGAGCATGGAAGTTGTTTCTCCATTGATCTTAAATTGTACGTATTCTTCATTCATGAAGGTAGGAGTAATTTCGTAACCTACATTACTTAAAGAAAATGTTTTGGTTTCATTTTTCCCTACAGAATCAATAACAAAATTGTTCATCAAAGTCAGTTTAACATTGTTTTGAGACGGTCGTTCTGCTTTGAACACGTAGTATTCTTTTCCGAATAAAGTTAAGGTTGTTCCTTGGAAATTGGTAAGGATTTTATCTCCCATTGTTGATTGTGCTGGAGAGATGAACTCTAATTTGAAAGTGGCAATAGGCACGTTATCACTAAATAAAAGGAAATAATCTGTTATGTCGTCGTCATCTTCTTCGTAAGTAACTATGCCATTCTTCTGATTATAATAAGTATTAACAACAGGAAAAGATAAAGATTGATTATAATTGTATTCATTGCCATTTATTAACCAAGTATTATCAGCAAGCGCAGTAAGATCATTCCCGCCAATAACTGGCGTGACATTGCTGATAGGTTCTCCAAACTCTAAAACGTTGCCATCTTTTTCTATTTTCCATGATTCTGTGTTATAGACAGTTACTTCAGAGAGCATTTCTTTCTTTACAACGGAATCTTGTTGTGGTGATTTGAAAGTGATTTTAGGCGGAACGGTATCTTCTCCAAGGTAAAAATGTGTGGATTGAACGTTAGTATTGCCTGCTTCATCTATGCATTGAATGGTTGCTTCATGATTATTTCCAAATTCTAAGCCAGTCAAAGCATGATAATGATTCTTTCCACCTGTTTGGCTCATGATTTTGTGACCATCTCCTAGATCATAAGAACACATCGCATTCTCATCCGTTTCTGCTACTAGGTTAATGTAATAAGTGTAATATTTGGCTTCGGTAGTAGTTAGGTAAAGCTGCGGCAACCTTTGTGTTTCCGGCCAATCTATAACTAAGCTATCAGCATGTTCTACCATCACAGGACTATATAATTTCACAAAAGCGCCATTGGCGGAATATCCATAAGCATTATTCTGATCATTAGCAGGAGAAGTTAAATCAATGCCTGCATAATTAGTGAAATCAACTTTAGTATCAACAGCGATGATGTCGAATGAAGAAATTGGGTAAGGATCTTCCAGAGAAGCAGCAACACTATCTCCAACATTATTAGGATCAATAAGGCTTATATCAACATTAATCTTTTTAGCATTCGAATCTGTGATTCCTTCTGTGATAGTTATTTTCGCTCCGCCTTTGGCGATGACATAGTTTTCCAATCCGTAAGCATTGCTGCTAGAAGTATCCATCCCTCCACTTACAGAAATATTATAATCATATTTAGATGTGTCCCCAACGGATTTGATTGTATAAGTTACTCCTGAGAGTTTGAGCGATGTAGTCGCAATGCCATTTGAATCAAAAGACACTGGCCTATCAACAGTTTCTCCGGTCGCTAAGATCTTAAACTTCATCTTTGGGTCAGAAACAGCATTGTCATCTGCTCCTTTGTACTGGACAACATGACTGACTGAATCTTTTGTCTTATCCCCATTTAGTATAAAATATCCTTCATCGGCAATCTCTGAATTGTTCAAGTAAAAAAGATCATCTTTATTTCCAAGGCGCATCTCAGAACCACCTATAGCATATACCAAAGGAAAATCAATTTCCTGATCGGCGTTATTGGTAAAAGTTAACCAGTATTCTCTTTCGCCTGACCTATCCTTGATGGATATTTCATCAGTTTCAACTGCTGGATCAAGACCGTCAAATTTTATATCAAAATTTTTAGCAAACAGCAGATTCTTATTCTCCAATTCAGGCTGTTCTAATAATGTTTCACCTGGGGCAACATAATAATCATCTTGAGCAACCATCTCTACTCCAATCGAGGAAATACTTGCTGCTCCGTTATTAATAGTTCCCTTGATAATCACATCTGCGCCGTCAATTGTTTGATCATTAAATCTCATCTTTGAAGAACCAATTGCTTTTAAGGAGAATTCAGCCTGATGCACTCCGCCAGCATAATCCTGATAGAGAACATCATCTAAACTTAGAGTAATTCCATCAGAGATAATAATTCCATCGCCCATATTCATCAGAGGAGTGGGCTCTCCATTGATGTTAAATAGAGCTTTATTAGAGCTATCTGTAAAAACCAAGATTACATTATATTCTTGGCCATCTATAGTATATGTCTTACTTTCCCCTTCTAACAAGCTACCTTCTTGAACATCTTTATAATAAGTTGAAGTATCATCCGAAATGTCGTGGTCTTCTAATTCAAGATACTTTACATAATTAAAAGAAGTATCCATCAAAGTCAGCCTTACTCCATGCTGATAGATTTTTTCTGCTTTAGATACAAGATACACCTTATCAAATAAAGTGAAGATAGTCCCCTGGAGATCAGTTAAGCGATCGGCATTATCAATTTCAGACGACACTGGTGATTCAAAGTTTAAACCATATTTCGCGATTTGCTGATCTTCTTTTATCTGGAAATAAATACCGGATTTCCATCCATCTTCAGCAAGTTCCTCAACCTGGGCTTTATTGTTATTGAAATCCCCAGCAAATGTAACTATCTCATTCTGAGCATCTTCAGAATCAAAAGAGAGAGATTGCTCATAGTTATATTCTATCCCATCGACTAACCATATATTCTCTGCCAAAGCATTTATTT
>ERZ1292623.3976-Hain-H51-01um-R1-3976-length-12336-cov-42_pt1 | contig 12336 bp, 13 predicted proteins | sample MGYA00564398_ERZ1292623 | MGnify/ENA primary metagenome ERZ1292623 (study PRJEB36523, sample SAMEA6512633) | groundwater metagenome | collected 2019-01-07 | study: AquaDiva: Metagenomics assemblies of 32 groundwater samples | reverse complement strand
GGTACCTCGGGCATCAGGACTGGGTACAACAGATCACTAGCGGCGAATACCGCCAGTGGTATGAAAAGAACTACAAGGAGCGCGCAGCAAAGTGAAAGGAATAATTCTAGCCGGTGGATCGGGGACGCGTCTCTACCCGGTGACACACGCGGTATCCAAGCAGTTACTGCCCATCTACGACAAGCCGATGGTGTATTACCCGCTGACCACGCTGATGCTGGCGGGGATACGCGAGTACCTGCTGATCTCCACGCCCATGGATACGCCGCGTTTCGAACAGTTGCTCGGCGACGGTAGCCAGTGGGGGATTTCGATTCGTTATGCCGTGCAGGCCAAACCGGAAGGTATTGCCCAGGCCTTCGTCATCGGCGCGGATTTTATTGGTCGTGATGGATGTTCGCTGGTATTGGGCGACAACATTTTTTACGGTCATGATCTCGCCGCGGACCTGAAGGAGGCCAGTGGCCGCAAGCACGGCGCCACTGTCTTCGCCTATCCGGTCAAGGATCCGGAACGTTATGGTGTCGTCGAGTTCGACAAGAACCGCAAGGTATTGTCCATCGAGGAAAAACCGGCCAAGCCGAAATCGCGCTATGCCGTGACCGGACTCTATTTCTACGACAACCAGGTCGTCGATATATCCCGGAATCTTAAACCTTCAGCGCGCGGCGAGCTGGAAATTACAGACGTGAATCGCGCCTATCTGTCCAAGGGACAACTGGAGGTCGTTCACATGGGGCGCGGCATGGCCTGGCTGGATACCGGCACGCACGAAACCCTGCTGGAAGCCGCGGCGTTCATTGAGACGATCGAGCGACGCCAAGGCCTGAAGATTGCCTGTCCGGAAGAGATTGCCTACCGGATGGGTTATATCAATGCCGCGCAACTCGAGGCACTGGCCACCCCGTATCGCAACAACGGTTACGGGCAATACCTGCTGAATCTCCTCAAGGAACAGATTTTCTGATGCAGGTTACCGAAACAGCCATCCCCGGTGTCTTGCTGCTAACCCCACGCGTCTTTGAGGACGAGCGCGGTTTTTTCCTGGAGAGCTATAACCGCCGCCGCTTTGAAGAGATCGGGTTAGACATGACGTTCGTGCAGGACAACCACTCCAAGTCTGTCAGGAATGTGCTGAGAGGATTGCATTACCAGATTCGCCAGATTCAGGGAAAACTGGTGCGCGTTATCGCCGGCGAGATCTTCGATGTGGCAGTCGACTTGCGACGCGATTCACCGACCCTGGGTAAGTGGGTGGGGGCGACGCTTTCGGCTGCAAACCGGCAGATCCTCTGGGTGCCACCGGGTTTTGCCCACGGCTTCCTGACACTCACCGACTCCGCCGAAGTGCTCTACAAGACCACCGATTACTACGCCCCGGCCCATGAGCGTTGCGTGCGCTGGGACGATCCGCAGCTCGCCATCCGCTGGCCGTTGCAGGGCGAGCCCCTGCTGTCGCCCAAGGATCTTGAGGGCGCAGCCTTAGCAGAGGCTGAACTTTTTTCGTGAGAAACGCAGCTTCGCATGGAATGTGACAAAATACGATTTACCCAGCATGCGCTGAGACGGATGTTTGAACGCAGTATCCGACCCGAAGATGTGCGGCGCGTGATCGAGGTCGGAGAGGTCATTGAGGATTACCCGGACGATAGGCCATATCCCAGTACACTGCTTCTCGGTAACGCCAGCGATAGGGCGCTTCATGCGGTGGTCGCCTATGATTCGACCGTGGGGGAGTGCTATGTTGTCACGGTATATGTGCCGGATACGTCCATGTGGAGCGATGACTACAGAAGGCGGAGGTGAACATGAAATGCGTGATTTGTAGGCATGGAGAAACTGCACTCGGGCTTGTCACGGTGACCCTGCAACGCGAGGGTACCGTAGTGATCATGCGTGATGTTCCTGCCAATGTCTGTCGCAATTGCGGCGAGTACTATCTCGACGAATCCGTAGCAGCGAAGGTCTATTCAGAAGCTGACGCGGCGGCGGCACGACGTGCTGAGGTGGAAATCCTCCGCTACGCCGCGTAGCGGCAGAATTCATGTTGATTGCTCCCCGCAAGCTTCTTTCGTGACCACCATCCTGCTGACGGGAGCCAACGGTCAGGTTGGCTGGGAGCTGCAGCGGGTGCTGGCGCCACTGGGACGGGTAGTGGCTGTCGATCAGCAGCAGATGAATCTGGCCGAGCCCGACAGTATCCGCCGGCTGGTGCGCGAGGTTTCCCCGAATCTTATTGTGAATACCGCTGCCTACACGGCCGTCGACAAGGCCGAGTCCGAGCCCGATCTGGCCATGGCGGTGAATGGCACGGCGCCCGGCGTGATGGCGGAAGAAGCCCGGAAACTGAAGGCCGGGCTGGTCCACTATTCAACGGACTACGTCTTCGATGGCAGCAAGTCGGATGCCTACCGTGAAGATGACGCCACCAATCCGCTCAGCGTCTACGGCCGCACCAAGCTGGCCGGTGAAGAGGCAATCCGCGCCAGCGGTGTACCGCACCTTATCCTGCGCACGTCCTGGATCTACGGCGCACGCGGCCATAACTTTCTGCTGACCATGCGTCGTCTGGGTGCAGAGCGGCCGGAGTTGCGGGTGGTGGATGACCAGATCGGGGCGCCGACCTGGTGCCGGGCGCTGGCGGAAGTCACGGGTCAGATGCTGGCGATTTGCGGTCCATCCGGCCTGGCCCATCGATCTGGTCTGTATCACGTCACCAATGCCGGCGAGACATCCTGGTGCGGGTTTGCGCGGCGGATTCTCGAGCAGAGCGGCCTAGGCACTCCCGTGACGGGGATCCGGACCAGCGAATACCAAGCCCCGGCCCGACGTCCCGCCAATTCCCGTCTGGCGAACGACCGGCTGCGACAGGTATTCGGCCTCTCGCTGCCGGACTGGCAGGAAAGCCTCGCCCTTTGCCTCGACGAACTGTCGGCGCGCTCGTCCTGACACGCTATAATCCGCGCCGACACGCAGAATATCCAGGGACTGTATTTCGTGAAGATCACTATTATTGGTACTGGTTATGTAGGGCTGGTAACCGGCGCGTGTTTCGCCGAAATGGGTAACCGCGTAACCTGTGTCGATGTCGACAACAAAAAAATCGATGGTCTGCGCCAGGGCGTGTTGCCCATTTACGAGCCAGGTCTGGAAGACATCGTCCTTGAAAACAGCCGGGCAGGGCGCCTGAAGTTCGTTACCTCCCTGTCCGATCCGGAAGCGCGCAGCGAAGTCTATGTCATTGCCGTTGGCACCCCCCCGGGCGAAGACGGTTCCGCCGACCTGAGATATGTGCTGGCGGTCGCGCGCGACATCGGCCAGCACATCAATGAATACACGGTGGTGGTCGACAAGTCGACCGTCCCGGTCGGCACCGCCGACAAGGTCCGCGCCGCTATCCGTCACGAACTCAAGGCCCGCAAGCTCGATGTGCCGTTCGATGTCGTCAGCAATCCCGAATTCCTGAAAGAAGGTGCCGCCGTCGGCGACTTCATGAAACCCGATCGCATCGTGATTGGCACCGACAGCGATCGCGCGCGCCATGTCATGCACGATCTCTATTCCCCCTTCATGCGCAACCACGAACGCATTTTCACCATGGGCGTCAAGGAAGCGGAGATGACCAAGTACGCCGCCAATGCCATGTTGGCCACCAAAATTTCGTTCATGAACGAGATCGCCAATCTCTGCGACCGCATGGGCGTGGACGTGGAGAGCGTGCGCACCGGCATCGGATCGGATTCCCGCATCGGTTATTCCTTTATCTATCCGGGCGCCGGTTACGGCGGTTCCTGCTTTCCGAAGGACGTGAAGGCCATCATCCACATGGCCAAGCAGGCCGATTTCGATGCCAAGGTCCTGCAGGCCGTCGAGGATCGGAACAACCTGCAAAAGCATCTGCTCTTCCAGAATCTCGCGGGCCGCTTTGGCCAGGACCTGAGCGGACGCCGCTTCGCCATCTGGGGGCTGGCCTTCAAACCAGGCACCGACGATATGCGCGAAGCCCCGGCCGTGGTCCTGCTGCACGAGCTGATTGCCGCCGGCGCCACGGCCGTGGCCCATGACCCGGTGGCCATGGAAGCCGCCCGACATGAATTGCCGGCAGCCTGGTTTTCCACCGGCCAGCTCAAGCTGGTCGACAACCAGTACGATGCGCTCGACGGCGCGGATGCGCTGGTGATCGTGACGGAATGGAAGCCATTCCGGCACCCGGATTTCACTGAAATAAAGAAACGACTCAAACAACCGGCCATCTTTGACGGCCGTAACCTGTACGATCCCAAACACATGCGCGAGTTGGGCTTCGTTTACAAGGGAATCGGCCGATGAGCAATGTTACCGGCATCACCAAGGCGGTTTTTCCCGTGGCCGGCATGGGCACCCGCTTCCTGCCGGCCACCAAGGCCAGCCCCAAGGAAATGCTGCCGGTGGTCGACAAGCCGATCATCCAGTATGCCGCCGAAGAGGCGATTGCCGCCGGCATCGACGAACTGATTTTCGTCACCGGACGTCACAAGCGCTCCATCGAGGATCACTTCGACAAGGCCTACGAACTTGAAGCCGAGCTGACCGCCAAGAACAAGGACAAGCTGCTCGCCACGGTCCAGAACATCCTGCCCTCGCACGTTTCCTGTGTATATACACGTCAGTCCGAGGCGCTGGGTCTCGGACATGCCGTGCTGTGCGCCAAGCAGGTGGTGGGCAATGACCCGTTCGCCGTGCTTCTGGCCGATGACCTCATCGATGCCGATCCCGGTGTGATGCAGCAGATGGTGGCCCTGTACGAGAAACATCGTTGCTCGATCATCGGTGTGCAGAACGTGCCGCGCGATGAGACCTCCAGCTATGGCATTGTCCGCGGCCGGATGATCGAACCGGGCGTTCATCGCCTTGACGGTATGGTTGAAAAACCGTCACCGGACCAGGCTCCTTCCACATTGGCCGTGGTTGGACGCTATATTCTGACGCCCGGGATTTTCGCCAAACTCGAAATGGTCCAGGCCGGTAAAGGCGGCGAGATCCAGCTTACGGACGGGATCGCCGCACTCCTCAAGGATGAGCCCGTCCTCGCCTACGAGTTTCGTGGCAAACGTTATGACTGCGGCAGCAAGCTTGGCTACCTGCAGGCCACGGTTGAATACGCGCTCAAGCATCCCGAACTGAACCAGCGTTTTGGCGATTACCTCCGCTCCATTTGTTCCCGCTGAACGTCCTTCGGGCGTTCCTGTTTCCCCTCGATTCCGGTTGGCTGGTCGCGGTAGCCACGCCTTGGCTATAATGGCGCGGCCTCAAGCGACGGGGCGTGAGAGGAGTGCACGTGGCCAAGAAACTGATGATCATCATGGTCAATACCGATCCGAAGAACCCGGCCGAGCTCGGCGCGCCGTTTTTTCAGGCGACCGTGGCGGCGGCCATGGACTACCCGGTCGAGGTCATCCTGACCGCGCAGGCCGGCGAGCTGGCCATCAAGGGCATGGCCGAAAAGATCCAGGTACAGCCCGGCAGCCGCAAGACCGTTTACGACTTCATCAAGGACGCCCACGACGCCGGTGTGAAATTCAAGGTCTGCACGCCCACGCTTGAGATGTGGGGCAACGACCTGATTCCGGAGATCGGCGAGACCGTCGGCGGCGCCTACATGATCAGCCAGGCAATGGACGACGACGTCGTCACCTTCACGTACTGAATCCATGAGCGCCATCACCGCCCAGCAGGCCTGGCAGGTCCTGCAACAGGCCGATCTGCTGCATGCGCCGCGGGATGTCGATGCGGCCATCGAGCGCCTGGCGAAGGCGATCGAGGCCGACCTGGCCGATCGCGACCCGATGCTCGTCTGCGTCATGACCGGCGGGGTCGTCCCGTTCGGTTTGCTGCTTCCGCGCCTGACCTTTCCGTTCCAGATCGATTACGTCCATGCCACCCGTTACGGAAAGAAATTGCAAGGCGGCCAGTTGCAGTGGCTGTCCGGTCCGCATCAACCGGTGAAGGGCCGGGTCGTCCTGCTGATTGACGACATCCTGGATGAGGGCACGACGCTGGCCGGCATTGAAGCCCGCTACCGGGCCGAGGGCGCGACGGATGTGCACAAGGCCGTGCTGGTGCTCAAGAACCGCACCCGTCCCGTGGACATCCGCGCCGATTACGTCGGTCTCGAAGTGCCGGACCGCTATGTGTTTGGTTACGGGATGGATTACAAGGGCTACCTGCGCAACGCGCCGGGCATATACGCAGAAGCGGAAGGAAACGGACCATGACGGTAGTAGCCATTATCGGCGGCAGCGGGCTCACGCGCCTCAAGAACCTCGAAATCACCCGCCGCGAGGTGATGCGCACTCCCTATGGCGAGCCCTCGGCGCCGTTGGTGTTCGGCCGTCTGTCCGGGCGCGAGGTGCTGTTCCTGCCGCGCCACGGCGCCGGCCACACCATCCCGCCGCATGAGGTCAACTATCGCGCCAATCTCTGGGCCATCCGCAACGCCGACGTCGCCAAGGTGATTGCAGTCAACGCCGTCGGTGGCATCACCACCGACTTCCAGGCACCGGGCACGCTCGCCATCCCCGACCAGATCAGCGATTACACCTGGGGGCGTGCGCACACTTATTTCGGCAGTGATGCCGGGAAGGTGACGCACGTCGATTTCACCCACCCGTACTGCGCACCGCTGCGGGCCACGCTGATTGACGCCGCCGGCCGCGCCAAACTCGCCATCCAGCCGCGCGGATGCTACGGCGCCACCCAGGGCCCGCGATTCGAAACCGCCGCGGAGATCGCCCGCCTGGAACGTGACGGTTGCGACATCGTCGGCATGACCGGCATGCCGGAGGCGGGGCTCGCCCGTGAACTCGATCTTTGCTACGCCTGCGTCGCGGTCGTGGTCAATCCCGCGGCCGGCAAGGTGAAGGAAGACATCAGCCTGAAAGAAATCGAAAAGCAGCTTGAGGCCGGCATGGCCAAGGTGCGTACGCTGCTTGAACAGGTTATTCCCTTGATTAAGGACTGAAGCGGCGATATCTCAATTTCGGCCGACGGGCATCACCCGCACTAGAACCCCGAAGCGGGGGTGATCGAAGTAGTGAATTTCCTGCAAGCGGATGCGGCGGTGTTCCTGCAAGCGGAACACCGGCGTCTTGGCGTCGTTGGGACGATCGAGGCGGAGCTTTTCGCTGGCCAGGGCGAGATTCAGATCCAGGTACAACGAACGGCTGAGTTGATAAACGTGCACCACGCCGTCGAGCGTCTGCCCGCTGTCTTGCAGGCGAACCGGTTTGGCATCGCTCTTGGCCTGCCCCAATTGGGTCCAGTGGCGATGTGCCAGCAGGCGATGCTTGCCGTCCTTGACCAGCTTGGCGCCGGCCCGCCCGAGCGTGCTGGTCTCCGAACCCGCGCTGGTTTCCTGGCCGGCTTGACGCAGTTCTGTGACCAGATCCGACAGATCGGTTTTGACCCACACCTCGCCACCCTCGAGGTCGGGCAGGCGATGTTCGATCACCAGCACCTCGACGTTGTAGTACGTGTCCTTGGAGGCGGCGCCGGCCAAGCCAGCGAACAGGAGGATGGACAGAAACAGGGTGGTCAGGCGGGTCATGCGATGTCCTTGTCGATTCGCGCTATTATGAACGAATCTGAATCTTGCCGCGACCCGCGCACCATGACCGTTCGACGTGTCCTGAAGATGGGCGACCCGTTGCTGTACCGGCGGGCCGATCCCGTGCCGAATCTTGATACCCCGGAATTGCATGCCCTGATCCAGGACATGTTCGATACCATGCATGCGCTCAACGGCGCCGGCCTGGCCGCGCCGCAGATCGGCGCATCGCAACGCGTGGTCATCTTCGAGGTCAGTGCCAACTCCCGTTACCCGGACGTGGAGACGGTGCCCACCACCGTGCTGATCAATCCCGTGCTCGCACCGATCGGTGATGAGATGGAAGAGGGCTGGGAAGGTTGTCTCAGCGTGCCCGGGCTGCGCGGCCGCGTCAGCCGGCATCAACACCTGCGCTACACCGGCTTCGACGCCATGGGAAACCCGATCGATCGCACCGTCAGCGGATTCCACGCCCGCGTCGTCCAGCACGAGTGCGATCACCTCGACGGCATCCTCTACCCGATGCGGCTGGCCGATATCCGCCTGCTCGGTTTCGAGGACGCGCTGTTCCCCGATTTATAAAGGTGTGAGGCCGTCCAGGAATTCGTTGATAGACCTCAGGCGTGAGTCGGGATCAGGCATGTCGGCCGTGATGCGGATGCGGTTTGGACCGTCGAGGCGGTAGCGGCGTGGTGCCGATTGCATCAGTTTCATCACCGAAGCGGGATCAACGCTCGGTTTTTCTGTAAAGTCGATACGGGCACCCTTTGGACCGGCATCGATGCGGCGGATACCGAATGGTTCGGCGCGCAGCTTGAGTGCCGTGGCGGCAAAGAGCAGCTTGCTTTCCGATGGCAGGCGCCCGAAGCGGTCGACGATCTCCTCCTCCAGTGCCGTCAATGCCTCGTGATCGCGGGCGGCGGCGATACGTTTGTAGAGGACCAGGCGCAAGTGTACGTCCGCCAGGTAGTCGTCCGGCAGCAGGGTCGGGACGTGCAGGTTGACCTCCAGGCCGCGCGGTGCGGCGGCGTCGATATCCGGTAAGCGACCTTCGCGCAGTGAACGCAGCGCGCGGTCGAGCAATTCAGCGTAGAGCGAGAATCCCACTTCGTCGATCACGCCGCTTTGTGATTCGCCGAGCAGTTCGCCGGCCCCGCGGATTTCAAGATCGTGCGAGGCCAGCGCAAATCCGGCGCCCAGGTCTTCCAGCGCAGCGATCGCCTCCAGGCGTTTGCGGGCGTCATTGCTGATCGCCTTCCAGCCGGGGATCATCAGATAGGCGTAGGCGCGGTGGCGCGAGCGGCCGACGCGCCCGCGCAACTGATGTAGTTGCGCCAGGCCGAAGGCGTCGGCGCGCTCGATGATCATGGTGTTGGCAGTCGGCACGTCGATCCCGGATTCGATGATGGTCGAACACACCAGGATGTTGAAGCGCTGGTGATAGAAATCCACCATGATGTGCTCCAGCTCGCGTTCCGGCAGTTGCCCGTGCGCCACGCGTATCTCGGCCTCCGGCACCAGCTTGCGCAACTGCTCCGCGGCGCGCTCGATCGTGCGCACCTCGTTGTGCAGGTAGTACACCTGTCCGCCGCGCCGGATTTCGCGCAAACAGGCCTCGCGGATCAGGCTCTCGCTGCGTTCGCTGACCAGCGTCTTGATGGACAGCCGGCCCTCCGGTGCCTGGGCGATGATAGAGATTTCACGCATGCCCGCCAGCGACAGGTTGAGCGTGCGCGGAATCGGTGTGGCACTGAGGGCCAGTACGTCAACCTCAGCACGCAACTGTTTGAGGCGCTCCTTCTGGCGGACTCCGAAACGATGTTCTTCGTCGATGATGACCAGCCCGAGGTCATGAAAGCGGATGTCGGGTTGCAACAGGCGGTGGGTGCCGATGACGATGTCGACGGTGCCCGCGGCCAGGGCTTCGATGGCGCGACGTTCCTCCGCCGGGCTGCGAAAGCGCGACAGCAGTTCCACCCGTGCGGTGTGTTTCCCATCCCGTGCCATGGGCACGGCCGCGAAGCGTTCCTGAAAATTCTCGAAGTGCTGGCTGGCCAGCAGGGTGGTCGGTACCAGCACGGCGACCTGCCGCTGGTCTTGCACGGCGAGAAAGGCGGCGCGCATGGCGACCTCGGTCTTGCCGAAACCCACATCGCCGCACACCAGCCGGTCCATGGGTTTCGCCGTCTCCATATCGGTCAATACATCGTCGATGGCCTTGGCCTGGTCGGGTGTCTCCTCGAAAGGAAAGGCTTCCGCGAAGGTTTCGTAGTGGGCATCGCGTCCGCGAAAGGCGTGCCCCTGGCGGGCCGCGCGCAGTGCCTGCACTTCCAGTAACTCCACTGCCGCATCATGGGCTTTTTGCAGTGCCTGGCGACGTGCCTTTTCCCAGGCATCGCCGCCCAGTTTATGGAGCGGGGCGTGTTCCGGATCAGTGCCCGTGTAGCGGCTGACGAGGTGCAGCGACAGCACCGGCACGTAGAGTTTGTCGCCGTCCGCGTATTCGATGGTGAGAAATTCACACGGGCCGTCGCCGATGGGATCGAGGCGAGGGCCACGCGACGAGACAGAAGCCCTGCTCGCTGCGCTCGCTCGTCCTGCTAATTGATCAGTCGCGTCGGTGGATTCACCGACGTCGATGGTCTGCAAGCCTAGGTAACGACCCACGCCGTGCTCTTCGTGAACCACGGGATCGCCGACCTTGAGTTCGGCAAGACTGCGGATGATGGCCGCCGGGTCGCGGGCCAGCGAGGTGGCGCGCCGGCGTTTCTGGGTTGCGCGCTCGCCGTGCCACTGGGGCTCGGCGATTACTTCCATGTTCTCGGACGGCAATCGCAGCCCCTTCTCGAGTTCGGCGGAAGTTATGGCCAGCGGCGCAGTTCCATCCCGGAACGCCTGCCAGTCGCGGATGTCGTCGACCACAATGCCGCGCTCGGTGAGCAGCCCGCGCAGCGTCTCTCGCCGGCCAGGGCTTTCCGCCACCAGCAGGGTGCGCGGTCCGGGGTTTCTCAGTCGCTCGACCAGGCGCCGGTAGGGCGTGGCCACGTGCATATCCGCCGGGTAGGTGGTCGGAGGCGGGCAATCGTATTCGATTATCCGATCGCCAGTTGTTGTTGTCTCGCGCAGTTCTAGCAATGTGACTCGCGGGCGGTCGGAGAATCGTCCGGCCAGATCGGCCGCCGGCAGGAACAGTTCCGCCGGCGGCAGGCAGGGCCGCTCCCGGTCGTGGCGCAGGATGGAATATCGCTCCGCGGTTTCGCGTTCGAAGGTCTCGGCCGCCGCCTCCAGGGCGTCGTCCAGCAGCCACAGGGCGTTGGGTGGCAGATAGTCGAAGAATGTCGTCAGCTGCTCGTAAAACAGTGGCAGATAGAACTCGATGCCGGTAGGCGCCATGCCCTTGCTGACCTCGCGGTACAGCGACACCTTCTGCGGGTCGCCCTCGAAGCGCGCGCGGAAGCCCTGCCGGAAAGTCTGGATGGCGACTTCGGTGAGCGGGAACTCTCGCGCCGGCAGCAGTCGCACCCGCGGCAGGTGGCGTCCCGAGCGTTGGGTGGCGGGGTCGAATTCACGGATCGACTCAATACGATCGTCCAGGAGGTCGAGGCGAAAGGGGGTGGCGGAACCCATGGGGTAGAGATCGATGATCCCCCCACGCACGGCGAATTCGCCAGGCTCCATGACTTGCGAAACCGACTGGTAGGCGGCCAACACCAGCTGCTCGCGAAATCGATCCAGATCCAGGTGTGTGCCGGTGTCGAGCACCAGGCTGTGCGACATGACGTGCTCGACCGGCGGCAGCCGGTAGAGGAGCGTCGTGGCCTGGGCGAGCACAATGCCGCGCGTCAACCGGGGCAGGGCGTGCAGACAGGCGAGACGCTGCGAGGTGATGTCCGGGTGCGGGGAAACGTTGTCGTAGGGCAGGCATTCCCAGTCCGGGAATGCCTGGATCGGCAGATCGGTGCCGGCTGCGTAGAAACGGATCTCCTCTTCCAGAGTCTGAAGAATTTGAGCGTTGCGGCCGATGACCAACAGCGGCCCCGGATGGCGGCCAGCCGCGGCAACAATGGCTAGTCCCCGGCCGCTGCCGTACAGACCGCTCCAGGCGAGGGGTTCGCTGGGGCTGGCCGGCAGAAGCGGGTTAAGCGGCGAATTCACAGGGCGCAAGCATCATGGCGGGCAGAAAAATATGCGAAATACCGTCGTTTTTTGTTCATTAGAATCTGCTAATTTTACCAGTTCTTGTGCCGCGGCATCGAGCGATGAAAAATGCTTGTCACACAATGGGGTTATCTGCATAATCTCATCCAAAGCAGTAAAAGACATCTCTAACTGTCGTATCGGGCTTCGTAGGCAAGGGAGGCAGCAGTGACAGTCAAGCGCGCAAAGTTCAAGGTTGGCGATTCTATTTTCTACCCGTCGGCTGGTGTCGGCGTCATCAAGGCACTCGAGGACGTGATCACTGGTGCGGAGCTGGAGCCCTGTTATGTGATTTCATTCCCCGAATCCAAGATGGTTATCAAGATTCCCAAGGCTAACATCGAGAAGAACGGCATTCGCCCGTTGCTCGACACCCGCAAGCTCAAAGAGCTGTTCAAGATACTGTCCTCGCGGAGCCGTCGCCGTGCCACCACCGGCAACTGGGCCGAGCGTTGCAAGCAGCTTGAACGCAAGATCAACTCCGGTTCCCATCTTGAGCTGGGCGAGGTCGTCCGCGACCTGGCCCGCTGGAAAAAACAATCCGGCCTGTCATT
>ERZ1292623.3975-Hain-H51-01um-R1-3975-length-12337-cov-5_pt1 | contig 12337 bp, 18 predicted proteins | sample MGYA00564398_ERZ1292623 | MGnify/ENA primary metagenome ERZ1292623 (study PRJEB36523, sample SAMEA6512633) | groundwater metagenome | collected 2019-01-07 | study: AquaDiva: Metagenomics assemblies of 32 groundwater samples | reverse complement strand
AAAAAAATATGGACTGGCAATATAGGTGTGTGAGTATCATGCCTAGAATGAAAAAAATATCTATAAATTCAAAATGAATTTATGCCTAGAGTGGAAACTATACAATTCCTATTATCGAGCTTTCCTTAGTTGTTAATTTTGCTGGCATTTCCAAAAATCTTTGACCATACAATAAATCAGATCCCCATACACCACGTTCATTCTTTCTATTTCCTCCAGTCTGCTTGAAGAAAAATGGTATGTTGTCACGTCTGCATTGAGCTAAGATATTCAGGCCCCATTCTTCTTTAAACTCACGTGGTTTAGAATCTGATTCACCTCCAACAATGGCCCATTGTAATCCTTTCAAATCTACTTCATACAAATTTTCTAACAATGGCTCAAAGCTTACAAACAAAGTATCACATTTTATTTTCTTTAATGTTGGTAGTCTATGCAGGGCCCCACGGTCTTCAATTGAAGTACCTAACCAGAAATTCTTTGGTACTTCTCTAGTTTCAAAATATTTTTTCATCCTGGCTACTCTTTTTGTAAGTAGAATGAAAGTATGAGGAGAATCTTTTAACAATTCAAACCATTGATCAATTAATTCAAAAGAAAATAATTCATGAAAAGTGTCAGTCATTGAATTTAAAAATCCAATTTGTGGAGTTTTTATTTTCTTCAAATCTCTTTGTATGTTAATTAATGGTCTTGGTGTTGGTTGATCTGCTTTTCTTCCAAAAGCTAAACTTAATCTAAACATGTAACATTTTTCACAGCCCTTTGAAACTTTGGTACACCCCCAAGCTGTGTTCAGGGTAAAATCGGCCCACTCAATGCCCGTTTTTTCACCCATTAAAATCCAAAACTCCTTTTTTGATTATTGTTTAATTCACTTCTACCAAAAATAAATCTATTAACAGATTGATAAACTACTTTGTTAATTTTGCACCAAGAACATTTACAAGAATTATGATTATCTAAATCTAGAATTTTATAGTCTATTGTGATTTTTTTTTGCATATTTGTTAAAGTCAAAAATTCATTTAAAAAGTTATTACTCAATTAGGCATAAAAAAAACTTTAATGAATTAAGCATGGTATCAGGGCCTAAACTTGGCATAAAACTAGGATTTTCACAGGTTTTTTTAATATATAAAGGCCTAAAAAATTCATCAAAAACAAGGTCATAGCGTCTATCTAAATCATATATTTCCATATATTCTTATATACTTCTAATTATCCTAATAGGATATGAATCAAATCATAAATTCTTTTGGTGTTGAATATCCAAAGATACCAGAAAAAACACAGTGTGTGTTAAGTGCTAAAGCTCATGAGCTAGTTTATTTTGAAAATGTGGCCCATGTAGAAGGCTCAATGTATCAAGTGAAATCAACAAGTGATCAAAATAAAGTCTATGTAATAGATTTAAAAAATCTAGATGATCATAAATTGGATTGTCCAGGGGCCAAGTTTAGGGGCAATTGTTCACATCTAAGAGCAGTTAGAATTTTTAAAAGAGGTGAGTGCTAAAATGACATTAGCACAATACTTAAACCCAATTTTAGAAGCTAGACAAGCTCAGAAAATCATTGAAGACTATAATAATTTAATCAATAGTCTAGATGAAAGATATTTCAAAGATATTACAAAAGATCTTCATTTAGATTTAGTTAGAATCAATGAAGAAAGAAAAGAGCTTGAGAAATTTTATGCAGAGTTTATAAAATTAGGAGAGGATGAAAATTGAGTGAACAAGTACCATTAGGCCAAGTTTGTAATAATCCACAATGTGAGAATTATAACTTAGGGTATTTTCAAAGTTGTTGTCTTGCAAGTCACAAGTTTAAACCAAATGGAGAATATTAAAAATGTCTGAAGTTCTTAATTATCATGCATGCAAAAATCTATCTAAGGATTTATTTATTATTAATACTGGTGTTCATGTAAAAAAATGTACATTATGTAATGAAGAAATTCAACCATTAAAAAAAGGAGTTCAAAAAAATGCCTAAAGAAAATTATCAAGAAAGAAAAGAGGCAAAATTAGAAAGGCTCCAGGCCTTAGCAGATAAAAAAAGAAATCAATCTAAAGAAGAATTTGAACAGGCAAAAAAAATGGCTGATGTGATCCCCTTTGGTCAACCAATTTTAGTTGGGCATCATTCAGAAGGTAGAGATAGAAACTTTAGAAAAAAGATAGATAACAAATTTAGAAAGTCTTTTGAAACTTCTGGAATTGCAGATCACTATGATGATAGAGTTAAGGCCATGAATACAAATACAGCTATAAGCCAGGATGATCCAGAAGCAATTCAAAAAATAATGCTAAAGATTGCAAAGATTGAAAAACAACATGCAGAATTAAAAGCAAAAAAACCAAATCCAGAAGCTCATTTATTAGCTAATGATAGTGCAAATATGAGATCTTGTTATATGACAGGGTACAAAGCAGAAATTAAGAGACTACAAAAAAGATTAATTTCATTAAAACAACTTGACCAAGTACAAGAAACAAAAATTGAAAATAATGGTATCACTCTAGAAATTAACAAATCTGAAAATAGAATCATGCTATTTTTCCCAGGAAAACCAAGTGAAGAAATAAGAACAAAATTAAAGAGGAATGGATTTAGATGGAGCCCATATAATACAGCATGGCAAAGTTATATTCATCAATGGAATTTAGACTTTGCAAAAAAAGAGATTTTAGGACTTGGAGAGGCTGAAAAATGCAATTGATAAAAAAACAATATCCAACTTGTCCAAGAGGCCATTTAATGCTAACAGATAAAAAAACATCTGAAATCATGCAAGAAAAATATTTTGTATGTACACAATGCAGATTTAGAATAAAGGAGAAAAAATTACAATGAGCCAACAAAGTGAAGACAAAAAGACTCACCTATTTGGAGAAATGGATTTAGATCTTTCAAAAAATATTGCTCATATACACTATGAAGCTCTAAAAATTGCCTCAGCTTGTGGATATAGAATCGGTGGAAATCTTACAAATGTTATCCATATTTACGGTACAGATTTAGAAGAAGTAAAAATTTATTTTGAATCTACCAAAGTAAAAGAAGTATTCAGATCTTTAGATGATGGGGCCAATTGGGAAAAACTAGAGACTAATAAAGAACTTTTTGCAGTATCTCAAAAGACTTTAATCAATTACAAAAATAAAATTCCTTTTGGAAATTTGACAAGTGGCCCAATGGTGCAAGTAATGGCCATAAATGAATTAATCAAAAGGTACAATATACCAGCTAAAAAATTGGGCTGGAGTTTTGACTTAATAGGAATTGAAACAGAAAAGCAGTTTCTATTATGGAGGGATCAAGGTTCACATCTTGAATTTCTCGGAATCATTGAAAAGGAGGTGCAAAATATTGACAACTGAAGGAGCTCGAAAAGCTTGGTTAACAAGAAGGCTTCAAAATCCTTTGAGGTTCGGTGTACCTTCTCAGGCTGAATTAATCCTGGTCGGGGGCTTTGATCCAGAGAAAGCAGAGCAAATGATTAAGAATTTAACAAAAAAAATACCAGTGGCAAAACTTCCAGGTATTAAAGAAACTAAATTTGTTAAAGTCAAAAACCAACAAGTAAAAAAAAAGCTAGATGATGAATTTGAGCTGATTGAAATTTTAACTTCACCTAGATCAGTGGAGGCAATCAGACACACTCTTTTTATGTCAAATGTGCATCCAGAAGACAAAGCACTAGAAAGAGGAGGGGCCGAGGCCTTAAGAAATTATTACAATGGGCCAGGACTTAGAAAAAGAAAATTAATGCAAAGTGGACAGCTCGTAACTTTTGCAAATCCTAAAGCCAAATTTATTCCAAAGGAGGTGAAAAATTAAATGAGTATGAAAGCAAATTTTGAACAAACTTGTAAAGTCTGCAAAACAAAAATCAAAAAAGGCGATACCATTCATAATGTAAATGGTTACTGGTGCATCAATGTTAACTGTAAACCCCCAGGGGCAACAGCTCAAACAGAGGCAAAGAACGAAACAAAACCTGAAACATCAAACACAATTACACCTAATGGGCCCTTTGAAGAATCAGAAATTATCGTAAGATGGGCCATGAATAAAGCTCACAAAATAGTTTTTGAGAGTATCAATGACATTAGATCATTAAGTACACAAGAACTTAATTCAATGGGCCAAAAAGAGGGAATGGTAACAAAAGCACTAATCGACACTACCTTGAAGTTATTTGAAATCAATGGCATCAAGTCTGCATACTACGAGCCAGGAAAGAAAGTAAATGAACCAAAAGTCTAGAAAACAGGATCGTAAACTTTCTTACAAGTGCTTTAGAAATGGTTGTAACCAATGCAAGGGCCGTAATTGTGAGTGCAGTTGTCATGGTCGTGAAATGTCTGTAGATGTAATAATTACAGAAAATTTCTCAACTGTTGAAAAATGTAGATGGTTATTTGGCCGTGACTAACTAATTTTTTTTATCTTTTTTTTGCTAAAGTCTTCATATCTCTTTAGCATCACTTCTACAATTAAGGGATCTTTTTCCATCGTGTAACAGATTCTTTGAGAGTACTCACAAGCTATCATCGTACTACCTGAAGAACCAAAAATATCCAGGATGATATCTCCTGGTTTAGAGTAATGCACGATAAAGTTTTTGACAAATACCAGGGGCTTTTCATGTCGAGTTACACCATCTTTACGTAAAACCAATTCCTGGACTGTACCAAATGCATCGTGCAAGTTTTGAAACATTGATTTTCCTTTTCTAAAATGATTGATCAGTCTGTGTGATATCATCGGCTGATTAGAAAATCTTGAAGGACTGTTGAAAGTGATTACGTAGAATCCAATAAAATATTTATCATATCTGTTTAGAAGTTCTTTTGTTCCTTTGTCGTCAATTAAAATTAAAACTTCAATGTCTCTTAGTGTCTCAAAGAAATCTAGAAGATAGTCATAATGAGGCATGTCGTAAGGTGGATCAGTAAATATAACTCGTGGCGTAATCCCATTAAGTAATTTTTCAATGTCTTCTTTATTTAAGGAATCTCCACACATTACAAAATGATCTCCACATTGGAAAATATCTCCAGGTTTTATTTTCGTTGATTTTGGTATCGGAGGTATTGCATCTTCAGGTAATTCCATTTTTTCATTGTCTTCTAAAAATACTTGATATTCATCTAAAGGATGAGTCGTAACATCTGAAAGTTCAGCTAACAGACCAGCTTCATTAAGCAACATCAATTCATCAGCTTGTTTTGATTTTGTCGGTTTTCCCCTGGGCCGTAGTTGATAAACTGTCTAACGTAAGCTCTCTCTGCATCATTTTTGAAATATCTTTTGTAAACTGGAACCGTAGTGTGGCCCAACGCCAAATTATTTTTTACTATGTGTTCACCATCTACACAGAGATTGTTTTGATCTAAAAGTACGATTCTTAATGTTCCTTCTTTCTCTGTAAATTTTCTTTGGGCCTCCATTGATTTTGAATCGTGAGCATTTGGATTTTTAGGATCAAATTTGATATCAGAAATTAGAAAATCTGGAAAAAATTCTAACTTTGGTTGAGTGGTTGTGGCCATTTTTGTTTCGGTACAATTTTCTTAAATTCATCGATAGTCTTTGCTTGTGAAGAAAGTATCTTATTTTGTTGTAACGATATGCTGATTACTTTAGCTAACATGCCGTCCACTACTGCATCAAGATTACCTTTAGCTATGTAATATGGTTTTTTTAGTTCAGCTATCTGATCTTCTAAAGTTAATTGTGGTTGTTGCTGTGATTTTACATTCATAGATTTACCTTCAGGTGTTTTTCCCATGATTAGGCACCTAGTAACTTATCAGCTTCTAAAATCATAGAGTCAAAAACTTCATCACGTCTTTTATCGCTGATTGGTTTTCCTGTTCCTGGATCATTTGGTTTTGTTTTTTTCTCCAAATTGGTTTTTGTATCAAAATCTGATACATTAAGAATACTTCTCAGGCTTTTTTCTATTGTACGTAAATTGTGCTCAGTATTGGATAATTCAATTATTTTTAAAGAAATCTCACGAATTTTATTTTGTGCTAAAATTTCATCATAAGGCATGATTATTTCTCGTACTGCCTATTAATAAAAATATAGCTCAGTCGATACCAGTTGCAGGGCCTAGTTTAGTTTTAATTTCAACGTATTTTGATTTGCATTTTGAATAGATGTATTCCCTACGATCATCAGTCATTTCTTCACTGGTTAATGTATCAAACGGTTTTGACTTTACTATTTTTGTTGGCCTTCCCTTAGTTTTAATTTCAGCCTCACTTCCTGGAGGTAATTCTTCATCGGTTAATGGAATTGTATCAACACGTTCCCTGATTTCTTGATAAATATCTATTAACGGATCTATTGCTTGCATGTCTCTAATTAGATCTTGTTTTTTCATTTTAAGATAATGCAACTCTTTTTCAAGTTCAGCTTCTACAATTGGCAATATCCAATATTATCTCGTGCCATATTTTAGAATTATGGTACAGACAAAACTCTAAGATAGAGTGCAGGGTGCTCGAAGTTGTCTCCTCTTTTTGTAGCTCCAGCAGGGAATGACGTTGGCATATCTGTATTTGAAAATGTAGATGCAACTTGCCAGCCGTGATTTCCACCATTTGCAGAAGTAGTTTCAGAGCTAGTTCTATGCATTACTTCGATTAGTTGATGGCCAGCCCATGAGCTAATTGCAGGCTCAGTGGTTCCGTTTTCCTGGAGGTATGCTAACCAATATAATTTTCCACCTTGTAATTGAACTGTCGTTGGTGTGATTGTAATATTTTTTATTCCAGTAGATGTTAAAGCTATTTTTGAAGACCATCTAGCAACTCTTTGATCTGGATAGTTGGTACCGTCAGTTTTAGTATCGTAAACTCCTACCCATGCATCGACAGTACCAGCACCTATAGTACTACAATGTAATGATAATTGATCTATTGTAATTGTTTCCATTGGTACAAATGGAATTGCATAAAGTGTATCAGGCAAAAATATCTCTATGTAGATTGCATCAATACCGACATGAGGAGTTGAATAAAATCCATTAGTAGATATTGCATGAGGTACGTTGTAGCCTCCAGTTTTTGGTAGATTGCTCATCTTTACTTTCTTTAATGCAATTGCAGAATCATCGTATGACATTACAAAATCTGCGTCTGGATTAGGAGCTGTATCTTCTATTAAACCAGTAATTGTCACGGGCCCTAATTCTATAATGTCATTACCATTCATATCGATATCACCACTCATTGTCATTGAAGAAACATTTGTAATTCCGTTAGTGTTCATGTTGATAGCTCCACCCATTAAAATTCCAGAATCTAAAAATGCTACAGAGTTCACACCATTGGCAAAAATATTTATTCTGTCTTCAGTTGCAGAATCACCGATGTAGGTATTGCTATTTACAGCACCGTCAAAAATAATTTTGAATGAATCTAGTCCTGTATCACGACCTACTAGAGTTGCAATTCCAACAATATCATTAGCGTTCATATCAATATCTGCACTCATTTCTAAGAGAATAGCTAACGAGGCAAAAGTAGAAACAATATCCAAAACTGCAACTCCATCAACAACCATGTTGATAGCTCCACTTCCTACATCGTTAACAGTTACGCTAGAGTTTAGTTGTGAGATTGCATTACCTCCACCTCCAGCAGATTCTAAATCGATTAATCCAGAATTAGTTCTAATTTTTAGATGATTGTCAGCCGAGTCTTGAAACAAATATCTTGTTGTTGCTGTTAGGTGACTAGGAGCTACCATAGCTTCAAATCTCATATAACGAGCACCTAACCAGATGTTTGTAGCTGTCGAGTCCATTATCAAATCTCGATTAAAAGTTGAGGAGTTAGGATCAAATGATACAGTTACGACTCCATCTACAGTTACACCAATGTTTCCAGTACCAATATCGGTTACAAGAATTTGTGAATTGCCAGCTATGATAATTGGTTTTCTTCCGAGAGTCCAAATTGATGAATCGCTTAGTCTAGCATAAACATCAGTTACACCACTTGCATCTTCTTTGGCATAGATGAACGCATTGTTTAGTACTGCGGTAGGATCTATAGTTTCTGTAAATCTTGCATAGCTGGGCCACACAGTACCACTTATCGTTAAATCACCAGTATCTAATTCCCAATTTCCGTGTAGAGTTCCAAGTGTCTGAACCATTGTAATTTTTTGAACAGTATTTACAAAGAATCTGATATAGTCGTTATTGTTTACGTTGAAATCCATACCTAATGTGCTCAATACCATACTGTTACCAGCTTCAAACATGAAAGCAGAAGCCCAAATTTGGTTGAATCTTGCGATAGAATCAACACCTAAATTCAGTGTGCCGTCTCCATTAGGTCGTAAATTCTCATGTATAGTAATTTTGCTTATGTCATATTCAAAAACTGTGACGGCTGGCCCAACTTGGAAATTCATAATCAATGGGGCCCTGAAATATGTCTCGTTTGTAATTCCAGCTTCTTGTGTAAAGTACATTAAATTATCTGGTTCCGTTGCATGTTGAGCTCTTAGTTCAAGTGAGACACTACCGTTTGCAGAATTTGTAAAATCAAATACATTTACATTATCTACGGATATTTGCAAGTCTCCAGTATCGGCAGAATTACGCCATGCAAGTCCTACACTATTGTTTAAGAAATTTAGAAATCCTGTCTCTGCATGTAATCCAGCACCTACGCCAAATTCTAAAATTTGTTTTCGTTCCCACTGTAAAAGAGTATTATTCCATTCTAAATGATCATTTTCTGTAGTACCAGGAGGTACGGAGCCAGCCGATAATGAATAACTTAGAGAATCTGCAAAGGCCCATTGTCCAGCTATGATATCGTAAACTAATAACACAGTCTGATTATCAGCTAGAAAAACACTTGCTCCAGTTGGAGTACGAATATTTCCACCACCAGTCAAGTGTCTGATTTCAAGTGTTTCTCCTATCGTACCTTGAATTTCTAACCAACGTCCAGGTAATGTATCTATAGTTGGAATTTTATCCAATTGATCAGTTGCTCCAGCCCCTTCGGCTCCAGTTATTACAAGTCCTGAAAATGCACCAAGTTTAGAAACATCTAGAGAATTATTTAGAATCTCGATGAACATTGGAGTAAATGCTATCGGCCCTTTCATCTGTCCTCCAGCTAATGGTAAAAAGTTTCCTGACGGATTTCCTGGTGTACCTCCACTTTGCGAACCTTGACCACCTAGGCCCGTGACAGTTTCTCCAGCAATTGGTTTTAAGCTGTCTATAAATCGTGCTTCCTCTTTTTCAATAAGACCAATTAATCTAGATTCTCCAGAGTTTTGTTGTCTAACACCTACGTTACTCATGGCCAAATCCTCGTCATTCCCTTAATTGATCTTGTTGCTCCACCTGGGCCCTGGGATGTTTTAGAAATAGAATAAATTATTTCATCAGCTACGACCTTGATTGTATTTGGTAGTGCATCAGTTGTTTCATCGATTAATTCAGAGTCTTCTAGATACATAGGATCACCAAAACCAATATCGCATCTTAAATCTGTCTTCACGGGCCATTCAGCTCTTTCAAATGCTAGAATTGTCTGCATTGATTTTACAAAATTTACTAGCTGTGCATACGATACAATTTGTTCTTCTCTAAGTTTTTGTGTCTCGATGTTTCTGTCTGGTTTAGTTCCTCTAATGTTAGTTGCAACAAGAGGTTTTGACATGGCAAATGCATCGACAGCTAGATGAATTTTTGTAGTGTTGGCAAATCTTGTAAATGCCCCGTTGAGATTAGCAAAGCTAGCTAAGTATCTACCGTCAGAATCAAAACTATCTTTGGTGTAAATTCCACCACGTAGAATAGATTTTTTATCTAAAATATTTGTGATTTCAGGTTTACGTGCTGGTGCAAATGTAGATACTCCAGGAACCCCACGATACACTTGTATTTTTCCCAATGGTGCATCTATAGGACTGGTATCATTGTTACGTTGATGAGTGTACTCTATTACTCCAACATTGTCGTATCTATCAGCTAACCATAATCCCATAGAATAATCTCCAGTTGGAAATAAAATTCCAAAATCAAAAAATTCTTGAATCAAATGGAAAAATCTAAACCCTTGTATCGGGAATAATTCTTCTACTAATTCACCGAACCACTCTCTAGTATTTTTAGAATTTTTATCCAAGTTGTCCAAATCAAATACATTAAGATCAATTTTTTCACCGATAGTAACAGCTCCATGAGGTATTGAATTAGAATTACGTGGCCAAGGAAAAGCAAAATTCATACCAGCAAAGAAAGCTGAAGGTTTGAGATCTCCTACTCCCTGGGCCGTTGGTGAAAAATTAACATAAACTGCCGATGTTGGTGAACCATCTTCTGTGATTATTTCCTCGTTGCCAAATTCAATTACTCCAGTACCAGTGTTTCTTTTTACAGTGTGAAGACATTCAAAATGTCCTCCAGCGATAAAACCTCCTAACGATAATCCCCCAATATCTATACTCCAATAAGCACCTACTACCCATCCAGCATTTCGTGATCCTATTTGACAGACTCCAGCACCATCGACATAGCTTCCAAGGCCTTCACATGGTTTGTAAGTCCACGAATCACCTTGTCTCATGTCAACGACTTCTAAATCTTGTTGTCCAGCTTTGAAAACATACCAGGCCCCACCAGAACCAAGAACACCACGATACTCTAGTACTGCGTTAGATTTTGAAACACCATTAGGATCGTTTCCAGCAAAGTCACCAGTACCAGTACCGTTACACAAAATTCTTAATGAATCAAAAGGATCTGTACCGTTTCTAAGAACTGTTGTCGGAATACTTGCTGAAGCTGTAGCTACTGCATCAGCCCAAGTACGAGGATGGTATGTATCTTGAACAATAACATTAGGATCAACAACGGCTGATTTTTTAGAAGCTAACGTGCCAGCTAGATTCCAACCAGCTCCAGCATTAATCCAGTACTGAGCTTTGTCTTTTGTCAACGGGGAATAATCAACACCTGGAACAAAATTTACTTCAATCCACCACGTGGGGCTAGTATCTGGTGTATGATTTAGATTTGAACCAGCTAAAGATTTCCACGCATTACCTTTGTAATTTACTAAATTATTTATTGCATAAGTTGTGGCACCACTCCACGCTGAAGGTTTTGTAAAAGTACGAGCAATCCAATATGTAGCATTTGGAGGAGGTGTAGCAACTGGTACAAAAGAAATTGCTTCGTAGGTTAAATTGGCATTTGTAACAATTGCACCAGCAGAATAAGTTAACGTGCTATCGTAGAGTCTAGCTGAATTAAAAACATCTTTGGCTCCGTGAAATTTCATTGTGTCTTTCAGATATGTACCAGCCGTCTTAGAACCAATTGCAATCAAGTTTGTAGCTTGCTCAGTTTCTAGTGATGAATCAGTATCGATTAAATTACTTGGAGGGCCTGTCACTTGATTTTTCTTTATTGTAATAGTTGGAGCACTAGTAAAATTACCTCCGTTGTTTTTGTAACCTTGCTCAAAAATTTGTATTGCAACTTTATCCAGGTCTGTATCGCTAGGATGTGCATAGAGACTGACGAATCTAAAGTAATGCCACTCAAAGGAACCACCAGCTTCAACGGGTGAAGCTTCTTTTGTTATTGCCATTTCCACGGCCCTTGCAAATGTGACACTCTCATACGTGTAAGTATTGTTGGTGCCCTGGTCTAATCTGATTCCGTTCTTTGTTGATACTGAGAAAGGAGTTTGAATAACTACTGTAGGATCTTTAGTTCCTTTATCATCGTTGAGTTGTGCTACTGCACTAATAATAGAAGCATAACCAGAAGTTCTTCTGTTTGGAGCTGATACTGTACGTGATAAAAGATTTGATGATTGATGTGGACAAATTAATTTTACCAGGGCCCCACTACCTTTTCTCATTTTTTTTATTTTTTTTACGTGAACTACTGTTTTGAATTTAATTGAATTTTTATCTGTGATTTCAATATAGATTCTATCCCATTTTTTTATTTTTGGTGTCTTTGTAATGTATCTACCTTCACGTGCATCTAGTGTAATTACGGCCCTAATTGGTGCACCATCGACAGCTTCCAGTACTGTAACTCTGCTTGTAATGTCAAAATCTCCGTTAATATCAGCTCCAGGATCTCCTTCGTGGTCTTTTAAAATTACTAGAGTGTCTGGTAATACCAATTAAGAACCATCGCCTCTACTTCTTCTCAATCTAATTTCGAACTCTAATCGTGGAACCTTTGTAGATAAATTAGAAGTTAAATCCAGATTCAACCAGATCAATCCCTTAAAGTCTCCTCCAGCTCTCGT
>ERZ1292623.3974-Hain-H51-01um-R1-3974-length-12337-cov-26_pt1 | contig 12337 bp, 9 predicted proteins | sample MGYA00564398_ERZ1292623 | MGnify/ENA primary metagenome ERZ1292623 (study PRJEB36523, sample SAMEA6512633) | groundwater metagenome | collected 2019-01-07 | study: AquaDiva: Metagenomics assemblies of 32 groundwater samples | reverse complement strand
CCCGCGAAAATCCAGAAAGGCGGCGGAGCCGCACGAATGACAATTTCAAGTTTTTCTTTGGCGGATTCGGATTTACTGAAATTCTAACGAATTTCAGTCTTGGTGGCAAATTCTTTGCTCTTTGAAATTATTAAAAAGAAGCCCACCAGAGGTCCGAAGACATGGTGGGCGTGAATAAACTGTGAGGTGGTTCTAGTCCGGGTACAGCTTTGCGAGTCGCACATGATCGTGGCGAGTTTCCAAGTCGGAGATTGCCTCTTTCTTGGTTAGCCCGTGTCCCTCGATGTCCGCACGTCCCTCGTACCAAACGGTCCAACGTGCGCGATCTATACCAGGTCCCACTCGCTTGAACTCGAAAGTTTTTTCGGACTTTCGAGTGACCACTTTCGGAATCTTCGCCCAGAGCGATACCTCGCCCGGGATAAGTTTTCCGTCGTTGTCGTAAGTCGTGGAACACTGCATGATGTTGCTTTGCTGGACACACTTCTTGGCGAAAACTTCCTGAACGAAATGATCGCTGAAGTCCACCGGAGCAGAGCCACCATTACAGAGGAAGGTGTAACCCTCCTTATGCAGGCGTCGATGCTCGGCATCTTGCTTGAGAATCTGCTTCTCTCGCTCGCGCCGTTCACGTTCCCACTGCTTGAACATCGCTCTCGACTCTTTCTCCGACTCCTTTTCTGCCTGTTTTTCTTGTTTCTCTTGCGCCTTCCAGTCGTTGAGGCAGTCGCAGCCGATTGCCTGTTGCTTGCAACGTGGACAGATTTCCATGTCGCAACCGGGGTGATGAAACTTCCCTGGCAAACAACCGCAATCGTGACAGCGTTCGTTCTCGGGCCACTCCCCTTTATGGTAGTCGCCCTCGCCGAGATAGGGAATGGACGGAAGCGAACTGCCATCCAAAAACTTGACCTTTTGGTTTTCTTTGCAGTCGTCTTCGCCCATACACTGACAGCTGACTTGCTCGCGCGTCACAGCCTCCATAGGGTCTCACCTCCTCTTTTTGGATTTCAATGTGCTATTACACCGCGACACTCTCGCGGAAAGCATATCGGGTACATCCCAATACTGCCAATGATGATAGCATATTTGATATTATATGTCAAGTAAAACAAAAATCAGCATTTCTGCTGTTTATGTTTCAAAAATCCTATGATTAAAATTTTTCTTTTCTGCTTCTACAAAATGTGGTTCGAGCCGATGTTTTTAACGGGTTCTTTTGCGGTTTTGATTCGTGCGGCTCCGCCGCCTTTCTGGATTTTCGCGGGGGGACTTCCCTGCCTTGCCGGCAGGCAGGCTCGCCGCCGCAGGCGGCGAAAGCGGTTCGGACTAATTCAAGAATAGGGCACCACGTTGGAAATGTCAAAGATTCAGATGTCGCCTCGCTTCGCTCGGCGACCAAATCGTAAGGATTTTTCGGGGCAAAAAGAAATTCCCGATTCCGTAAGAAGCAGAAAAGAAAAATTTTAATCATTAACTACACAAAACCATGAAATACATTATCTACGCTAGGAAAAGCACCGAAGAAGATGACAGACAAATCCTAAGTATCGAGGCTCAACTCGTTGAGCTCAAAGAATTTGCCGCCAAAGAAAAACTTGAAATTGTCGCCTCTTTCCAAGAGGCCAAAACCGCAAAAGAACCCGGGCGAATCAAATTCGCAGAAATGTTGGCAATTCTCGAATCCGGAAAAGCAGACGGGATAATCTCGTGGCACCCCGACAGATTGGCGAGAAATAGTGTTGATGGCGGAAAGATTATTCATTTTGTAGATCGCGGCTTGATTCGTTCTCTAAAATTTCCGACATTCTGGTTTGAACCGACACCACAAGGATTATTCATGCTGAACATTGCTTTTGGACAAAGCAAATACTTTGTGGACAATTTGCGAGAGAATGTAAAAAGAGGTTTGAGACAAAAAATCAGAAACGGAGTATGGCCAAGCTGGGCTCCGGTGGGATATTCAAACAACTCGAAAACGAGAGGTATTGATGTTGATAACGACAAATCTCCTAAAGTGAAAAAACTTTTTGAGATGTATTCCACCGGAGAATGCCCACTTAACTTTCTCGCAAATTGGTGTGAGAAAAAGAGACTGCTCACTAACGCCGGAAACAAAATATCATTGAGTAATGTTCAGCATATTCTACAAAACCCTTTCTACATTGGCTTAATGAGATACAAAGGGGAAATTTTTGAGGGAACACACGAGCCGTTAATCTCAAAGAAACTTTTTGATTTGTGCCAAGAGGTCATGGCGAAACGCGGCAGGGTACGCCCCGACAGAAAACACAATTTTTCTTTTCTTGGCCTTATGAAATGCGCCTCGTGCGGTTGCTCGATCACCGCTCAATATGCAAAAGGAAATGGCGGTATCTACACCTACTATCGTTGCACCAAAAAACGAGGCGTGTGCCAAGAAAAGTATCTCGGCGAAAACCAACTTGTCGCGCAAATCAAAATCTTTCTTCAAAAAGTTTCTTTGTCGAGCCAAGACACCGAGAAAGTTTTGGCGGCGCTGGACGGAGAAGAAACGCAAGCGAAAGAACAAGCGAAAAGTGAGGTAGTAAATCTCAAAGAGCAGTTAGTACAAATGGAAACAAAACTTCAAAAGTTGTTAGATATTTATCTTGATGACGCGCTTACCCAAAAAGAATACGCCGCTAAAAAAGACACCCTCATTTCCCAAAAGGTCGCGCTAAACGAAAAAATCACCGACTTTGAGCAAAAAGGAGTGTCTTGGCTCGAACCGGCTCGTGAGTTCGTAAAATCCTTGAATCAAGCCGCTAATTTACTTGAATCAGAAAATCTTTCCGAAATGACAACATTTCTGAAAAACATCGGCTCGAACCATATTTTACGGAATCGGGAATTTCTTTTTGCCCCGAAAAATCCTTACGATTTGGTCGCCGAGCGAAGCGAGGCGACATCTGAATCTTTGACATTTCCAACGTGGTGCCCGGGGCCGGACTCGAACCGGCACGCCTTACGGCAATCGATCTTAAGTCGATCGTGGCTCCCAATTACACCACCCGGGCCCCTCACTTGGAAACCGAAAATTTCAAAATTTATAAATCGTAAAATGGCCATCGATTTCTAAGTGAAGGGCGGGCCTATCTTCTTTTCTCCAAAATAATTACTAAGATTTTTTTCAATTCTTTTGAAATCATAGAGTAAATATTATAACAGATTTTGTTTATCTTGTGAAATTTTGGTTTTCCAAAGGCCACGATGGGGATTGCACCCATGTATAACGGTTTTGCAGACCGTCGCGTTAGCTACTTCGCCACGTGGCCGTTAAATGTTTCTTTTTATTCTTTCCTCTTCGTAAATCTCCAGCATATCTCCTTCTTGAATTTCTGCCGGACCATCAAATTTTATCCCGGCTTCTAAACCTTCTTTGACCTCTTCTACATCTACTTTATTGTGCTGTAGTTGGATCAGTCTTCCAGAACTAATTTTACCATCATTTCTTAAAACGTCAATCGAGGCGCCCCGTTGGGCCAGCCCGGAAACAACTTTTCCGCCGACAATCTGGTAGCTCGCCCCTTTTTTGAAAATTTTCAATACTTTTAATTTGCCCAAAACTGTTTTTTTGATTTCCGGCTCAAGCAGATCAGACAAATCTTTTCTCAACTCTTCAACCAGTTCATAGATTACTTTAAATGTTTTTATTCTGATTTTGTCTTTTTCGGCTAACCTTTGGGCAGAATTTTCAATTTCCACATAAAATCCGTAGACTATTCCGTTAGTTGGAGCGACGGTTTGTATGTCATTATTTTTAATATTGCCGATTCCGTATCCCAAAACATTGTAGTCGGCCTCTTCGCTTTGGATGTTTTTAATAGTTTCGCTGATTGCTTCAAGCGAACTCTGGGTGTCGGCTTTGAAAAAAATGTTTAGTATCTTTTTGTTTTCCTTTTGAAGTTCTGTTTTTTTGAGAAAAAGAGGTATTTCCGTTTTCAATGGTTGATTTAAAAGAATGTCCGCTTCTTCTTTTGTTTTTGCGGCTTGAAACTTTTCTCCTACATTTGGATTTTCGCTCCAGCCAAGAGTCAAAACCGGTTCTGAAGGGCCGGCCTGATTTATATTTTTGCCGGAAAAATCTTCCATCATTTTTAGTTTGGCCAATTTTTTCCCGCTGACCACATAGTCGCCCATTTTTAAAGTTCCGTCCCGGATAAGCAAAGTGGCAAGGTAACCCCTTTTCTTATCCAGATGCGATTCGATAACCACTCCTTCGGCCGATTTACTCGGATTTGATTCCATATTTTCCAATTCGGCCGTTAAAAGCACAAGTTCCAAAAGTTCATCGATTCCTTTTCCGGTCTTGGCTGAAATTTCTACGGACGAAATCTGGCCGCCGTATCCTTCCACTAAAACTTCGGCTTCGGCTAATTGCTGTTTAATCATCGCTGGTTTCGCTTCCGGCTTGTCGGTTTTATTCAAAGCGACGATCATCTGGATTTTTGCTTCTTGAATATGCTTGATTGCTTCTTTGGTTTGGGGCTTTACTCCGTCGTCGGCGGCGATAACCAAAATGGCAATATCAGCGACTTTGGCTCCGCGGCTTCTGATGGCTGAAAAAGCCTCGTGACCGGGTGTGTCCAGGAAAGTAATTTTTTGACCGCCTGTTTCTATTTGATAAGCGCCGATGTGCTGAGTGATTCCGCCAGCCTCTTTTTCAGCGATTTTAGTTTTGCGGATGTAATCAATTAAAGTCGTTTTTCCGTGATCAACGTGCCCTAAAACAACCACCACTGGCGGCCGTTTTACAAAACCATCATTTTTAATATCAGTTTCCATATTTTTAAGTTAAAGGCTATAGAAAGATAGCATTTTTCGTGAATTTCTGCAATTTAAAAGGGCCGCCATACTGTGATGAAACGGCCCAAGGCGAGGGAGAGCGAGAGTAGATTTGGCTGATCACTGTCTTCGGGTTTACCCAGAAGGCCGCACGATCGGTGTCCCTTAGCGCCCTAAGCGCGCGTTTTGCGCCTGTATGTCCCGAAAGTTGCTGGGACCGTTCTAGCGCCTTGGCAGACGTACCAAACTTACTCTCGCTCAAATCTCACCTTTTGAAAGGAGCCGATCTTGCCAAATTCATTTGGCCCTCCGCTTTTATTTCCGTAAAGCGTTAGCCCGAGCCGGCTTTCGCAGTTCGAACGCCGGTAACCTTTGTATATGATTATAAGAATTAATTATTGAGTCAAGAGAAACTGTGAATAACGGAAGGAGTGGGAGTCGTTCGCTTCTGGCGAAACCCGGGGCTAAAAATTGCTTCCTGTTCGGTCGCAATTTTTTTAACGCCCTTCGACTCCCAACACTATAAATATCAAATTTTAGCATTGGAATAACAATGCCAAAATTTGCTAATACGGAAGGGGTGGGAGTCGAACCCACAAGCCTTTGCGGGCGCCGGTTTTCGAAACCGGTGGAATGCCATTATCCGACCCTTCCTGAACTTAACGGCTCAACGCGTTGAGCCGTTGGAATTTATATAATTTACTCTTTTTTATTTGACAATTCAAGTGTTTTTTGATAGGATTTTTTGTATGGAGCACAAATGTCAGAAATGCGGCAAAGATGCTCAAGGGTATAAGTGCGAGATGTGCGGCGCCGAGAGCGCCGAGCACGATCCGGAACACGCCTGCGGCGGCGAGAAATGTGTTGCCAAATGTTCCGGCTGCAGCGAAGCCGAATCAAAATGCACTTGCGCCTAAGATAGAGTATCTTTCCGCAAAATAAATAATAAAACCCTCAGCTGAGGGTTTTATTATTAATGTTATGGTGGTGTTATTTTAGCATTTGCTCGAACTTTTTTCGCACGCGCGGAGCGCGTGGAAGCTCTGGACTAATGCGTACGCTCGATGTCGCGCGCCTCGTCCGCTCCCTTCGGTCGCGGTACAAAACCAAAAATTTTCCTTCCTTTCTTAGATTTTCGGCGGGGGGTGTGGGGGGAGCCGACAAAAAATGGAAAGGAAATTTTTGGTTTTGCTTCGCCGTTTCAGACTACTAAAAGAGCAATCTTATTTTAACATTTTTGTTTGCTCTTTTCTCCGTCCTTGCGGCGAGACGAGGCGCTTCCAATTCGGTTGCGCAGTAGCGCATCAAATCTTATTGTGCTTGCCCCGCCCGCCTAGTGTGCGCACAAATCCTCGCCGTTTTTAGAAAATATTATAAAACGGCGAGGATTGCTCCCTTAACTTGCGAGATTAGACTTTTCTTGGCTTAGGGAATTTGTATGCAAGATAAATACCGATGGCATAGATTAACAAACCAATTGGGGAAACAAAATTTTTCCAAAATTCTGGTTCAAAAAATGATACAGATATTTTTTGACCGGCGGGAAAATCAGGAAATTCACTCAGATGACTTTGAATATAGTCGTTGGCAAAATAATCAAAAATAAATTTTTCAATCACAACTATGGCAACCACCGCGAGTAAAGCACTAATAATTTGTAGTTGATGCCCTCGCTTTTTTCCTGCACCAAGATAAACACCAAATCCAATAACATAGCCCAAACCGAGCGAAATGTACCCGATTTCCATACCTGTTCCAACTGCGACAAAATACCAAACAACGCCTCCAATTACCGCCGCAATAGCTCCAACAACAATTGCAAGCAAAATATTTGGATTTTTTGTCTCGTCCTCAAAAGCTTGGTTTGCTTTCTGTTTACATTCTGGGCACAAATAGATACTCTGACCTTTATTGCCTTGAAGCGTTACAAATTGATCGGTTGTGCCTTCTTTTTGGCACATTGCACAATTTACTTTTACTCCAACTTCAGAACCGATAGTAATTTTTTCTGGTGCTGTTTTATCCATAAATTTATTTATATAGTTTCTAATAATTTAATCCGTTCGTCAATTGGAGGATGAGTAGAAAAAAGTTTATCTATAAAAGAATCTGCCGAAGGAGTTGAAAAATATAAATGTGCGGTTGAAGCACTGAAATGTTTCGGCAGTCGTATATCCATAGATATTTTTCTCAAAGCAGATGCCAATGCCTTCGGCTTTTTTGTCAATTTCGCAGAACCTGCATCGGCGACATATTCTCTTTTTCTAGATATTGCCATTTGTATAAAAAATGCTGTCAAAGGAGCAAAGATTGAAAGGATTGCTCCAATAATTGCAGTAACCCCCGAAGTGTCTTTTTCTTGGGCTTTGCTTACGACATTTGATGACCAATAAAGATCGGCAATGATACTAATTGCACCAACCAAAATACTTACTACAGCCATTGTTCGCATGTCATAGTTTTTAACATGGGAAAGCTCGTGAGCTATCACGGTTTCTACCTCATCCAAAGTCATTTTTTGTAATAAACCCTTAGTAACTGCAATTGCACTGTGATTATAATTTCTGCCAGTAGCAAAGGCATTCATGGCATTATCATCCAAAAAATAAAGTTTCGGAAAAGGAATGTTTGCTTTGGCGCACAGTCTAGACACAACTTCGTAATATTCTGGGGCTTGCTCTTTACTTACTTGTTTTGCTCGTGTAACACGAAGAATAATTTTGTCAGAATAAAAATAAGCAATAAAATTGATAATACCAGCGACGACCAAGAAAGAACCTGTGCCAGTTAACCCCCAATTAAAATAATAGGAAATCAAAGAGCCCAAAAGACCGATGATTGCCGTAAGAATCGCAATCAAAAAATATACTTTCAAATTATTATTTCTTATTTGAGAGGCAATAGAATTTTCCGTAATCCTATTTTATAAAGTAGTTAATATTCTTATTATAAATCCTAGCAAAAAACTGAAGCTAGATCCTCGACCCGTTGTTGTTTTTCTGTTTTTACCCCTTCCTTTGAACTATCTTCTAGTTTTTCAAATTTTGGTCCTTCCATAATATTTTTATTGATTATTTTTATTTAATTTTTGTCTAAGTTTTTAATCGACCATACTTTTGACGCGATAACTCCTTAATATATTGAGCTATTCCCGGATTACCTTTTTGCGGCGGAATTATTTGGATATTGAATGGTCTTGATGTTTGGTTATTGATTAATAATTTAACATAGGCATTAAAATTATCAATGTTCATAAGGTCTTGGGTAGAAAATACCGGTTCAAACTGATTTTTCATAAATTCAGCATCTTCAGCCCCAACCCTGAAAACGACCATTGAACCGACATTGCCAAAAACGGCATTTCTAATGTTCTCTTGGAGCTGCTTGATGAATTGGTGGGCGATTATTAAATCTAATCGGTATTTTCTGGCTTCAGATAAAATAACTGCAATAGTATCAGTGGTGAAATTTTGGAACTCATCAATGTATAAGTTAAAATCTTTTCTTTGTTCCTGTGGGATATCAACTCTGGAAAAAGCAGCCATAAGAAGTTTACCGACAATAATTAAGCCAAGCAAATTGGCATTTACATCTCCTATCCGACCTTTTGATAGATTAACCAAAAGAATTTTTCTGTTATCAATAACTTCTCTAAAATTAAAAGCACTTGTTTTTTGAACTACAATCGGCCGAACATAATCATTGGCTAAAAATGAATTAAGTTTTGAAGTAATATAAGGAACCATATTAACGAGTGATGCTTCGCCGCCGGCTTTTTCTGCTTCTAACTCCCAGAAGTTTTTAACGATAGGGTTAATTTCTCGACTCAATTTTTTACGGCGATAAACAGAGTCAGTCAAAACTTTTGGAATCTCTGCCAAAGTTGGGATTTCGTTTTGATAGTCATCTAATATAAGTAAAATAGAATTTTTAAAATACTGGTCAAACATCGGGCCAAATGCTTCCGGAATATCTTTATATAACGAGCGAACGATAGCCAACATTTCGTTAGCCACAAAAGTTTTCTGTTCCGGCTTAGCTGGATCAATTTCCAGCATATTTAAACCGAGTGGCCTTTCTAAATCAGCCGGATTGAAAACGATTACATCTTCCGCCCGTTCTTGCGGGATATTTTCTAAAACATCTTCAATTAAATCGCCGTGGGGATCGATTACGCAGGTTCCCTCGCCGTTCCATATATCCTGTTTTATCAAATTGCCCAAGAAAGAAGTTTTACCGGTACCTGTTTGACCGATAGTATATAAATGCCGTCTTCTATCATCTCTTTGCATTCTGACTTCTTTTTCTTGGCCTCGATAAATATTTTTACCTAAAATTATTCCTTCTTTCGGCAAATCAGCCGGCGGCTCGGCTGGTTTGGCTTTTAGTAGTTTAACTCTTGGAGCAGCTGTGGTCGGCAATGGGAAATGATAAATACTGGCTAATTCTTCGGTTGAAAGATAAAGTTTTTGCTTTTCGTTAAGTAAACGAAAGGAGTAATCAAATATTAGTTTTTCCAATTTTTTCCCTTTGATACGGACTGGTTTCAATGAGTTTAAGTCCGGGGCTGAAAATTGGGTAAAAGCGCTTTCCAAATTCTGTAAAATTTGCTCCGCCCTAACTTCCGAATTCGCCGAAGCTAAAACCCTGATGTTTACATCAAATAAAGGTTTGGAAGATTTCTGAATAAGAGCTTTAACTGTTTCTTCATGATAAGGAGTAATTACTTTTGGCTTATCTTCCTGTTTTTCTTGTTTCGATGATGGGGTTGATGGATTAGCCGCTTCAATAAATTCTGTGGTTTTGCTTTTTTGAGCTCTGCTCATGGCCTGATTAAAGTCATATCCCTGCTGCATTTCTTTGGAAACTTTAGAAGCCAAGGATTTCAAGCTGTTATTGTGAGATGGCTTGATTAAGATTTGCAAAGCCGCGCCTTCGCCCTGTTCTTCAAGTTTAGACATCGCTGTTAAAATTTCCCCCAAAGAATCAGTTTCCAGTTTTTGATAGGTTCTGAACGGCAAAACCGGGCTATTCCCGGAAACTAGATAAGAACCGAGGCTAAATCCTTGAGGATTAAATATGTTGTAATCTTTGACTTTAGTAATTTCAGCGGTTGGATAAAAACCATGAATTTGTTTTTCAATAACTTCTTCGTAGTTTTTAGGAACAGCAATATAAAAATATATTTCTTCGCCGATATGGTGAACTGCTAATTCTAAAGCTAAATATGGTTCGCCATATGAAATCCGGCTCCATCCCTTTGAATGAAAGTTGGTAAAAGAAGATAAAAGCTGTTCAGTTATGGCTATGTACTCTTTTTCCTGTTTTTGTTGGCCTTCTTTTAGAAGTTCTCTTGGAAGCCGAACCAAGAGAAGACTCATGTTCAACGCTCTAGTTATTGATCCTTTCCTTTTATATTGAGAAAATAAAAACCAGACAGTAAAAGTAACAAGAACTAAAAGTGCGGCACCCACTAAATAGCTAACCAAAGCCATAAAAATTATTTATTTTCTAATCTGCTTAGCTTAGCAGAGGATCTATACATTTTAAGTATCGGGGCAACTAAGTCTCTTGCTTTTCCCACCTTGGTTATCTTCTTTTTGCTAAAAACTCTAATTAACAAATCATAAAAGTTGAGTAGCTGTTCAGATTTAAGTTGTTCTTCATTAAAACTCACTAACCTCATTTCCCATTCGGTTAGTCCACTTACCCATCTACCAGTATCTATGCCTTCTTTTCTTATATCTTCTGGAAAAACGCCAGCCTCTTTTAATTTTCTAAACAAGGGATTAGTTTCCTTATCTTCTGGTGATTTTAGATAACTACTGTATTTTTCGGCAATCCAATTGAATATATAATTAGTGGCTTTGGCTGCAGGATTTACTTCCCTTTCGGTTTCACTTCGTTTTGTTTTTCTTTTTTCTTCTTTTCCTTCTGCTTCTGCTCTCCCTTCTATTGACGGCTCTTTAGATAGTTCTTTCTCACCCTTAATTTCTGTTTCTTCTTTTGATCCAGCTTCGTGAAAAAAACTAGGCACCTGCCATGTTTCTGCTTTTTTCAAAAGATCTTCTGCATAATTATCCTCAAAGTATTTTAATCCTTCTTCTTTCTCTCCTTTATTTATTTTTCGAAGTGCGTCTACAGCTGTCATAAATCCGACTATATCTCCAAGAAATTTTTGATATGCCTCACTTGACTCTTTAGTTCCAAAAAAACCAATATATCCTCGTTTATTCCAAAGTATTTCTTTAGTGGCCCTTGGTATATGCCAAAAATCTATGGTTAACATTCTTCCAAAAGCTTTTATACCTGAAACTGTCGCTTCTTTTATTAAACCCAACCTACTTCCTTCTTTTTCCAAGCGACGAATTCTGGTTTCTACGTCATACATATTTCCATCAACTTTTGCTAATCTTTCTCCCAATTCTAAAACATCGCTCGGCGCTATTTTGTTTTCTTTCCACTGGCTAAATTGAACTCTCTCTTCGGCGGTATGAGCCTCCGGATGTTCTAAATAGTGTTCGTATGCTTTTTCTTTGGCTCTAAATAAATTTTCGTTAGCCGCCATTACTCTTGCTTTCTCAATATCTTTAACCCTTTCAAGCCCCAAATCTTCAGATTTTTCTTCTTCTTTTTTTTCTTCTCTCTCCGTCTCTTGTTTTACCCCTTGCTCTTGAGTTTTACTTTCTGGATGAATTTTTTCAAAACTTTCCATACTATTTTATTTTACCTCCACTAGCTTCTTCCTTTCAACTAAATAACTATACATCTCATCAACTAAAGCATCGTGAAAAGCGTCAATTAAAGCAGCGTTTTGGGTCGCTTTTGCGGTTTTAATAGCTTCATCTATTGATTTTTCAAAAACTTGATTGATTAATTCCTGGACTTTTAGTTGGAGTTCTTCTGATAAGTAAGACGGGGTATCGACTGGCGGCGGCGATGGTGATTGGGGAATCGGAGCCATAGGTGGAGGCGTTGCTTGAATTTTTTCTCTTATCGCCTCTCTTAAAATTTCTTTTTCGTGCGGAATTTGTTCAATATGACCGCTTTCTTTTTGGCGCCCTAGGGCCTCTCTTTTTTGAATTAAAGCTTGTTCTAATTGTGATATTTCTTGTTCTAAGATAGGTGATTCTGGCATTGAAATAAATATAACATAGGATAACATTTTTCAAAACCAATCTGTCACTCATCTGCCGCGCGCCTGCCCGCCGAAGCCTCGGCGCAGGCGGGAAGCGCGGTTTGAGTTGGGAAGCGGCTCCGCGTTCTGCGTCAGCCCCAGTAGTAGAACGAAGCTCACTACGGGGCAAGCAGAACCCCAAAACAGAAAAATTATCATTCATTCTTTAAGAAAATTCCAGCGCGCGCAAAATCTTAATCATTAAAAGATAATTTTTCTGTTTTGACCGCCGTCTGCGGCGGGCGGAGCCGTCTCGTCGAAGGTTCCGCCGAGCCGCTTGCGGCTCGCTGCGGAATCGCTGTCGGGGTGGGTGTGGCCGCGCCGCAGGCGCGGCCACGTCTCTTTATCAAGATT
>ERZ1292623.3973-Hain-H51-01um-R1-3973-length-12348-cov-4_pt1 | contig 12348 bp, 15 predicted proteins | sample MGYA00564398_ERZ1292623 | MGnify/ENA primary metagenome ERZ1292623 (study PRJEB36523, sample SAMEA6512633) | groundwater metagenome | collected 2019-01-07 | study: AquaDiva: Metagenomics assemblies of 32 groundwater samples | reverse complement strand
TGATTTTTACGAACAGGACCACGACGTCTTTGACACCTGGTTTTCGTCCGGACAGTGGCCGTTCGCTACGCTGATGACCACGAAACCCGGACAGAAAGACTTCAAGACATTTTATCCAACCGACGTGATGGAAACTGGCTACGACATACTTTTCTTCTGGGTGGCGAGAATGGTCATGCTCGGACTTTATGTGACCGGAAAAATTCCTTTCAAGAATGTTTACCTTCACGGATTGGTTTTGGACCAAGACAAAAAGAAAATGTCCAAATCAAAGGGCAATGTTATTGACCCTCTCGGCGTCGCTGAAATTTACGGAAGCGACGCGCTACGCATGGCGCTGGTCGCCGGCAATACTGCCGGCAACGACATCGTTATTTCCGAGGATAAAATACGCGGTTACAGGAACTTCGTCACCAAGGTCTGGAACATAAGTCGGTTTATTCTTATGAATAAACCTAAGCGAAACGATGCGAAAAAAACGGGCGAAAGTATTGCGAAATTAACAGCGACCGACAAAAAGAATCTGGCCGAACTTAAAAAAATAAAAACGAAAGTCGGCAAACACATTGAGAATTACGAATTCCATCTTGCTGCCGAAACAATTTACCATTATGTCTGGCACAATTTCGCCGACAAAATAATAGAGAACTATAAACCTCGTCTGAACGGCGAAAATAAAGCAGACGTTTCTGCGGCTTATTCAACGCTTGAAATTATACTTATAGAGTGCCTGAAAATGCTCCATCCCTTCATGCCGTTCGTCACCGAAGCCATATTCCAAAAATTGGGCGCCGGCGAACTTCTAATGACGGCTGAATGGTAAAATTGAATCAATAACGCCGACATGATGATATTCATAATAATTTTTTTAGGGCTTCTCCCCGGCTTCGCCTGGCTTTTGTTCTATCTTGAAGAAGACACGCATCCCGAGCCGAAAAGAATAGTAGCTATGGTTTTCTTGGCTGGCGTTCTTTCCGCCGTTGCCGCCCTGGTCGCCGAATTTTTCGTCAGCTGCGCATTTGTCTACGGTTTCGGAAACTGCGCCAAAAAAGTCGGCGGCGGTGTAAATCTTACGCCTGTTTTAATACTGGTTTTCGCCGTAATAGAAGAAGTAGTGAAATTTGGCGCTGTTTACCTGACAGTCGCTAAAACCAAATATTTTAAGGAGCCGATTGACGCCATGGTTTACATGGCCGTGGCAGCTCTCGGATTCGCGACTGTTGAAAACCTTGGCGCTCTTTCCGACCCTGGAACGCCGGTACTGCTCAACAGTATTTTCGAAATAGCCACTTTCCGGTTTGTCGGCACGACCCTGCTTCACACCCTGACAGCTTCAATAACCGGTTATTTTTGGGCTCTCGGTATAAGAAATTTCAAAAATAAATCATTCCTGATTTACGGGCTCATTCTGGCCTCCGCCTTGCACGCGGCTTTCAATTATCTTATACTGACATCCGGTAATCTGTTCTATCCGATAGTTTTCGTCGCAGTCGTTGGATTTTTCACTCTGGGCGATTTTGACCGGCTCAAGGATAAAAAACTCTGATTCACAATGGCAAATATGGAAGAAAAATTTTTTGAAAATCTGGCTAAAGGCGCCGGTATGCCGGACCGTTCCGCAGGCGGGCCGGATGGGCATGAAAATTCCAACCACCATTATAAAGTGGATGTTGAAGAAGAAAATTCAGCCAAAAAAGTCATGACAAAAAAAGACAACGATTCTTTTATGGAGGTTGAAGGCAAGTTGACAATTGACGTTTATCAGACGCCTGCCGAAATAGTCGTCGAATCCGCAATTGCCGGAGTCAAACCGGAAGACATGGATATAAGTGTCTCCAGCGATTCGATAACCATCAAAGGAGAGCGGAAACACGAGGAAAAAATAGACGAGGAAAATTATTTTTATCAGGAATGCTATTGGGGACGTTTCTCGAGGTCGGTCATACTGCCCGAAGAAGTAGACCCGGACAGCGCCACGGTCAATTTCAAGAATGGAGTGCTTACTGTCAAACTTCCGAAAATGAGTAAGAAAAAAACAAAAAAACTGAAACTTAAAGTCGAATAAAAAATAGTAATCAGACATTAGTAATCAGACATTAAAATTTAATAATTGATGTCTGTTGGCTGATGTCTAAACCTCTTAACAAAAATGAGACAGTGCGCAAATTGCGGCAAGGGTTCGGTAATGGGAGGAACAAGAAGATTGCTCCGCGGACATTACAACCCGACAACAAAATCAAGAAAATATCCGAATCTCCAACTGGCCCGCCTGCCATCGCTTACGGCTCAGGCTGTTAGCGGGCAGGCGAAAGTCGGCGGAGTCCGGAAACTTATCTGCGTTCAGTGCATTAAAACGCTGAACCGCAAACCCAGGACAAAAAAGGCGGCTAAGTAAGATCGGGGTGTAGTATAGTGGTAGTACGAGGGCATGGGGTGCCTTTAGCGGGAGTTCAATTCTCCCCACCCCGACGAGCGAAGGCGAGGAGGTACTGAGCACACCAGTGCGAAGTGCCGACAAAAAACATTTAAAACAAAAACTGCCGGAATTAACCGCCAGTTTTTGCTGTCCCGCTTAGATTTTGCCCGGTGTTTATTAACCAAGTGGGTGGGCTCAACTTCAGTCCAAGGACTGAAGGAATATCGCCCTCCCTGACAAAATTATTTGATCGGAACTCTAAGCAGGACTAATTGCATTATAACATAGGAGATTGGCTCACAAAACATAGAAATGTGCATAATATAGTAAAAATCAATGAATATAAGGACTAGAAATAACATATTTTACGCCCTTTGCGCTGTATTTGTGACGGCAGGCGCGTTCGTGGTCTTTTATGCACAGGGCTGGCGGTTTGACCTTGAACCATTCGGTTTCAACAAAGTCGGCGGGATTTATCTGAGAAGTTTTCCTGACGATGCCGCAATATTCATAAACGGCAAATACGTTGACAAAAAACCGGGACTCCTCAATCGCGGCAGGTTCATAAACAATCTTTTTCCGAAAAACTACAAGCTAACGCTCAAAAGCGGCGGCTATTACGACTGGACGGAAAACATCCAGGTTAGCCCATCTCTGGTTTCCGAACTTAAGTATGTCGTTCTGATTCCCAAAAATTACGAAACCGCATATGAAGGACTTGTTAAAAATTTCTATGCGGCGAACGGACAATTGATAATAAACACCGGCAATTCTCTTGTTTACGGCGGCAAAAAAATAAAAGGCGGTAAATTAATATGGCAGGATTCCGCTTCAAAAATCGTTCTGACTGAAAACATTTCTTCCAAGACCTATTTTATAAATTATCTTTCGGAAAACACCGCGACTTCGACGAACCTTAACGAAAAGATTGCCCTCTACGGCATCAATCCGGCCAACATCAGGGAAATAATTAAAGACCACGGAACATCAGGTGGGTCAATTATAAGAACCGCCGCTTCCATTTTCTCACTGAATATATCCACCGGAGAAATTTCAAAACTTACCTCTTCAAGTTCCACTATTTCAAAAATAGCGGTTTCGCCTTCGTGGATTGCCTGGATAAATTACAATTCGGTTAACGGAAAATCATTGCTGACTTTTTACAACCGCGCCTCTGGAGAGATGACGGTAAAAACAGCAATTGCCGGTCAAGCTGTAAAAATAGATTTTAGGAATAATGACGAATTAGGAATATTGCAGAATGATGGCAATTTTTACATCGCTTCCTCGGAAAATAATCAGCCCGGGAAAACAGCAGAAGGCGTCCGCGATTTTGAATTTTCGCCGAAGGGCAATCTTGTTTCGCTTCTTGAAAACGAAACTTTGGAAATCTTTGCCTTCAATGGCGATAAGGACTATTGGCGTTTCCGCCTGCCTGAAGCCCAAAAAATAGAACGCGTCGAATGGCACGCTGACGAAAATCATCTTTTCGTAATTTATCCCGAAGAAACAAAATTTTTGGGGCTGGAAGACAAAAGCATAGAGAACTTTGCGGTCGTTGCTGACGGCAAGCAGGCGCATTACGACGCCGATTCAAATACGTTCTATTTCATAAAAGACGGCGAATTAAGAAAATTGCAATTCGCTAAATAACAAATCCCGCCAGTCCATGGACTGGCGGGATTTTTGATTCCGAATTTTTTATCTCTTTTTCCATCCATTCGAAAAACTCAGGATGGAAAAAATCATAAGTAGAATTAACGTTTTTTCCACTGCGGAGAACGCCTCGCTTTCTTGTGCCCGTATTTCTTGCGTTCAACCATGCGCGGGTCGCGCGTCAAAAATCCGAATGCGCGTAGCTTGTCTCTCAACGGGGCTTCAAAAATAACCAATGCGCGGGAAAGGCCTAATCTTACGGCTTCCGCCTGGGCGCTTACTCCTCCGCCGACTACTTTGGCGCTTACATTGAATTTTCCTACAAGTGCAAGTTTTTCAAGCGGAGAAGAGGCCAGCTTGTCGGAAAGCAACGTGTTGAAATATTCATCCGATTTCTTGCCGTTGACGGCAAAAGCTCCTGTGCCTTTGGTTATGCGAACGCGGGCCACGGCGGTCTTTCTCCTGCCTACTCCTTCAAAATATCTCTCCCCTTTTTTAGTTGTCTGCAATGTTTCTTTTTTTACCATATTATTCTTCAACGAAAACGAGGTTTTTAAGGCGACGGCTGTTTAAAAAGTTTTTCGGCAGCATCCGGCGAACGGCTTCCCGTATTACACGCTTTGGGTCTTTATTGAAAGCTTCCTCGAAAGTTCTTTCTTTGAGGTGTCCGATGTATCCTGTGTGGCGGTAATATTTCTTTTCCTTGAATTTTTTTCCGCTGACTGTCACCGCTTTGTAGTTTTTAAGCATGACTTTATCTGAACCGACAAGGCGTGGCTCGTAGTCGGCCGATTTCTTGCCCTGAATTATCGTCGCTATTTCGGAAGCAAGCCGTCCCAACCTTTTATTTTTTGCGTCAATTACGTATTCCATAAGAGTATTCGCGAATAATGCTAATTTTAATTAATAATGCGAATGTAAATTATTTTTTGATTTTTTGCAAACATTTGCATTATTTTGCCTATATTCGCATTATTTGTGATTACTACACGAATTCAATCAAGGCCGTGCGTCCGCTGTCGCGCTTCCTTGTCTTTCCCGACTTCGTTATCCGTAAATATCCTCCTTTCCTTTCTTTGTAACGGGGCCCTATCTCTTCAATAAGCTTCACGACTATTTTTTTGTCGTGCAAGCGGCTCAAAAGCAAACGGCGCGCCGCGAGGTCGCCCTTCTTGGCTATGGAAACCATTCTTTCGGCCTGCGGCCTTATTGCTTTTGCCCTGACTTCGGTCGTTTCGATTTTCTCGTCGCGTATAAGATTGCTGACAAGGTTCCGCAAAAAAGACCTTCTCTGGCCGGTCAACCTGTTAAATTTTTTTCCTTCTTTGCGGTGGCGCATGTTTTTGTTTTAGGCCTTTTTGGCGCGAGGTTTTTTCTTGGGCGCTTCATCCACTTCCTCTTTTTCTTTTTTTGCCTTGGACGGCTTGCTTCCGGCCAATTCAAATTCCTGCACGGAAACTGCGGAAACTTTCTGGAAGTGGTCGTTAAGAATGTTCGCTGTCTTGTGGAGAGCCGAAGAAGGGCTGACTGTGCCGTCGGTTTCTATCTCGAGGCGGATACGGTTGTAATCCGTGTGTTCGCCTACGCGCATGTTGTCGACAAGGTAATTGACTCTCCTGACCGGCGAGAAAAAGGCATCAATGCCTATCAGGCCGACTGTGAGTTTCTTTTCTTTTCTGGATTCAACTGAAGAATATCCGAGTCCTTTTTCAACCGTTATTTCCACATCAAGTTCCGCGTCTTTCGATGTCAGCGAAGCGATGTGCTCTTCCGGATTGATAACGTCTACGGACGAGTTGGCTTTCATGTCTCCTGCAGTAACTTCTTTCTGGCCTTTGACTTTAAGCGTCAGGACTTGGGTCTCGTCTGTGTGCATTTTGAAGCGGAGCCTTTTGAAATTGAGCGTTAAATCAACCAGGTCTTCCTTGATTCCCGGCAATGTTGAAAATTCATGCTGAGCGTTTTTGATTTTTATGTATGTGATGGCTGCGCCCGGCAATGACGAAAGAAGGGCGCGCCTTAACGCGTTGCCGACTGTGAGTCCGTAACCCGAGTACAAACCTTCTATTTCGAATATTCCTTTTTTGGAGTCCTCCGAAATCGTTTTTATTCCTACTGTTTCACTAAGATAAGTGTAATTCATGATTTTTTTTAATCAGCGAATAACGAATTTGTTTCGAATTTACGAATTTAGGATTTTTTATTCGTAGATTCGTATTTTATTCGTTATTCGTTGATTTCTATTTGTTGAATGATTCGACCAATAAGTTTATTTCTACTGGCAGTTCCGCTTCATGAGGCAATTCGAGAATCCTGCCTTCCAATCTTTCTTTATCGAGCGACAACCAGGCCGGCAGTTGGTAATTTTTGAGGGTTTCCTTCAGGTCATTGAAACTCGACATTCCTTTGGATTCCTCTCTGACCTGGATGGCGTCGTTGACCTTTATTGAATATCCCGGCGAGCGGACGCGCTTTTTATTCACGAAAATATGTCCATGTATTATGAGCTGTCTGGCGTGCGAACGCGAGGAAGCCAGGCCGAGCCGGAAAACAACGTTGTCTAAACGGCGTTCCACGAGCTCGATAAGTTTCTCTACCGTTGATTTCTGGCTTCTCTCGGCTTCTTGAAGAAGTTTCCTGAGATTGCTTTCGTCGATTCCGTAGCTCAATTTGAATTTCTGCTTCTCTTTTATCTGCTTTCCGAAATCTGAAAGTGCTTTCCTCTTGCGCTTCTGCCCGTGCTGGCCCGGCCCGAAAGGACGCCTGACGAGCGCGCACTTGGGCGTCTGGCAACGGTAACCCTTCAGGTGAAGGTGCTCGCCGAGCGAACGTTCTTTTTTTTCTTTTGCTCCTCTTATCATGAAATTATATTCTTCTTACTTTCGGCGGACGAGGGCCGTTGTGCGGTATCGGTGTCCTGTCTTTTATAAGAACCACATTGAGTCCCCTGTTTATGAACGAACGCAGAGCCGAATCACGTCCGCTGCCTACTCCTTTGACGAAAACTTCGGCTTCGGTCATTCCGTAAGGAGCTATTTTTTCGGCAATTACGGAAACTATTTTGGTAGCGGCGAAAGGAGTGGCTTTCTTGGGGCCAACGAAACCGAGCGAGCCGGCAGAAGCCCAGGCCAGCACGTTTCCAGTCATGTCGGTTATCGTAATCATTGTGTTGTTGTAAGTCGCGTTGATGTAAATCTTGCCCCTCTGAACCGCTTTTGATTTTTTGACGGCTTTCGGAGCGACTTCGGCGGCCTTGTCCTTGGACACTGCTTCCGGTTTTTCGGCTACTTTTTTCTTTCCCATGGTTTTATAAGCGATTAGTTATCAGTTAACAGGCACTGGTTACTAAATTCTGATTTCTGATTACTATTTACTAGTTTCTACTTCAGGTCCAGTTTTCTTTTTCCGCTGCCGACCGTTTTTCTGACATTGCCCCTGACCGTCCTTGAATTGGTCTTGGTCCTCTGTCCGCGAACCGGCAAACGCCTGGCGTGCCTGGTGCCGCGGTAGGTCTGGAGCTCCTTCATGCTCTGGATATTCTTTTTAATTACCTGCCTCAACTCGCCTTCTATCTGATAATTTTTTTCTATGTAATTTTTGATGCGGTTGACTTCGTCCGGAGTAAGGTCCTTGGTGCGCTTGTCCGGGCTTATTTTTGAAGATTGGAGTATGACCTTAACCCTCGTCGGGCCGATGCCGTAGACGTAGGTCAAAGACGCTTCTATTCTTTTGTTGTCCGGAATGTTTATTCCAAGTAAACGCATTTTTTTTAATATATTATCCCTGGCGCTGTTTGTGTTTCGGGTTTTTGCAGATGACATAAAGACGACCCCGGCGTTTCGTCACCGTACAGTCCTTGCACATCTTTTTTATTGAACTTCTTACTTTCATAGTTTTACGAAATTACGAATAATTACGAATGTACGAATTCGTATATCCGTACAAATTCGTAAATTAGTAACCTATAATCGGCGGATTATCCTTCCGCGCCTGCCGTCCGGACCCATCTCTACGATGACCCTGTTGCCCGGCATTATGCGGATATGGTTTATCCTCATTTTGCCGCTCAAGTGAGCGAGCACAGTTTCGGTGGCCCCGTCCAAACGGACGCGGAATGTCGTTCCAGGAAGCGCTTCTTCAACCAAACCTTCGCGGCGCGAATCAAGGTCGTTACTCATCGTGAATATTGATTTTTCATTTATGGTGAGCTTGGTCGAACCATTCGGACCATTCAAACCGATAGGGCAAATTATAAGCTTTGGGACTGTATTTTGTCAACTTTTGCGGCCAGAATGAAGTCGTTCTCGGACAGGCCTCCTATGGCGTGCGTCCAAAGCTCTATTTTGACTAGAGGAGGCACTCCTCTTTCGCAGGCCTGCCTGCCGGCAGGCAGGCAACGGCATTTTTTGTCGGATAGATGAATCATAGGTTTATATTTTAACATACCGGGCACGCCTTTGCTTTTTCGCCCAACAATCATTAAAATGAAGGCGTAAATAATGGTTCGACGAAGCTCACCATAAATGGTGCCTATAGCTTAGTGGTAAAGCTCCGCTCTGTGGCAGCGGCTACACGGGTTCGATCCCCGTTAGGCACCCCAACATGAAAAAAGAAGAGTTGAAAGAGTATTTGAAATACTACTTTTTGGAGAAATATTTGTTTGGAGAAGTAAGTAAAAATTTTAGGGATAAAGGTTCTTTAACTCCTGAAGAATTTTTTGCAATTGTTATTTGGAAAAGAAACGCATCGAAAACAAGAATCAAAGAAGGTATTGGAAAATATAGGGAACAATACGGCAAAACCATTAAAAACATAACTGAGGACATCTATAGTGCGGAATCACTGAAACAAAAACTAAACATTCTTGCTCCAAGAAAAATTTATGGAATTGGCATCTCCTTCGCTTCAGCGATTTTGACGGTTTGCTATCCAAATGATTTCACAATTGCAGATTATCGAGCATTTAACTCGTTGATAAAACTCCTTGATAAGAAAGAATTTTCAGATATAAAAGAAAAATTTAAAGGGCTTAAAAAATACATAGATAAATATTTAAAACGCCGGGATAAGATCAATGCTTACAATGCGACGCATACTGCGACGCATACTAAGAAAAAAAGCAACGACATAAACGATATAACTGATGACATTTATCTTGAATATTTAGAGGCTTGCAAGGAATTAGCAGGGAAACTAAATTTTCCACTTAGGGATTTTGATAGGATACTTTGGGGAATGGATTCTTATGAAGGCAAGGACGGTTTGCGAGATTTAGTAAAAAACTTGAAATGATTAGAAGTGGCATTTGTTTCTTCTCTCTAAATCTGCTATAATAAGAATGTAATTGACAATATAAGTGTTCGTTCGTGCACGCAATTACGAACCGTTTCTTTCTCCCTTCGGGGTAGGCAATCTGGGAAATCTGCAGAGAACCATATGAAATAAACGACTAACCATTAAAGGCGGTTGGGAGATTTCAATCTAAGGGATAGCAATATCTTTTGGTGAAATCTCTTAGCCGCTTTTTTCGTTTTCGGAAAGGTCGAATGGGAACAGAAAGGAAAGCTAATAGTCGAAAAAATTAATCAAAATAAATAAAAATATGATATACACAAAAAAAATAAAAAATGCGATTAGATTTGCAGTAAAAACCCACGAGGTCTATCAGAAACAGAAAAGGAAGGGAAAGAACATTCCCTATATCACGCATCCATTCACAGTCGGGCTTATCTTGGCTTGTGCCGGAGCCAGTGAAGATGTTGTCGTTGCAGGAATACTTCACGATACAATTGAGGATAGTATTCCAGAAAAGAAGGTCACAAAAGAAATGATTGAAGAAAGGTTCGGTGAGAATGTCGCAGAAATTGTCTTGAGCGTCACTGAACAAGATAAGAAACTATCTTGGGAAGAGAGAAAGAAAGAGGCATTGGAGCGCATTAAGACATTCTCTCACGATTCCGTACTCGTAAAGTCTGCGGATGTGATAAGTAACTGGTCGGAAATCCTAGATGATTATGACGATGTGGGCGAAGATGTTTGGAAACGTTTCAAACGTCCGAAAGAGATAATGCTTGAAAACGCGTACGGTGTTATTTCGGCATTACAGCGTTGTTGGCCCGAGAGTCCGTTCGCAGACGACTTACAGAATATAGTCCGAGAACTTCAATCCATCGGTACTGGGAAGTTTATGACCAAGAATTACGAGATATTTTGCGATAACTGCGGAAAGATTATTACAGAAGTTGCAATTTATCCCAATGGAGAGAATAAAGAAGACCTTCGCCCCACATTAGAACTGTCTGGCGTGGGCTGGATTTGTAGCTCCACAGTGCATAGCTTCACTAAAGAAACCTTATTTCGCATTGCCAAGCTTATTGAAGAAAAAAGGTTTAGGGAACTCGCACAGATAGATAATGGCCACATCCCTTTTGGATTTTTCTGTTGGAATTGTAAACGAAATTATTGCGCGGGGTGTTGGACAAACATTACGCCAGTATTTGATGAAAATTTTGAGGGTTTTTATGATTATGCGGAGGCGAATTGCCCCGTCGGTCATAAGCAAATAATCAACGACTAAAACATAATCAACATAATTCTTGCTTGAAAAAAGAAGTAGTATAGTAATTTCTGAAAGAAAGGGTGTTAAAATCTATAATCTATACAGTTACTAAATTCTCCGCTGTCTTTATCATTTGCAGTTTAGAATATAACGTTTCCATATACTCTTTATTCTGAAAAATAGTTATAATACGGTCATATCCAAGACCCCAACATGAACTCAGCAGAAGAAATAGTTAAATACTGGCTACAATCAAAAGGATATTTTTTGCAATCATCAATCAATCTCCCTGGAAGAAAGGAAATTGATATTTTAGCGATTAATAAAAAGGGCAAAAAATTACATGTGGAAGTTTCTGTATCTATAAATTCTAGAAATTCATTAATTCCAAGAAAGTTAGCGATTCAAGAATGTAACAATAAATTCAAATCTATATCTAAGTATGTAGAAAAAATATTGGGTAAAAAATTTAAAAGAATATATGTTAGAGGTAAAATAGCCCAGGGACACCGAGATATAAGAAATGAATATATAAAAGAATGTAAAAAAATAGGAGTTGAGGTATTAAAATTTGAGGATATTATAAACGAGATATCAGCCACTCCTAGATCGCTTAACTCGATTATTGATACAGTTCAACTATCAAAAACATTTATAGCGAAAAAACCAAAAAACATAAATGAAAGACAAAATTCTTGAAAAATTAATCAAAGCCGAAATAAAAGGATAAAAAAACAGCGATGGGATTGGACAGTTTGAAACAGGAAAAAAAGTAATATTTGCCATTTCTTTTTTAATTTGTAAAATGAATTTATGACAAATGAAATAATACCATCAGCTCCCCATAAGGATTTTGAAAGCATTAAGAAAGTTGATGAAAATGGGGTTGAGTATTGGGAAGCTCGTGAATTGATGCCCATTTTGGGTTATGAGAATTGGCAGAAAGCAGAAGAGGTTATTGCCAGAGCGGCTCGTGCTTGTATAAATAGCGGTCAGGAGGTGGATAACCATTTTAACCGCTCGGTTAAAATGGTGGAAATCGGCTCAAATACAGTAAGAGAAGTAAGGAATTATAAGCTTGATAGATATGCCTGCTATTTAATAGCTCAAAATGGAGACCCGAAGAAACCCGAAATAGCTTTGGCTCAAACTTATTTTGCCATACAAACAAGAAAGCAGGAGGTTTTTGAACAACTGTCGGATGCCGAAAAAAGAATTTTTATTCGTGGGGAAGTTTCTGATTCAAACAAAAAACTTTTCAAAACAGCGAGACGTGCCGGTGTAACGAAATTTGGGCTATTTAATGATGCTGGTTACAAAGGACTTTATGGTATGCCATTATCTGATATTGAGTATAAGAAAGAAATTAAAAAGGGAGAGTTATTGGATAAAGCTGGCTCTACAGAATTAGCTGCTAACCTTTTTCGTATTACTCAAACAGATGAAAAGATAAAAAAGGACGCTATATTTGGAGGAGAAGCGGCTTCTCAGACACATTTTATGGTTGGCGGCAAGGTGAGACAAACAATTAAAGACATTGGAGGCGTTCTGCCAGAACAATTACTGCCAGAAAAACATATCAAGGAAGTTAAGAAGGAAGTTAAGAAAATAAAAAACGAGGAAAAGAAAAAACTTAAGGTTTCAAAAAATTCATGAATCCCGGTAGAGACAAAATTTCATGATTTTCACAAATATGTTTACCATTTTATATCAAAAG
>ERZ1292623.3972-Hain-H51-01um-R1-3972-length-12348-cov-6_pt1 | contig 12348 bp, 13 predicted proteins | sample MGYA00564398_ERZ1292623 | MGnify/ENA primary metagenome ERZ1292623 (study PRJEB36523, sample SAMEA6512633) | groundwater metagenome | collected 2019-01-07 | study: AquaDiva: Metagenomics assemblies of 32 groundwater samples | reverse complement strand
GCACTATTTTAGCCATGGAGGAACTCAATCTTTTCCCCAAATTAGGCACCAAAACCAAAGCGCTGGTCACGATTTTTTCACCTGAACTGCTCAATAAATCTCTTGCCTTAACCAAAAAATTAAGACAGCAAAAAATCAATACTGATCTCTACCCTGACCCAGGGGATAAAATTTCCAAACAATTAAAATACGCTGATAACAACCAAATTCCTTTTGCCATCCTGCTCGGCCCCGACGAAGCCGCTAAAAACATGGTCACCCTTAAAAACATGGCCTCCACCAAACAACAAACCATTACCTTAAACCAAGCCATCGATGTCCTCGCGCGCTAAGGCCTATTTAGCTCTTTTAGTTGTGTCTTTAATTTGGGGTATTGCTCTTCCTTTAGTCAAACCTGCGCTTAGCTTTGTTTCTCCATACCAATTTTTATACTTTCGCTATCTTATTGCCGCCCCCCTGCTCCTGCCGGTATTATTTTTTTATGCTTTTAAACTCAAGCTTTCTTTTAAAACTTATTTAAAAATAATTGCCCTGGAAATTCTCGGTACTCCAATCGCCTTGCCAATCCTTTACCAAGGCTTAAAACTGACTTCCGGCCTGGAAGCTTCGCTTTTAGGAGCTACCGGCCCGCTTTTCACTATTTTAGGCGGCATCATATTTTTAAAAGAACACGAATCAAAACGCGAATGGCGCGGCCTGGTTTTAAGTTTCTTTGGCACTTTAATTCTGGTTTTTGAACCTCTATTAACCGGTAAAAATCACCTGCTCGGATTTTCTCTTTTGGGAAATTTATTAATATTGGGCCACAATTTATTAAATACAGTCTATTTACTTTTAGCCAAAAAACTTTACCGGAAACTGCCAAAATTATTAGTCTGCAGTATTAGTTACCCCATCGCCCTTTCCAGTCTTTGGCTAGTGTTGATTTTTTCCAATCAATCAACCGCTCTAACCCTGCTCTCAATTCCCTCAGTTGCCCTAGCCAGCGGCTACATGGCTATTTTCGGTTCCATCATTGCTTTATTTTTATTGCTTTACGGTCAAAATTTAATCGAAGTTTCCGAAGCATCATTATTTACTTATTTAAACGGTATTATTGCCATTCCCGCCGCCTGGTTTTTTTTAAAAGAAATTCCCACTTGGCCCATGGGCTTGGCCATAATTTTTATCGCCTACGGTGTATTTTTAGCTGAAAAACGTGTATAATATTCTAATCTATGAAAGCCAAAATTCACCCTCAATACTACGCCGATTGCCAAGTTTCCTGCGCTTGCGGCAATACTTTTACCACCGGATCAACCCTACCGGCCATTAAAATCGATATTTGTTCGCAGTGCCACCCCTTCTTTACCGGCAAAATGAAATTCATCGATGCCATGGGCCGCGTTGAAAAATTCTCCCAGCAGTTTAAAGCCGCCCAAGCCAAAAAATTTGTGAAAAAATCCGACCGCAAAAAGAAAAAAGACCAGAACGATAATAAAACCCCGCTGACTCTTAAAGAAATGTTTGATCAGGAAAAAAAGAAATCAAAATGACCGATTACCTCCAGCAGGAAATCGACCGGTTAAACCAAAAAATAAATGAGGCCCAAGAAGCCTTAACCGACCCACAATTAAAATCCTTAGCCGAAGAAGAAATTACCAGCCTAAAACAAGCGCTCCAAGCTTTAGTTGAATCTCAAAATTCTTCCCCTGCGTTACCACTCCGGAGTGGTAACGAACCTCAGGGAAATGTTATTTTGGAAATCCGGCCTGGCACCGGCGGCGAAGAAGCTAAGCTCTGGGCCGAAGATTTGGAAAATATGTACGTCCGCTTTGCCAACTTGCAAAAACTAACTGTCGTTAAAATTGATTCCGGAGTCATTAAAATAAAAAATAAAACCGCTTATGCTTTATTTAAACATGAAGCCGGCGTCCATCGCGTCCAACGCGTGCCCACCACCGAAGCCCAGGGCCGGATTCACACTTCCACTGCCACGGTTGCCGTTCTACCGGATGTCAAAGAAACCGATATTAACGTTAACCCTAAAGATCTGGAAATTGCTTTCTTCCATGCTTCCTCTCATGGCGGTCAAAATGTCCAAAAAGTCTCCACCGCCGTCCGCATCACTCATAAACCTACCGGCCTTATCACCAGCTGCCAAACCCAGCGCTTTCAGGACCAAAACCGCAAAATCGCCATCGACATGCTCCGGTCAAAGCTCTTTCAAATTGAACAGGAAAAAAACTTAGCCGAAACCGGCGCCGCCCGCCAATTAGCCGGCCATGGTTCCCGGGCCGAAAAAATCCGCACTTATAATTTTCCGCAAAACCGCGTTACCGACCACCGTTTAGGAAAATCCTGGAAAAGCCTGGACCGGATTATGGCCGGCGATCTTTTACCACTGCTTACGGCTCTCCAAGTTCTGCCAAAGTTACCGTTAAATTAATTGTTTCCCCGGCCCGGTAAATTTCCAAGCTTACTTGATCCCCTACTTGTTTTTTAGAAATCAACTCAGTTAATCCCTGCTCATCAATGATAATAATATCATTTTCTTTAATTCCCGCTTTCTCTGCCGGCGAGCCTTTCACCACTTCCACTACATAAGCTCCCTGGGGTACGCTGTTTAAAATCGCTGTTTTTTTATCCAAAATCTGATACCTCACCCCTAAATACGGCCGGTTAAATTTACCGGTGTTGCTGAAATTATCAATCGAATCGGCAATGACATTAATCGGGATCGCAAACCCGATATTCTGCCCGGATTGAGATACGGCCACATTTACCCCGATTACTTCTCCGCGATAATTCAACAACGGTCCGCCGGAATTGCCCGGATTAATTGCCGCGTCCGTCTGAATCACATTGGTTAATCCGGCGCTGATTCCCCTGTCTAGACCGGAAATCACACCCGTCGTCACTGTCGACCGGAATTCACCTAAAGCTGTTCCTATCGCAATTACCATCTGCCCCACCTTTAACCCATCCGAATCCCCCAAAGTCACTGCCTGAAAATTTCCATCCAAGTTAACTTGAATAATTGCCAAATCAGTCACCGGATCGCGGTAGATTTTTTCCGCCTTCAGCTCAGTGTTATCCGTGGTAATAATTTTATATTCTGCCTGTAAATCATTGACCACGTGTTTATTCGTCACAATTAACCCTTCAGTCGCGTCAATAATAAATCCCGACCCAATATCCTGCTCTTTTAACCAGAATCCTTTCGCGCTTATCGTCACTACTGAAGCCGAAACTCTATCAACTACTTCCACCACCAAGTTTTCTTCTTTAACCACCTCTGGCTTGGATCGCATTCTTTCCCCTAATGCTCCCCCCACCAATCCCACGCTTAAAACAAAAATAAAAGCGAGCGCAATTGCAATTTTTTTACTTTTTGGCATCCTTGGCTTCAACCAACTTTAATTTAACTTTGGCTTTCGCTTGATTAAAATTTAAAGTTATCTCATAATCGCCCAATTTTTTAATCGGCTTCGGGAGCTCCACTTGGGTTTTTAACACTTTAAACGCTTTCGCAATCTCTTTTTTCGTCACGCTGCCGTGAATTTTACCTTCAGAACCGGCCTTAACTGCCAATTCCACCACTTTACCATCCACTCTTTCCGCTGCTTGGCGGTCATCTTTTTGGCTGGATTCTTTTTTAACTACATCGGTTTTTTTCGCTTGTTCCATCTCCTGAATCTTTTTATCGGTTGCCAGCACCGCCAATTTTTTTGGCAACAAATAATTCACCGCGTAACCCAAAGCCACTTCTTTAACCTCTTTTGTCTTAATAAAAATTACTTTCATGGCCTATTGTAATACTATTTCCAGGGCTTTTTCCAGTTGCAAATCTTCCTCCGGCTTTTCCGGATCGTTTTTCACTTCTTCGTCCGGCGCAATCCCTTTGGTCTCATTTACCCATTGGCCTAAGGGTAAAAGCCATTTTGCCGTCGTGACATGTAAACCCGCTCCTTCGCCCAGATCCAGTGCCTCCTGAATCGTCCCTTTGCCAAAGGTCTTTTCCCCCACTAATTTGGCCCGCTTATAATCTCTTAACACCCCGGCTAAAATCTCTGAAGAAGACGCGCTTCCCTGGTTCACCAGCACCACCAACGGCTCTTTAAGCAGCTTACCGTTAAAATCCACGCTATAACTTTCCACTTTGTCCTGGCTATTTTTCTGCTGGACCACGACTTTGCCCCGGGGCAAAAACTCGCCTGCGTACCGCACCGCCCCTTGCAAATATCCGCCCGGATTATTCCTCAAATCCAAAATAACTCCTTTGGCTTTTTGGCTGTTTATCTCTTTCACCGCTTCTTCCCATTCAGTTTCCGTCCGGCCGCCGAACCGGGTTAATTTAAGTAATGCTACTTTTTTATCTTCCCCCACCCAGGATAACTCCACGCTTTTTACTACAATCGTATCTCTGGCCATCATGACCTCTTTTGTTTCACTATCGCCACTGCGTAAAATCGTTAACGTCACTTCAGTCCCTTTGGGGCCGCGGATCAGCTCGACTGCTTCCGGCAAAGTTATCTCGCCGGTATCTCTGTCAACCCCTTTTTTCTCATCTTTAATCTTCAAGATAAAATCCCCGGCTTTTACCCCGGCCGCTTCTGCCGGTGTCCCGACCAAAGGCGCTATTACCGCCAGCTGGTTATCCTTAAAACCGAGTTGAATTCCGACTCCTTCAAACGCTCCGTTTAGCTCTTCCTGGGTCGCCTTATTCTGCACCGGCGGCAAAAACACCGTGTAAGGGTCGCCCAAAGCCGCCGTCATGCCTTTAATTGCCCCCCAAGTCATCTCCTGAGTTTTTAAATTATCTTTAATTAAATAAGCTTCGTGCAATTTATCCCAAACCTGCCAATACAAACCCATATCCACAGAATTTTTATTGCTCGGAACGTATACCTTAAAACTGTTTCTCCTGCCTAAGTTCCAGCCTATTCCGCCGGAAATTATCATCAAGGCCACCACAATAATCCCGAATCTGACTTGTTTTAAGGACAATTTTACCATTTTCCACTTAGGCCACAAAGGGCAGTAAGGCTAAATGCCGGGCTTGTTTAATTGATTTTGCCAATAGCCGCTGATGCTTGGCGCAGACTCCGGTCCGGCTTCTGGATAAAATTTTTCCGTGCTCGCTAGTAAATTTTTTCAACGTTTCAAACTCCTGATATTCCGGAAGTTTTTTATTTTGGCAAAAATAGCACTTTAATTTATTCAACCGGTTAGGTTTATTTTGTTTATACATATAGCTTAAAAAGGAATATCGTCCGGATTAACGGTTGGTTTTTGTTCTTCTTTCGGTTCCTCTTTGGCTTTGGCCGCTGTTTTTCTCGCCGGCGCTTTTTCTTCCGCTGCCGGGGGAGGCGCTACTTCAACTGGAATGGCTTCAACTGCCACCGCTTCCGGCTGGTATTCTTCCTGCTGTTGCTGTTCATAACTGGCGCCGCCTTCCATGCCGTCTTTGCGCTTGGAATCCAGCACAATCATGTTATCGATCACCACTTCCACGGTCGTTCTTTCCTGGCCATCGGCTGTGGTCCAATTTCTGGTTTGCAACCGGCCCTCCACAAACACTTTTCTGCCTTTAAATAAAAGTTCCGAACATAATTCGGCTAATTTATTCCAGGATACAATCCGGTGAAATTCAGTTTCTTCCTGTCTTTCCCCTCCGGCTGACGGCTGCCAGGAGCGGTTAGTCGCTAAACCAAAAGTGCAAACCGGCGTTCCCTGCGGCGTATATCTTAACTCCGGATCGCGGGTTAAATTCCCAATTAATAAAACTTTATTTAACGATCGGCTCGACATGATCCCTCCCCTGTCCGCCTTTGGCGGATATTAATAAATATCTTAATATTATTTCACCCTGCTTGGCCAATTTATCCAATTCATTTACTTCTTCTTCAGGCAGTTCAATCACGCAAAAACAATAGACTCCCTTGGTCTGCTTTTTAATCGCGTAAGCCAGCTCGCGCTTGCCTAAAATATTAATTTTGGTTAACTTAGCCTTGACTTTTGTGAGCAATGTTTCGACTAAGGTTTTAATCTTTTTGTCGTCTTTGCCGGCCTCTTCAGTCAAGATCAAGGCAAATTCGTATGATCGCATTGCCATAGTATATCAGCTGCCGATTTTAAACTCAACCACGTCTCCGTCCTGCATCGCGTAATCCCGGCCTTCCAGCCTCATTTTGCCTAATTCCCTGGCCTTCTTCCAACCCCCAACACTGATAAAATCTTCAAACTTCACCACTTCGGCTTTAATAAATTTCGCCATAAAATCAGTATGAATTACGCCCGCCGCCTCAACCGCAGTTGCTCCTTTTTTTATAGTCCACGCCCTTACCTCTTTCTCCCCGGCCGTTAAAAAAGTTTGCAAGCCCAAAATATCAAATGCGGTTTGAATCACTTTTTCTAACCCGGTTTTAGCGCTTCCCAATTGTTGCAAATATTCTTTTTGGTCTTCCGCTGACAAATTCGCCAATTCCTCTTCCATTTTGGCGCAAATCCGCAGCCCATCCCCCGCCAACTTATCCTCATCCGTGTTGTAAACCACTATCCCTGGTTTTTTGGCCAGTAAATTTACTTTTTCTTTCGCGTCCAAATCAGCCAGCTCCAGTTCCATCTGCAGCGTTTCCAAATCCTCTTTCGGGTTGGTCGACCCGGTCCGGATCACATTTTCATCCTTAAAATCCCGCAACAAATATAAAATCGCGTCTGTTTCCCGGATATGGCTTAAAAATTTATTTCCCAAACCTTCACCCTTGGAGGCTCCTTTAATTAACCCGGCAATATCCACAAATTTCACCGTTGCCTGCACAATCGGCGCGTTATAAATAGCCGCCAGCTTTTCTAATCTTTCATCCGGCACCGGCACTACTCCCACATTCGGTTCAATCGTCGCAAACGGAAAATTCGCCACGTAAGCCGCCTGTTTTTTCAGCAAAGCATTAAATAGCGTAGACTTTCCCACATTCGGCAACCCCACAATCGCGACGCTTAAAGACATGCTGTCATTTTACCCCCTCTGGAAATTTTTATAAACTAATCTTTCGATCACTCCCAACCCGATCAATTCCTAAATCTCTTAAAATTTTCTTTAAACAAACTCGCTAACTTTTTTGCCTCCGCCTCATAAGCGCTTTTATCTAACCAGGTATTTTTCGGGTTTAAAATCTCTGCCTCCACCCCTTTAACCTGTTTCGGAATCATTAACTCAAATAACGACATTTTTATATAATCCGCCTTACCCAATCTAGCCTCCAAAATCTCGGTCACAATTTTCCGGGTAATCCCCAAATTCATTCTCTGTCCCACTCCGTAACCGCCGCCGCTCCAACCAGTATTCACTAAATACACCTGACAATGATGCTGCTTAATTTTCTTTTCTAAAATTTGGGCGTATTTCGTCGGGTGCAAAGTCAAAAACGATTGGCCGAAACAAGGGGAAAATGCCGCTTTCGGTTCATTAATCCCTCTCTCGGTCCCGGCAATCTTGGCCGTGTAACCGGACAAAAACCAGTATTTCGCCTGTTCCGGAGTTAATTTGGCCACCGGCGGCAAAATTCCAAAACTGTCACAGGTTAAAAAAATCACGGTTTTCGGGTGTCTTCCGGTTAAACTCTTTACCCGTCGCTCAATATGTTCAATCGGGTAGCTCATCCGAGTATTTTCAGTTTTTGACGCATCCGTAAAATCGACTTTTCCCTTATCATCCACTACCACATTCTCAAGCAGCGCATTTCTTCTAATCGCCTTATAAATATCCGGCTCGCCTTCTTTGGAAATATTAATCATCTTGGCATAACAGCCTCCCTCCAAATTAAAAATTCCTTCCTCATCCCATCCATGCTCATCGTCGCCGATCAATTTTCTTTTTGGATCATGGGACAAAGTCGTCTTCCCTGTCCCGGACAAACCGAAAAATAAGGCCGTATTGCCATCTTTGCCTTCATTCGCACTGCAGTGGAAAGATCCAATTCCCTTAAGCGGCAAAAAATAATTCGCCAAAGAAAACATTCCTTTTTTGATTTCCCCGCCGTACCAGGTGCCGCCAATCACCGTCTCTTGTTTTTCTAAATTGATGGCAATAAACACCTCGGAATTTAAACCGTATTTTTCCCAATCTTTGGCAACTGCCTTTGGCGCTGAATATATCGTCCAATCAATAATAGAAGGGTCCGACCCTTCCGTTTTCCTTAAAAACATATTCTTAAAAAAATGCGCCTGCCAGGCAATTTCCGTTATCAGCCTCACCTTCATCTGCGCCTCTTTTCTTGCCCCCAAATAACCATCCATCACATATACTTTTTTATCTTTCAATTGCTCTTTAACCAAACTGGAAACATAATCCCAAGTTTCAATCGCCATTGGTTTATTCGGGCTCGTCGGATTTTTTTCGTCCCGCCACCACACCTGTTCTGACCCCGGCCCGCCCGCTACGATAAACTTATCTTCCGGCGATCGGCCGGTAAATTTTCCCGTGTCCACGCTCACTGCTCCAAATTCCGTCACCACTCCCTCATTTTTTTCGGCCTTAAATAACTCTTCGTAACTTAAGTTATATTTATCCATAGTTTTTCTCCGTAAATTTCTTAATCAACTCCACCCCTGCTTCAATCTGTTCCGTTGACGTCGCAAAACTCAGCCGGATAAATCCCGGCCCGCCAAAAGGGGTTCCCGGAATCACCGCCACTCCCCCTTCTTCCAATAATTTCGTACAAAAACCCTGATCGTCTTTGGTTATTCGGCTGATATTTGCCCAAACATAAAACGCCCCGTCCGGCAACACTGCTTTTATTCCCTGAATTTGGTTTAATTTTTCCACCATTAATTTCCGCCTTTTAGTAAATTCCCGCCGCATTGTTTCCGGGAAATCCCCGGCCTTTTCCCAGGCCACCAGCGCCCCTTTTTGGGAAAAACTGCTGGGATTGGACGAAATCTGGTCCTGCAGCGCGCTCATGGCTTTAATTAATTCTTTAGGTCCGGCGCCATAACCCAACCGCCACCCGGTCATAGCAAAAGTCTTTGAAAAAGAATTAATCGTTAAAGTTTTTTGATAAACTTCTGCGCTCAAGCTGGCAAAACTGACCGGCTTTTGCCCACCATAATAAAAACAGTCATAGCACTCGTCAGATAACACCCGCAAATCAGGGTAATTTTTTATTATCTGAGCGATTTTTTCCAACCCGGACCGATCAATAATCTCTCCGGTCGGGTTGCTGGGCGAATTAATTATCAGCACCTTGGTTTTTGCGCTTAAACTTTTATCCAAATCATCCCAATCATTAATAAACACCGACTTCCCTCCGGCCACCTTCACCATATCCGGGTAACTCACCCAATACGGCGCTTTAATTATTACTTCATCGCCCTTATCCGCCAAACACATAATCGCCTCAAATAAAATTTGCTTTGCCCCATTGGAAACAATTATCTGTTCCGCCTCATAAATTAATTTATTTTTTTGTTTCAATTTATCTACCAAGACTTTTTTTAATTCCGGTATGCCTGAAGATTCCGTATACTTCGTAAAGCCCTCATCCAACGCCTTCTTCGTGGCTTCTTTAATGGCGAGCGGGGTGTCAAAATCCGGCTGCCCCGCCGCAAAACTGACTATTTTTTTTCCAAGAGAACTTAACTGTTTGGCTTTAGCCGTAATCGCTAAGGTCGCCGAAGGGGTTAAGCGGTACTTATCCAGCATACGCCTTTAATCCCAACCCAATCAATTCCACTGCCCGTTTAATCGCCATGGTATTTAAGACATAAGCAATCCGGACTTGATTAACCCCCATGCCGGAAGTTAAGTAAAAACCCTCGGCCGGAGCCAGCATTACTGTTTCCTTATTATCTTCAAATTTATCCAGCATAAACCGGCAAAAATCTTCGGCATCCACTACCGGCAGTTGGGCAATCAAATAAAAAGCGCCATCAGGAAAATTGGCTTTAACCTCCGGAATTTTTTTCAGCTCCGCCATCAAAGTATCACGCCTTGCCTCATACTCCACCCTAACATCATTAAAATAGCTCTCCGGCACTTCGCCTAAAAATGAAGCGGCGTACTGTTCGATTGACGGACTGGCCAAACGCGCTTGAGCAATCTTATTGGCCATTTCCATCACCAGTTTATTTTTAGACACAAGACAACCTAAGCGGGCGCCGCAAAGCGAGTAGCGTTTGGACAAACTATCGGTTAAAACCACATTTTGGTCCGCTTTCTTAAACGATAATAACGACCGGGTCTTTATTTCTCCATAAATAAACTCCCGGTAAGTTTCATCGGCAATAATAAATAAATCGTGTTTGAGGCAAAACTCCACCAAATCTTTTAACATCGACTCCGGATAAACCGCTCCGGTCGGATTGGAAGGATTGGTAATAATCACTCCCTTGGTTTTATTAGTCAACACCTGTTCCAATGCCGCTACCGGCGGCAAAGCAAAATTATCATCTAAGTATGTCGGGACACCTTTAAGTTTGACGCCTGATAGTTCGGCAAAAGTCTGATAATTAGTGTAAGTCGGTTCAAAAGTCAAACATTCATCGCCCGGATTAAATAGAATGGCAAAAACCATCCACAACGCTTCACTGCCACCGGTCGTCGCCACAATATCCGCTAAATCAACATTTAAATTAAGACGCCGATAATAATGCAGCAAACTTTGTTTAAACGCCTCAGTACCGTCAGACCGTTCATAAAAAACCACTGGCTCATTAAATTCCTTAATTTTTTTTAAAAAAATCTCCGGCGAAGCAATATCCGGCTGGCCGATATTCAAATGATAAATCTTTATTCCCCGCTTCTTGGCCGCCTCGGCGTAAGGCGTCAACTTCCTGATCGGCGAAAAAGCTAAATTCTGGCTTTTATACGGAATTTTTGGCATGTTTTATCTTTGTCCCTTCATCAGTATCCTCGATTATATAACCTTTAGCCATTAAAGTCTGTTTGATTTTATCCGCCTCCGCCCATTTTTTCTGTTTTCGTAACTCTTCTCTTTGTTTAATTAGATTTTGAACTTGAATTGACGTTTGAAATTTGTCATTTGAAATTTTTAACCCTAAAACTTGGTTCCAATCTTGCCACAACTCATTCTTATCTTGTTCCGGAATATTGCTTTTCACCATTTCCCACACTACTGCTAAGGCTTGCGGCATTCCCAAATCAACCTCCACCGCGGCTTTAAATCTAGCTGAGAATTCCTGAATCTTAACTAATTTTTCCTCGGATAACACTGTCCGCTGTTTTTTCCCTTGCCACCCACTGACAATCGACTGCAGCTTTTTCCACGCCTCGCTGGCTCCGGCTAACGCCTGATCGGTAAAATTCATAGTTGACCGGTAATGGCTGGTTAAAAATAAATATCTTACCGCCATTGGCTCCACTCCCTTAGCCACTAAATCCTGCAACCGGACATAATTCTGTAAACTCTTGCTCATTTTCTCGCTGTTAACCTGCAAAAATCCCGAGTGAAACCAATATTTCACAAACTGTTTCCCCGTGGCCGCTTCCGATTGGCAAATTTCGTTGGTGTGGTGCACCGGAATGTGGTCAATCCCGCCGGTGTGGATATCAATACTTTCTCCCAATTCCTTCATCGCCATCGCGCTGCACTCAATGTGCCAGCCAGGAAACCCGATTCCCCACGGGCTCTCCCACTCCATTTGACGTTTCTCGCTTTCAGGCGAGAACTTCCACAAGGCAAAATCAGTTGGATTTTTCTTTTCTCCCTTATCTACCCGCCAACCAACCCGCAATCCCTCAATATCCAGCCTAGCCATCTCTCCGTAAGTTTTAAATTTACTGGTGTCAAAATAAATCCCGTCTTTGGTTTTATAAGTAAAATCTTTTTTCTCCAGTCTTTCGATCAATTCAATCATCTCCTGAATATATTCTGTTGCCGGCGTGATTTTATCCGGCTTGATAATATTTAAACTCTCGCTCATCTGCCAAAAATCCTCGGTGTAAAACTTGGCAATCTCCCGGATATCCTTGCTTTCTTTTTTGGCTTTTTTCTCCATCTTATCTTCCCCGCTGTCCGCGTTCGAAGTCAAATGCCCCACATCAGTAATATTCATCACGGTTTTGGTTTCGAAACCCTGCCATTTTAACGCTCGGCGTAATATGTCCGAGTTAATGTAAGTTCGCGAATGCCCCAAATGGGCATAGTCATACACCGTCGGCCCGCAAATATAAATACTCACCCGCTTTGGATCAAGCGGTTTAAATTCCTCAATTTGCCTTGATAAAGTATTGTATAAGCGCATATTACCCCACTGCCCCTCTATTGGCTTCCCCTGTCCCCATGCTGGCTTTAGTGGCCGCTGACAAATCATCATCTTTTTTCTTCTGCTGCTCCAAAAATTTCT
>ERZ1292623.2552-Hain-H51-01um-R1-2552-length-16180-cov-49_pt2 | contig 12353 bp, 11 predicted proteins | sample MGYA00564398_ERZ1292623 | MGnify/ENA primary metagenome ERZ1292623 (study PRJEB36523, sample SAMEA6512633) | groundwater metagenome | collected 2019-01-07 | study: AquaDiva: Metagenomics assemblies of 32 groundwater samples | reverse complement strand
CACGGTTGCGAGGCGAATATAATGGCGGACGGCTCCATTGACATAAAGGACGAAGCGCTGGCGAAACTTGATTACGTGATTGCCGGCGTTCATTCGCAGATGAAAATGACAAAAGAAAAAATGACCGAAAGAATCATTAAGGCGATGGAAAATCCGAATGTTGACATTATTTCCCATCCAACCGGCCGGATTTTGAAGCAAAGGGATGAATATGAAATTGATTTCGCTAAAATTCTGAAAGTCGCCAAAGAGACCGGAACGATTTTGGAAATCAACGCCAATCCTTACAGGCTTGATTTGAACGACGAAAACATCAAAAAAGCCAAAGAAATAGGCGTGAAAATGGTTATCAATGCCGATGCCCATCAAAAAGAGCAAATGAGTTTTATGGAATACGGCGTTTTTCAAGCTCGCCGCGGCTGGGCGGAAAAAGAGGACATTATCAATTGCTGGCCAGTGGAAAAAATGTTAAAAATGTTAAAATAAACTTAATGAGAGAAATATCCGCCGGCATTATTATTTATCGTAAAACCAAAGAAGGCTTAAAATTCCTTTTGCTTTATCACGGCGGCGGATATTGGAATTTTCCGAAAGGCAAAATTGAAGCGGAAGAAAAAAGTTTTCAAGCCGCTTTGCGCGAGACAAGAGAGGAAACCGGCCTTAGCGGCAACGAACTTAAAATAGACCAGCGTTTTAAGGCCTACGAAAAATTCGTTTTTTGGCGCGGCCATGGAATTAAAAAACAAAAAGTTTTCAAAGTTGTTATTTTTTATTTGGCGGAAACAAAAAAACCGCAAATCAGGATTTCTTACGAACATGATGGATACGGCTGGTTCACCTATAAAGAAGCGATGAAAATTCTTTTAAAATATAAAGACAGTCAAAGGGTTTTGGCGCAAGTCCACGGGCTTCTTATTAAATAAAGAACCGCATTGCATTCGCGGTTCTTTTTATTTTATTCTCTCCACAATTTTCTCAAAAACTTTCGGTTCGTTTCCAGCTAAATCAGCCAGAATTTTTCTGTCTAAAATTATATTTTTCTTTTTAAGGCCGCTGATTAATTTGCTGTAAGTCAGGCCTGCGGCGCGCGTTCCGGCGTTAATTTGAACATTCCATAATTGCCGGTAATTCCGCTTTTTTTCTTTGCGGCCCTGGAAAGCGTGCGTCCAGGCATGAAGAAGCGCTTCTTTGGCGGCCCGTTCTTTGGATTTTCTTCCCCAGCGGAAACCCTTCGTATATTTAAGAATCTTCTTTCGTTTTTTGGTTGCTATTTTCCCTCTTTTAACTCTTGTCATATTTTACCAAACTTAATTTCTCGCATTCTCTTTCTTCTTTTAATCTGATTGGTCTTTTTTTTGGCGCGAAAATGGCACTGGCCCATTGCCCGCCTTAAAATTTTTCCGGTTCCCGTGATTTTTATTCTGTCGGTGATTGATTTATTCATATTATTTTTTGGTTATTTGCATCGCTATTCCTTTTCCGCCAAATTTCGGCTCCATCGTGATTTTGTATTCGGCGCCGATAATGGCCATAAATTCGTTCATTTTCTGGCGCGCCCAGTCTCTCATGTATTTTTCCCTGCCTTTGAGCGTCAGCATAATTTCAACTTTATTGCCTTCATTTAAAAACTCTTCTATTTTCTTTGCTTTGTTTTCCAAATCGTGGCGAGCTTCTCTTACGCTGATTTTTATCTGTTTTAATCCGCTCGTTTTCTGGGTCGCTTTTTGTTTTTTTAACTCCTTCTCTTTTTGATAGCGGAATTTATCAAAGCCGATTATTCTGGCAACCGGCGGTTTGGCGGTCGGCGCTATTTCTATCAAATCCAATCCTTTTTCTTGCGCCAATTTTAATGCCGCCTCAAGCGGCATAATTCCGAGATTGCCCTCAGCTTCGTCAATTACTCTCAATTCAGGAGCTTTTATTTGATTGTTGATGCGGTAGTTAATATTAATATTTAATATTGTGGAAATGGCGGGAATTGAACCCGCGTCTGACAATAATTTTATAAAACTTCTACAAGTTTAGTTTGATTTATTTTGAAGAATTATGAATTGAAACCAAACAAAAGCTCATAATTCTTTTCCGGCTTAGTTTCGTTTAATCGCGCCGGCAGATTAAATATATCTTGATGTATTACACCGCTTATGGCCTATCAAGTTTCAGCCAAGCGATGCCGCGTTTACGCTAAAGCGAACGCGGGAGCCAAATAATTGGCTAATCTGTTTTTGGCAGATATAGTTTTGATTTCATGATTTACGAGGTGAGAAATCATCCTCGACTTGCCATTTTATAAAAGTGCTGCCATCGAATCCAATCATTCCCATGTATCCGAAAGTCTTACAAATAGACACGCCCGAATTTTTATAATTTTCTGCTAATCTCTCTCTCAATGTCTCTTTTTTTAAGCAATTCTCTCTTGTCTTTCTTTTTTCGGCTTTTTCCCAAGCCGATTTCTATCTTGATTTTCCGGTTTTTAGTATAAACCTTTAGGGGCGTCAAAGTCAACCCTTTTTCCGCGACACTGCCGATTAAATTTTTTATCTCCGATTTTTTCAAAAGCAGACGCCGGGTGCGTTTTGAATCATAATCAACCGGCGCGTTTTTCGGCTGATAAGCGGGGATATCGGCGTTGAGCAGCCACGCCTGATTGTCGCGGATAATAGCGTAAGCTCCCGCAAGGTTTATTCTTCCGGTTTTAATGGCTTTAACTTCAAATCCTTTCAGTTCAATGCCGGCTTCGTAAGTTTCCAGAATTTCATAGTCAAAATAGGCGCGTTTGTTGGTGGTGATAATCATTAATTTTAGTATAATGAATATATATGATTAAGACAAAAATTTTAAGTTATCTTAAAAAAGTTGTTAAAGAACCGATTGAAATTGAAATTTTTGTTCCGGAAAACGAGCAATTCGGGCATTATTCAACGAATGTTGCTTTGAAGTTGGCGAAAAAATTGAAGAAGAGTCCGTTAGAAATTGCGGAAGAAATTAAAACAAAACTAATCACTAATCACTATTCACTTTTTACTAAGATAGAAGTCGCGCCGCCGGGGTTTATTAATTTTTGGATTTCAGAAAAAGTTTTACAGAATGAATTAAAAGAAATTTTGAAAAAAAAACAAAATTACGGCAAGTCAGCTGTCAAAGGTCAGATGTCAAAAGTTCAGATAGAGTTTATCTCCGCCAATCCCACGGGGCCTTTGACTCTTGCCAATGGCCGGGGCGGATTTTTTGGCGATGTTTTGAGCAATATTCTGGAATTTTGCGGATATAAAATTGAACGCGAATATTATGTCAATGACACCGGCAATCAGATTTTAACGCTCGGCAAGTCAATTTTAGCTACTAACGGTTTCATCAAAAACGAGGAAAATTTTTATAAAGGCGGATATGTGAAAGAATGGGCGAAAAAACACAAAGCGATTTCCAAAAAATATCAAAATAATCCGTTAAAACTCGGTCAATTGGCCGCCGCTGATTTTTTGAAAGAAATTAAGAAAGCCGTTGAAAAAGAAGCGAAGATAAAATTTGACCGCTGGACATCGGAGGATAAACATATTCATAAAAAAAGCTACATTGATAAAGTTTTAAAAATTTTCAAAGCGAAAAAATTGATTTATGAAAAAGACGGGGCTTTATGGCTTAAGACAACCGATTTCAATGATGAAAAAGACAGAGTTTTGATAACCCAAGACAAATTTCCGACTTATTTTTTGGCTGACGCCGGCCATTTTTTGGAAACAAAATCGCGCGGCTTTAATTCTAAAATAATGATTTTGGGTCCGGACCATCATGGTTATGTCAAAAGAATTCAGGCGGCGGTGAAAATCATAGGCCTTAAAGAATTAAAAGTTATTGTTACTCAAGCTGTAAGATTGATGAGTGCCGGCAAAGAAGTAAAAATGTCTAAAAGAACCGGCGAATTCGTAACTTTTGAAGATTTGATTAAAGAAGTTAAACCTGATGCCGCCAGATTTTTCTTTTTAACGCATTCTCCGGAAACGCATATGGATTTTGATTTGGATTTGGCGAAAGAACGTTCAATGAAAAATCCTGTTTATTATGTTCAGTACGCCGCCGTCAGATGCCAAGGCATCATCAAAAAAGTCAATATAAGGACATCCGATGTCCTTAGGACATCGGATGTCCAAAAATTAAATACAGCAGAAGACATAAATTTAATGCGGCAAATGGCGCGGTTTCCGGAAGCCGTTGAAGAGGCGGCGAAAAATTACAATCCTCAAATTTTGGCGCGTTATGCTTTAGATTTGGCGCGGGAGTTTCATAATTTTTACGAAAAAGAAAGAATAATTCCTGCTCGCCGAAGCCTTGGCGAAGGCGGGGGTGAAGAAAAAAACTTGATGCTGGCTCGTTTGGTTTTGATTCGGGCGACTTTAATAATCTTCAAAAACCTTTTTGGGCTTTTAGGAATTGGTTTGCCTGATAAAATGTGAAGCATTTGACAAATAAGTAATTATAGTGTATAATACATCAAGAGTTTAATTATAAATTAAAAAATAAATAAGAAAACAAAGGAGGATGAAATGAAAAGAAAAATTATATTGTTTTTCTTTTTTTTAATAATTTCCCCATCTTTGGCTTTGGCCGAAGATGAATGGTGGGGGAAGGATTGGACAAATAAAGATACGGCGCGGGAAGTTGTTTATTCCGCGCTACATATCGCGGATTGGGGACAAACGCGATATATCGCGAAAAATCCGCAGAAGTTTTACGAAAGAAATCCATTACTCGGAAAACATCCGAGCGTAGGAAAAGTGGATACATATTTTTTTGGAGGATTAGTCGCTCACGCGGCGATTAGTTATATTCTCCCGCCAAAATACCGCTGGGTTTGGCAGTATGTCGGAATTGGTATGGAAGGAGGAGCGGTTGCCCATAACGCCAGCATAGGCATTAAGTTCGAATTTTAGTTCTTTTAGTTCATTGGGAGCAAGATTATTCTTGCTCCTTTTTATTTTGTGAAATTTTTTATAATATAGATATATGTCTGAAAATCAACAAAATTTCAATATCAGCGAATTAGAGGAAAAAGTTTTAAAATTCTGGCAGGAAAATAAAATTTTTGAAAAATCGCTTGATAAAAAATCGTCAAAAGGCGATTTTGTTTTCTATGACGGCCCTCCGTTTGCCAATGGCTTGCCGCATTACGGCCATATTTTGGCGAGCATCATTAAAGATGCCGTTCCCCGTTACAAAACGATGAATGGCTATCGCGCGCCGCGCAAATGGGGATGGGACTGTCACGGCTTGCCGGTGGAATATGAAATTGAAAAAGAACTGGATCTTAAAGACAAAAAAGCCGTTGAAAAATTCGGCGTTGAAAATTTTAACGAAAAAGCCAGAAAAAGCGTGCTACGCTACGCCGATGAATGGAAAAAAATAATTCCCAGAATCGGCCGCTGGGTGGATATGGAGAACGCTTATAAAACAATGGATTGGTATTATACCGAATCCATCTGGTGGATTTTCAAAACGCTTTACGATAAGGGGCTGATTTATCTTGGATACAAACCAATGCATCTTTGCCCGCGTTGTGAAACAACTTTGGCGAATTTTGAAGTGGCGCAAGGGTACAAAAACATTACGGATATTTCCGTGATGGCGAAATTTGAACTTGTTGATGAACCGAATACTTATGTTTTGGCATGGACGACAACGCCGTGGACTTTGCCGGGAAACGCGGCATTGGCGGTCAATCAGAACATTAAGTATCAAATAGTAAGTATTAAAGGAGACGATAATAAATATATTGTTGCCAAAGATAGAGTTAGAGATGTATTTAAAGATAAGGAGCATGAAGTAAAAAAAGAAATTGAGGGCAAAGATTTAATTGGCAAAAAATACAAGCCGCTTTTTGATTATTATTTTAAAGATAATTCGCCAGCTGGCGAATTAAAAAATCGCGAGAATGGCTGGCGGATTTACGGCGCGGATTTCGTGACTACCGAAGAAGGCACGGGTGTTGTTCATATTGCGCCGGCGTTCGGTGAAGACGACATGAATTTGGCGCAGAAGCATAATTTGCCTTTTATTCAGCATGTTTCAATTGACGGCAGATTCAAACCGGAAGTTAAAGATTTTGCCGGCATGCTGGTAAAGCCGAAAGCAGAACATCAAAAAGCAGATATTGAAATAATCAAATTTCTTGCCAATCAAAATAATCTTTTCAGCAAGCAGAAAATTATTCATCCATATCCTCATTGCTGGCGGTGCGATACGCCGCTTTTGAATTACGCCAGCGCTTCTTGGTTCGTGAAAGTCCTGGCGATTAAAGATAAACTTATCGGAAACAATAAGAAAATTAAATGGATTCCGGAGCATCTCAAAGAAGGGCGTTTCGGCAAATGGCTTGAAGGCATTCGCGATTGGGCAATTTCAAGAAGCAGATTTTGGGGAGCGCCATTGCCGGTTTGGCGTTGCGATAAATGCGAAAAAATTAAAGTAATTGGTTCGCTTGAAGAGTTGAAAAAATACGCTAAAAAATCAGGAAATCATTATTTTGCGATGCGGCATGCTGAAGCGATTCATAATGCCGAAAATAAAGTCAGTTCAAAATTAGAAACCAGCCGCAATCATTCATTAACTGAAAAAGGAAAGAAAGAAGCCGAAAAAGCCGCTGAAAAATTAAAAAACATCGATATTATTTTTGCTTCCGATTTTTTAAGAACCAAACAAACGGCGGAAATTGTCGCTAAAACGCTTGGCTATGCCCAAGACAAAATAATATTTGACGAAAGAATAAGAGAGGTGAACACCGGCGTTTTTGACAACAAAACTCATGAAGAATACCACAATTATTTTTCTTCGCTGGAAGAAAAATTTTACAAAATTCCGCCCGAAGGAGAAAATTTAACCGAGTTGAAAAATCGAATGGCAGAATTTTTATATGATATTGAAAATAAATATTCCGAAAAAAATATTTTAATTATATCTCATGAATATTCGATTTGGCTGATGTTTGGCGCGGCAATCGGCGCTGACGCTAAAAAATCGGCAAGAATGAAACAAGAAAAAGGAGATGACTTCATTAAAACCGCCGAGCTTCTGGAACTTGATTTTATTCCGATTCCTCACAATAAAAATTACGAACTTGATTTGCATAAACCATACATTGATGAAATCAATCTTCAATGCGATTGCGGCAATGAATTAAAGCGGGTTGCCGATGTTTTTGATTGCTGGTTTGAATCCGGCGCCATGCCCTACGGCCAAGCGCATTATCCTTTTGAAAATAAAAAAGAATTTGAAAAAAATTTTCCGGCGGAATTTATCGCCGAAGGATTGGATCAGACCCGCGGCTGGTTTTATACTTTGCTTGTTTTATCAACCGCTTTATTCAATAAACCGGCTTACAAAAACGTGATTGTCAACGGCATTATTTTGGCTGAAGACGGCCAGAAAATAAGCAAAAGATTGAAAAATTATCCCGACCCGGTTGAAGTAGTCAATAAATACGGCGCCGACGCTTTGCGGCTTTATCTTTTATCTTCACATGTTGTTCGCGCTGAAGACTTTAATTTTTCCGAAAAAGGCGTTGACGAGGTTTATAAAAAAGTGATTTTGCGACTGTGGAATGTTTATAAGTTTTATGAGCTTTACGCGGATGAAAAAGTATCAAGTATCATCCGCCAGTTGGCGGATCAAGCATCAAGAAATGTTTTAGATTTATGGATTTCGGCGCGGCTTAACCAGTTGATTCAAGAAATATCAGAGGCAATGGAAAATTATGAACTTGATAAAGCCAGCCAGCCGGTTTTTGATTTTATTGACGATTTGTCAACTTGGTACATTCGGCGTTCAAGAGGCAGATTTAAAGAAGAAAGCGAGGATAAGCAAAGCGCCATTGCGACAACGCGATATGTTCTGTTGGAATTTTCCAAAATAATCGCGCCGTTTATGCCGTTTATTGCGGAAAAAATTTATCAAAATGTCAGATGTCAAATGTCAGATGTCAAATGCCAAGATTCTGTTCATTTGGAAAATTGGCCGGCTACGCTTTTTTGGCAGAAAATTAAAAAAGTATTTTTAAGGAAAGAAGAAAAAATCCTGGAGCAAATGAGAGAAATCAGGCGCATTGTTTCTTTGGGGCTTGAAGCGCGGCAAAAAGCGGGGATAAGAGTGCGTCAGCCGCTCGCAAAAATAAGTATCAAGCATCAAGTATCAGGCATCAAGAGCAATAAAGAATTATTAGATTTGATTAAAGACGAAATTAACGTTAAAGAAATTATTTTTGATAAAAATATCGCGAGCGATGTTGAATTAGACATAAATATCACGCCGGAATTAAAAGCCGAAGGGCAATTGCGCGAATTGACGCGCGTTATCCAGGATTTAAGAAAAGAAGCCGGTTATACTCCAAAAGACAAGGGGGTTTTGCATATTGAAGCTGATGATTATTTCAAGCGGCTGATAAGCAATAATACGGAAAATCTTAAAAAAGACATTGGAGTTAAAACTATTGAGCTTGCAAAAACCGACAAATTTGACGCGGAAGCGGAAATCAAAATTGACGGTTCAAAAATCTGGTTAAGGATTAAAAAAAGTTAAATTTATGGCTAAAATTGACACATTCATCGTTTCGGATATTCATCTTGGTTCGGCAGTAAGCCGGGCGAAAGAGCTGCTAAGCGTTCTTAAAGCTCACAACTTTGATCGCCTTATTCTTTTGGGAGATATTTTTGACGATTTAAATTTCAGCAATTTAGAAAAAGATCATTGGGAGCTTCTCTCTTATATTCAGGAACTTTCCAATCCAAAACGCAATATTGAAATAGTTTGGGTTTTAGGGAATCACGATGAGCTTATATTCAAAGTGATATCTCATTTTATCGGAATTACAGTGACACAAGAATATATTTGGAAATATAAAAACGAAAAATATCTGGCAATTCACGGCCATCAGTTTGACAGATTTTTGGCAAACAATAAACTTGTCAGCGACATCGCTTCATTTATTTACATAATTTTGCAAAGGTCTAGTTTGAGATTAAGCCGTTTTGTAAAAAGAGCTTCTAAGAAATGGCTTCGGCTTTCTGAAAAAATCGCGCAGGGCGCGGCGCGCCATGCTTTTAAAATGGGCGTTCGTTATGTTTTTTGCGGACATATTCATCGGGAAGCGGCAGAGATTATCAGCGGCGTTAATTATTTTAATGTCGGCTGTTGGACAGACATTCCTTCAATTTTTATCACCATCGGAGAAGACGGAATCAAGATTCATAAAAAATGAAATTTCAATTTCCGAAAAATTTTTATTGGAGTAATTTAAAAGTTTGTATTGCTGATATTGGCTTCGGGATTTTTTCAGCAATTTTTATAAGTTCGATTTTTAAGATTGAACTTAATTTTTTGGTTTTTATTATTGCTGTCATTTTCGCTCTATTGCCGGATATAGATTTCTTATTTTATCTAATAAAAAATAAATCGGGGGAAGAAGATTATCGTCACCGCGATATTTCACATTATCCTCTTATTTTTATACCAATAGGAATGATTGCTCTATTATTTTTTGGTAAAGAATGGAGTCTTTTGTTTAGCGTATCGTCGTTTCTTCATTTTGTTCATGACAGTATTGGAATTGGCTGGGGAATAAAGTGGCTTTACCCATTTTCTACCAACAATTTCGCTTTTTTATATCTTTATTCAGGGAAAGAAAAGAATGGGTTAAAAAAGCTTATTTTTTCTTTTAATGAGAAAGACTTGGGTTTTTACGCTAAAGAACACGGGGATGCCGATTGGGTAAAAAATATCTATGAAAAGTGGCACCCAATTTTTATTATTGAATTTTTAATTTTCATAATTGCTGTAGTTTCATTAATTATTTATGTTAGATAAATTTCAATTTTTTAAAAATCCTGTTCCATTAGAAAATCAAAAATTAATTTTTCCTGCGAGGTTTTATTGGGGGAGTTCTACTTCGGCGCATCAGGTTGAAGGAAATAATCATAATGACTGGACAGAGTGGGAAAAAGAAAATGCGGAGAGATTGGCAAAGGAAGCAAAGAAAAAATTCGGGTATTTGCAAAATTGGCCGGAAATTAAAGAACAGGCGCAAAATCCGCAAAATTACATTTCCGGCCGAGCGTGCGACTACTATAACCGCTTTGAAGAAGATTTTGACATTGCCAAATCTTTGGGCCATAACGCGCATCGCTTTTCTATTGAATGGAGCCGGATTGAACAGGAAGAGGGGAAGTTTAATGAGAAAGAAATTGAGCATTACCGGCAGGTTATAAAAGCGCTTCGCGAACGGGGACTTGAGCCGTTTGTAACGCTTTGGCACTGGCCAGTACCTTTGTGGCTTAAAAATAAAGGAGGAGTGAAATCAAAAAAATTTCCTTTATATTTTTCCAACTACGCGAAGAAAATTGTTTTCGAATTAAGAAATGACGTTAATTTTTGGATTACTTTGAACGAACCGGAAATTTACGCGTCGCTTTCTTATTTAACGGGTGTTTGGCCGCCGCAAAGAAAGAATTTATTTTCATATCTTCGCGTGATTAAAAATTTAATTAAAGCGCATAAACAAATTTACAAAATTATCAAAAAAATCCAACTCGACGCCCAAGTCGGCATCGCCAAAAACAATGTTTATTTTGAGGCGTATCAAAATAAATTAATAAACCGCTTGCTTAAAAAAATAATTGATTGGTGGTGGAATTTTTATTTTTTGAATCGCATAAAAAAATATCATGATTTTATCGGTTTGAATCATTATTTTTATAACCTAATTAAGAATTTTAAATTTAATCAAAATGAAAACCGCGAAGTTTCCGATTTGGGCTGGGAAATTTATCCCGAAGGAATTTATTTTGTTTTGAAAGATTTGCGGAAATACAGCAAGCCGATTTATATTATGGAGAACGGTCTCGCGGACGCTAAAGATGAAAACCGCGAATGGTTTATAAAAGAGTCGCTGAAAAATATTCATCGCGCTATTCAGGAAAGCGTTGATGTCCGCGGATATTTTTATTGGTCTTTGTTTGATAATTTTGAATGGGACAAGGGTTTTTGGCCGAGATTTGGCTTGGTGGAAATTGATTATTCCGCCAAAGGCGGATCCGCCTCTGGCGGAAAAACAATGAAACGGAAAATTCGAAAAAGCGCGCTGGAATACGCTAAAATTATAAAAAAATGAACTGGCTTTATTTAGTAATTTTTTCAAATTTTCTCTTCGCCATTGTTTTCGCGCTGGACAAGATTTTAGTCAAGAAAATTTTTTCACCGCTTAAATACGCTTTAGTTATCGGAGCGTTTGAAGGACTGGCTGTCGTTCTTATCCCTTTTGTTGATTTTGTTCTGCCGCAAAATTCAATAATATTTCTGGCTTTTTTAAGCGGATTTTGTCTTGGCGCAGGACTTTATTTTTATTTTAAGGCGCTTTTGGAAAACGAAGCCAGCTGGGTGGCGCCGCTTCTTTTCGGGGTTTTTACGCCAATTGTTACTTTTGTTTTTGGCCACTTTTTTTTGAGCGAGACTTTGACGTTTTTCCAGGCGCTTGCTTTTATTCTGCTTCTTGTCGGCGGTTTTGTAATTTCATTCAGCCGCCAATACAAACTAAGTTCAGTTTTTTATCTTGTCATAGCCGCTATTTTTATTTCTCTTGGCTATGTTTTTTTGAAGATCATTTTCAATAATACGAATTTCATTTCCGGCTACATCTTATCAAGACTAGGCGGATTTATGACCGCCGTGGTTGTTTTTTTGGCGGTTTACGGTCGCGGATTTAAGTTCAAAAAGTTTTCCGGAGCGGGAATAAATTCAATAAATTTTGAAAAAGCAAAAAAACTTATCTGGAATTATTTATGGGGTCTCGTGGTTTTAAAGCAATTTTTGGCGTTTGTCGCCAATATTATTTTGCTTTACGCAGTTTCTATCGGCAATTTAACTTTAGTAAACGGCTTAGGCGGCATTAGGTACGCCTTTTTGATAATTTTAGCCGCTTTTATGGCCAGAAAATGGCCTAATTTAATGGGCGAACAGATATCTTTTTGGTCGATTTTTCGAAAATCAATCGCCATTTTATTAATAATCTTCGGTGTTTTGATTTTATTGATTCAGCCGGCGCAAACTCCGGGCGCAAAAATCTGGGGCGTTGATTTTTCTTCTTTATACAGCAAGGAGTTGGGTCTTGATAGTCGAAATGTTTTGATAGCCGTTATCAATGATTTGAAAGTGAAAAATTTCCGGCTTAACGCCCATTGGTCGGAAATTGAGAAAACAGAAGGGGTTTATGATTTTTCCGAGCTTGATTTTCAGATAAATGAAATTGAAAAATCCGGCGGAAAAATAATTTTGGCAATCGGCAAAAGATTGCCGCGATGGCCGGAATGCCACGA
>ERZ1292623.3970-Hain-H51-01um-R1-3970-length-12355-cov-7_pt1 | contig 12355 bp, 18 predicted proteins | sample MGYA00564398_ERZ1292623 | MGnify/ENA primary metagenome ERZ1292623 (study PRJEB36523, sample SAMEA6512633) | groundwater metagenome | collected 2019-01-07 | study: AquaDiva: Metagenomics assemblies of 32 groundwater samples | reverse complement strand
ATGCCTTTATAAACCTTTTGATATTGTTACTACTTTAGAAAAGTATCTATTTTTGATGGGTCTGATTGATTAGCTGCTCAAATTTTCTTCCTCTCTCTTTAGCAAACTTAATGTCAACTACGAAATTATTTCCTGTCTTGCTTTCTTTCAAGTCTTCAATCTTCAAAAAAAGCCATTCAGTATTATTAAACCTCGCTCCAACCCAAGGCTCCGCTCCGAATTTTTCTGCAAACTCCTTTAATTCTGCAATCTGCTGCTTGTCTATGTATCTTGAACTTTTACCGCCTTTGCACTCTATTGCTAAAACCCTTCCCTTTCCTCCAACTAACAAATCTGGAGAAGGTAATGGCGTACTACCTGAGCCTGCTGCCCGCAAAGGAATAAATTTTCCTGTAGCGTAAAACTTTGCAATTAATTCTCTTTCCAATCGACTTCCTTTTCCTTTCGAACTCAAATTAAATCAACTCTCTTCTTATCTCTTCCACACACTTATTAGGATTTGACATGATATCGGTATAAGTAAAAAATAAAGTTTTCCATCCATACTTTGAGAAAGTATCTATTCTATCTTTCTTATAAAGTTCCACAGATCCATATTGTCTTATCTTAAAGTATTCATAAAAGACTTCAATAAGCACTTTTTTGTCATTTGCAGAAACAAAATCAGGAACTTTTCCAGATATAAAAAAATCCTTATTATGAAAATCTCCTACAAATCTTAAAGGTAAATTATATTTATTGGATAAGTTTATACATTTTATTTCAAATCTGTTTGGAGATTTCTCAGTAGATTCGAGAATCTTTCTCATATGTTCTTTACTCTTTTTAACTCCTTTTTTGGATTCACTTATCCTCTTTCTGGTGATTTCACTAAGGACTCTTCCCTTGCGGGATTCACTCATCTTATTTCTAGTCTCTAAACTAAGCTTATTTCCTTTTAATTTTTGGCTTATTTTTATTCTTATACTTAAAGGTAATCTTTTACCTCTATTGTAACCAACCCTTCCTATACCAGACTCGCTTATCTTTCTTCTGGATTCTTCAGTGTGTTTTTTTCCTTTCATAGGATGAACATGGGTTCTATGATATTCTCTTAATTTCTCTTTCCTTTCTTCTGAACATTTTCTTCCTTTCTGAGTTTCACTTATTTTCCTTCTGGTTTCTTCTGAAATTATCTTACCTTTGTGTATTTCAGAAAGCTTTTTTCTTAGTTCTTCTGAAAATTTCCTCCCAATAAGAGAATTCCTATGTTTTTCCTTATATTTATCACTCCGTGTAATAGAATTAGGAAATCTTTCTTTATATTCCCTGAAAGTTACTTTGTGTGTTTTTAGATGTGGATTATTCACAACTTCAAAATATCTTTCACAAATCCAACATTTAACTTTTGTTTTCATAATAAAATAATTTAAGAAATAATATATAAAGGCTACGCAACCCCCTGGCAGGCATGGCAGTTAAAAATAAGAAGTAGTATTTATTGTTTATGCTGCAATACGAGTTTCAAGTCCCTTTCCTCTTATTTCTTCAGGATCCTGAGGTATGTATAATCCCCTTACTCTCCTATAAATCCTCTTAGCATTCTGCAAAAAATCTGCAGTTCCGTCTATGTTCTCATATGGAGTTTGAATTGTAACCGGCTGACCTTCGCCTTCTTCCGCTTCATGTGCCAATAAATCATAATAAACATACAGTACCCTGAGAAATGGGATATTCATTACATTACCCTCTCTATCTTTTTCTCTTTCCTTAGCTATTTCTGGAAGAACATTCATTCCAATCGCTAGGTCTACATGTTTTTCCAAGTTTTTAGCCATCCGCAGATGGTCTTCTCTTTCTTCTTCAGAGACCAGTCTTTTATAATCATAAAGGGTATTTGTCCAGATTACATCATCATTAGGACCTCTATCTAAAATTGCCAAATCTATTTCCCTTATCCCTAAGCTGTACTTGCTAAACCCAAGATCTCCTTTTTCATATAATGAAAGCATGTTGATCAGGCTCCCATGCAAGTGGATTATCGCTTCATTAAAAATCGCCCTTAAGTTTTCATCTTTTTCATAGAATATTTTGACTAAGCTATTTGGTTTGAATATCTCAATTTTCATCGGCCTTCCTAAGAGGTCTGCCAATTCTTTATCATTTTCCAATCCTACTAGTTCAGGATAACTACTAGAGCCGCCCTTTAATGCCTTAATCTGTTTTGACTTGCCTCCTTTAACCATACCCATAAACTCTACAACTTTGCCACCCTTCCTCAGCACAATCAACTCATTTCCTTGTATGTCAAAAGGAAGCACTCTACCATAAGGGTTATCAAAAATTTCCAAAATAGATAATCTTGCTAAGTCTGAATCATTCATTTACATTCCCCTAACACATAAACATCAAAAAACATTATAAGTTTTTGTTAAATTCCATTATTACCCATCTTAGAGGTCAAATCATTTTCTTCGCGCCTTGATTTTAATCTCCTCATGGCAGCCTTAATCCTCTCAGCCCTGTCACTATTCCCAATGACGTGATACAAAGCCCGATAACTAAGCTCTCTTAATTTTTCATAGGCCCTACTACTTTCAGAATCATAAGACTCATTTACCGGCGCCTCATGGCTTTCATAACCCATACCCATAGTATTAATTTCCTCTAAAAACTCTTATAAATCTTTCTCCTCAATCAGGAACACTTGTTTATCTGTTTATTTAGCTTTGCTATATATTATATATATTTTATTTCTTTATAAGTTCATTATACTTTTTCTGCCCGAATAGAACAAACCATAAAGCTCCAATACCAGTTAATCCAAGAATCACCAGCAGTGCATCATTCATTTTATCTCCTTCAACAATTTTACAACTTTTTCCTTTCCAATTGCCAAGATAAAACTTGCTAACCTCGGTCCCTTTTCTTTTCCAATCAAAGTTAGATAAGCACCTTTAAAGAATTCAATATTGCTAATCTCGACTTTCTTGCAAATTTCATAAAATTCATTGAACAATTCCTGCTCTGTATAGTCCTTATTTTTTAGAATTCCTGTTAAAGAAATTAAAGACTCTTTTTGTTTTGCATTTAATTTTTGCAATATTTGGCTTGGAATTTTGTCGTGTAATTTGAACCTCATCTCTTCCGGAGCAAATTCACTTACCCATTTTTTAGCAAATTCCATTCTTTCCAGGATATATTCTTTTTCTTTTTTTGCTAATCTTCCTTTGATTTGCCCTGTCTTTTTTAAAGAATTCAATATTAGTTTTTTTTCATTAAAAGTTTGAACTAACATTGCGCAATGCGAAAGATTTATTTGCGGAGGAATCCTAGAAGGGATTTTTCCAACATGGCTTAATTCATATATTCTTTTCTGCCTTAAATTTTCTTTTTCCCCTAAATCCAATTTGCCAAAATAAACTCTCTCAGCTTCGTCATACCTTTCATAAAGTAGAATTATGTCATGGGGGCGATAAGGATCAAAATCAATAACAGTATTTGGTCTTGTACGTACCAGCAAAAATCGCAACATCTTGGCCGGGGCGTATTGCACCGATTCTACAAACCCCATTCCCATCCCCTTTGAAGTTGACATCTTTTTTCCACCAACATTGAAGAATTCATAACCATTTCCAGTCTTATACCCTTCTGATGGATAAGGAGGGGGGTAATTAAATACATCTACGGCAATTTTGCATGCCACTGTCCTGGAGCCATTTTTAGTGAAGTGATCTTTTCCAGCAGTTTCAATTATTACAGACTTAGTCGGCCACTTTGCAGCCCATTCAACCTTCCAAGGGAATTTTCCATTGCCATTATAAGGAGATATCCACCCTTCAAAACCGCAGCCTTTAGCCCATTTGACAACCTGGTTTGAGCATTCAAAATGAACTTCCTCCTTATCCTTATCCCAATCTAAAGCAATAGTCGTAGCTATCTTTTTGCATTTGGGGCATAAGACATTGAACGGCAACCTCCTAGCAAGGGCATTGTCTTCCCCATAAAATTCAGCGTAAATTTTTTTTATCTTATCTGCATTATCCAAGGCGATCTTGATTGATTTATTAAAAGAACCTTTCTCATATTCCTCTCCAGTGCTTTCCAGCTTGGCATCAATTCCAAAATCGGAAAATAGATCTGTGCATTGTGAAAAATAATAATCCCCGAAATTTTTATATCCATTTATCGGACTTGGAATATACCTAAATGGCACTCCAAGATATTTTTCATTGTCTTTTTTGCTTAATTTTTTTGAAGGTTTATCTAATGGATCCATGTCATCGCTGCTTAAAACAAATTTTGCTTTAACACCTTTATCTCTGAGTGCTTTTGCAATTGCATCATGAATTACCCATCCTCTTCCAGAACCAATATGGATCACTCCAGAAGGAGTTTTTTCGTCATAAACAAAATAACCAGTTTTCTTTACAATGTTCTTCAAAAGTTTATCTTTTTCAACTCTTTTTATAACTTCATTCGCAATATTATCTGCCCAGAATAAATCTTCTGTTTTTTTAATCATCGATTTCCCTTTTTCATCAGCCATAACATTTATAACTAAATCATTATTTAATAAATTTATGCCCCAGGCAGTTACTCACATAATTGTTCCTTTAGTACTTGCAGATATTTACCGTGATTACATTGCTAAGAAGAAATTTAATATCCGCTATGTCTTGATTGCCGGTTTGGCTGGTTTACTTCCAGACATTGATATTTTATTTGCCTGGTTTTTCAAATCATTTTTGAATATGGGCGTGTCTGAAATACATAGGACAATAACGCATTCATTGCTTTTCCCGTTATTGTTTTTAGTTTTGTTTTTGTTTGCAAAGAATTATAATCCAAAATTTTTAAAGATGCAGAAACTTAAATTAAATTATATTTTCTTGGCAATTGCATTTGGGACATTGATCCATATAATATTAGATTTTACTTTTTCAGGAAACGTTTATGTTCTTTATCCTCTGTCAGATTTTATCATCGGCTTAAACTTGATTCCACTTGGATACTTTGAAGGAACTTTTTTTGCCGGACTTGATGCAATAATACTTGTACTGTGGCTTGTACACGAAGAATTAAAACATAGAATTTCGGATTATATTTAATTTGAAATGTTTTTTATAAGAGATAAATGTTTAAATAGTCAATCTTTTTAGTAAATGTATGTCTTCACAATCACTTCAAAAGCAAAAAAATGAAAAAACACTAGAAGAGGTATTGTTAACACCATCATTGCTTGGGATTTATGGAAGAAATTATATTTTAAACGATGATTTTGTTCATTCTACTGTTTATGTATATGAAGGTATTGCTGAAAGAGAAAAAGCATTGGTTAGATTAGCACAATTATCAACTGAACAAAGTTTAGAGAAGTTTTTGTACGAAACGTTTAAACCTTTTATTGGAGAGTATACAAATAATAATGTGGTCAATGTTACCCCAAGAGAAACCGGGATCGAAAGAATCGATCCTAAAAATAAAACAAGATCAAATGTTGTTTATTTAGATGTTTTTATGCATCTTCATCTTGACAAATCCTATAATGATATCTATAAAGCGTTTGAAAAACATTTAAAATCCGACAACAAAGATTTGGAAGCAAGATATTTTTGGCTTTAAATTTATTTTTCTGTAAAACAAAAATAAAAAAGAAAAAAACAGCGTTTATTGTGCTGTTCCATAAACTGCTCTTATTGCCACAATCACTGCTGCAGGAGCTACAAATGTTACAACTCCTCCTAATATGCTTCCTAGCGGGCCCCACAAAACTGTTAAATTGACAGCTGCACCGGATGACATCAACGCAATGGATGCAATAAGAAAAGTCGTTGCTTCTTTTTCACTTATATTCAAGAATCCTACGACAAGGCCTAGCAGCACCAATATCCAGCTCAATCCAATGTTACCAGAATATCCGAAGATTACTGCCAAAACCAAACCAACTGCAAATGCCCACCATCCTAATCCTTTTCCTTTTTTGGCCACTTAACACACCTCCTTTGGTTAATACTTTATTATTCGAAATAATAATCCGAACCTATATAAAAGTTTAGAACTACTGTGAAGTTGATATATAATAATATATCTTGTCGAGCATAATAACTTTAATATATCCTCCTTGAAAAAAATTAATTATGGCTTTGGGAGAGATAATTGGGAAGACTTCGACTACGGAATTTAAATTCAAAGTAAACAGAGAAGCAAAGAAGTATCAATATGTGAAAGTTCCTGTTGATAATAAATTCGTTCTTGCGCAGATAATTGAGATAGAAAAAAATTCTGATGAAACAATTGCCAGCTGCTTAATACTTGGATGCAAAGAAGATTCGCTTAAACCATTAAGGTTTCCTATCAATCCCGGAACAAAAGTAGAAGATGCTGATGAGTCGTTTATCAATTCCTCTCTTGAGCTGGAAAAAAATAGCGGAGCATTTCTAGGAATACTTGAATATACAAATCTTAAAGTTTTTGTTGACCTGAATAAATTGCTGACAAAGCACATTGCAATAATCGCAAAATCCGGTTCTGGAAAATCTTATGCTGCCTCTTGCCTGATAGAGGAGATAATGGATAGAAACATCCCTTTAGTAATAATAGATCCTCATGCTGAATACTCAAGCCTGAAAAAACCAAATGCAAAAGACAAAGAAAAACTTAAAGAGATTGGACTCGAGCCAAAAGACTACTCTAAATACATTCAGGAATATACCCCAGATGTACGCGTCAATTCTAACGCATCCCAGCTAAAGCTAAGCATTTCCAACATGTCTTCTTCTACATTATTACATTTACTTCCTGCAAAACTGAGCAATATGCAAACCGGATTACTATACTCCTCTCTTCAAAACATAGACAAGATAAACTTTGATGATTTGATTATCTCGCTTGATACTGAAGAGACAAATGCAAAATATACATTGATAAACCTGATAGAGCAGATAAAAAAACTCAATATCTTTTCAGAAATTCCTACTCCGCTGCAAGAGATCGTGCAAGCCGGAAAATGCTCGATTATAAATTTGAAAGGAGTGGCTCCAGAAATTTCAGAAATTGTCGTCTATAAACTCGTTTCTGACTTGTTTGAAGCGAGAAAACTTGGGAACATTCCTCCTTTTTTTTTAGTAATTGAAGAGGCGCAGAATTTTGCCCCTGAAAGAAATTTTGGTGAGGCGAAATCTTCTTCTGTCTTAAGAAAAGTTCTTGCTGAAGGAAGAAAGTTCGGATTAGGAGTTGCACTAATATCACAAAGACCTTCCCGCCTGGATAAGAGCTGCATATCGCAATGCAGCACTCAAATAATTCTGAAAGTGACAAACCCAAATGATCTAAGGTCGATAACTGCCTCTGTTGAGGGGATTACATCAGAAGCTGAAAAGGAAATAAGAAACCTGCCAATAGGAACTGCATTGCTCATAGGGGTTGTTCCGCAGCCATTGTTCATTAACATTCGTCCCAGAAAATCAGAGCACGGCGGACAGGCGATAGACATTGTAGGAAAAGAAAAACCTTATAGAGAAGACGATTCCGACGATACGAAAGATCATGAATTATTGCTTGTTGTAAGAAATGAATCTCCACATCAAAACAGAGAAACCATTTTGATCCCTTGCTTATTTTTGCAACTCCAGAGAGATGCGGATTTAGTAAACGTCTTAGTGAATCTGAATGATAATAAGATCTTGACGGATATTGAGCGTGTTTCTGGACTAGTGCTTCCAGCGAACTTGCAGCTATCAGAAAACCAGCTTAAGATATTAAAACCTGCACTCATACTAAAGAAATTTACTCCTGCCGAGCTTTTCAACAAGAGCAAGATGCAATTCTCTGAAGTATATGACTTGATTAAAAACCTTACTGACAAGGGATTGTTTGTTAAAGAAGGAAATGCTTTCTCACTCAGCAAAGCCATTCATATCTTTTCGGATATAGAGAAATATGCTTGCAAAATCAAGCCTGATTATGTAAATATAAAATATGACAGGAAACTTGATGTGAAATATAAAAAAGAAGACGTGATAAAATTATTTTCTCCGTTCTTTCAGATAGCTAGTTTTAAAGAATGCTTCTTGGAATATAACCGAAATGGTTACAAGGAACTTACTGAGAATTTTACTTAGCTCTTAATTGCCATAAAAACTTTTTTTGCCCCTATAACTTTTCCTTTCTTTTTTTTCATGACCTCATCTGAGCTCATCTCGGCTTTACCAATGCAAACTAATTCATCCTTTAAAGTCATAACTGCAACCATATCATCTTTCTCAATCCCCTCATTCAATTTGCTCACTCCAGGAATGTTCAAATCAGCGCCATGACATAAAGAGTTTATGCAGCTGTCAAAAATCCAGATCTTCGGCAGGTATTTAACCGCGTCTTCAACAGGCAGGATAATTTTTCTTATCTCTTCTTCATTGCCTTCTCTATAAAATTCAAATGCATCTTTCAAGTCATGCATGCTTATCCAGTTAGAATCATTAAACAAAGAAACTTTTGTCCTGACTAGCTGCTGCATGTGCGCTCCTGTTCCTAATGCCTTTCCTATTGCAACGCACAAAGTTCTGATGTAAGTCCCAGCCTCGCATCCAACCCTGAACAAAACTTCTTTCCCGTCTATTTCCAATACTTCTAGGTAGTATATTGTTCTTTCTCTTTCAACTCTCCTCACTGCACTTCTTACAGGAGGCTTTTGCGTTATCTCTCCTAAAAACTTCTTCATTGATTTTTTTATATCTTTTTCAGTAACTTCTTTGTGCAGGTGCATCAAGCAAACATATTCCTTTCCTGATTTCAGCAAAAACTTCAGAACTCTTGTTCCTCGATTTAATGCAATCGGCAAAACACCAGTTACGTTCGGATCTAATGTTCCACTATGCCCTGCTCTTTTTACTTTTAATATTTTTTTAACGTAATCACTTACTTGATGAGAAGTCGGCCCTTGAGGTTTGTTCAAATTCAATATTCCAAAGTCCAAAAGCTCTTCGATAGTTCTTTCCCTTGGATTTTTTCCAAACTCGCCTTCAGCTTCTTCTCTTATCAGAATTCCAAATTCTTTTTCATAAGGAAGCTTATTCATGGATAGGATTAGATAAGTTGGTTTATAAATTATTATAGAAGATTTAAACCATTAGAAATGTTTAAATAATGGTTATAACAGAGATTATAACACAAGAGAGTGATTAAATGTGGGTAGAAGAATTAGAAAGGAGACTAGACAGGAAAAAAGCAGAAATTACATTTGATCCACATCTATTTGACAGAAAAGAATACTGGAATCTTGATTTAGACAAAATCGAGGAGACAGTTAGGACAGGAAAGATATTTCATGAAAAATGCGAAGAGCCAAACAAAATCTGCATCAAGAGATATTTTGGAAAGGAAAATGTTACTTACACAATTATTGCAAGATATCACAAAAATTTTATCGAGGTAAAAACAGTATGGCCGACAAAAGGAAGATAATATGTGATTGCGGGGGATATTTAGAAAACAAAATTGTTAATTTTGACAATATTAAGACTGAAGCAATGGTCTGTCCAAAATGCAATTTTACAACCTTAACTAAAGAACAGGCACAGGAATATGTCAAGCTAAAACAGCTTCATGGGATAATAGATGCAGAAAGAAAAATAATTAAAATAGGAAATTCGATGGGATTAACTTTGCCAGATCAGCTCAAAGAATTTGGAGTGACAGTTGGAAAGAAAATTAAAACTGAAGCTTTAACGCCTAACTCATTTAAAGTTGAAATGGAGAAGGACTAAATAAAACACAGTAGCTTATTCATTCTCCAAAGCAATTTTTAAAGTCCTGTCTAAATCAATAATCGTGTCGTAATTATTTAATTCTTTCGGATTAATCCACCTATATTCGGTATGCTCCCAATCAAGTTTTATATCTGGCTTATTTTTCAACTCGACTAAAACAGGATGAATCAGCCACTTTTTGTTCAATTCATTGTCTACTAAATGATATGGCTCTCTGAATTTTATTGACTTTATATTTTCTTCATGAACGCATATCTCCTCTCTTAATTCTTCCAAGACCTTTTCCTTTACAGGCTTAACCTCATCCAAATATCCGGCAATAGTGTTCCATTTTTCTTTGTAAGTCCCTACTTCATTGCTTCTCTTTAATAAAAGAATTTCGTCTTTGTATTTTACAAAAACAGTTATTACAGGAGCCTCTTCAGCGTCTGTGTAGTCAATCCTGCCGTCTTCAAATTTTGGCAATTTTCCAGAAAGCTCGATAAGAAGACTTAGTATACTTGACTCATTCACCATAATCAAACTAATCTTTCCTTACCTGCCCGGTTTTTTCAGTAGGAATTATATTCTCTTTTTTTGGAGACATTTTCTTTGCATCCACAACGCTTCTAATTTCTTTTTCTTCTTTTTCCAGCAATCTATCAACAGGGACTTTTTCAATCGCCTTCCTGTCAATATCTTTTTTCTCTTCCACTATCTTCTCTTTCTCGCTTTCCTTATCCTCTTTCTTCTTCAGGAATTCTGGCTTTTTGATTTTGATTGTATCCTCTTTTTCTTCTTTCTTGATTTCTTTTCTTGGAGCATTAATCAGTTCAGCAGTTAATTTTTCTTTTTCTTCTTCGATTCTGATTTTTACTTTTCCTGGAGGATGCCTGTTTCCCTGCTTCCAAATATATTCGTTTAAATAAGGCCCAACACTTACTTCTTTTTTCAAATGTCTAAACAAGAATTGCTTTGTTGCTGTAATTGCTTTTCTGCTTCTCTTGTAAATAGGAACTTTCAGCCATTCTTTTCTCAATGGGATTGTATAAATTTTTTCTTCTGCCATTTTATTTAATCAAAATTATGCTTTCGTCTTTGTCTTTCTCCAGCTTCTCTTTCCCTTAGTGTGCCTTCCAGGATGAACTCTCTTCCCCTTTCCATATTTTTTTGGAACAGTCCAGAAAGGAGCCCACCTAGTTTGCTTTCCTTTTTTAACTAATCTGTTCTTTTTTCCTTTGGGCTTGTATCTTGCGCTCATTTTTTCTCTTCGCTTTTAATTTCAGCAATGGTTTCTTTAGGAGTTGCTTCTTCCTTCTTAACCTTCTTTTCCTTGGGTTTAACTTCCCGCCTTGGCTGGACCCCTGCTAGCTCGTCTGCAATCTTGTCCAAGAACTTCTTTCCTTTTGGTGTGATAACTCTTCCTTTATGTACGCTTTTTTCTGAGTATTTAACAAATTCAGCCTTTTCCAGCTGTTGCAAAACCTTTCTTATTATATTTCCGGATCCAGGATAAAATCTTTCTGGTTTATGCCCTCTGTTCTTTTTACCGCCGTATTTTTTTCTTAATTTATTAACGCCAATAGGACCCATTAGGTATATTTTTCTCAGCACAGAAGCAGCCCTTGCATACCACCAGTCTAATTCAATAGGAGGCCTTTCCTTGCTTGCTCCAGTTTTGACAAACTTAGCCCAGCTAGGTTCTTTTATGTGATCAATTTTTTTCAAATCAGAAGCAGCCTTCTTGATTAATTCATTTACATCAACATCGTATATTGTAGCCATTTTATCCTCTCGGATTATATCCTGCTAAGAATAGCATTAAAGGGAAACCTATTTTAACCATTTAAAAGCTTTTTCATGGGGTAAAGCTAAGCAGAGCAGCTCTTTTTATCACAATCTCTCTTCTGTTTCCAGAGACTCCAAAAGTTCCAGTTTCCATACCTTTTTTCTTGTAAATTTGCTTTCCGTAAAAATAACTAACAGCAACATCTCGATTGTTTTTCTTCCAATCCTGACTGTAACAAGCAGTTAACAAAGCAGCTCTAAAAATATCTTCTTCATCATTGCTTTCTTTCAAAATAAAAAAAGGGCTTCCTTTCATCTCTGTGTGAAAGACTAAATCATCCTTATCCAGATGTTTCTTCAGTAATTCTTCATTGCTTTTTTTGTCTTTTCCACCAACAATGAATCCTTTATCTAATTTATAATAGCGGAATTTCTCGAACCATTTTCTTCCAGTTTCTTTTTTCTTCAACAAATTAGAAACATGATCTTTTATTTTCTCATCTCCAATCTCAATCTTTATCTTGTCGTATTTATCTTTTAGCACTCCGCTCTTTAGTAAGTTTTCTTCAATCCAATTAAGTGTTTGCTTTTTCATCCATTTTACATGTGCCTGATACTTGCTCTGAGCAAACCCTCCTGCTTTTGTTTTCCTTACTTCCCTTTCTTTATTCAGAAGAACTCTTTTTTTTCCATGAATATATTCAACAGCTTTTAGTCGTTTAGTATCTGCTCTTATATAAAGTAAAGAATCATAATCCTTTAGCTCTTGAAAAGTAAATTCCTCTGGTTTCATTTTTCCTTCAATTTTTTCAATTTTTCTTCAGTAAGTTTCTTCTTGCTTT
>ERZ1292623.3969-Hain-H51-01um-R1-3969-length-12357-cov-5_pt1 | contig 12357 bp, 26 predicted proteins | sample MGYA00564398_ERZ1292623 | MGnify/ENA primary metagenome ERZ1292623 (study PRJEB36523, sample SAMEA6512633) | groundwater metagenome | collected 2019-01-07 | study: AquaDiva: Metagenomics assemblies of 32 groundwater samples | reverse complement strand
CACTGGTGTTCAAAGCCGCGAGGACATAAAGGTCCGCACGTTTGTCCATGTGGAACGGGGTGGGAATTGAGAAAGGAACAACCATGAGCAAACTGTCAAAGTTTAGGGCGATGGTGATGGCTGCACATTTCTTCAAGAAGGGGTACACGGATTTTCGCGTATGCAAGAAGTGTAGACAGGCTTGTACTGGGTACGAGTTTGCTGCTATGTGCCAAGGTGCCAGCCCGGACGACTGCCCGACTTGCAAGGGAAAAGATACTTTGAAGCGTCCCTGGCCGCTCCCGAAGGTTCCTCGTGTAGAGGCATCAAGTGAGCCCATGATGCGTGAGGCAACTAAAGAAGAGGCTTTGGAGTTCTTCCGGTCGCAAGGTCTTGAGAATTAAGGAACGGGATGCCGCACACGCCAAGATTGAACGACTGCAAAATCTTTTGAAGAAAGCATAATCGAATGGCCACTGAAGTTGAAATTTTACGAAGTATTGTCAAAGACCTGGAGTGGTCACGCGCCATGTACATGACGGGTATGAAAACGCCCGACGTGACTTGCCCGCTGTGTACCCATACCAAAATCGAAGGTCATGCGATGGGATGTCGAATCGGTGTTGTGCTCCGGATGCCCGATGCTCGGGATATTCTTGAGGATGCCAGCGAGGAGCCATGAGCACTACGATCTACATAACGTGCCCTGAGTGCCACGGGGCTAGGTGGGTACACGTTCATGCTCTGAACCATCCGAGAGCAGATTCAACGGGGCGGCTTATCGTAAAATGCCACGTTTGTTGTGGTCGAGGATTCGTTGTGTCACCGGCATAATCTTAGTTGAAAGGAGTGTTAAATGGAAATTAGTACCCCAGTAATTGGGAATGCGAATGTCACCAAGAGATACGCTTTGCATATCACGGTCAAAGCACTAACTCGGCAAGCCCTTGTGGACTGTTTTCAAGGGGTAGAAATTGATGGGATGAAGGTGTTTGACTTGAAATCAAACTTCAGGCCCTTTCTCTCTTTGAAGTGCTTCGGATGTGGGCATTCGGTTACCTACAACACGGTAGACGACATCCCTTTGGAAGATGTCCCGTGTCCGAATTGCCCCGCCACTTGGCTGTTCGGTATACAGGTCAGGCCGGGGGAGTCGAAGGTATGATGCAGAAGTTCGCGGTGTGCCCGAGGTGCGGGCAAGAGGTTCGTGTGACTCTTCGTGGCAAAATACTTTTGCTGGCCTCGTGGTTCGATCTTGCGGACCACTCGCCATGTGGCACGTTTGAGGCCGTTCGAGTAGGTAACAAGAAACTGATTTACCGCGATGTTGCAGAAAACGAAGTCCAACCGGAGGAGCCGAGGCGATGACACCGGAGCAGGCAGAACGTGTAGTGAAGGCTCTTGAGAGCATTGCGACGATGCAGAAGGTCAACATAACCATCGTACTTGGTTCCGCTCTTTTAGCGGGGGCATCCGCCTGGGTCGGCTGGTGGATGGCAAAGAGGTCGGCACGCCAGGACCAGAACAAGGTAATTCGTTACGTGGATAAACCGTGAGTTCGCTAATGGGGCATATAGCGAACTCGGCAGAAAAGTCTTGACACGAAATGAACTAGTTCATATCCTGTGAACGTGTTTCCAAGGTTCCGGAAGGCTCTTTTGGGCCTGGAGGTGGGGGTTGAACAAGAAGTACCGGGTGCTGAGTTCTGTGCTTCTTCTTGGACCCATTACGACCAAGGAACTTTATGCACACTTAGAGAAGACTTATAAAGACACTGTCTGGACATACGCGGGTATTTCAGATATGCTCAAACGAATGAGGCGATTTGGGCTCGTGGGTGCTAAAGCCTACACACTCAGGAAACCTTCTTACCAAGTCCCTCCTGGGATGACTCTCACATACGAGATAACGGACAAGGGTAAGATGCGACTCGGGATCTGGAAGAAGCAGGCTCAGAAGATCGCGGACGAGGCGGGAGGAGGTAAAAAATAAATGTGCTATCCTGAACTCAGGTCAGATCCTGTGCTTTTGGCATTGAAGGGGCTTCATTGTCGATCTGAGCATGACCCGACAGACACGTACCCTCCCCGGTTTGAACATTGGGTTGTGCTCAGTGAAGTCCCGTCAGACAGTGGCCATCGTATTGCTGACTATGTGGCGGTGCGTGACTGTCAGGATGCCTATGCAGTTGGGTATGAACTAAAGACATCGCGGTGGGACTTTTTAGGGGAAATGGCCCATCCTGAGAAGAGACGGTGGGTAGAGGAGACTTGTCGCTACTGCTGCTTTCTGTCAATAGGTAATGTGATTCAAAAAGTCGATGTCCCGGAAGGGTGGGGTCTAATAGAACTTGAAGTCAGCAAAGATGGGCTTTCTCCACGAACAGTTATTCATCCTCCCATGAGAAGCAATATACCAACATTATCCCGATGGCTTTGTCGTCAACTGACTAAATTAGGAAGTGAGAATGACTCCTTGAGGCCCCGAGCAGCGAGGTTGACGACGAAGCACGACAAGGGTTCGCTTGTAGCCTGTTTTGAATCGAATGAGGAGGTGATCGCGAGAGCGGAAGAGGAGCACGAGCAGAAAACTGGCGAGGTCATTAAGAGGCTATATGTCGCACTGAAAAACGAAGTGCAGCGCAAAGCGGGATATCCAGTGGATACGGTCCCGGATACAAGAACCGCACTCGACTTCGCGGAGAGGAGTGGGCTCTTGGTGAAAACTACGAAGGATTGACACCGTGAACAAAACTACCCCACCATTCAAGGCTGGCGATTTGGTACGAACGAACATCCACAGTGAGTCTGCTGAGGTAGTTCGTAAGGTGCTGAAATGTGTCCGTGGTAACTGTGCCACCGGATGGCTTGTGGTCGCGGACGAAGGCGAGCCGTGCCCGCACTGTGGACACAAATTTACGACCATCGTTGGGGCAGATGGCGAAGGTGTTGGCTCCGACTGGTTTACGCTTGTGTCACGGGCCAAAGCAGCAAAGAAGCGGGCGCGTAGTTAAAGTACCTTTTTATCATCTTGAGGAGTTATTTTTCACAAAGACTCTTGTGTATTTCGCCCAGGAATCTTACACTTCGATCTGGACAATGGGAGGCAAGAACATGGTTGAGATTCTTACGAGTTGGCCCGGTGCTCTGTTTTTCTCGGTATTTGCGGTCGTATTTGGATGGTCTCTTACCTCGTTGATCTCAGCGGGCAAGAAATGACCGGCCTTCCGCCTCTCACTGAACAGCGCCTTCGGGGATATGCCTGGCGCTGGAAATTCCCGCCCATTCGACCGATCAAGCCGATCCGACCGATCCATTTCCATGGTGTTTCGCCAAAACGTGCGTTCTCCGGTCGCCCAGAGGCCATATTGGTTGTCGGAATCGTGGGGGTTCTCGGAGTGTTTGTTACCAGAAGAACTCCAAGCACCGCAAAGGCAATAGCTGAAACGACCCTCGCGACGATCCGAGAGATTTACAGGGAGACGGAATCGCCGAGCGTCCGGCGCATCGGTGCGAACAAGTACGAGATGAACGTGTTCGGATTGAACGGCAAGCCGTTCGGGAGGCCGTCGTGACCGGCCTTCCGAATCTCGCCAAAAAGACTGTTACGGACTTCTCTGTAGACGTGATCGTTAGGGGTAAACTCCTACTCGATGCTGCGGATAAGCTGGGGTTACCCGCTGCGGACGTGTTGGAGATGACACGAGCACATCTTCAATGCGAGCAGCGTCGAGTGCTGGAGAACCCAAAACTCTTGCGGAAATGGGCGGCATCGTGGAAGGATCATTGCGGGAGGCCCACATGACCGACATTCCGAATCCCACAGAACAAGCCGCGAGGGAAGCCGCGTATGCAGCTATCGACAAGCGCATTCAAGTGCTCAACCTTGCGGGGGGATGCGCTCGTAAGGGACTGAATGAATTGCCCGACTCTACGAACCCGCTTGCAAGAGTCTTTATTGTTGAAATGCCAGATGAGTGGGCCTTGCTGATGAAGGCCCGCGATGCGCTATCCCAGCTTGAGCTTGCCTGCTTGCATCGAGCGTTTGAGGAGGCACACCGAGCGTTCTGGGGCAAAACTACCAAGGAGATTTGTGATGAGTGACCTGCGTCCGAATCTCGCCAAACACCCCCTACTGGAACCCAGCCCGTACCGGGTCAAGTCGATGGCTTACCTCCAAGGGCAGATCGTCAGAAATGCAGAGAAGCCCATCTCCGAGTGCGCCTTGATGGGAGAAGACCGACTGGAATGGGAGCAGGGCTGGAAGGACTTGGACTGCATTTTGAGCAATCCTTCGGTGCCTACGATGATGCATGTTGTTACCACGTTTGCTGAGTGTGCCGACGATAAGGCTTACATCGAGCGGCTCGAAGAATTGGCCCGGAAATGCCTTGATGGTGTGCCGGATGGCCAGGGCGACAGCGCGGGACTATTGAGCATCCTGGCGGGCCTGGAAAGTGAGGCCCTGAAGGTTCTCAAGAGTTGGAGGCGGCCACTTCCGAAAAGGGGTGAACAGTCATGCGGACGCTGACAGGTCTGGATCAATATGTCGATTCTGTTTTTCGAGCTTCTGGTGCTCTTCGAGAGTGCCAGGCCACAGCCGATCTGGACGACCCTCGGTTTCCTAAGTTGGAGGAAGTACCTGAGCGCGTGAAGGCGTCGGTTAAGTGCGCGCTTCTGTGCCTCGATGCGGTTTCGGACTGGGTCTCCGAATGTCTGGCTGACCAGAACAAGCCCGCAACTGGAAAGCGGTCGCGCAGGGAGAAGAAGAAATGACCGACCCACTTCCGAATCTCTCCAAAGAGCCCGAGAGCACCTTCTACGATACGCAGAATTCCGGGCCGGGGGCGGTGTGGTTTGGACCTGATTTCTGGGACAAGCTCCGCGACCCACTGGCGGGCGGGGCTCCCTGGATGTCCGGCCCCTGGTGTACGCTGAAGAGTCTCCTGTGGACAACCCCACCGGAAACTCCAGCGCAAGTTCTTGCCGCGCTCAACAACACAAACGTGTCCATCGATGTGCCTGGGGGCGCACTATCCAGGCCAGAGGCAGACGGAATAGTCCTTTCAGCGGACGAACTCAGGGGTCTTTCGATAAGGCTGGAATCAGCGGACGAACTCAACGACCTTGCGGCGCAACGTAAGCGGATACACGGAGCAGATACGCCCATCACGGTCATGCTCCGAATCGCCCCCGTGGGGCCTCCGGTGTCTCGCGATCAGTTTGTAAGACCACTGTTGAAAACAGCCAACGCTGGATGGGAGCCAATCATCGGGCGTTGCCCAGAGTGCGATCAGAACGATGCGCGAACGGCTATAGTCCTAGAGCCTGACTCGGCCCGTCCAGGGCAAGATCGTCTGCGCTGCGTCGATTGCGGCAGGACGTGGCCTCTTTGGGGCTTTCCGGTAAGGGGTGAACAGCCATGAACCTGAGCACTGATCCTCTTGTCCTCGCTGCTGCGCGCCGATTGGCACACATCGACTCCTTCAACAACATGCCATCGGAGTTGAGTTCGCGGGAGAAATCAGCCTGGTATCGGGCCGAGCGTAAGAAGCTCGTCGCAGAGATGGTTGCCCACGGCGGCGACTACGTGCTTGAAGAGTCGCGGGCACACCACATCGACACCCTCGGCAGGACTCACGACGAATGGGCCGCATGGTGGGTTAAGAACGAAGTAAGACAACGTTTTGATGCTAAGATCATCGACGCGGACCCGCTAGAGCACTGCCCACACTGCGGGCAGACGGTTATCCCGTAGGCAACGAGTGAATTGGCGTGTCCGACACCGTAGGCATCGAACTTCTGTCGAGTGTACTGTTGAAAGGGGACAGGATGATTAACATACCTGCTTGAGTTCTTTGGGCTATTGCCGCGCCGTTTTGTTTTCTTGCTATCGGTGGGTTAATCGCGGTCCTGGCAGTGGCCACTCACTTCATCCGTTGGAGTCTCGGATTTTTGCTAGAGGTTTTGCAGAAAGAACTGCCTTAAATGTCTAGCTGGATTATAGACTCCCTGTTGACGTGGGCAAAACTGTTCACTGGACTGATTGTCTTGGTAGTGGCCATAGGAGTGCTCGATTATGCCGTGTACATCGTCAAAAAAGGGTTCTCGTGGCTGTGGTCGGGAAAGTTTTGGGGTACCTAAAAGTTGCGTAGGCAATTTGGTTAGCCAAAGAGTTCTTTGAAAGCAAGAAAACGTAAGACGACCTATTGATCGTGTGACTTCGCCGCAAACTGCGGGGTTTCAACCCCAGCAGATAAGGCTCCGGATTGTAGTTGAGTTTACTGTCGATCAGTAGTAATATAGAGGTTCTATGAGAAAATCCTTCGAGTTCCGGTTACGGCCAACACGATCCCAGGAGCGGCGGATGCTTGCTGCTCTGGATGCGTGCCGGTTCGTCTACAACTGGGGCATCGAGGATCGGAAGAATCTCTGGGGCTACTGCCATACATCGACGGACTTCTATGGCCAGATGGGATACTTGAAACATCTTAAATGTGAACATCTGTTCCTGAAAGATGTTCACGCACATCTACTCCAAAGTGCGCTTCGCCGCGTAGACCGATCTTTTCAGGCTTTCTTTCGGCGTGTAAAAGCCGGTGAAACTCCAGGCTATCCACGGTTTAAGGGTCGGGATTGGTACGACTCGTTTACGTTCCCTGAGTGGGGAAACGGATGTGCCTTCGACGGTAAGCGTCTTTTCTTATCTAAGATCGGACGAGTCCGGATTGTGTTACATCGATCCATCGTCGGAACGATCAAGACATGCACCGTAAAGCGTCAGGCTGATGGATGGTTCGTAGTTTTCTCTGTAATTGTCGCTGATTCTGTGCCGTCTACGTTTCAGAATCCGGCGGGCATCGATGTTGGGCTTAAGACATTTGCGGCTCTTTCGACCGGAGAAAAGATTGAGAATCCAAGACATCTCCGAATGGCAGAACAAGGGCTGAAGATTGCGCAAAGGAAAGTCTCGAAACGAAAGAAGGGGTCACAACGCAGACGCAGGGCGGTCCAGCATCTTCAGCTTGAACATCAACGAGTTCAGCGGTCGCGCAAGAGTTTCCAGTTCATGCAAGCTTCACGACTCGTCAAGAAGTTCAACCCAATCTTTGTGGAGGATTTGAATATCAGGGGCATGGTCAAGAATCATGCTTTTGCGAAGTCAATCTCGGACGCATCCTGGGGTCAGTTCCGTTCGATCCTTTCACACTCGGCTGAAAGTGCTGGTGTGGCGGTCATCGCGGTGAAGGCACATGGAACAAGCCAGGTATGCGTATGTGGAAACGCAGTCCCGAAGAATCTGTCGATTCGAGTCCATCGATGCTCATCGTGTGGCCTTGTGGAAGATCGGGATGTGGTTTCCGCCAAAGTAATTCTTAAAAGAGGCTTGGGCATGGCCTTTGGCGAGGATGCTGGAAGTAAGAGGCATTCGACGACCCGAGAAGCCGCTGGTCTTTAGACCATGCGGAGTGTCACTTAGACAGGATTTTCTGTAGACTTTACATTCAAGGAGGACAGATGCTCAAATCGTTCACAGATCGTTCGCGGAAGGTCATGGCCCTGGCCAGGCAGGAAGCCCAGAAGCTGAACCACGATTACATCGGCCCCGAGCACATCTTTATGGCGATGGCTGTCGAGGGCCGCGAGTACGACAGTGTCATCCTCGGGAGTATGGCCGGGAAAGAAAACCTCGACCGCGTCTTAGACCAACTGTCAAAGCGTGTTGTCGCAGGATTGCCAGGAGTGGGGCATCTAGGGAGCCTCCCGTTCACGCCGAGGGCAGAGAAGGCTCTTGAACGGGCGGTTGAGACAGCGTATAACCTGGGCCACAACTACATTGGTGTTGAACATCTGCTCTTTGGGATTCTACGAGAGCCAGATAGCCTGGTTGTTGCCGCAATAACGGCCGCAGACATTGATCCAGACGACGTATGGAAAAACAACCTCACCTTCATCGACGGTGATGAAGAAGTCAGCAGAGCTAATCCTTCAGCATCATACGACAAGGCCAAAGCCCTTGAAGCGATGTTTACTCGATGGAGTGCCGAAGACCCGCTCTACGACGAGCAAGTGTGGCCACTTATCCAGAAGTTCCTGCCGGTCAGGCTTAGGGAACATTCAGCGGACCTTCAGGCGACCGTAGACCAGCAGGCTCGTCTGATCGAGCGGTTAAACGGTGTCATCGATGGCTATCGTGAGATCGCCAAGGCACAAGGATGGAAATTATGACCGACTGGCCGAAAGATACTGCCTGGGGAGCTTTGCTGGCTGAGATCGACGCAGCCCACAAAAAACCCGTTCTGTGGGCTGAAAAGTATAAGGCCCTCAATGATGAGTGTGTGGATCTGTGGGCAGTCGCGAAGGCCACCGTAGACTGCGACAGCATCCGTTCCGACACGATGGGCACTTTTTTGGCTAGGGTGGGGGTTTGCACCCATGTTGTCGTGTGTACGGATGCCAGAACAGAGTGCGCCGGGTGCGACCCACGACCGTACCAGTTCATCCGACTGAAATTTTCTTCATCAATTACTGGACAGGCTTTAACACAAGATATTATTGATGAGGCTTACAGGTCTTTGTTTCAATACCTGCTGACGCAGAGCATAGAGCAGAATTTCAGGTGTACGATTAACGAACAGCGAACGGCCATCTCAAAACTGGAAAGACAAGTAGCCGCTGGGGACGACGAGGTTGTGAGAATGAGGAAAGTGCTTGCGGACAACGATGCTCACTGGTCTAAGAAGTACGAGGCTGCGCGTCAAATGGCAACGGCCCACGTCCAGGTTCCACCTGCCCCAAAACCCAGAAAAAGGAAATTGTAATGCGCTCTGACTTGAAAGTGTTGATTGAGCGAGTTCGTACCGCTGTGACAGATCCTCCCGGAGCGCCGTTCGTCTGGCCGGAAGCTTCGGAGGCTCTGACTCGGGCCGTCATGGATGGTCTGATCGAAATTCCCTTGCACGATGACACGGATCTCGATGGAATCTCTCCCAAGCAAGAACTTCTAGAGTCCCTCATCATTAACCTGTCTGTCGAGTTCCTGACCAGCGTGTGTGCCAACAAGAAGCCGGAAGAAGTCACGGTGATGGTCGCTGTGTTCATGGACAATCTCGTCAGTAATATCGTGGAGAATGTCCCGGTGTCCATAGAGCCAGTTCAAGTTGCTGCACTGGGATAACCCATGTGGAGTCCGGAGGATATTGCAAGGCTTGATGAGGCTATAAGATATCGGCTCGGGCTTCCAAATGGAACCGATGTACGATCAACCCAGGTTCAAGTGTTACTATACAAGGAGATCCTTGCTAAATGGGACCGCGAACGAGTGAAGGTTGCAGCGATCCGCCACAAATGCAGGATGTTGCTTTCTGATGACCTGTGGGCAGATTAGTAATGGACCGGGACACTCGTAACCTCGCAGAACTGCTCAGGCTCTCGGCTACGGTCGGGAGGGGCTTCGGGGGAGGCTCCCTGCTGTCAGAGCTTATCAAGGAGTACAAGCCCCCGGTATCTCAGGTTGCTCGTTATGCCGAGGCTTACTTGACCGTCAAGGCCCTTCAAAAAACAGAGACGCCTGCCGCACATTTCGCTCGATGCCTGCTCGGGCAGATTGGAAAAGCTAATGGCTTGCGAACATAAGTGGCGGGCTTTTCTTCCAGAAGCCCTCGATATCTTTTACAAAGAAGTGAAAGTAAAGTGCTACACATCAAAGCTGTCCGATCCGATGCTCTGTACTTTGTGTGGGCGAATAAAACCGCCAGAGCTTGATCCGGGGCCATACTTGATCCGGGGGGACAAGTGAATAAAAAGAACCCTCTCGGCAATGCTCTGGACGCCTTGAAAAAAGGTGAGTATGGACCCATTGCGATCCAAGCCCTGTTGTCCGGTGGCCAGGGAGCCTACCTCTCGACCATCAATACGATCACGCTCAAGGGCTTTATTGACTTCCAGCACTCCGAAGCCTATGGCGAGTACACTACCTCCCTGGCAGCCCACTTGGTTCAGGACGAACGGTGGCGCTATCTGACATTTTTGATGTGGTACTACCGTGGAGACATGGAACAAATTTGTCACGATCTGCGCGCCTACGAAAAACCTGTCCGATACAAGGTGAAGGTTGAGAAGCCGAAAACCGATGCCTAAGATCGCGTGCATCATCCCATACTCGCGTAAGGGGTGGCGAAAGACCCAGGAAGCCGCTTTTTTCTCACACACTTTCGAGCCCCTTGGGCTTGTGGAGCCTCCGGGGATTACATGTAGCTATTCGATCAATTTGCTCACCTGTGGAATTCCAAGGGTTCCCCGGTTATCCGATGGTGAAGTTCGGGTCCATTCGGTAGGGTTCAACAACGAGGCGAAGGCGATCAGGCTGTTCCTTGACTCGAAGCAAGCCAAGGAAGCCGACTACTTCATGTACGTGTGGCTAGGTGCCCGTCCCGTCAATGACATCCTGCCATTGCTTCTACCGGAACTCGAAACAAAGACCTTTGCGTATGGAAGAATGCTCGCGTACACTGACGAATACTCTCACGGAAAACCACTGGTTGACGAGAACATCTATGAACCGGCTGACCCATCGACAGGTTTTGAGCATCGTTTCTGCACGAGATGTCCGGTCCCCCCGGTCTTCCTCTGCCGAAGAGAGTTCCTTGAATCCATCGACCCTGAGTTACCAGGATCGTACATCTTGGACGCCGCTTTGAAGGCTCAGGATTCCGTGTGCATTGACAATGTCACAGGCACGAGTAAGTACCGACTGCTCGACTTCGGGCACCCGATGAGTGGAGACGAGGGAGTACGTTTGAGCACACGATGGGGCGTGCTGTCGCCCAAGAGCGAATTCTAAATACTGCCAGAAGGAGAGCATCGTGGCAAAGGTCTATGGACCGTACCAGTTCAGTAAAACCGACCGTGAGAACGTGGACAAGATGAATCGCACCCTACAGGAAATTGTGGGGGGTGAAGGCTGGATCAAGTGCCCATGTTGCACGCGGGATTTCCTGGCACAGTTTGCCAATCGGCCCGACTGGCTTGGACCCGAGAACCTGCCTGTTATCTGCATGGAGTGCGGCTTGCTTCTGTGCCACCCCTGCTATGACGCGCACTGTCCGTGCAAAGGGAAACCCAAAATGCACATCCTCCCCTGCACTATGCTGGATAAGTCCCGTGGTTGACTCGACGGTATGCCCATTTTGCGGGGCGTCTATCGCAAACCTCGGCAGGCTGAAAATATGTCTCGGCGGGGAGCACATAATGCTTCCGGAATACGACCCCGCGATCCAATACTCTCCCGAAGTCTTTAGCAAGCTTAAAAAACTTCCTAAAACTCCGAACGTGCCCTACACCGAGGATGATGATCTCTGATGGCCCTTTACGAAAATCTTCCAGCGGCGGATCGCAAGGCCCTGGACCGAAAATTAGGTAAGAAGAAGTCATCCTGGTCGAAGGCACAGCCGACTACGGTCGGCGGAATGAAATTTCCATCTAAGCTCGAAGCAAAAATCTATCATCGCCTTCAGAGAAACCTGAAGCCAGACGAGCGGATCTTTCGGCAGGCTCGTATGATTCTGCTGACTCTTGCGACGAAGCCCGGTGGCTGCCCTTACTACTTTACCGTTGACTTCATGGTTGTGCAGGGACTGAACAAAATCACGCGGCTCGTTGATGCCAAGGGTCGAATCAGCAGGGAATGGACTCGTGGGAAAGCAGCCTGTGAAGCTGCCTACGGAATAAAGGTGGAGGAGATTCGAGCGTGAACACAGAAACTCTGGCCATGCGACTGGCCCTGGATTTGAACGATGGGAGCGCCAATCTCGTCACCATCACCGGTCCCATGTGTGCCGGAAAAACCGATGTTCTGGTGCGGATAGCACAGCAACTGAAAGAAAAAGTCAAGGCCCTACGACACGTTTTTGACGCCAAGCGGACACCGACCTGGAGAAGCCGCAACGGACAGGGATTCGCGGCGGATGTCTACGACGAGACTTCCCTGGAGCAGTACGAGAAGGAGCCGAAAGTGCTCCTGATCGATGAAATCCATTTCATCGAGAACCCGGAAATCCTCACGTCTATACTGCATCGCAGGCGCAATCAGGGTTTCCGGACGGTGCTGTCAGGCTTAAACATGGACTACCAGGGAATCGAGTTCGACACTACCGCCAGGGTGCTTGCTCTTTCCGACGAAATTTTTGTTTTGACGGCTCGATGTGAGGATTGTAAGAAACCCGCCAAGTACACCCACCGCACGACCCGAAGTGAATCGCGAATCACGGTTGGTTTCGACCAGTACAGGCCCCTGTGCCTCGATTGCTGGCTCGAAGCTCGCCGTAGACTGGAGAGCCCGTGCTCGCACCTGTAATACACACCATGAATCGCAAATCTC
>ERZ1292623.3968-Hain-H51-01um-R1-3968-length-12357-cov-6_pt1 | contig 12357 bp, 18 predicted proteins | sample MGYA00564398_ERZ1292623 | MGnify/ENA primary metagenome ERZ1292623 (study PRJEB36523, sample SAMEA6512633) | groundwater metagenome | collected 2019-01-07 | study: AquaDiva: Metagenomics assemblies of 32 groundwater samples | reverse complement strand
GGAGCTGATAATGTGCAAGTTTCAAATGTTTTAGTTGAGAATTGTAAGAGAGGAATTACTTTTAGCTCTAATGCAAATGATAACGTGATTGAAAATACAGAAATAAGAAATGCGAGAGAGTGGGGAATTTTGATAAATGGTGCTATGAATTTATTTTTGAAAAATGTAAACATAGACGAGCTTGGAGAAACAGGAGTTATGATAAGAGGAAGTTCAAAAGTATTGAATTTTGAAGATATGAAAATATCTGGAGAAGGACATGAATTTATTTTTAATGGGGATGTTGATAATGTTTTTGTTAAGGGAGATATTTCTGGATGGAGTTACAGGATTTTGCAAAAAGTAGGAAATTTGAAATTTGAAAATTCTAACGAAAGATATGCGGAATTTCAAGGAGTTGGAGAGCAAAATATAGGAAATTTAGAAGTTAGTTTTGAAGATGGAAAAATAGGGTTTTCTTTTGATGATGGAGAAATAAGCAGTGCTGAAATAGGTTTTAATAATATTCTTTATGAAGATTTCAATATTCTTAAGGATGGGGTAATTTGCGAGAATTGTGAAATGCTTTCTTATGACAATGGGAGAGCTATTTTCAGAGTTTATGAAGAAGGGGAATATAGTATAATTACAAGTTTAATAGAGCCTATTTTGGAGATATGTGATGATGAAATTGATAATGACTTTGATGGAAATGTTGATTTAAATGATATGGATTGTGTTTTGTGTGGAAATGGAGTTTTAGATGGAGAAGAGCAATGTGATGATGGAAATATTGTGAATGAGGATGGTTGTAATTTAAATTGCCAGATTGAAATTCCTGAATGCACTATAGATGAATTAACCGGAGGATGTAAGATTGAGGAAGAAATTGTTGATGAAATATTTGCTTGTGAGGGATACCCTATGACTGAAACTTGTGTTGATGTTATTGAAGAACAAGAGTGCGTTTATGATATAAGCATTCAAGAGGGTCTTGGAGAAAATGATGTCAGAACAACTGGATTGAGAAAGACAGGAGATTGTACTATTTATGATTGCAGAGGACTTATTGTTGGAAGTTATGAGAGAAAAGTTGAATGTGTGAATAATATAGATATAGAGGTTTTGAATTGCAATCAAGGAGGATGTATTTCTGAAAATTTGAATAATTCTGATTCTGATGGAGATGGAATTATTGATTCTGGACTGAATGAAGATGTTGATAATGATGGAGTTATTAATTCACAAGATGAAGATATAGATGGAGATGGAATTATTAATCCTGAAGATAGTGATATAGACCGAGATGGAATAGAAAATAGTCTTGATTTAGACATTGATGGAGATGGATTTGTTAATTCTAATGATAGTGATTTAGATGGAGACGGGATTGTTAATGAAAATGATGTTGATATAGATGGAGACGAGATTATTAATGAAAATGATGTTGATATAGATGGAGAAAGTTCTGGAGGAGATAGCGGAGAAAGTTCTGGAGGAGGTGGAAGCGGCGGAGCTGGAGGGGGAGGTGGATTTACAACAGGATTTGTTATTTCCGAGAAAGGAGGCGAAGTTGCTGCTGTTATTGATGGGAATTCATGGGGAGATGATAATGAATTGGATGTTAGATTTATGCAGTCAGTTCCAGAGTATCCAGATAGTTGTTATAATAATTTTAAAGATGAAGCTGAAAAAGAAGTTGATTGCGGGGGAAATTGCAAAGCATGCAAAAAGGAAAGAGGAGCTGTTTTGAAAGAAGGAGTATCTTTGGAATTTTTTTCAAAAGTTTTGATTATTATAAGTATAATTGCTGCGTTGCTTTTAGGGATTATTAATTTACGCAGAAATTTATTTTATTTTGGAAGCAAGGGAGATATTCGTCTTTTGAAAGGAAATAGAATTGTTGCTAGGATAAAAAGTCAATATGATATAGTGAAAGACATAAATAATTGAGCAAAAATTGTATGTCTTTCCCTTGATAGTCAAGGCACAATCATTCAGTTTTCAGTGTCCTTGACTATAATTAGAAAGGGGAGCGTTTTTGATAGAAACACAATTTCTGATACAATGATTAAAAATGCCCGGACTAGTTGGGAATATGAGTTTTCCAAGAAATCTGGAAAACTGAGAATTGAGAATTCTGATGAAAGATTTATTGAGTTTGATGAATTAGGAAAACTAAAGACAGGAGAGCTATATGTCAATTGGGATGAAGGAAAAATAGGATTTGGATTTACTGGAACAGACTCTATAAGTGTTGTTATAGGATTTAGTAATCTTGAAGATTTAGATGTAAATGGAATTAATTTTTTGGGAAATGAGGAAGAATGTGTTAAATGTGAAAATCTTGGACTGGAGGATGGAGAATTGAAATTTAGAGTTCAAAGAGCAGGAGAATATTCATTGTGAGGAGCTGGATTGGAAGTTGTGAATGAATTATGTGATGATGAAATTGATAATGATTCTAATGGGCTGATTGATTCAGAAGATAATGATTGCGAGATTATTTGTTCAAATGTGGAAGAGAGGGTTCGCGGCGTTAATGGAAATAGTTATGGATTGTTAAGAGAAGAATATAAAAAGTAGAATTAGTCATATTTTTATATGAAGAGAAAAATACTTTCTTTTATTTACAATAGTGAAATTAAAAAATTTTTAATATTAAAGACCAATCCCAAAATTAAACCTGGACCAATTCGTTGGGATACGGTTATTGGAGCTGTAAATTCTGGAGAAGTATTAGACACAGCAGCGTGTAGAGAAATAAAAGAAGAAACAAATCTTTCTGTAAAGAAAATTATCTCCTTAAATTGGGGACGACAACGATTTTGGAATGGAGAGGTTTGCGATGAGAGTTTTTATTTTGCTCTTGTTGATGTTGGGGCAATAAAACTAAATAAAGAACATACAAAATTTAGATGGTTGAATTTTAAGGATTTTATTTATGAATTAAACTGGCCTGATAATAAATCAGATTTAACTAAGCGTCTTAAAATTATTTTAGATAATTTGGAATCTTAAAACTTTTATGCTCTGGTAAAAGATTTTTTTTGTAAACTATTCTAAAGAATACTTCAGCAGCCAATTTTGCATCTTCTAAAGCATTATGGGGAGAACCCTCTTTAATTATATCTCCCTTTTCAATTTTTATTCTGTTATCTGGTATTCCGCAAAAATTTAAAGCGAATCCCAACCCGCTTTCACTTTTACCACTTTTTATATTGAATTTACCACTTTTTATCATATATTTAAAAGCAACGAAACTATGAATGTCAAATATTCTATGGTTGAAAGGAATTCTCAAATTATATTTCTCTGCTTTTTTTGATAGGAAAAAATAATCTAAGGAATTATAACAAATTAACACTTTATTTTTTCTTTTATTCACCCAATTAAAAAATCTTTTTAATAACTCTTTTTCTGATTGCTTATTTTTATCTTTTAGATAATACTTGCTTTTTCCTATTATTTCTTCATCTTTTTTTGAAATATCCTCATTTTTGTCAATTCTACATTCTCCAAAAAAAATATTTTTTGAATTTGTTAGATCTAATGATCCAATCTGCCAAATACTATTTTTGCATGGATCAAGTCCAGTCATTTCTAAATCAGTAACTAACATTTTTATTATTTGTTTTTTCTTTATCTATTTTTAACATTAAAATGTGGTTTGCTATAGGAGTCATGTTTCTTAACATCATTAAAAAATAATGAATAATTATTGCATTTCTGCTATTTAATAAATTAAGAACTTTATCAAACATTTTTTCTCTTTCCAAACTGAAATTTTTAACTTTATTTAAGTTTAGATTATTATAAGCTAATACTAAGTCTTGAAAAAATTCATTGGTTTTTATTACAAAATCTAATTCCTTTTCTTTCAAGTCTATTTTGCTATTTTTTTTAAAATGCTCATAGCTGTATTTTATAAATAAGGAAATTTCAATTAATCCGTTCAGAAAATCATATGCATATTTGCCTTGAATTGAATTGTAAATATTCTTTTTATTGATTAGTCTTCTTGATAAATTGCAAAGTTTTGAGAATGTAAAAAATAATTCATTGACCTCGTTATAAGTTGAAGGTTTTTTGCTTTTACAGTCATCAATGAGATATTCTAGTTGGCTTGATACGAGATTCAATGTCCTTCTTATAATAGAATCATATTCTGCTTCATCAATCGAAACAACACATCTTAATTTGCATTTGTCATGTTTGCTTTCTATAACTTCCATGCCTGTTAATACATTGAGTCCCTTTCTTATTTCTTCAAGTTGTTCTTGGCCTGTAAAATTAATATCAATTTCGTCGTAACCGGATATATATAAATGTCTTAATATTTTACCTATTGCCCAACCTTCTTCTTCTTTTGAGAAGGTTATTTGAATAGTATCGTAATGTTTTTTTTCTATGGAAATAATCATTTTTTCTTGTTGGGTATCAATATTTAATTCTTGTCCTTGTTTAATATTATTGCTTTTTACCCATTTAGAAGGTAAAGAAATTGTTAATGTGCTCTCTCCATGTTTGACTATTTTTCTTTTCATTATATGTTGAAATATACTCAATATATAAATTTTTCTATAAATGTGTATATAATTATAATTTGTAAATATAAATGCAGAAAATATATAAAAAGGGTTGAATTTATTGCATAATGACAGCTATAACTTTAGAAAAGAGATTTTCTTTACCAGTCATACACTTGGCGGTAGAAGATAATGGTAGAATGAACCTATCTTCTTCTGAAATTATTCGAAGATTTCCTTTAAGAATAACAGTGACAGATTATTGTAATGCTGGTTGCGTCTTTTGTTCTAATGATGGTATGGGAGAAAGAAGAAATGGGGTTCATGTAGATTCTGATAAATTTACTTATCTTATAAATATTTTAGCTCAAAAAGGAGTAAATCATATTTCTTTATCTGGAGGAGATCCAACAATGCATCCAGAGATTTGCGAATTAGTTGAAGTAGTTAATAGAACGGGAGTTAAAAAAAGATTTTTTCATACTAATGGAATTTTGTTGGGTAGACCAGGATTAGTTGATGGACTTAGAGAATTTACAAAGATAGGAGTCTCTGTTCATGCATTGGATCCCGAATTATATTATCGCATTGTTCGGGCAAAGGTAGGCTCTTATGAAAAAGTGATTGATAATTTGCGGATGCTGAGAGAAGAAGGCTTGGCTACTAAAGTAGAAGTTAAGCATGTTCCGATGAAAGGTATAAACGACTCTCCGGAAGTTATTAAAAGAACCTTAGAGTATTGTGCTGAAAACGGCTTTAGATTTAAAATTCTAAATTTAGAGCCTATTAAGGCGGAAGACCTTCCTCTTCGAGAGGACATAGATGTAATAAGGCAAAGAGTTTTAGAATTAGGAGCAATTCCTCTTGGAGATACATCCTTTAGGGGGCAGGTCAATTATCTTCCAATAACTTCTTATCAGTATAAAGGTGTAAGGGGAACTGTAATTGAAATTGGTTGTGGAAAACCAAAGGTTTGCGCAAGTTGTTTTGAGTCTAATGAGATATGCTTAACTCCAGAATTGGGAATTAAATCGTGCAATACGAATCCATATACTATTCCTTTAAATGATCTTATAGAGGTAAAAGATGGGAACGGCATAGTAAAAAGGATAGTTGCTTCTAGGAAATTTCTAGCCACTATGCCTGGAGTAAATATAGAATACTGGAGCCAACAAACATGACTTCAGAAGTTCTAGTTTTATTCTCAAAACATCCAAATAGACAAAAAGTTAAAACCAGAATTGGTGAGAGAATGGGAGCAGAATTTGCTAAAAGATTAAGCTTAGCATCAATAAAGGATATAGTTGAGGAGATGAAAAAATTGAAGGGGAAAGATGTTTATTTTGTAGTTGATACGGATGAAGAAAGGCAAATGTTTAGAGAAGACACGGGATTAGATAGTCTTGTTTTTGATTTTAATGGATTTAAAGGATTTAGTGAAAAATTTAATAAAGTATTTGGAGAACTTTTAGGAACTAGAGGATATAAAAAAGCAGTTTTAATTCCTACAGACATTCTTTTTTTGAATAGTAAGGATGCTTATCTTACCTTTAGAATTCTTTCTAACTTTGGCTGTGTTTTTGGTCCAGAAGAAAATGGTGGAGTTTATTTGATAGGTTTACGGGCACCCTTTCCACAGCATATTTTTAGGGAAGTTAGATGGAGTACAGAATATTCTTTTTTGGATCTTTTAAGAAATTCTAATGGAGATTCATACACTTTACGAGTGTTGAGGGATTTAAATACTCCAGAAGATGTTTTAGACTTGGCACCAAGAATTCCTTATAATTACAGAAATCTAACTAAATTTTTAAGTGAGGAATTGTCTTCACAATTATTAAAATGATAACTATTGAATTTTTCGGTTTATCTAGAACTGGTAAAACCACTCAATCAAGAAGATTAGTAGATGATCTGAGTTCTAGAGGAGTTTCTGTTAAGGTTTACCAAAGACCTAAAATAAATTTTACTGATTTACCATCAATGGATGCTTGGCATGAAATGATGATTTCTTCAAAAATTACTCAATATCATTCTTCTTTAGAATCAGGAGCAGATTTTTTAATTTATGATAGAGGATTTTTAGATAGAAAAGTTATGCTCGATCTAGATTTTGCGGCAGGCACTATCAGAAGGCAAACACATAATAAAATTTCAAGTTCCTTACACACATATATCAAAAAGGTAAACTTCCCGCTTTTATTCTTAGTTGACCCAGCAACTTCATTATCAAGAGTAGAGTCCCAAATGGTAAATGGTTTGGATAATTCACATTTTTGTAAAGGGATGAGTAAAAGAGACGATTTTAAAGGATTATCTGAATTGATTCCAACTTATGTAAAAGAAGCCTCTCAATATAAAAATATTACTCAAATTTTTTCTAATGAAAGCGAAGATGAAGTTTATAAAAAAGTTTGTTTGGTAATTGGTATGAATGGAGCGCTGCCCCATGAATGAGACAGAAATAAAGTTGGCTTATTTTGATAAAGAAAGAATAATCTATAGACTAAAAGAATTAGGTGCTGTTTTTAAAAGTAATCAAGAGATTAACGATGTTTATTATAGTAATAAATATAATTCTCTAGAAGAAGCAAAAACATTTATTAGAATTAGAACAAAAAATAAAAAATCTGAATTGACTTTTAAGGGAGAAATATCATCCAATGATGATATTTGGAAGAGAATAGAATTAAACAGTGGAATTGAAAATTTAGATAATGTGAAGAAGATTCTTGAACTTCTTGGTTTCAAGATTTTATTAAATAATACGACTATAAGAGAATATTGGATTTTAAATGATGTTGAAATTGCCATAATTAATATTCTTGAACCTGCCAAAGTAGATTATTTAGAGTTGGAATGCGATAACGAAGATAAAATTAAAGAAGTTCGATTAAAATTAGGAGGATTGGTATCTTCTGTAAAAGAAGATCATTTTAAAAAACTAGATGAAGCAAGAAAAAATGAAATTGATATTGGTTAGACACCCAGAAACAAATAACAATTCAAAAGGTATAATTGAAGATCAAATGAGTGGTGACTTCACATCTAAGGGGAAAACGCAAATGGTTTCTTTAATGGAAAAATTGAAAAATAAAAAAATAGATCTTATTTATTCTAGTGATTCTATTAGATGTAAAAGATTAGCTATTATGCTCTCTAAATTTAAGAATATTAAAGTTATGTTTGATCCTTTATTAAGGGAAATTAATAATGGTAATTGGGTAGGTAAGAAAGAAGATGAGGTAAAAGTATTAAATGATCTTGGTATCGATTCAAAAAATGGCGAAAGCTTTTTAAATTTTAAACAGAGAGTTTTATCTTTTTTAAATAAATTACAGATAGATGACAAAAATCTTTTAATCATAACTCATGGTTGTTTTATAAAAATTTTTATTGGTTCTCAAAAAGGATTGTCAATAAATAACTCTTTAAAAATAAAAGTTGAGAATTGCAGTATTAATGAGGTGGAAATATGATTAAACTTTTTACTAAAAAAGGAATGAACAATTATAATGAAAGGATTGCAGTATTAGAGAGAAAATTAAATCATCAACAAAAAGAAGTTGGTGTAGCAATGAATCAAGGTGCTGAAACTTGGCATGATAATTCTCCATTTGAGTGTGCTAGAGCAGATTTAACTGTAACAGATAGGATGGTATCTGAGCTTTATGATAACTTGAGATATGCTCAAATACGAGAGTATCCAAGACCAAACGGGTTGGATACAGTAGAATATGGTACAAGAGTTGTTTTTCTTAGAGATAGAAAAAGACAGGAATTTACTCTTGTGGGATATGGTCACGGAGATATAGACAGAAATAGAATTCATTACGATTCTCCTCTGGCTCAAGTTCTAATTGGAAGTAAAGTTGGTCAATCTTTTGATGGAGAAGTCAATGGGAGACAGTTTTCTTTTCATATTTTGGAAGTTTATCCAATAACAGATTACGATTTGTTGTAATATAAAATGAGGATTAAAGCAATCATATTTAATTTTGGAAAGGTTTTATTCAGAACGATAGTTAGAGACTTAAATAACCGAACAAACTATGCGTAAAAGGGTGTCTATTCCAATATTTCTCTAAATCATCCAATAATTCCTCTTCTGAGTTATGCGATATTAAAGTTACTTTATCCCTTGTTTATCCCAAAAATTCTTCAACAGGATTCAGGTCAGATACATTATTTGGAAAAAACAAATATTTAATTCTTCGATACTCTAAGTATTCAGGAACATAATTATTTTTGTTCCATTTTGCTTTATCAAGCAACAAAGGCATATTCGGAAATTTCATTCTTATCAGTTTTATGTTCCACAAAACTTCTTCTTTTACTTGGCGTTTCATCTCATAGCTGAAAAACCATTTTGTCGAAGAATATGTTTCACCGAAGTTGATACTTTTCTTTGTGTAATATCTTAAATTAACATTACATCATGGTTTTAAGTTGTTCATTGTATCTATAAAATATTATTTTTTGATTTTTATGAATAGAAGATGTTTAAAAAGGCGTTCTTTTTTGTATTATAAACCGAGTTCCTGCGAATTGAGAGATTACTGCGATAATTAAGAAATTTCCAAAAACAGCTTTGAAAACTCCAGGGATTATAGGGATTCTTGTCTTTTGAGATATAGAAGACATTATTTCATCAATGTCTTTTTCTGATAGTGTTAATGAAGTTGTTTGTATTCTTCCTGATTTGTTTACTAAAATGAATTTTCCAGGGCCAGGGCATTCAATTCCTGTCACAGAGGGATCTTTTAAGATAAAATACATTTTTTCTTCTGAATTTATTCCAGATGGAAAATCAATTTTCTTTTGTATTCTTTGAGGTTTTGGAGGAGCAGGAAGTTTTGGGAGATCTGGAAGAGAAACTAACTTTGGGTTTTGTGTTTCTTGGAAAATTTGATTGGTTTTGATTTCATAGTCTGGAAGAATTATTTGGGCTTGTTTTTTATATTCAAGAGAGAGAGGTCTTGGTTTTGTGTTTAGAATCAAAGTTTTTACAAAAGATTGCAGAAAAATCATTCTAATTTCTTGCTTTTGCATTTTAAAATCTTGGCAATGGTCTGCCTGAAAGAGGTTGAGAAGTATTTTCTGTGTCTTCGGTGTTTCTGCTTGGCGTGTATTCTCCGTGGATTCTTTCTCTTACTTTTCCTTCCATCATTGTCAGACCTTTTGCAATTGTTTTGTTTTGTTCTAAAAGTTTGTCTATTTTTTCAAGGAATTCACGGTCTCTTTCAGATGCTTTTATTCCTGGATGTTTTGCAAAGCTTTGTGCAGCCATTTCAAATAAAGAGAGCAAAGAAGATAATTGTTTTGATAAATTGTCAAACTTTTCTGCTAAGTTGACATGAATCTTTTGTAATTCAACCAAATTTTCAGCTAGTGTTTTTGTTAATTTTTGATTTGGTGTTTTAGGTTTGCTACTAGAACTTTTTGTTTTCCTCTTTTTTGGCATATTATTATGTAGGAAAAGTTGTTTATAAATGTTATTTTATTTCTTTGGAGTTTGAAACTCTGTTGTATAAATATTTTTAAAGGAGAGAGGCTTGATGATAATATGGATTTGGAGAGTATATCCAATTTAGCGGTCGGTGCGGCTCTTGTTGGAGGTCTAACTGCGGTTGCTGTTACTTATTTAGTTTGTCGTATTTCATCTTCTGTTGACAAGGTGAGAAGAGATACAACAAATCTTCTTAATGCATTTACAGAGTATATTGCACCGAGATTATTAGAACCAGAAGACATTAATTCCATGAAGGAACTTGTTGGAACAAGAGTAAAATATGGGTTATGATTTTTGTAAGGCAAAAGGTTAAAAACGGATTTTCTTTGAAATAATTTAGGATCCGTAGTTAAGTGGTATAATATCTGCCTCCAGAAATTTTGGAGTTAGCAGAGGTCGGGGGTTCGATTCCCTCCGGGTCCATTGAAAACGATTTTAAATATTGTTAAAGAGAGATTAAGAACTAGTCAGTATTTACATATTGTTAGTGGAGATGGAAGATTTGATTTTTCAGCTACCAAAGCAATGAAGGAATGGAGAATAAATGGTTTTAGAGTTTTGAGAACAGATGGAAATAAAGTTTCTTCTAGAATTATTTTAACTAGAATGAGTTTAGAAGAAGATTATTATAGTGAGGTTATTGGAAGTATAGATTCTTATAGAAGCCTTTAAAGTTTTTTTAGAGTCCTTATTTCATCCCAGCTTATTGAAGAGCCCTTGAATTTTACTGCATATAGAGATGCTTCTAAAGCTTTTGGATCTTTTATATGAAGAAGATTTTTTTTGTAAGCTATATATATTAGTTCTGGAGAACGAATAAATTTGAAGTCTGAGAATTCTGAAAGTTGAGAGAGATTTTTTTTAGAAAGCCTGACTGGAAAATGTGTTTTTTTAGAAATTGTTTCCTCTAACTCTTTAGGATTTTCAGATAGGAGGCGAGTTGTTCTTTCATCAATTGCTATGAGAGTTTCAATTTCTTTTTCTTTTAAGATTGAGGAAAGAGCAAGACAGGAAATTTCCGCATCGCTTACTATTTCAATTCCTTTTCCATTGTTTTCTAACAGATTATTTGCTATGTTTTTTAATTCAGAAGTTTTTTTACTTATTTCAGAATTTGATATTCCTAATGATTCAGGCAATTCAAGAATTTTCTTTTGCAAGAGATCTTGAATTCTTAATGCTCCAAGTTCAAATCTTTGAATTTTTAAAGGCCTGTCAAGAGTTTCGTATTTTACCTGCTCTGTAATAAGGAATTTTCCTTTAAAAGAGCCTTTTAATTCTTCTAAGATGTATAAAAAACCATTCATTGAGAGATTTATCAAAGGGCCTGAATCAAAAATAAGGGCTTTCATTTTATGAGAAAAATTGCATTGCTGTTTCAGTCCTCTTTTCAATTGTTATTTTTTCCTTTGCTTTTTTTTCAATTGGTTTAGAGCCAATGTATTCAAGAATTTCCCATTGCGAGAGACCGAGAAGTTTTGCTGTTCGTCCTGATGAAATTCCGTGCTCATAGAGCTTAGATGCCTTGTTTATAGAGGATTTTTTTAAAACTTCTTCAATATAAGGCTTTAAATTGCTTGAGATTTCAAGTGATTTTCTTGCATTTATTATATGTTTTTCAAAAGCTTCATGATTATTTTTGTTTAATGCTAAAATAGCTAATTCAAAAAGGGAGATGAGTTTTTTTTCTATTTTATTCCATAGGCTTATTTTTTTATAGTCAGAGCGTTCAATTAGTTTTGATAATGCATAGACTAAAACTGCAAGAGTTATTGTTCCTGAATCCTGATATGTGCATGAAGAATGAATTGTTTGGTTTGAAAGAGATTTTAGTTTTATTGAGTCTTTTGATTTTATAGCTTTAATTGTCTCTGTTAAGACAGAAGATGCATGCTCACATTCCTCTTTTGGCAACATGAAAATTAAAAGGAATTGTATTTTATAAATGTGGCTGTTTTCTTGTGTATCTTTTAAATTCCCAAGAGTCTTTTGAATATGATGCTTTTGGAGAACTGAAAATTCTTTCTATATCATTGGGAGAAATAAATTTCCCTCCTTCGAAATCTTTGTTTAAATGTTGTGATTTGTATATAGATAGCATTAATTCGTTGACTATTATAGGGTCTTGATATAATTCTGCAGATATGCTTGGACCTGCTTCTATTGAAATTGTTCTGGCATCTAGATTTGATTCTGCAAATTCTATAACTTCTTGCAAGGTTATTTTCCCATTTTTTGGATGTACTCGCAATTGAACTCCTACTCTTTTTGCTTTTGCTTCTAACTCTGAGGGAAAATCATATGGAACATAAACAATGGGGATCGTCCAATTACTAT
>ERZ1292623.3966-Hain-H51-01um-R1-3966-length-12359-cov-9_pt1 | contig 12359 bp, 9 predicted proteins | sample MGYA00564398_ERZ1292623 | MGnify/ENA primary metagenome ERZ1292623 (study PRJEB36523, sample SAMEA6512633) | groundwater metagenome | collected 2019-01-07 | study: AquaDiva: Metagenomics assemblies of 32 groundwater samples | reverse complement strand
TCAGCGATACAGCCAGATTTTCAAAATTATTCATAAAATTAAGGTGCTCTTTTTTAAAACTTGCGGGAACTGAAATTTTCAGCATATCTTTGGCCGCGCTGCTGTAAAGGTCAGCAACAGAACCCAATTTGCTCAAAGTATTCGCTCTTTGGTCATTTGGCGTATTTTCTTCTTTCATTTCCTGAATAATGCGTTGGAAAATTTCAATTTCATTCTCCTGAATCCTGTACTTATCAACTGTACTGCCTAATTCATTGCCGTATTTTTTAATCGCCTCTTTTGTGTCGTCATTTGATATTTTAACATCGCTTTCTTTGTATTTATCAATAATCTCTTCTTCAAAAATATCCAAAAAGTTGTTGGTGAGTTCTTCCTGCGTGGATTCGCTTAATTTTCCTCCGCCCGCTTCCTCTTTCAATTTAATATACTCATAGAATGACCGCGACATTTCTTCTTGAATAAGATTGTTATTCTCTTTTCCTGCGGATATCTTGCCTGATGGTAATTTTAAATCAAGGGAATCATTAGGTCCGGCTACTGTCGGATTCCTGTTTTGCTTGATTTCATCCCCGTCTATAACTCCATCTCCGTCTGTATCTGGATTATCAGGATTTGTTTTCCAAAGAACTTCTTCCCAATCTTTTAAGCCATCATTATCCGTATCTTTATAACTGCTGTTTTTCAGAAGGATTTCAGTCTCGTTACTGCCTTCTTTTTGATATTTTATGGCGTTATCATTGCTATTATCAACATTGTCACCTTTTAATCTATAAATCAAAATCAATCCGCCAACCACCAGCAGTATTGATAAAAATACCAGAATAAATTTTTTGTTCAGTAATTTCTCCACAAAAATTCATTATATTCCGCCATCTTTATTATAACATTATCTATAAAACAATAAACCATAAGGATTATCAATCTAATGTGGATAAATAAAAACTATTTATGATAAAATTGATAATATGCTAAAAAAGTGGCTCCAAAAAATAGAAAACAGCCAAATCTCCTTTTGGCAGATATTCTTTTTAATCTATATTGCTTCATTCTTCAGGAATTTTCTGGAAAATTACGCCAATTCATATGGCGAAGGATTTATGACTGGGATAATAGACACCTTTTTTCATTTCCCTCTTTGGTTTTCTGCTGTTTTTCTGTCTTCTTTTATTCTTTTAAAAATCATTACCAAGGAAAAAATAGAAAAAATTAGCCGTTTGGGTGCCTTCTTTTCTTTTATAATATTAATTCCGCCAATCGCAGATCTTTTGCTAAATAATAAAAACATATATTCTTTCGGGACAGGAAGTGTAGAACAATTGATAAAATCGTTTATTTATTTCTGGGGAGATAATCCGGGCGTTAAATTCGGCTGGGGCATTAAAATAGAAGTGGCAATAGTCCTGTTGTCAGTTGGATATTATATTTTTCTAAAGACAAAAAAAATCGGTCGTTCTTTGATAGGCATAATAATTCTTTACTCCATAATATATTCCTTTACAATTTTACCGACATTTGTTTTTGCAGTAAAAAATACTCTATCGAATAATCCGCAAGAAATAAGCGTGACGTCAATTTATAATTTTTTCTACAAGCAGGAACCGTCTATTTCAACAACAAATTACCGGTCTTTCATTTCTGATTTAAGCAAATTCAAGCCGCTGGCAAAGCAAGATACTGAAAAAAATTTTTCAATAACGCTGTCTATTATCCTATTATTGATAGATGCGATGCTTCTCAGTTGGTGCTTCTTTTTTTATGATTCCAAAAAATTATTCTCATCTTTAAAAAATTTCCGCTATTTAAGAATCGTTTATTATTACTCTTTAATTTTTATAGGGATGATTTTAGGAATTAAATTAGGTAAATTAGACAATCAAACAATCTTCGGGTCGCTTTTTGATATTGTGTCACTTGTTTCGCTCTTTTCCGCCTTTTTGTTTGCATGGCTTTTTGCCGTGTGGGAAAACGACGAAGAAGACATTGGAATTGACGAAATTTCAAACAAAAACAGGCCCTTAGTAAAAAAAGAAATCTCAACAAACGAATGGAAATCCATAAAATATCTTTTTTTGTTTTTCTCCTTAAACTTCGCGTTCTTGTCAGGATTTTACACTTTCATTTTTATCTTAATATTTATGGCAATCTATCATATATATTCCGCGCAGCCGCTGCGCCTCAAAAGATTTATGATTATTTCTTCTTTGCTAATCGCAATAAATGCATTACTTGCTGTTCTTGCTGGATTTTTCTTTACTGTAGGCACAGAAAACTTAAATGTATTTCCTTTTAAATATGCCTTGTGTATAATAGGAGTTGTTTTTCTTGTTGAAAATGTAAAAAATCTTAAAGATATTGAAGGTGATAAAAAATACGGAATAAAAACATTGCCTGTTATTCTGGGAGAAAAAAAATCTAAGCTGTTAATAGGAACTTTTTTCTTTTTTTCCATGATTTTAGTATCCTTTGTATTCTTTTTAAATATTTGGACATTTTTTACTGCTGGATTATTCGGACTGATTCTTTTTTTGCTTATCAATAAAGAAAAGTTTGAGGAAAAATATATTTTTTTAGCTTATTTTGTGTTTTTGATTATTTTTATTATTGAAATTTTCTATTTATCTAATTCTACATTGTGAAAATGCTTAAATATCTTTACATTTTAAGTTCGTTTGCGGCAGGGTTCGCCTTAATGACTCTGGAACTTGTATCTGCGCGCATCATGGCGCCCATTGTCGGTTCGTCTATATTTACGTGGACATCAGTAATCGGCATAACGCTCTTAGGGCTTTCATTAGGAAGTTATCTTGGAGGAATTATCATTGATAAATATAAAAATAATAGATTCCTTGCATCAGCCTTTATATTGTCCTCAATCTTTATTTTTATCATTCCCTTACTTGAAAAAACCGCCCGTTCTTTTATTTTTATAAACCTTGATATTCCTTGGATAGTTGTCATGATTTCTTTGTTTTTATTTCTCTTGCCTTCTCTTTTAATAGGATCAATTCAACCGATGATCTTAAAAATGTATGCTGATAATTTTTCAGAGATAGGCAAGAGATATGGCATATTATCGGCTATTTGGTCTTTGGGCAGTATATTGGGTGTTTTCATGACTGGATTTTATTTTATAAAAACCATAGGAAGTTTTTTGACTCTTTATATAATCGCCTCTATATTATTTGTTTTAGGAATATTTTTTTTAATTGCCGGGAAAAAGAAAAAATTATTTTTAACAATTCTTTTTCTTATATTTGCTTTGTTATTTATAAATTTGATTGACGAAAAACAACTCCCTCCAAACATCGTTTTTGAAAAAGAAACCGGTTATTATATGGCCAGAGTTGTCGATTCAAATGCGCCGGAAATTATAAGGCCGGCTAGAATCCTTTTTTTGGATTTTGATTCACACAGCATAGAATATAAAGAAAAATATGAGCCGCTCTTTTTATACACTTCTTTATATCCGATTTTTCAGAAAATAAACCCTGACATAAAAAAGATACATGTTATAGGCGGCGGCGCTTACACGCTTCCAAAAAAAATGTCTGAGTTCTATAAAAATTCTGATGTTTCAGTGACGGAAATCGACGAAGAAGTAACTGGTATAGCAAAAAAATACTTTAATCTCAACGACAAACAGATAAGAACTTTTTCAGAGGATGCCAGAATATATTTTAGAAAAGACAAAAAAAAATACGATTTAATTTTTGGAGATGCGTATAATTCTTTTATATCGGTTCCCTGGCACTTAATGACTCTTGAATTTACGGGATTGATCAGAAACAGATTAAGTGATAACGGGATTTATGCATTAAATTTTATCTCCTCATTAAATGGAAAGGGTTCAGAATTTTTCCAAAACATGCTAAAAACTTTTTCTGACATCTTCCCGAACTATTATATTTTTGCGCTAGGAGAAAAATATTCTTCTGTGCAAAGTATAATTCTTGTCGGGTTAAACAGCGAAAACCGAAAATCTGCGGCACAATTAAAAAAAGATATGATGGAAGATGATAACACGGCCGCTTTTGCCAATTTTCTTGTTGACCAAAATAAGATTATCACATCCAAAGGAATAACATTAAAAGATGATTTTGCGCCCGTTGAAAATCTTATGATTCCAACAATAAAGAAATATTTCCCTTATTACCTTAGATTCTATAGAGCGATTTTAAATTAGATTTGTTCATAAACACATTTCCAGTTTTCCAAAGATAAATTTTCTGCCCTGGCTTTCTCACTAATCCCACAAAAAGTAAAAGTGCGACACTCGGTGTTCAACATTTTTAAGTTATTCTTTAATAATTTTCGTTTATGGGAAAAGCCCTTTCTGACCAAATCAAAAAACTGCTTCTCACTCTGTGCAATCTCCGAGATTGCACAATTTTTGAAGAAATCTTTGGAAATATTATTAATCTTCAGTATTGCAGAATTCACTTTTGGCTGGGGAGAAAAATATCTTGCCGGAACTTTTTTAATGATTTTTGGCTCGCCATAGGCCTTTATACTGATAGACAAAATGCTTTCTTTGTTTTTACCTCGCCCTTGGGCGGGCTTCCCCATTATTCTATCCGCTACCTCCTTCTGCACCATTAAAATCATCATTTCGGGCTGAAAATCGCTTTCTAGAAACTTTCGCAAAAAATGCGAGGTAATATAATAAGGGATATTAGCGACAATTTTGTAGCCACTAGCCACTAGCGAATAGGGTCTAGGGTCAAATTTTAAGATATCATCATGAATTATCTCTAAATTAGAATATTCCACTTTTTTGCGATCGCTAGATTTTGGTATACTCTTAAATTTTTCAATAAGATATTCAACTAATTTTCTATCTTTTTCTACAGCTATAACTTTTTTTGCCTTCTCAATAAGCGCTCCGGTCAAAATTCCCTTGCCCGGTCCAACCTCTAAAACAATGTCATCCTCGTCTAAATCAGCGGCCTTAATAATATCAAAGACAATACTTTTTGATTTTAAAAAATGCTGGCCTAATCTTTTCATTATAGATTTATTTTACAGTTGAGTGTACTATTCTCTCAACATAATCGCCGATTTTTTCTCCATCTTTGATGCCAGCATCAAAGCCCAATTTTGACGCATTTCCAGCAACAACACTGTTTAATCTAGTTTCGAATTTAGGCATTTTTTTACTCATCTCATCATAAGTCATGTTTTTTATCTTTTCCCAATCTCCTTTATTTTCAGAAGAAATAAAATTCTGAATATTTAATGATTCCTTTGCTTGTTCAACGTTTAACAACGGAATATCTTGTATCTCCGGTTTATGTATTTCTACGGGTGTTTCTGGATGAACCGACTCTATTTCCGGCTGCACTGTTTCTGAACCAAATATGGATTTATCCCAATTATCCACCAATTTAGACCCAGAGTATTCCAATTTTGGCTCATGATTAATATCAACTTTTAATTTTAATTCCCCCACTTTCTCCAATTCCAGCAATTCATAATGAGAAATTTCCGGCGCTTCTTTGTGGCTTAATATGCTTGCTATATCTTCCTTACCGATTCCTTGCGCCTTTTCAATTATACTGTCCAATCCTATATTAGAGGCGTTCTTTTCAAAAATAGAACTTAAATCTATTTTTTCTCCCATTTTAATCAGGTCCGCATTGCCCGATGCGATGCCAAACACTTTTGGATCTTCTACAATCTTATCTTTGATAGCGTCAATAATATAATTCTTTTGAGCTGCAATCTCTTGGGCCGAGCCAATTAGATTTCCAAAATAACCTCTGCTTTCCAATTGTTTCTCAACCAATTTCCAAACATTATCTCCGCTTTTTACTTCTATTATTGCCGAGTCATGCATATCTGCCACTCTCTCCGCCACATTAATAACACTTTCTTTCCCCGCATCAGATTGCGCAATATCCGCAGTTGAGACCAATACTTCTGGCGCACTGTGTATAAAAACTTTATCTATCAAATTGGTTAATGTTTGAGTCATCATGCCATATACCAAGGCCTTTGAACCCTTTTCTGTATATTTGGCGGCCATTGCCAATGTATCAACAGTACCATAATTACTGACCATTCTATCCAAATCATTCAAGTGCTTGGAATATTTATTGATTATTTTTTCTTTCCTTGCTTCTTTCTCCTCTTCTGAAAGTTTTTCATCTGAATCTATTTCTTTTAATTTTTTATCTATTCTACCTGCTGACCACTCCACATCCTTTCTCATAATTTTCTGCAAGATATTACTTGCAACTCCGGGCTCTGACTCTTTTTTTAATCTTTCAAGCAGGTCTTTTGGAATATTTTCCTTATATGCTTTTTGAAGTTCTTCTTTGTCAACTTCTTTTTCTCCTGCTTTTTTCTGCGCTTCCTCATATATCTTCCATGCCTCATCTGCCGCCCTGTCAATATCTTTTACTCTTGTTTTCTCTATAACTTTCTCATTAGCCAAACGAGCGTCTTTTGCCGCCTTAGAACCCTCTGATACAGCCATGCTTCCTGCCATTACATATCTCAAGGGCGAAGCGACAGAGTAACCGATGATATCTGCCACTGTCCTACCATATTTTAAGATATTGCCGGCAAGATAAGCGGAACTTGCTCCTTTTTTTATTGTCCCGCTTCGCATATCTTCCATTTTTCTTCTTGAATTTTCAGCGTACTCAGTGAAATTATTGTTCAAAGCGAAAAAAAATCTACCCATAGTACTTTTCTTGTCAAATTTCTTGGAAACAAAACCGAACGTTTCCGCAAAAAAATTATTTTTCTTTTCCTCAACTAGAAAGCCGATAGTGTCGAGTCCTATGCCGATTTTCTTCTTTGTTTCTTCTGGTAATTTATCCATTGCATTTTCAACTTCCTTTTGGTCAGGCAGATTTTTTTTGTTGCCCTTATCCAAACTCTCTGCTATTTTAACAACCTCATCAAGAGTCATTTCTTTCGTATCAGGCACAATTTCATATCCTTTTTTCTTTTCTTCTTCTGGCAATTCCACTATTTTTGGCTCTAATTTAATAGTTTTATTTTTTTTGTTTTTTAATTCATTGATTATATCTTCTGGCGCAGTTTTAGGTGTTATATCTATATTATTCTCCTTTGCTATTTTTTTAATATTTTCACTTATAAAAGCTGGGATTGATCCATCTTTTAAACTATTTAAAAGTTTATCAGCTTCTTCTGTGATACTATTCTCCTTTCCAAGAACCTCTCGGGCTTTGTCTAATGCATTATCAATTGTTTTTTCCAGTTTTATTTCTGATTTTATTTTTTCTTCGGTTTCCCTCTCTTCCTTTTCTCTTAAATTCATTTCGCGCATCACTTCCGCTGATTTTAAAATTCCAATCTCTTCTGATGTAAGCAATTTCCCCTCTTTTTGTTTTTCTCGCAATTCCTTTTCCTTGTCTAAATCTTCCAATTTTGTTTCCACGCCATGAACTTTCATCCAATCCTCTTTGGAAAAATATTTTAATACACTAGGGTCGGCTTTTACTTTACCTTCCATAATATCTTCATAAGAATATTTACCATCTTTAAAAGATCGGTATATATCTTCCGGCTTGCTCTTGGTCAAAAATTCAGAGAATTTCTTTTCCTCGGATTTTTCCTCTGGCACATATTTTGGAACCTCTATCTTTATTTCTTCATCTTTCTTTAAGACCTCATTCAACTCCTTCAGCGCTTTTTCGGGATCTTGTTTTTCTATTTCTTGTGTTGGCAAATCTTCCATATACTTTTATTTTAACAAAAAGAAAGAAAAAGGCAAAAAATAGCTAAATGTTAATACTCAATTACCTCCTCCTGTCTGTCGCGGTAATCTGCCAGGCGTATCAGGTGTTCCGGAATGTCAGATAAAAATCTTGACGGCATATTTAATTGCTTACTGCCAAAAATTGTGCGAGAAACGGAAAAAGAAAGAAAAACCCTTTCTTTTGCCCTTGTCAGAGCCACATAAAATAATCTTCTTTCCTCTTCCTGTTTGTCCGGCGAATTATCTCCAAACCCTCCATGAGGAAAAAGCCCGTCCTCAAGCCCCACAATAAAAACATTTTCAAATTCCAGTCCTTTGGCAGAATGCACGGTCATCAAACGCACGCCTTTTTGTTTTCTTTCTATAGAATCTTGGTCTGCCATTAAGACCACGTCTGTTATAAATTTTTCAATTCCTTCCGGCGGTTTTGATTCATCATAGCGAGTGGCAATCGTTACCATCTCTTTTATATTTTCTAATCTCTCTTTATCATCATCAGTTCCGCTTTCTAAAAATTTCTGAAGCCCTGTTTGCTTCATAATGTATTTTATAACTTCAGATGCTTTGCTAATTTCTGTTTTTCCTTTGATTAATTCAAGAAGTTTCAAAAAATCTTTCATTCTTTTCTCAGATTCCTCCGTCAATTTCTTTTTTGACACGTAATTTAAAAAGGCAACTTTTCCGATTCCTCTCGGTGGCACATTAATTATTCTTTTTATATCCAAAAGATTTTTAGGATTAAGCGAGGCGCGAAGATAAGCAAAAATATCTTTTATTTCTTTTCTCTCATAAAATTGGGTGCCCACCACATGATACGGTATATTATGCTTTAAACATACTTCCTCCAAAATTCTGGACTGGAAATTCGCCCTATAAAGCACTGCAATCTCTGTTGTCTGATTTTTTTTCTTGAGCAAATCTTTTATTTGATGCGTCACGAAATTCGCTTCTTCTTCTTCGCTCATGGCCTCAAATAAAATTATTTCCGAGCCAGATTCTTTTTTTGAAATTAGTTTTTTGGGCTTGCGCATTTTATTTTTCTCAATAACCTTGGCTGCTGCTTCTAAAATTGTCTTGGTGGAACGGTAATTTTCCTCAAAAATAATAGTGATATGTTCAGGATACTCATTTTCAAAATTAATAATATTTCTAAAATCCGCGCCACGCCAAGAATAAATCGCCTGATCCATGTCACCAATAGCGCATATATTTTTATGCTTTTCCGCCAGAATTTTGGAAAACTCATACTGACTTTTATTTGTGTCTTGATATTCGTCAATTAAAATATATTTCCATAAATTCTGATAAAATTCGCGCACCTCTTTGTTTTTTTGCAATAATAAAACTGTTCTTGTTATAAGGTCGTCAAAATCAAGCGACTTGTGCTCAACTAAAATGTCTTCATATTTTTTCCAAATCATTCCGAGGGTGCGAGGAAAAAATTCTCCTCCTGCTTGAGCTAGAAATTCTTCTGCCTCAACCAACTCCCCCTTCTGCCTTGAAATGATTGAGGACATTTTTGCGGGCTGGAACTGTTTTGGGTCAATATTTAATTCTTTGATCGCCTCTTTTATCATTCCTAAACTGTCTTCTTTATCTAAAATTGTAAAATTTTTTGTTATGCCAATATACTTTCCATGTCTCCTTAAAATATGCGCGCCGAGCGAATGAAAAGTACTGACAAAAGGAGTTTGAAGTTTAGAATTTATGATTTGGGGTTTTAACAAAAACATTATTCTTTCTTTCATTTCATTTGCTGCCTTATTTGTAAAAGTTATTGCCAAAATATTTTCCGGATTCACTCCTTGAGAAACCAAGTAAGCCACCCTGTGGGCAATGGCTTTTGTCTTACCCGCGCCTGCTCCGGCTAAAACAAGCAAGGGGCCGTCTTTATGCAGAACCGCCTTCTTCTGCGCCTCATTGAGATTTTTTAACAAAGATTCCATAATAACATTTTAATATTAACATAATTTCCAAACAAAAAAGCTGAAAGTTTCCTAACTTCAAGAAGTTTGAAACACAATAAAATGTTAGCCACCGAGATTAGATGTTAGCCACTCAGTGGCTAACATCTAACATTTAACATTTTATTTCGGCCTATATTGCAACGCTTCCAGAATATGCTGTTCAGCTATGTCTTGACTACCTTCCAAATCAGCAATGGTACGAGAAAGTTTTATGACGCGATGATACGCCCGGCCGGAAAGATCCAAACGCTGGGCCGCTTGATTTAAAATACTTTTCACGTTGTCACTTAAATTAGCAAAAATTTTTATTTCTCTCACATTCATCTCGCTGTTTGTAAAAATATTTCTTTTGGAAAACCTTCTTTTTTGTATTTCACGCGCTTTAATAACTCTTTTCTGAATCTCTTTTGATGTTTCACCTGTTCTCTCGTCATCAGAAAGTTTCTCATGCTCAACTTGCGGCACTTCCAACCAAAGATCTATCCTGTCTATAATAGGACCGGAAATTTTCCTCTGATACCGCATAAGCGCGGCTTGCGAGCATACACATGGCTTTTTTGAACCCATATTTCCGCACGGGCAAGGATTGGTAGTGCAAACCATTATGAATCTTGCAGGAAAAACAAGCGAGCCTCTGGCGCGAGAAATACAAATCATACCGTCTTCAAGCGGCTGACGAAGCGCCTCAATTGCTCTTCTCTCAAATTCCGGAAACTCGTCCAGAAACAAAACTCCTCTATGACTTAAGGTTATCTCGCCCGGCCTTGGCCAATTGCCTCCGCCAACAAGAGCAACATAAGAAGAAGTGTGGTGCGGATTCCTGAACGGCCGTAACGTCATAAAATCTTCGGAAAGAGTCCCAGCAACGCTATGTATTTCTGTCACTTCTAAAATCTCTTCAAAAGATAGCAGGGGAAGAATTGAGGCAAAGGCCTTAGCCAGCATTGTCTTGCCTGTGCCCGGAGGTCCGACCATTAAAATATTATGCCCGCCTGCAGCTGCAATTTCCAAACCCCGTTTGGCTGTTTCCTGACCTTTAATATCTGAGAAATCTAATTTGTTTGCATCTTCTTTTATATTAACCTCAATTTTTGTTTCAGGATACTCTTCTAATTTGCTCTCATTTTTAAAATGCGCAACTATATCCGCCAATTTTGAGCAGGAAAAAACTTTTATGCCCCTGATAAGCGCTGCTTCTTTTGCGTTTTTCTTTGGCACAAAAACCTCTACAAATCCCGCCTTCTTGGCTGCTTTAACTAAAGATAAAGTTCCCTTGATTGGCCGTATTGTGCCATCCAGTGCCAATTCGCCCAAAAATAATTTTCCTTCCACATCAAAATGCAATTGCTTGGAAGCCAAAAGATAGGCAACCGCAATGGCCAAGTCAAAAACAGGGCCTTCTTTTTTAAGGTCTGCCGGAGCCAAAGAGATTGTCACTCTCTGGTTTTTCTTTTGCGGAGAAATAAATCCGGAATTCTTAATGGCTGCAGAGATTCTGTCTTTTGCCTCTTCAACTGCCTTGTCCGGCAACCCGACAACAGTAAAAGAATGCAGGCCCGGAGCCAGATCCACTTCAACTTCTATAATAACGCCCTTTAATCCAACCACCTGGGTTGAATAAACCTTAACAGACATGAATTTATAATATCAAAAAACAAACCAAAAAAGAAAAGGCCCGGAAAAACCGTAGCCTTTAAAATTTAAATCTGGGTGAATCCAATCTGTACGCATCCTGGACAAACTTTGCCCTTTTTAATCAATTCTTGGGCTTTCTCATAATCCATTTTTCGAATCTCCGCCCGTGGATCGCAAAAAACACAGAATACTTCATTTTCTAAATCTATAAACATAATTCCACCCCCTTTATTTTGTTTTGTTCTACTATCTATAACTATTATACTAGCTGGTATGCTTCATGCAAGTTTTAGCAGCAGGATATGCTTCAAGCCGGTCTTTTTCAATTTCCTCTCCGCCTCTTTCACAAATACCGTATTTGCCTTTTTTTATGCGAATCAGGGCTTCTTTTACATTATTCAACTGGTCAACAAGTTGTGATTCAAGCGCAGCCCTATTCTCAAACTCTTCAAAGGAATCCGCCAAATCACTGGGGTCGGCAGACAAAACGTCAGACATGGGTGGATTAGGTTCCCAGTCCTCTGGATTGTCAGGGTTCTTTCTGCCTAATTTAGACAGAGAATTTTCTATCTTCTGTTTTTCTTCCTCCAGTCTTTTTTTAAATTTTTCCGTGTCTATTGTCATGTTTAATAAATGATAACAATAAAAAAATAAAAATCAATGGCTAGCCATTAAAATATTGGGGTAGAGAAAAACGCCTAAGAATTTCCTTAAGCGCATCCTCTCCTGTGGTTATTATCAAATATTTCTGATTAATAAATGAGTACATAAGAATCGGTTTTCCTGATAAATCATTTAGGATTCTTACATCTTTATTCTCTAACTCTTTGTCATAAAAAGAAATATCGCCTTGCTCGGGGACTCCTTCAAGTTTAAAAATTCTGCCAAAATCAAGGCCTATTTTTTTTTCCCAACTTATCATTGAGGCAAAGGCGTTCTCATAAGATTTTATCTTAAATATCAGCACTGACCAGTTATTGTCCGGCTTCTGGAATTTTGCCAGTTCAAATTTGCCATCTAAAGAA
>ERZ1292623.3965-Hain-H51-01um-R1-3965-length-12363-cov-6_pt1 | contig 12363 bp, 18 predicted proteins | sample MGYA00564398_ERZ1292623 | MGnify/ENA primary metagenome ERZ1292623 (study PRJEB36523, sample SAMEA6512633) | groundwater metagenome | collected 2019-01-07 | study: AquaDiva: Metagenomics assemblies of 32 groundwater samples | reverse complement strand
GTAAATAAAATGGATAGAATGGGTGCATCCTTTGAGCGTTCATATGCATCTATTCTAGAAAGACTTAATAAAAAAGCTGTAAGATTCCAGATCCCTATTGGCCTTGAAGGTGAACATATAGGAGTAGTCGATCTTCTTAGAATGAAGGCATTTTATTTCGAAGGAGAAAAGGGGGTAAATGTAGTCGAAAGGGAAATTCCAGAGAATTTAATTGCCGATGCCAAGAAATATCATGCAGAACTGATAGAAAAAGCCGTAGAACATGATGATGTACTCATGCAAATGTATTTAGATGGAAAAGAAATTCCAATAGAAGATTTGAAGAAAGCGATTAGAAAAGCAGTAATTTTAAATAAAATGTTTCCAGTCTTGACTGGATCAGCTTTGAAAAATGTCGGAGTTCAGCTAGTTCTAGATGCTGTCGTCGACTATCTTCCATCTCCTTTGGATATTCCACCGACAAAGGGAATAGATCCTAATACTGGTGAGCAGATTTTCCGTCATTCTGATGATAATGAGCCATTTTCTGCTCTTGCATTCAAACTCCAGAATGATCCCTTCGTAGGTCAGCTTACATTCTTTCGAGTATATTCTGGGACTATAGAAGCTGGAACATATCTATATAATTCCACTACAGGAAAGAAAGAGAGACTTGGACGTATAGTAAGACTTCAAGCTGATCAGCGTGAAGAAGTAAAAAAAGTCTTTTCTGGGGAAATAGCTGCAGCTGTAGGTCTTAAAGATGCTTTAACCTCTCATACTCTCTGTTCTGAAGAGCATCCTATTGTCTTAGAAACGATCAAATTCCTAGAACCCGTGGTATCTCTACGTGTAGAACCGAAAACAAAGGCGGATCAAGAGAAAATGGGTATGGCACTTCGTAAACTTGCAAATGAAGATCCAACATTTAAGATTTCTTCAAATAGCGAAACTGGAGAGACTATTATCTCTGGTATGGGTGAGCTTCATCTAGAAATCATGGTTGATCGTATGAAAAGAGAGTTTTCTGTTGAAACAAATGTCGGTAAGCCACAAGTAGCGTATCGAGAGACTATTATGGGTACAGCTGAAGCAGAACATAAATATATAAAGCAAAGTGGAGGAAAGGGTCAATATGGTCATGTGAAGATAAATATAAAGCCATTAGAGAAACTTGATCCTGATAAAAAAATTCCTAAGAATGTCAGCCGTTATGATGATTTTGAATTTATAAACTCCATAAAAGGTGGTGTAATCCCTCAAGAATTCATTCCTGCTGTCGAAAAGGGAGTCCATGAAGCTATGGATAGGGGAATTGTCGCTGGATATAGAATGGTAAATATTTCATGTGAACTTACATACGGTTCATATCATGATGTTGACTCTTCAGAAATAGCATACAAAATCGCTGCTTCACAGGCTTTTCAAGATGCGGCAAAGAGAGCAAGACCTGTTATTCTAGAACCTATCATGAAGCTAGAAGTACTTTTTCCGGAAAAATTTATGGGTGACATCACAGGTAGTATCTCTTCAAAAAGGGGGACTATTCAAGAAATGACAGAAAGAGGCCAAGCTAAAGTCCTTCATGCCATGGTTCCACTTTCAGAAATGTTTGGCTATACCACACAGCTTCGCTCTATGACTTCAGGACAAGGTAGTGCAACAATGGAATTCAATCATTATGAAGTAGTACCGAAGAATGTCGAAACGTCTATTATCGAGGCGAGGAAGTAAGATATTATTTTAATGTGTTTTTGTTTTTTATCATGATTATGCTATGATATTTATCATGGAGATTAATCAAGAATTAAAGTCAAAAATCGCGAAATTAGCCAAAGAATACAATCTTTCTTTGATTGTACTTTTCGGTTCACAGGCCACTGGGTATGTTCACAAACATAGTGATGTTGATATTGGTTATATTTCTAATGAAAATATCGATTTCAATAAGAATTATGACATAAGTATGAAATTGGCACAGATCTTCAGACATAAGGATATTGAGTTCACAAACATATATAATATTTCTCCGTCAATGAAAAAACAAATTGCTGATACGGGTATTCCTCTATATATGGAAGATCATGTAATTTTTGATTATTTTAAAATTCATGCTCTTCGTGAATATTTGGATACTAAGCCACTTAGAATGTATCGTGATTCTTTAGTAATGGATTTTATAAAAACTCATGCCTAATAATGATATTATAGCAAGTAAACTTGGTGCTATGCGAGACTATCTCTCTGAGCTCTTACCGTATATTGAAAAAGCACGACAAGGTATTATCAGTATCGAAAGTCCTGAATTACGTATCATTGAACGGCTATTCCTCTTGATTGTTGATGCGGCTATAGATATAAATACTCATATTATTACTAGAAATAAATTTGAATCTCCCGATGATTATCAGGGCACTTTCGCCACTCTAGCTCAGCATAAAGTTCTTCCACTCCAATTAGCAGATAAAATCAAGGAATCAGTCGGATTACGTAATATGATGACGCATGGTTACGAAAAGGTCCAACGACAAAAAATGTTTAATGATATAATCAATGGCATTGATCAATATTCTACATATATGAAAATTATTGCAGAGTATATGGAAAAAATAAAACTCCCCTAAATGAATTTATAAGATATCTTATTTATTCTGTATAAAGATATGTGTATAACTATTTGTTAAAAGTTATCGGGGGGGGGTATACTTATGATTAGTTATCAGATATTTAATTAACAGTTTTAAAATTTAATATGAAGAAAATAATAAAATTTGGATTTTATGCGACAATTATATTTGTTGCGGTTTTCTCTGTCTATTCCTTAGTTAATGCTCAGACCTCCGTCATATGTCCCATTGGATATACATGTACACCTATTGCTCAACAATTAAATTGCCCGGTGGGTTATGTCTGTACCCCTACGATACCGTCTGTAAAGCCTCCTGTTAGGGCAAATGACTCTTGCTATTTATTTACCCAAAACCTCACTATAGGAAGCATGGGTCCTGATGTTGTAGCTCTTCAGACATGGCTTATTGGAAGTGGTTTCGATATACCAGCTATTTCTAAAGGTCAGACTCCTAAGGGGTATTTAGGTTACGCTACTGCCTTTGCTCTTAGGGCTTATCAAGTCAGTGTAGGTCTTCTAGGGACAGGATATTTCGGTCCATTGGAGCGTGCGAAGATAAATGCTTCGTGTAGTAGCCCTAAAAGTATTATAAAATCCATTGTAAGTTCGACTGTTCCATCTATTACTGTATTAAGTCCTAAACAAGGAGGTGTATATGATAATGGTTCAACACAAAATATTAATGTTCAATGGAATTCACAGGATATTATTGCTGATTATTATTATGTTGATCTCGGGAATATTTCCACAGGAAATACAAGTATTAATCTAAAAGATAATGTATCAATAAATTCCAATGGAATTAGTTTCCAACCAACAGAAAATATTATTAATTCTGTGATAGCAAATAGTGGAGGAAAGACGAAAGAACAAACTAAAGATGGTTATTATGTGATTGTTGTAGCGTTAAAGAAACTCAGTAATGGATATAACACTGAAGTTGCAAGAGGGAAAAGTGGAATATTTACTATTAATCCTTTGATATATACTCCTCCTACAACTCAACCGCCGATTACTATTCTAAGTCCAAATGGGGGAGAAAATTTTGCACAGGGAGAAAGCTTGAATGTTATTTGGAATTCTTCATCTCCCACTCAACCAGTTGATGTAAAAATATTAAATTCAAATAATCAGGTCTTACCAAATCCATTTCAAGCTAATGTTAAACCTTCAAACAGTAATGCACAGTCTATAGGATTTACAACTTCTCCAAGTATTATTCCTTTAGGTCAGTATAAAGCTAGAGTCTGTAGTGCTGGAACAGATAATTGTGATGATAGTGATGCAGTCTTTAACATTATCTCTCCAGTTATTAATGTTCAGCCTGTAATTAATCAAATTACACCACAACCAGTCTCTGTAGGCTCGTCACTAACAGTTAATGTTACTAATGCTGGCCGATCTGGGAATATTATTCTCACCACATCTGATGGTTTAAAAACTTGGAGTACTGGATATGCCACTGATATACGTACTCTCAATGGGTTTTCACTTTATGATGGTTCTAAACTCAGCTTTACAATCCCAAGTACAATAGGTCGTGGTGTTCACCCAGATAGTTGGTGGAATGAACCTACCGTTCCAATTACATCAGGAATTTATAAGCTATATATGGGTGCTTCTGATGCAAATAACACCTTTATAAAGAGTAATGTGATAGATGTTTCTATTACATCTCCAACCCCCACTCCCACCGTCCCCACAATCACCTCCATATCCCCAACATCTGGTCCCGCTGGTATTGTAGTAACTATTACTGGAACAAATTTCACATCCATTGGTAATGTAATTGAATTTAATACTGGTACCGGTGGTACATCATTCACCTCTAATTCATCTGATGGAAAAACTTTGAAATTTACTGCACCAAATTATACTTATGGAGATTATAAGATATCAGTAAGTAATGATACATATAGCTTCGGTCCTGTATTTGGTACCCCATTCAAACTCACAGCGCCACCTCTACAGACATCATATATAAGTCCTATGGATTTGAATGCTAGTATCTGGGATGCAATAGGGGAATACTTCAAAATAAAACGTGATTAAGATTTAAACATTATAAATTTGACTTCAAAACGTGTACTATGCTACCATAGCAAGTACGCGTTTTTGCGTTGGCTTTGGTGTCATCTCTTAGAAGTTCTCTCTAGAGGTCTTTTGGGAATGTTAGTCTTTATTAATAGTTATTAATTTTAAATAAATTTTATGGCAGCAGAATTTAATCGAACGAAACCACATGTTAATGTAGGAACTATCGGTCATATCGATCACGGTAAGTCTACATTGACAGCCGCTATTCTAGCGGTTCAAGCAAAGAAAGGTCTAGCAAACATTAAGGCTTATGCCGATATCACTAAAGGTGGTACTGTTCGTGATGCTACCAAGACTGTTACTATTTCTCTCTCTCACGTAGAATACGAAAGTCCAACAAGACACTATGCTCATATAGACTGTCCAGGACATGCTGATTTCGTAAAGAATATGATTACTGGCGCTGCTCAAATGGATGGTGCTATTTTAGTTATTTCTGCTACTGATGGTGTGATGCCACAGACTCGTGAGCATGTACTTCTAGCTCGTCAGGTAGGTGTGCCTAAGATTGTAGTTTTCCTAAACAAATGCGATCTAGTACAAGAAAAAGACCTTCTCGATCTAGTGGAAGAAGAAGTCCGTGAACTTCTTACTAAGAATCAATTTGATGGAAAGGGAGTTCCCGTAATTCGTGGTTCTGCAAGTCTAGCTCTAAATGGTGATGCAGAATGGTCAAAGAAGATTGATGAACTCATAAATTCCCTTGATTCATATATTCCTATGCCAGTACGTGAAGTCGATAAGCCATTTCTTATGCCTATTGAAGACATTTTCTCTATCGAGGGTCGTGGGACAGTAGTCACTGGCCGTATTGAAAGAGGAATGATCAAAGTCGGTGAGGAAGTCGAAATAATCGGATTTAAAGATACTTCAAAGACAGTTATTACTGGAATTGAAATGTTTAATAAAAGCTTAAAGGAAGGTATTGCAGGTGATAATGCGGGGTTGCTTCTAAGAGGTACAGGAAAAGATGATGTGACTCGTGGTATGGTCCTAGCAAAGACTGGTACAGTGAAGCCACATACAGAATTCGAATCAGAAGTATATATTCTAAAGAAAGAGGAAGGAGGTCGTCATACACCTTTCTTTACTGGATACAAGCCTCAATTCTATATTAGGACTACTGATGTGACCGGTGAAGTAACACTTGCAGCTGGAGTAGAAATGGTAATGCCTGGAGATACAGTGACATTTAAGGTAAAGCTCGTAGCACCCGTTGCCCTAGAGGATAAAATGAGATTTGCCATTCGAGAAGGAGGAAAGACAGTCGGTGCAGGGGTCATAACTAAAATCATTGCATAATACTGCCATACAATAATATCAATACCATGCCTACAGCCACCAAAGAAGTAAAAAAAGTAATAAAACCGAAGATAAAGGTTTCTAAAGTGGCAAAGGAAGGTGATATTTCAAAGCTTCGCATAAGAGTTCGTGCATACGAACATAAGATTCTTGATGCCTCTTTGAAACAAATAATGGATACAGCTATCCGTTATGATGTTACTTTTTATGGCCCTATACCACTTCCTACAGAAATTAAAAAATATACGGTAAATCGTTCAGCATTTATTTTCAAGAATGCACGTGAACAGTTCGAAATGCGTGTTCATAAGCGCCTTATCGACATTATCAATCCTAATCAAAAGATCATAGAAGCGCTTACGAATCTAAGTCTTCCATCAGGTGTTAATATCGATGTTAAGATGATGTAAGATTGCATTTATTATACTGATATGAAATTCATTCTTGGAAGAAAATTAAATATGACCCAAATCTTCGATAAAGATGGCGTGGTTCATGCAGTCACTATAGTAGAAGCTTCTCCTGTCACAGTAAGCCAAGTAAAGACAAAGGAAAAAGATGGCTATACTGCTTTACAAATAGTCCGTAAGGTAAATAAGAAAGAAATAAAAAAAGAGTTTAGAAATGACGAATTTACACAGAAATCTGGTGATTCTATTGATCTTAGCCAATTTAAAGAGGGTGATAAGGTAGAAGTAAGTGCTATTTCAAAAGGTAAAGGTTTTCAGGGTGTGGTCAAGCGTCATGGTTTCCATGGAGGTCCTAGAACTCATGGTCAGAAGCATAGTGAACGTGAGCCGGGCTCTATCGGTGGAGGACTTAGAAATAAAGTGCCGAAGAAAATGCGCATGGCCGGAAGAATGGGAAGTGATAAGGTGACAATAAAGAATTTAAAGGTTTTACATATTAATATTCCGTCAAATTCCATATATATTTCAGGGGCTATTCCCGGTCGAAGAGGTACTCTAGTAAAAATTACAGGATAATACAAAATATATGGAGAAGATTATATACAATCAAAAAGGCCAAGAATCTGGGAAAATCAATCTTCCTGAAAATCTTTTCAATCTTCCATGGAATGCTGATCTTGTGCATCAAGTGATAGTTTCTATGCAATCAAGCTCCAGACACTCCATAGCTCATACTAAGACTCGTGGAGAGGTAAGCGGAGGTGGTAAGAAGCCTTGGCAACAGAAGGGTACAGGCCGAGCAAGACATGGTTCTACACGCTCACCTCTATGGGTAGGCGGTGGTATAGCTCATGGTCCAAGATCTGATAAGAATTATGATCGTAAAGTAAATAGAAAAGCTAAGACAAAAGCTCTTTATACTATTCTTTCGAAAAAACTTCGCGATAATGAAATCCTTTTTGTTGACCCGATTTCATTTGAAAAACCAAAGGCAAAAGATGCTAAGTCGACAATTATGGCTTTCTCTAAAATAAAAGGATTTGAAAAATTTGCAACAAAACCAAAGAATGTTGCTATTATCACAGTTGAAAAGAAAACCCCTGAAGTTGTAAAGAGTTTTAAGAATTTTGGTAATCTAGAAATCGAAGAATTTCGAACGATCAATCCTGTTTCAGTTTTAAATCATAAATACATAGTGATTACAAATCCAAAGGAATCATTAAAAGCCATACTAAAATGATAAATTCATCCCATTCACAAACAATAATTCGTCCACGCATCACCGAAAAGTCAAGCTTTTTGAGTGAATCAAGTAATGTTTATACATTCGAAATTGCCAAGAATGCAACAAAGCATTCTGTAAGCCAAGCTATAAAGGCTTTATATAAGTTTAATCCAATAAAAGTAAGTATTGTGAATCTTCCTGCAAAGAAAATACTTGTAAGAGGAAAACCAGGTACGAAACAAGCTGTAAAGAAGGCCCTAGTGTATTTGAAGAAAGGGGATAAGATAGAATTTGTTTAATTTAAATATATAAAATACTAAAATGAAAAGTTATCATCCAAATACACCATCAAGACGACATATGACCACGATACCATATCGTGAATATATTACAGTATCTGAACCTCACAAAGCCCTGACAAAGGGTATGAAAAGAGATATGGGTCGCAATTCATTTGGTCGCATAACAGTAAGACATAAGGGTGGTGGGAATAAGAAGCTATACAGAATGATTGACTTTATTTATGATAAAAAGGATATTCCTGCAAAGATAACTACTATAGAATATGATCCTTTCCGAACTGGCTTTATAGCACTTGTACAATATGCTGATGGTGAAAAAAGGTATATTCTAGTTCCAAAGACTATGAAAGTTGGTGATAAATTTATTGTTTCAGAAAAAGCATCGATAGAAACAGGAAATAGATTGCCTTTGAAGAAAATTCCAGTCGGTACCTTCGTTTACAATATTGAAATAAGACCACAAGGTGGGTCTAAACTTGTCAGATCTGCTGGTTCATTTGCTCAAGTTATTGCAAATGATGCTGGATATACACATATTAAACTTCCTTCGACGGAAATAAGGAAAGTTCATGATAATTCTTGGGCTACTATCGGTACAGTTTCAAACGATGAAAGCCGTCTTGTAAATATAGGAAAAGCAGGACGAACTAGATGGCTTGGTATTCGTCCTACTGTGCGTGGTTCAGCCCAAAACCCTGTGGATCACCCATATGGTGGAGGAGAGCAGAGAACTGGTCGAGGTTTGAGAAGGTTGAAGACTAGATGGGGTAAGCCATCAGGAAAAGGTCAGAAGACGAGAACTCCTAAGAAATATTCAAATATTTTCTTGGTATCTCGTAGACGAGTTGGTAAGAATAAGAATGTAGAAGCCAATGGTTAAGGCTTAAACATTGACTTAAATGAGAATTTTGTTAGTATAAAAAACTATGTCACGATCATTATATAAAGGCCCATATGTACCAGAGCGACTCTTGAAGAAGATAGCCGGAAAGAAACCCACTGAAACTGGGGTTATTAAGACATGGTATCGCCGAAGTCAAATCTCCCCAGAAATGGTGGGATTTATATTTGGTGTCTATAATGGTAGACAACATGTAGAAGTTTTGGTCACAGAAGAAATGGTCGGACATCGTCTTGGTGAATTTTCTCCAACAAGGAAGTTTATAAGACATGGAGGAAAGATGCAGAAGGAGCTTGAAATGAAAGCCAAGGAAGCTGAAATGAATGCAGCAAAATCAGCAAAGGAAGCCATAGCAGTAGCACCAGCTAAGAAATAATTTTATGATTACCGCATCACTAAAAAACTATAGACAGTCGCCAAGGAAGGTCAGAAGTGTAGCAAATCTCGTGCGCGGTAAGACAGTCGAACAAGCTTTAAATACATTAAATTTTTTAAGTAAGAAAGCAGCAGATCCTCTGTATGGTCTTCTTATGTCTGCTATAGCAAATGCGAAAAATAATTTCAAAATAGAAAAGGAGGGTTTAATGATAAAGGAATTGACGGTGAATTCGGGTTATATCTTGAAAAGAAGAATGCCCAGAGCAAGAGGCAGTGCTTCACCGATCAATAAGCGTACAAGTCATGTAAATATAGTACTTGCAAAAATATAAATATATGTCACATTCAGTACACCCATATTCACATAGATTAGGAATCATTCGCGATTGGAAAAGTCGTTGGTTTTCTACTCATAAGGGATATCGTACTGCATTGAAAACAGATCTAATTATAAGGGAATTTCTGGTAAAGGAACTTAGAACATTTTATCTAGCAGGAGTACAGATTGAGCGAAATCAAAAATCTCTTCGTGTCACTATCCGCACTTCACGTCCAGGTATGATAATCGGTAGAAGTGGCGATGGTGCAGTGAAATTACGTGAAAAGATCCTTGGTCTCCTTAAGAAAAGAGGTATTGAGCTTATCGGACAAGAGTTTAAACTAGATATAGAAGAAGTACGAAATCCAGAATCAAATGCTGCTATCGCGGCGATGATGGTTGCAGAAGGATTGGAGAAACGTCTTCCATTCCGTAGAGTTATGAAGCAGACTCTTGAGAAAATTCTTGCAAATAAAGAAGTAAAAGGTGCGAAAATAAAGCTTTCTGGAAGACTTGGTGGTGCTGATATGGCTCGTAGAGAAGATCTTAAGAAAGGTCAGATTCCTCTTCAGACTCTTCGGGCCGATATTGACTTTGCCCGTGAGAAAGCACATATGACATACGGTGATATAGGAATAAAGGTCTGGATATACAAGGGTCAAATATTTGAAAAAGATTTGAAAAATCAGAATTCAAATAATTCCTCAAATAACAATCGTTAATAATAATTACCATGCTTTTTCCTAAAAAAGTAAAATTCAGAAAGTGGCATACTGGCCGAAGAAATGCAAAGAAACTTGCTAGTGGTGTGGAGACGCGTGGAGTAGAGATTTCATTCGGTTCATATGGTCTTAAAGCTCTTAAGTATGGACGTCTATCATCAAATGAAATAGAAGCAGCTAGAAAGGTCATGACACGTTATGCTACAAAGTCAGGAAAAGTCTGGGTACGAGTTTTCCCAGATAGACCATTTACACAGAAGCCACCTGAAGTGAAGCTTGGAAAGGGAAAGGGTGATCCTGTGGGATTTGTCGCACAAGTCAAGGCCGGACGTATACTCTTTGAAATTGATGGAGTAGATGATAAGGTGGCACAAGAAGCACTTCGTAAGGCGGGTACGAAGATTTCGGTAAAGACCAAGGTAGTCAGCCGAAATATGATGTAAAATATAGATATTATGAAAGAATATAAAGAAAAAACAATAGCAGATTTGAAAAAAATAATTGCCGAAAAGCAAGAAGTGCTTCGCCATTTCCGATTTGGTTCTACCGGAAGTAAGACTAAAAATGTTAAAACAGGTCATGCTATAAAAAAAGATATAGCTAGGATTATGACCGAATTAAGTATTAGAAAATATGCAAAATAAAACATTACAAAATAATAAAGTATCAAAACGCAAGATTCTTTCTGGAGTCGTTGTTTCTGATAGTATGAAAGATACCATAGTTGTACTTATCGAAAGATATATAAAAAATAAGAAATATCAGAAATATATGACTTTACGAAAGCGTTATAAAGTACATGATACCGGAAATACGAAGAAAGTAGGAGAGAAGGTAATGATAGAATCATGCAATCCAATTTCCAGACATAAATCATTTAAAGTTATTACTCAATAAAATACCATGATACAACCACGTTCAATAGTTCGAATAACAGATAATTGTGGCGCCAAGATAGGACGCATTTTCAAAGTACTTGGAAGTTCTAAGAAGCGTTATGCAGAAATTGGCGATTTGGTAATACTTTCAGTTCAAAAGGCAGAACCAAGAAAGGCAATAAAGAAGAAAGATGTGCTACAAGGTGTGGTCGTCCGTCAAGTAAAAGCTTTTCGAAGAAAGGATGGTTCGTATATTCGCTTTGATGAAAATGCTGTGGTAATACTTGAAAAAGGTAAGAAGGAACCGATTGCTGGTCGTATATTCGGTCCAATACCACGCGAACTTGCTGAAAAAGGCTTTCAGACTATTGCTTCACGCGCACCAGAAATAGTATAAATAAAATCAATACCATGAAAATAAAAAAGGATGATAATGTAATAGTTCTTGCGGGTAAAGATAAAGGAAAGACCGGAAAGGTCATAAAGGCAATGCCTAAGGAAGATAGGGTAGTTGTTTCTGGAGTAAATATGTTTAAGAAAAATCAAAAAGCGACGAAGCAAGGACAGAAAGGGCAAGTAATAGAAAAGAATGGTTCAATACATATTTCAAATGTTGCCCTTCAAAGTGAAATTAAGAAAAAATAGCCATGAAACCACATATACATACAGCAAAAAATACATATGAATTAAACAAAGAGTCTTTCAAAGCACTCAAGGAGAAATTTGGCTATAAGAATCCAATGCAGGCTCCACATTTAGAAAAGATTGTTATAAGTACTGGTACAGGCTCAGTAAAGGATAAGAAAAAGACAGAACTCATAGCAGATAGACTATCGAAGATAACAGGACAGAAACCAGCGCCACGCACAAGTAAGAAATCAATAGCTTCTTTCAAGGTACGCCAAGGAGATTTAGTCGGTTTTCAAATCACTCTCCGCGGAAAGAGAATGTGTGATTTCATCGATAAGCTTGTACATATAGCACTTCCAAGAACAAAGGATTTTCGAGGAATTTCTAAAACAGCAATAGATCAAATGGGGAATTATACTCTAGGTATTAAAGAGCATACCATTTTCCCAGAAACTTCAGACGAAGATCTAAAAGATGTTTTTGGCTTCGGAGTAACCATAGTCACCTCTTCGAAGAAGAAAGAAGAAACAATGGCTTTCATGGAATATCTTGGTTTTCCTTTCAAGAAAGAGGAGGTGAAGAGGAGATAAT
>ERZ1292623.3962-Hain-H51-01um-R1-3962-length-12374-cov-4_pt1 | contig 12374 bp, 16 predicted proteins | sample MGYA00564398_ERZ1292623 | MGnify/ENA primary metagenome ERZ1292623 (study PRJEB36523, sample SAMEA6512633) | groundwater metagenome | collected 2019-01-07 | study: AquaDiva: Metagenomics assemblies of 32 groundwater samples | reverse complement strand
AATCAATGTTCCCAGAGTTAAGTAATTTTCTCTGGGTACTTTTTCAACAGAGCCCTTAAATAAGTTTATCAAGATAATTGATATTTTCCAGTTTTAGGATTGAATTCATAAATTACTACTTCTTCTCGTTTACTAGACCAAAAAAATTTTTGATGAATAATAGTTCCAATCATTAAATCATAACCATCTCTTACAAAATTTTTAAATCCCTCTCGAATAAGTTCTGTTCTTGTTTTTTCATCAATTACTTTTTTATCTATGGTGTTCATTTTTTTGGGTGAAATTTAGGTGTATCTTTATATTGTCTTATTGTAAGAGTTAAATTTTTATTAATTGTTTCAATTCTATATTTTTGAGAAGATAATCTACCTTCTAATCTAGCACCGACAATATCATCTTCAGAAATATCATACTGCTCATAAGCTCTTTGGGATTTATATTCAATTCCCATTATTTATTAAGGTATAGGATATATTTAAGGTTTTTGATAGGATTAAGCTACTACTGGAGTTTCTACTGCTTTTTCAGGAGCTTTGTTTTGCTCTGGAAAAATTTCTGAAAGATGTTTAGAACCTTCTTTTATAACTTTTAAATTAATCTGAATTACTGCAGGAGAGATAATTTTCCCTCGAACTGTTTTTCTAAGTCTAAGACCCTTTGGCCTTTTTTTAGTTCTTATTCTTTTGCCCTCGTGTTTTGGCCTTTTTTTCATTCCTTTTCCATAAGTTAAAAGAACTTTTTTTAGAGTTGCTCCATCAACAGTTTCTATTAAAGGGAATCCTGCTTTATCTGATGCTCCTGAAATTTCAAATTCATAACCTGCTAAATTCAGAGATATTTCTTCTCCTAAAATTGTTTGTTTTATCTCTTTTCCTTCTAAAGCCGGAGATTCAGATTCTAATTTGTAAGTTTTTCCGTTTTTAGTTCCTATGTTAAATTTGAAAGCCATATTAGATAATAAAAAGTCTGGTTTTTAAAGGTTTTGTGAAGAAAATTTAATTGTAGTATCTCTATTAATGTTACCTCGTGATTTTAAGTTGTTCATGTTTTTATTCCTTTCGTTGTTTTTCTAGGTAACATTATTTCGGGATATACAAAATTTATAAATTGTAGAAAACTATATATACTAGAGTTCTTCTAAATCTAAGAGGCGATGGCTTTCAGATGCCTCAATCTGAAACTTTAAATGATTCAGACAAATACAAAAACAGCTGAAAGAAAAGGAAGTTCTATTAAAGAAGCTTATTTAAAACATATTTCTGAAGATCCGGATTTCTATCTTGATTCATTAAATGGAGTTGAGAATACTCTTCGAGAAACTCGTAAACTTTTTCCTAAGCTAGAAGAGAAAGATTTGCGTGAACCAGTAGAAGATTTAGTTTATGCTATTAGACTTACTCAAGAACAAAAATCTGGTAATGGATTAATTCAGAAACTAAGACAAATAGATTTTTCTAGTTTTTCAAAAGAAGTTGCGGGATTATATCATATTAGGCAACATCCTCTTTCAGATAAATATGGAAGATTAATAATAGATGCTTTAAAAGATAAACAAGTTCTTGACACTTTAGATAAAGTTGCTTCTGAAATTGGAACAACTCCTCAGGTTCTTGAGAAAGTTTTTACAAGACTTTTTGCAGGAAAACAAGTAGAAATTGGTGAGAGTTACAGAGCAGCGACTTTACTTAGCAGACTACATTTCAGCTAATTTTTTAAACTCTCATAATTCTAATTTTTTATGTACTGGCATATATTACTTACTGAAAAATGCAATTCTGAATGTAAATATTGTTATGAAAAATCAATGAAAGAATTTGACAATGGACTAGATAAAAAGTTTAAATTTGATTTTACTGAACCTTGTTCTTCTGAAATTAATCTAGATAAATTAAAGAAATTTTTATCTCAGGATAAAACTCCAGTAGTGGTTTTTTATGGAGGAGAGCCATTATTAAATATTTCTAAATTAAAGGAGATTATGGATAAACTGGGTGATTCAGTCGGATATTGTATGCAGACAAATGGTAAATTGTTGAACGAATTGGCGTCGGAATATATGAATAATTTTTCGAGAATACTTGTTTCTATTGATGGAAATAGAGAGAGAACTGATTTTAATAGAGGAAAAGGAACTTATGATAAAGTTATTAAAAATATTAAGTTAATTAGAGAAAAAGGATTTAAGGGAGAGATTGTTGCAAGGATGACTATTTCTCAAGAGTTTCCAGATTTATTTGAGCAGGTTAAAAATGTTTTAGATTTAAATTTGTTTGATTCTGTGCATTGGCAGTTGGATGCTGGATTTTATAAAAATGATTTTGACGAGGAGAAAATTAAGAATTTTTTTAAAAATTATAATTTGTCGGTTAATAAATTAGTTAACTTTTGGGTTGAAGAGATTAAAAAAGGGAGGGTTTTGAAAGTGTATCCTTTTTTTGGAATTGCAAATAGATTATTGGGGAAAGACAAAGAAACTCGAATTCAGTGCGGGGCAGGTTATGCGGGTTATGCAGTTACTACAAATGGGAAAATTGCAGGGTGTCCTATTTTAAATAATATTAAAGATTTTTATTGTGGGAATTTAGATTCTAAAAAGTTGAAAGAGATTAAAATTGAAGAGTGTGATGGCTGTGAAGTTCGGGAAATTTGTGGAGGAAGATGTTTATATTGGAGAAAGGCAAAACTCTGGCCTGAGAAAGGAGATAAAATGATTTGCGATTCAATTAAATTTTTAATTAAAGAGTTGAAGAAGAATTTGCCGTCGCTGGAGAGTGTTGATTTAGAATATGAAAAATATTTTGGGCCAGAGATTATTCCTTAATTTAAACTGACATATAAGATACAAGCAAGAATTACAATTGCTGCTAGGATGTTTCTTAGTTCTAATTTTTCTTTTAGAAATATACTAGCCAAAGCATAGACGAAAACAGGACCCAATAGAATCATTAAAGTTGTAAATACTACTCCTAATTGAAGATAACCCCAATAAACAACGATTCTATATAAAACCCATAGAGCTCCGATAAAGAAAATTTGCGAACTTATTTTTGTGTTTAGTTTTGAAAAATTTGGTCTAAAAATAATTAAACTAATTATAAAAATAAATAAGCATCTTAAAAAATAAAAAGATAGAGGGGAATAAAACTCTAAAATAAGACGGGAAATTATTAGTTCTAATGCAAAGAAAAAACTTCCTGCAATTGCTGCTAGGAAATATTTATTAAAATTAAGGTGATGTTTTTTTATGTGCGAGAATACAAGAGCCAGCGAAGCAATAATTGCTGGGATAATTATTTCTAAATTTCTTTCATATAATCCAGTAAAAAATAAACTAAATAATACAGCAAGGAGAATTGTGAAAAGTGGTTCTAAAATTAGAGCTGGTTCTAAGTTTGAAACCTTTTCCCATTTTAAAGCAAAAAACATAAAATAATTTGCTAACAGCGAAGATAAAATAACTCCTCCGAATATCAAAAGGTTTTTTGGCTCGAGAGCATTTACATCAAATTTCCAGAAAAAGAAAAGCAGGGGAATCATTACTAAAACTGCTGATAAAAAAGCAGATGTTTGAAAGATTTTTATGTCAATATTTTTTTTTCTAAGAACAAACTTTTCCCAGATAGTAATAATTGCGAGAGTCAATGCACCTAGGATTGGAATAAAGTAAATCATTTTAATCTCTTTTATAATATTGTTAATTGAAGTTAGTTTAAAAGAGTTTTTATGCGCTGTCCGGGAATTGAACCCGGCTCACTTCCTTTTTGCAACACAAAACCTTCCATAAAAGGAGGGTAGTGCGGTAGGGAAACTTGGTTCCCTTCGCTTGGCAAGGAAATATTCTACCGATTAACTAACAGCGCCTAGATAACTAAGTTTTAGAGGGTTTAAAAAATTAATTAAGAAAATTTTAAAAGGCAGTAATTTCTTATGTTTATATGGTCCATTAGTCTAGCGGTAAAACCGTTCGTTTACACCGAACAGTCCGAGGTTCAACTCCTCGATGGACCATATTGCCGAACCTCGTCCTCCTATACTCCGGATGAGATTCTCCATTTGAATCTGGAATTCTCATAGAGATAAACTTATTCTATAAGTCTACTCGAAGAGATTCTTCATTTGAATCTGGAATTCTCATAGAGGTTCAACTCCTCGATGGAACATACTTTTTATTTTAATTAAAAGGAAATTGATCATCACAATAATATTTATAATCTAGTTTTTTAGAAATATTTTATGGGAAGACGACGCGGAAGAGATTATATCCGAAATTTATCGCAAAGAGAAGATTATGTTAGATTAGTAAAAGCAGTAAAAAGTGGAAGAAGAAAAGATGCAGGAATTCAAGCAGATCTCCTTTTAGGTTTAATTGCAGGGCACAATAGAATCTTAAGAAAACATGTAGACAGGGCTATAAGAAGAGTATTAAAACCAGAAAGAATAATTTATGTGAGAAGACAAGAAGCATACGCTGAAATTGGAAGAGGACAGATAAATCAGATTTATAAATATCTGCCTGAGTTATCTGATTATATATAAGAAAGATTTATTAGTAGAAATTAATTATTTATTTTAATTAAGTCCATGGGGATAGGAAACTAACCTTATGTTATATTACAATGAGTTCTAAAAATAAAAAACTTGCTATTTTCAAAACATTTATAAGCCAAAATGACATTTTCTAATTATGAAATCAGAAGATACAAATATCTCAACTTCAGAAATTCCGGGTATGAATTTGGATAACAAGTATCATGATAAAAAAGAAATTATTCCTGATTCTGGAGAAATTCAAAAAGAAGTTGAAAAAACTAAGGGAGAGATAGATAAATTAAAATCTTGGATTGTTAAAAAATATCCTTTTACAATTGCATTAGGACTTTTACCTCCTCAATCATTAAAGATGTTTATTGAAGAGGAAGAAATTCCAAAAGAAACTGAAAAATATTTGCATGCTTATATGATTATCCCAGAAGATAAATTCAAAGAAATTCCTAAGATAAAATCAGAAATTGTAAAACAAATTGAGTCTTTAAATTTCAAACAAAAAGTATGGCTTCAGATTAAAACTCCTGTAGATATTTGGGAAGCTTGCCTTGATTCTAAATTTGATTTAACTTATGCTATTGCTATGTCTATGCCTATTTATGATAAAGGATTCTTGGGTGCTTTGAGATTCTCTCAAATACATCGTTCTTTAGTTTTGCAAAAGTTTGAGAAATATGTTGTTTCTTATGTTGTTGTTGGAAGTTTTATTAGAGGAGAGGCAACTGCAACTTCAGATGTAGATGTAGCGGTTATTATTAATGATACCGATGTTAAAAGAATGCCAAGATTAGAATTAAAAGAGAGATTAAGAGGAATTATACAACAATATGTTGCAGAGGCTGCTGCTTTGGCGGGTGTTAAAAATACTCTTCATATTCAGACTTATTTATTAACTGATTTTTGGGAATCTGTAAAAGATGCTTCTCCTGTTATTTTTACTTTTATTAGAGATGGTATTCCTCTTTATGATAGAGGAACATTTATGCCTTGGAAAGCTTTATTGAAAATGGGTAAATTAAAACCCTCTCCAGAGTCAATTGACATGTTTATGAAATCAGCAGATAAAACAAGTGAGATGGTTGATAGAAGAATGATTGATGCTATGATTGATATTTATTATGGTGTTTTAAATCCAAGTCAAGCATTAATTATGCTTGCTGGAAATGCTCCTCCAACTCATAAAGAAACAATAGCAAAAATGGAAGAGATTTTTGTGAAGAAAGAAAAACTTTTGAAAAAATCAGAAATGGCTATTTTAGAAAAAGCTGTTAAATCATTTAAAGAATATGAACATGATTTAAAATATAAAATTTCTGGAAAAGAAATTGATGAGATGTTAAAAGAAACAGAAGTTTATCTTAAGAGATTAAAAGGATTAAGAGAACAAATTGAAAAAAGAGAAGATGAAAAAACAATTGAAGGGATTTATGAAAATGTGTTTAAACTATTAGAGCCTCTTGTAGGAAAGAAATCACAGGAAAAAACAATTGAAGAGTTTGAAAAAGTATTTGTTAAAAAAGGATTATTCTCTCCTTTATCTTCAAGAATTTTAAATAATATTGTATCTGCTAGAAAAGAGTTTAAAAAAGGAAAATTAAATTCAAGAAAAGTTGATGAAGCAAGAAGAGATGCTTCTATTTTAATTAATGAGTTAATTGAATACAATCAGAGATGTGAGTTGAATTCTAAGAAAAAAGAATAGTTTTTAGAAAAGTTTAAAAACTATAGTGGCTATAGATACTATAGGATGGCAATTACAACAATACAATTAAGTCAAGAAATGAAAGAAAAACTAGCCTCATTTGGTTCAAAGAGTGAAACTTATGAGCAAATTCTACAAAGAGTTTATGATCTTGCTGTGCAAACTCAATTAAGGGAGTTTTTAATGTCTTCTGAAGGATGTGTTAGTGCAAAAGATGCTTTAGAGAGGGCCAGAAAAAAGTGGCGAAAGTAATCTTTTCTTCTAATCTTGAAGATGAAATTAATAAAAAATTTGGTGGAGAATCAGTTGAAGTTTTTGAATTATTATATTCTTTAGAAGAAAATCCCAATAAAGGAAAATTTTTAGCAAATGCAGGAGGATTAGTTATTAAAGAACTGAGGTATAAATCTTTTAGATTTTATTTCATTACAGAAGGTTTTAAATTAAAATGTTTTGATGAGAAAGAATTAACCGATTTGCTCATTAAGTTTGTTAGAATGTCAGATAAAAAAAATCAACAAAAAACAATTGAAGAAATCAAACATATATTAAGAACAATTGGTTCAAGAGGATTTGAGTAAGCAAGAGAGAATAATTATTTTGGAAAGTTAGTAATGTGTAAAGAATTCTTGGAGGGTTTATCTTAACTACAAAGGTAAAATATTATAATTATCTGTGAATATCATAATCTAGTGGAGTTCTTATTAGATAATAACTATTTATTCTTTAAGAAATAGGTATCACCTCTTTTTCAAATCTAGTTCTATTATTAGTTATGGTAATAAGATAAATTTCATCGGGGTTTTAGAGATAATAACTCCTTAACCTTTTATATAATACTCAAATATCTTTTTATACTATCATTTTATTCTTTAAGTTAATAATGAATTTATCTAGTAATAATATAAACCTAACAAAGTTCTCCACGCATTATTAACACCTCTTACTTATGCTGTTTGTGGTCTATTACCTCTAAATGCTTCTCTCCCAAACATAAAATCAATTTGTTTTAAACCAGTAAATGTTCCAGCAGGGGTACATAATGCTAATAATCCACCATAATTTTCTTTTGGAGATAGTTCTAATCTATAAGGAATTCCAGATTCGTCCATAATCTCTCTGGCTTTTTCTGTTTCTTTATCATAACTTCCATATAAAACAAATCTTGTGCAACTCATATCAACTTATAACTTTACTATTTTTTAAACATTTAGATACAATTTACAAACTCACATTAGCTTTCCATTAAAATCATTTGGTATCATATAAGAACTCTGCTAGGTTATGATGATTGCCTAACTTTGCAATTAAGTTGAACACTAAATGATTTGAAAAGAGGTGATACCCTATTCACCATATTTCTCTCAATTGATAACCAGCAATTTAATAGTTTTAAAAAATTATTCTCAAGATTATCTTCTCAAGTTCGGATCGTTAAAGAAAGTGAGTTGAAACATGGTTCTATTGAACAGAAACTGAGTTTTATTATAGATACTTTATTAAATATTGAAAGGAGAAAATGTAAAGAAGGCAAGACCCGTCAAACCTACTAACCATGTCAAGCATGGGATTCGTCAGGGTCAGCTTCTTATGTAATAATTAAATACTTAAAGTATATAAAACTTTTGATAAAATGAAATACTTGTTTATCTTAGGAAGAAATCCTAAGTTATCTATTGCAGAGGTTTTTGCTTATTTAAAGAGAAATAGAATTCAAGTTAAGGAGCATTATCTTATAAGAAATGCTTTACTAGTTGATGTAAGTGAAACAATTGAAGCAGGAGCAGTTGAAGATTTAGGAGGAGTTATCTCTATTGGAGTTGTTTTGTCTTCTGGAAATGTTAAAGAGATTATTAAAGAAATGGATAAAAAAGAGATTTATTTTGGAGAGAGCAATAAATTAAATTATGTAATATGGGAGTTTTCCGACGCTGTTGATGATATTCGGAGTTATCTTAAACAAAGATTTAAGCAGGAAAAATTAAAAGCAACTGAGAAAAAATTGACTGGGGTTTTGGAAAGTCAGGAAGGAGAGAATTTTGAGAGTCTTCATTCTAAATTAATTAATGAACAGTATTTTGTTTTTGAAATTCCTTCTAAGGATATCTATCTTGGAAAAATTATACAAAATTGCAATTATTCTGAGATTGAAAAAAGAGATATGCAAAAGCCAGTTAGAAGAGAAGAACTTGCTATTTCTCCTAGATTAGCTAAGATTATGATTAATCTTTCTGAAATTCCAGAACAAGGAATTTTAGTTGATTGTTTTTGTGGAATTGGAGTTATTTTAGAAGAAGCTTTATTACAAAATCTAAAAGTTATCGGAGTAGATAATAACAAAGATGCAATTAAAGGAGCAAGGGAAAATTTAAATTGGTTTAAATTTACTGAGAATAATTACAAATTAATTAATGATGATTCTATAAAAGTTCAGCTTAGAGATTATGCTGATGTTTTAGTTTCAGAGCCAGATTTGGGCTTGACTTTGAAAAAGATTCCAACTAAAGAACAGGTGAAATTTCAGTTGAAAAAATTTGAAGATTTAATGATTTTAGTTTTGAATAATCTAAAGAATAGAATTAAAGGAAAAATAGTATTTAGCTCTCCTTTAATTCAAACATTTAGTAAAAGAGTTGGATGTGAGATTGATAGAATTCTTGATAAAACCGGTTTAAGATTAGTTAAAGGTTTTCCAATTGATGAATATAGAGAGAGTCAGATTGTTGGTAGGAGAATATTTGTTTTGGAGAGATAAAAGGGGGTTAATATTTATCTGAATATCTCTTAAAACATCTATATACTACTCCTATTGTAGTATTATTTTATTAACAATTGGTAATTAGATTCGTAAAGTAATGAGTAGCTAATTGGTTGAGTTATAGTTAAACTTATTCTTAAGAAATGTTTTTATACTCAAAGTAATTAACTTAATTTATCAAAGAGGAAAATGGTATCAGCTTTAATTAATGACATCTTAATTATATTCGGCATATCTGCTGTAAGCTTGTTTTTATGTTCTCTTCTTAAAATACCCTCGATAATTGGATTATTATTTGCAGGATTAATTGCAGGAACAAATGGATTTGGATGGATAACAAATAGCACAAGTATCCAGGCTTTTGCAGATATTGGAATTATACTTCTTCTTTTTACAATCGGTGTTCAGTTTTCACTAAGAGAAATGTTAGAGAATAAAAAATCCGCGATTCTTGGTGGAATTTTACAGGTTGGTTTAACAATCTTAGTTAGTTTTTTAATTGCTAAGCAAATGGGGTTAAGCATTGAGAGTTCTATTTTTATTGGATTTATTATTTCTATGAGTTCAACAGCGATAGTATTTAATATTTTGCAAAAAAATCTTTCAGTAAATAGTCCTCATGGGAAAATCACTTTAGGAATTCTTATTTTCCAAGATATTGTAGTTGTTTTAATGTTGCTTTTTACACCTCTTTTAGCTGGAGGAACTCAAAATATTTTAAATTCTCTTTTAATATTTTTTATTAAGGGGATGTTTATTTTAGTTTTAGTTTTTGCTGGTTCAAAATGGATTGTTCCTGCTGTTTTATTCCAAGTTACAAAAACAAAAAGCAGAGAATTATTTTTATTAAGTGTTGTATTGTTATGTTTTGCAGTAGCTTGGTTAACTTCTTCTATAGGATTATCAGTAAGTTTAGGTGCTTTTTTAGCTGGATTGATTGTATCTGAATCAATTTATGGAGATGAGGCTTTGGGAGAGATTACTCCATTCAGAGATATTTTTGCAAGTTTCTTTTTTATTTCAATAGGAATGCTGTTGGATATTCAGGTTGCGATTCAGCATCCTTGGATTATTATTTTAGCAACATTAGGAATATTATCATTAAAATCTATAATTGCAGGAATAACCACTTTAATAATCGGATTCCCTTTGAGAAGTGCTGTTTTAGTTGGATTTAGTTTAAGTCAGATAGGAGAGTTCTCTTTTATTTTAGCGATGGTTGGAATTGCTAATGGATTATTAACTAATGATTTTTATCAGATATTTTTAGCTGTTTCTATTTTAACTATGGCTGTTACTCCTCTTATGATGAGTTTATCTTCTAAGATTGCTGATAAATTTCCCCAACTAAAACACGAGATTATTAAAAAAGAAAATAAGAAAAATCATCTTATTGTAATCGGATATGGTTTTAATGGAAGGAATTTAATTAAAGCGGCAAAATTAGCAAAAATACCTTATGCAATACTTGAGATAAATTCAGAAACAGTTTATAATGAAAAGAAAAGAAAAGAGCCAATTTATTATGGAGATGCTACTAAAGAAAATGTTTTAGAAAGCTTGAATGTAAAAGATGCCAAGGTTATTGTAATTGCAATTTCTGACCCTGTTGCTACAAGAAGAATTGTTAAACTTGTTAGAGAGCTTAATCCTAAAGCATATATTATTGCTAGAACTCTTTATATAAAAGAAATGAATCCTTTACTTAAACTTGGTGCTAATGCAGTTATTCCTGAAGAATTCGAAACCTCAATTGAGATATTTAATAGAGTTATGTCTAAATTTTCAATATCTCAATCAAAAATAGACAAGTTTATTTTTAAGACAAGAGAAGATAATTATAAGGTTTTTGGAAAGTGAAATTTGAGAGTTGAAGAATGAACTATTAGATTATTATCTCTTAAAACATCTATATACTACTCCTTTCGTCGTATTATTTATTAATAACTAGTAATTGATTCGCGAAGTTATGAGCGAGTAGTTAGGGAATTTATTCTTAAACATTATTTGTGAGTGTCCCGCCCATGTCTTTTTAGGTAAGTTTTTAAATCTCTAAACTAGATATTTTTCTATGTCTGAAAAATAAAACAGAGATGAATTTTTAGAAACAGCAGTAGATTTTTGGAGAGATAGAGAGTTAATGTTTGATTATAAGAAAAGTTATATTCCCTGTTCTTGCATTAATGATTTAAAATTAAAGTATTCTCCTACAAGAGAATTTGGAGAAGAAGCAAGAGAAATAATCTCTTCTGCAAGGGTGTATTATGATTTGAGAAAAAGAGGATGTTGTGATAGTGAGGCATTATGCGGAGTTATTGATACTTATCCGGATATGAAAAAATATATTTCCAAAGCAATAAGATTTTCTTTTAGAGATATATTAGATTTATTTAAGTTAAGAAGTTGTTATAAATCCTCATAAAATCATTAGGAAAAATGGGAAGAACGATTTTACTTTGACATAATTTACAAACTAAGAAACCTTTAAAAACTAATTTTCTAATTAAATAAACATGACAACTGGAAAAGTTTTGCAATTTAGGCGTGGAAGACATGTAATTAAACCTCGGCATTTTATTATAGAAGTTGAGGGAGTGAATTCAAGAGAAAAAGCTGAAAAGCTCGTCGGTAAAGAGGTTACTTGGAAATCACCTGCTGGAAAAATTCTTGTTGGAAAAGTTTCTGGAGCTCATGGAAATAAAGGGGCTATTCGGGCAATTTTTGAGATTGGCTTGCCAGGACAGGCGCTTACAACAAAAGTGGAAGTGAAATAAGAAAATGAAAATAATTGTTTGCTGGATATATAGAAACATGCAGGAGGTTTTTATATGGTAACATTAAGAAAAGCAAATGCTTATTCTAAGAGATATGTTGTTCCATTTACAAGAGTCAGCAGAAGAAGACAAAAATCTTATATAAAAGTAGTTCCTCCTCAGAAAATTGCGAAATTCACAATGGGCAATGAAAAACTTGTTAGAGAAAAGAAACTATCCCATAAATTAACTCTTATCAGCGAGGAGAATTGCCAGATTCGGCATAATGCTCTTGAAGCTTGTAGACAGTATCTTAACAGGCAACTTGATGTTCAACTTGTAGGGGTGTATGTTTTGAAAGTTGTTCCTTATCCTCATCATATTCAAAGAGAGAATAAAATGCTGACTGGTGCAGGGGCTGATCGTATGCAAACTGGAATGCAGTTATCTTTTGGAAAATCTGTTGGAAAATCTGCGATAATGAAACCTGGTAGCAAAATTTTTGAGATGCGATTAGCCGACGACAAAGCAGTTCAAATTGCAAGAAAATTATACAAGGAAATTGGACCTAAACTTCCTTGCAAGAAAAAGGCAATATATGAAAAGGTTGTTTAAT
>ERZ1292623.3961-Hain-H51-01um-R1-3961-length-12374-cov-4_pt1 | contig 12374 bp, 14 predicted proteins | sample MGYA00564398_ERZ1292623 | MGnify/ENA primary metagenome ERZ1292623 (study PRJEB36523, sample SAMEA6512633) | groundwater metagenome | collected 2019-01-07 | study: AquaDiva: Metagenomics assemblies of 32 groundwater samples | reverse complement strand
AATGGCCTGGTCATGCCTTTGCCTAGCAGTAAACTCTCTAACCTAAATGGCAGCTTCTGACCACGAACCTTTTTCCTAAAGTCTGCAGGATCTCTATCGTACGGCTGTAACAACCCTTGATGTTGAGCGTTTTGCTCTAGATAATAATTCATAAACTCATCTTCAGCTGCTATTGCTTTGGGTAGGCCGTCCTCGCCAACCAGGTTCCAGCTTTGGTCGTTTACTAGTTCCACCGCATCAAAACGCTCTATATTAGGTGCAAACGAAGAATTAATATATCCCGATAGGAACCAATTTGGCATAGAATATGTCAGCAACCTAGATGGATCATCGTAGTCTAGGCCGGTGGCTTTACGAACCGCAAGTAGCTGAGAGTCAGCGATACTACTGGCATCACCCTTCCAGGCGCCTCTCTTTTGTCTAAAAGTTGAACGTGAGCGTATTCTGCCAAGGCCAACACCGGGGGTGTCAACGCCTATTACACGCGCCCTCATTGCAGTAGCCAAAACTTTATCACGCTGCTGCTCGAACGGATCTTCCGAAAAGGCTTGATAAGCACGTGGAGCAATAATCGTTGGATCGCCGTCTTCTGCACGACCATCAGTTAGAGTTACCCCAACACCCCTTGAGCCTAAGGAACGCTCAACTAGAGTGAGCCGAGTTGGGGTTGCAGCCATTCTGTCGATAAATTCTTCTGCACCAAAATCAAACTCTCTCTGATCAATCTCTAATGTATTATATCCAATATTCTTACTCATTTTCTATATAATAGTACTTTCTGTATTAAAAAGCAATAGTATTGACTGGCATTTACCCTTGCCGTATAGTTATGCAAGTAGCTTTCACCCTCAACGATGGAGAAAATATGCACATATTTACGACGCCATTACCTATAGGCACAGTGATTGGACCCCTGGCACCCGGTGATCCCGTTCCTCGGCGACGTCGGGCGCACAAGAATCCGAACGGCGAAATCGTGTGGATTGTTGACTCGACAATCATCGCACCGAACTCTGATGTCACCATCGAACCAGGCGTACAGCTCGGGTTCTACGTCATGTTGTCGGGCACAACCACTGTTGCCGCAGGCGCCGAACTGGGCAACAGTGTCGAAATTCTCGATGGAACAGTCGAAGAGGACGCCCACGTCGGTGACGACACTGTCATCGAAGGCGGAATCGTCAAAAAGAAAGCCCAGGTAGGGCAGGACAATCGCATCGAAAAAGGGGGCGTCGTTGGAGAACGCGCCTACACTGGCACCGGCTATCTAGTGGAAGAAGGCCAAGTGCTCGAACCGGATTCGGTCAATGAGTACCCTGCAGTAAGTACAGGGTCCTAGCGGTACACGCGCGACCTGCGAATGTGTCAGTGTTTATCCAAGCGGTAAGCACTCGGCGCATTCGCAGGAGCGCTATTTTTATTTGACTAAAAACAATTTTTATATTACTATACAAAAAGTCTTCTCTTTAGTAATAATAGGGGAGAGGAAATCCTAAAACGGGAGGTCGCACCAATGCGACGTGATCAAAAGTGCATAAGGGCTGCAAAGTACTTGTTTGCCTTGTGGATGCTGTCACTGCTAGCAGGGGTGGCTTCCGCAGCGATCTTCGGCCAAGAAAGCATGGAGAGCCTGGGAGTAACGTGGTTGTTCGCAGCGGTCAACTTACTGCTTACGCTGACCATAATAGGGTTGATTATCCCCAACATAATCTACCTAGCCAGCGAAAACAAGCCACAAAGTCAGTAAACGTCAGTGAATAGGCAAGGTGCATCGTGATGGAACACGATGCACCAGCAACAGCCTATCCACTGGCGTTATTTTTTTGCAAAAAAATAGCCGCCCGTTTCTCATGTGCTGGATTGCACAGAGTACTAGGGCGGTTTTTTGTCGATTTTCTAACCCGCACGCAGGTGGCGCTTGCGCCACCAAGCCCACACAGTCCTCCGGAGAGGCTGATAGTCAACGACGTGCATCTTTTCACTCTTGCTAGACATATCCGGATCTGTGGCGTCCTGCGCCATTCCAGCCAGCCAAACCCCGAAGCCGATAAATCCGACCATCTTGACCTCGAAATTACCGTTCCACGTTGTACCGAACAAAATAGCCGGCACGCAGATTGTGATAATGGCCGCAAGATACCCGATGTACAGCACGAAATCGTGATATCTCTTGGTCGGGGATCTGAGAGCTAGACGCGGATAGTTGTTCTCTCCGTCGAACTTGGTCCTCATGAGGTAGCAGGTCAACACACCGACCCACAGACCTATCAATGGCATGATCGCCGAGCCCCAAAAGTTGCCTGCTGGTATCTGTGGATACAAATACCAGCCAGTCGCGAGCATCACCCCAAGACCAATGTCACCGGGGATAAAAGCTTTCGACTGATTGCGCCACAAGGGCACAATGCGGCTCTCGAGGACAATGCCGACGAGAATCATTCCGATCGGCGTCACCAACAGGGAAATGATCAAGACCTTCCAAAAGACGTTACTGCTCAGCATCTCTGCCAACGTAACCACCTCCTTAGGCGGATAGATTTAAACGAACCAGCTCAAGACTGACGCCTTATCAAGCTATTTCTTTATTATACTTTATTTGATAAATTATGTCAATATAAGCTACAATGGTGCTTATGAGTAAAAAGCCCAAATCAACTGACAAATCGATCACCAATCGTCGCGCACGGTTCGATTATGAATTGGGCGAAGATCTAGTTGTTGGCGTTGTATTGACCGGAATCGAGGTGCGTGCCGCCCGTGATGGCCATGTACAACTAAAAGGCTCTTTTGTATCTGTCCACAATAACGAGCTGCTACTAAACAACGCTAGTTTTAGTCTACGTTTAAACGAAAAGGGCAAAACAAACGCCCGAACCGTCGACACATCACCGCGCAAGCTACTAGCTCACCGCAAACAAATTGATGATTTTATCGCCAAAAAGCAATCGGGTATGACAATTGTGCCAACAAAGTTACTAACTAGTGGCAAGCACATCAAAGTCGTAATTGCCCTAGGTAAAGGAAAAAAGAACTACGACAAACGAGAAACGATAAAACGCCGTGACATCGACCGCGACACCCGGCGTACATTAAAACATTAGCCTGTAATAGTTATTTACATTTTATATAATTTATTTAGGCTATTGACAATACAGACACAATGGTGTAGTATGGTCAGTATTGTTGAGGGGAGGATGTGTATTCGTCCTTAGATCAACAAGCACAACGGTCAGCGACATGCGTAATGCCCCGAAAAGTTGTCTTACATGACATGCAACGTTAAAAAGACGACGAACCGAGGCGAACAACAGGTCACCGACCCACACAGCAGGCAGGAAACGCTCTTTCCTGGGACTATGTCCAAATGAGTACCGGGTAAAACCTGGTTGATACACAGATGTGGCAACCGCCATCCTCTGCATAACTCACCCCCGCGGCATCACTCATCGCAAGGAGCAAAGTGGATAACTCCGAATTGGCGCCAAGCGCCCTAGCACACCGCGATCGGCTTGCCGCCGAAGAGTACCTGCAGAGGATGGCAACCGCCAACCTCTCCCGCCCCCGCACTACCACAGAGTAGAGCGGGGATTTTTCCTTTTTATATATAACTGCCAGACTAAGCTATTGACTAATATGCAAAAGTATACTATACTTATACAACCTTATTGTGCAACTACATATTGTGTTGCGCGGTAACGTACATTGACAAGCTAGGAATATATTCAGCTACCTTTTTGTTGCCATAGTTTGTGACACCGAAAAGGTAGCTGAAATAGCCAACCTGTAGTCTACCAACCTGCAATCCAACTGAAGGGAACATCCGTGAGTTACAAATCTCGCGACGTGATCAACGAAGGTGCGAAGGCAAGTGGCGTGTTCATCGCCTCTGTCATCGCGATCTTCTTGGTTGCAATTCTCATCGCCTCTATGCAGATCTTTGGCTGGGGATTCTTCCAGCGATCGACTGCTGACTTCCGAGGCAAGACCGGACAGATCGAACAGACCAAGGCCAATCCGGATTACCGGATCGCGGCCTACGATCACTTCTACGACCTGTGCGGAAGCATTCAGGCCGAAGAGGACCAGATCGGCAACATCCAGAAGCGTCCCGCTAGTGGCACAACCGCCGGCGGATTCACCCAGCAGCAGAAGGATTCAATCCTTCTTGCTCACCAGAACTCCCGAGCGGAGTTGATACGTCAGTACAACGCTGACGCGAGGAAGGCCGACACCTTGGCTCACTTCCGTGCCAGCGACCTGCCGTACCAAATCGAGATCGACAACGAGGAGACCACATGCAGCGCATTCTGATCACCGTCATCGTCATTGCCGTTGCCCTCGGGCTGGCAGGATGCGGCGGAACGACCAGCAGCCCTTCGGGCCAGAAGAAGGAGGACGGCTCTCGCCAGTCCAACTACGACCGGCTGGTCGAGAACCAGCCGGCGCACAGCATGAGCTACAGCCCGACACGTGCGACCAAGAACTTTTGGATCGACACGTGGAACAAGAAGGGCAAGCTGTCGTACGTATACCTGATGAACTCGTCAGGAAACGTCTTCGGCTACTTCGTGTTCAAGGGGCTGCCTGTCTCATACTGCACCAGCCTGATACCCCCGTATCAGATCAAGCGCGGTGACGGTGGTGGAAACGGTGGATACCAGTACAACGTAGTGCCTGGACCGTCAGTTGACGGCACATACGCCAGCAGCTCAAACTGCTCCGAGTTCTACGGCAAGGATGCCACATCGGGCGCATACATGGAGTACAGCGTTGGCATGGGTATCAATCAGCTGGTCTTTGATCAGCCGATGTCCCAATACGGGGCGGCTGACCCCCTGGGTGACGCCAAGGTCAAGAGGTGACATTTGCACCGGCGGGGTCTTTGACTCCGCCGGTGCAACCCACCATTCCTAGCTTGTCTACTTTCCGTTTTATTCGAATTTCGAATGCGACGTAAAGTAGTTTAAAATAGTACTAACATGAAGTTATATTCCTGGAACATCAATGGCATTCGTGCGGTACTGCGAAAAGGCGACTTTCAAAAGTTCGTACAAAAGCACGACCCAGATATCCTGTGTCTGCAAGAAACCAAAGCCATGCAAGACCAAGCAGAATTCGACCTACCTCAGTACAAAGAATATTGGAACAGCGCTCAGCGCAAAGGGCATTTTGGAACAGCAATATTTAGCAAAACCGAACCGCTACAGATATTAAAGAATTACCCCGAAGATATCGCCAAAAAATACAGTCTGATAGACGGTTTTGGCGATCCGAACAAAGAGGGCAGAGTAACAGCCCTAGAATTTGAAAAATTTTGGGTTGTTACTGTCTATACACCAAACTCGAAAGGTGATCTGGGGCGACTAAAGTTACGTTATGAAGCCTGGGATCCAGCGTTTCTAGAATATATGAATAGGTTAGAAGAAACCAAACCCGTTCTATTTAGCGGTGACTTCAATGTGGCGCACCGTGAAATTGATCTAGCACGACCAAAGGAAAATGTCGGTAAACACGGATTTACAAACGAAGAGCGCGAAAGATTTCAAGATTTTATTGATGCCGGCTATATCGACACATACCGCATGTTCTATCCCGACAAAACCGAGGCCTATACCTGGTGGACTCACTGGGCTAACGCTCGTGCCAGAAATGTCGGCTGGCGCATAGATTACTGGCTAGCCAGCCCGAAACTGAAAGACAACATAAAGTCATGCCGAATACACCCGGATGTTATGGGGTCTGACCACTGTCCGGTTAGCATTGAAATAGAGGTGTAATGGACACGTCATATTGGCTCAAACAAACGCCCACCAAACCACTTTTTCCAGATATACGGTGGAGCAAACCAGAACAAAAAGCCCGCGCTGGAAAACTGCTGATAATCGGCGGCCATGCCCAAGGTTTTGTCGCTATCGCCGAAAGCTACAATACCGCCCTCAAGGCTGGGGTAGGTGAGGTACGAGTTTTGCTGCCAGACAGCCTAAAAAAGAACTTGCCTCCTAATCTAATCGAAGCAACTTTTCTGACAAGTAATAAATCCGGAGGTTTTAGTAAAGACGCCTGGCCAGAGATAAAAGCTGGCTGTGATTGGGCGGACGGCATACTACTTCCGGGTGACGCTGGACGAAACAGTGAAACAGCGATTTTATACGAAAAACTGCTAGACCAAACTGAAAAACCAATAACAATTACACGTGACGCAGTAGACCTACTGAAAAGCACGTACTCTAAATTAGCAGAACGCCCCAACGCTTTGCTGGTTCTCTCATTTGCTCAGGCCCAAAAGCTATTTAGCGGCGTGTACTATCCTAAAATTCTAACTTTTTCTATGCCACTAGCTGCGTTCGTGGATGCCCTGCACAAATTTACCCTGACATATCCGGTTGCACTGGTGGTTTTACATAACGAAAACCTGATAGTAGCCCACGAAGGCAAAGTGTCATCTACGCCCTGGACCGATAACATGGCCATATGGAGAGGCAACACCGCCACACGCGCAGCCAGTTACTGGATCTGGAGTCCAAATCAAGTTTTTAAAGCCGCAACCACCAGTTTAATCCAATAAAAAAGCAACTGCTATGACAGTTGCAATTCGTGGTGCCGCGGGCCGGACTTGAACCGGCACGTCCCGAAGGACACAAGATTTTGAGTCTGGCGTGTCTACCAATTCCACCACCGCGGCGCGTACGCCTTATTTTACCGCAGATACGTGGTAAAATAAAGATACTCCGGTGGGAGCTAATTTCTTATGCAAAATAACGACGACAAAAACGATCAGCCTAAAAAAACCGACCAGGAAGCCGCTGCCAACGTAATTCGTGGCAACATAGATCGGATTTATTCTGGTGACGACGCCCCACACGCCCAGGCCGAACAAGAAATACGTCAAAAACAAGGTGATTCTGACCAGCCAGCACCGTCAACCCACCCAGATTATACCGACCAGTGGAAGCACTATCACAATTCATGGAGCAAATACTATCAGCTGTATTACGAGCGATATTATCTGAACCATTTGCACAAAGCAAAACAAAACATTGATGCACAACCCACCGCACAACAAGCAGTACCTACTGGCATTATCGCCAGCGGCGAGCCGGCGGCAGAAGACCCAGAAGACCAAGCGGTTGCCCAACTGCGCGAACAACTGCTCACCACAGTCAAAGACAGAACCCAGCAAGTTAAAAAATCTCGCCATTATGCGCCGATTATGACTGGTGTTGTTTTTGCGTTAGTTTTTCTATTTTTACAGTACAACCAGTTCATGTTCGCAACTGTCCGCGCCTATGTCAGCCCGGGCAGTATAGACCCACAAAATATCATTCTAGACCCATCGGGTGGCACTAATGTCGGACCACAGCCAAAGCTAATCATACCCAAAATAAATGTTGAAGCACCCGTTGTGTATGGCACTAATCCTCTGGACGACAAAGCCGTAGAAGATAAATTACGTGACGGAGTGGTGCATTATCCAATTGCCAATGCCGCCAGCAGCCCAGGTCAAAATGGCGCAACCACAATATTGGGCCATTCCAGCATGGATGTATTTGACAATGGAAACTATAAATTCGTTTTTGTGCAGCTATCAAAACTGAACGTTGGCGACAACTTTTATATTAACCACCAGGGGACAAGATACACCTATAGCGTTACAAAAAAAGAGATTATCGATCCGAAAGACATCGCAAAAGTAACACCAACCGATGCGTCGAAACCGAGTGTCATATTAATAACCTGCGAACCGCCAGGAACAGCGCTAAAGCGTTTGCTAGTTTTCGCAGACCAAGTCAGCCCCGACCCATCAAAAGCCAAAAAAGCCGCCCCAGTTAAGTCAACAACTTCGACCAAAGCCATCCGAGGAGATGCGCCGTCTGCACTGGAACGCCTGTTCGGAATTAGATAGTAGTTTCTGCGATTAGCTGTAGCTGATGTTTTTAACCGAGTGTATGAAATAACCGTACAAACTTGTCATCCCTAAGCCTGGCTTGCCGAGGATGTTTGAGCGTAGCGAGTTCCGCGGGCAACCAAGGATAGTGAGGATAGGTTTGTATCGCGGTATTTTGTCAACTCAAAAGTTTTGCCACACTTTATAAAAAGTGTGAAAAGAACTTATTCGATAACCATAACAGATGATTGAAGGGCTGGTTTTTTGGTTTTAGAATTCTTGTCAATGTAAAATAGACGCTTGCCATTGCTGCTTAGACTAATATCAAAACCTTCACTTATACTGCCAATTGTCTCGATGTTAGTGCCATCATATTCGAATATAGTTAGCATTCCACCGGCGTCGCTTACCAGGTGATAATCATCCAGCCACTTTAGGTGACTAGTCAACCTGTATGGCGGATTGTCGGGGATATTAAACACAAAATTCTGCAGACGCTCTAGGTCATACACCGAAAGGCTAGAGCCGTTCTGGGCAACCACAAAACGTCCACTGGCAGAAAAGTACAGCCATTTTACACCAGAAGTCAGCTCAAACTTTGCAAACGATTTTCTAAGCCCTAATGGGTCCTTAATAACCTCAACCATAGTACCTCTTGAAATCGCTTGATAATCCTCATTGAAATAGTTACTGATTGCAGTATGAACGTTCTTTTGCGTAGACTGAAAGCCCCTAACCTTGGCAGTCTGGTCTTCTGTCTCATCGTAAAAGCTGACAACCTGGCCTTCTGGCGTATTAGCTACATAGCCAATTCGATCGTCCCTGTACAAAGCAAATTCCTTAACATTTTTAGCGACATCCTTCGGAACCTGGCGCGAATCAGAAATATCAATCTTACGAACTGCACCGTCGGTCATTATATACATCAGATTGCCACTATCGCCAACAAAATGGGCATCGCTAATAGCAATGTTCTTTAGAACCGATATATTACGAGTATTTGCCGCGTCGCTTCGATCTAGACTTAACCACTCGGTCTTTTTACCGCTAGTATGAGTCACCAAAATGTACCTGGAACCGACATCCCACTCTACAACCCGAAACACATCACCAGGCTCTGGCTTGGCAGTTATTACCGGTATTGCAAGCTCGGTAACCTTTGGCTTTTTCTCGTCTCTTATATCAATAATTTTCAGCTTTGCCTGGCTGGGGTTTTCAACAACCGCAATCCAATTTTTATCAGGCGAAACCTTTGTGCCCGCCAGTTGATCAAACGACTGCGCAGACTCGGTGGTTATTTGCTTTGGTATCAATAGAGCGTTCAGCCACAACAATTCGCCGCGCCCAAGGTCAAAGTTTTTTGACCAACCTCGATAGCCCTTTAAATCCATAGCTACGTTATGATAGCCCGGGCTAGTGTTCTTTTTGTTATTAGTAGTAAAATTCTGCTTTGCGCCGTCTATATGCACTGATGCACCTGTCGGAAAGCTACGGAATTGCACCAGGCCACCTTGTTCCGGCTGGCCATCACGGTCGACACTGTAGCCAAGAACCAAAAATAGCGAGACCGCCACCAATACAATTACAGATATAGTCATGGTCGCATATGTCAATGTGCGCTTTGCCAAATCGCGCTGGCGCCCTTTAGGATCGTGCATATGGCTATTATAGCGCGAAACAACGATTTTGACCCTTAAATTATTCGCGAAAAAACTATTGCAATTTCAGTGGCGAACGTAGTATTATAAACGTAAGCACAGCAGTCTAGGGGAAGACTGAGTGAGGAAAAGGAAAAATGAGTACAGAAAAACAAACAGTCACCATCAACGGCAAGACGTATGATGTGGCAACTGGCAAACCATCAGCTGCGCCCAGCAAGGCGCCTGTTAAAGCTAGAATGATAAACGATATTGCACCCAACAAGAACGGCATACTAGCCCAACCGGTCAAAAAGCCGGCCGCTACTCATAGAGTTCCGGCAACTTTATCACAAAAATCTCGCCCCATTGCACCTCACGCTAGACCAAGCCTCCAAAAGTCCACGACTTTACGTCGAGATGTCCTAAAAAAACCAACTAGCAAGGTACGCCCAAGCGCTCACAAGATTCATCAACGTGTGCAAAAGTCCGAAAGAATTACGAGATTTGCCCCAATCAGACCGCCAAAGACCACTGAATCAAAAATCGACCACGATCTTGCAGCACAAACAAAAGCCCTGCAGGCAGCGCAGGCTGAATACATGGCTAAAGCCAACCAAAACAATACACACATTAGCTCTCGTGTCATAAAAGAACACTTGCTAGGCCAAGCCATTGATAAAGTCCCCGTGGACGACACCAAGCATGCACATAAATCACATACGGCAAAAGCACCGAAGCGATCACGATTTGCCAGTGTAGCAGTCACTAGCTTTGCGCTAGTGCTGTTGGGTGGTTATTTGACTTATATCAACATACCGAACCTTTCTATTCGCATAGCAGCAGCCAATAGCGGCATAGACGCTAATCTGCCAACCTATCAACCATCTGGCTATCGCATTAGTGGACCGATCAGCTATAACGATGGTGAAGTAAACGTAAAGTACAAATCTGGCAGCGGCAATACCGGTTACCAACTGACCCAACGGCCATCCGACTGGGATCCAATCGCCGCGCTGGACAACTATGTCGAGTCAGACTCTGACAGTGACTATCAAATTCACAGCGTGCAAGGCTTGACGGTTTATACATATGACAAAAAGGCCGTCTGGGTAAATGGCGGTATCTTACACATTCTTGATGGCAACGCACCACTTTCGAACCAACAGGTCGAAAGTATCGTCGCTAGTATGTAAACATCACTTTCATTTTTTGGATCAGCAAAACAGAAGGCAAAAAACTGACCAAACTCCTTAAATAACATGATGTAAAAATTTAATAATATTTTTTGGTAATCTGCGGAACTCGCTACGCTCAAACATCCTCGATTAACCAGAAAATATTATTAAATTTTTACTCAGTTATTTCAGAGGTCTGGGCCCGGCTGCGATTCGATGAGCGTACGAAGTCACCGAGAAAAACAGATTTCTTGTTTCCTGGCGACGCGAGGACTGTTTGAGTCCCGATATAATCGGGACGAGTTCCGCAGCGGCCCTAGAAACAAGAAATCTGTTTTTCATCGCGTAGCTGAGTCAGCTCGAAAGTTTTGCAACACTTTTTAAAAAGTGTGAAGGGGTGTTTTCAATTAAAATAGAATGTATTGACATATTCATGATTGTGTGTTAATATATCACACAGTCAAAACCCTTTCGTAAATCAAAGACTTTTCTTGTTTTTAGGGTCAATAGACGCCTTTTGACAAGTAGAAGTTACATTACCGCCGAAAAGGAGATTGCTTTGTCCGACAAGATTGTCGTGGTTGTGCATGAGTACCCACAAGGTATCTCTTTCACGCCTGTTGCAGTATGTGAAGAGGGTGACAGTGTCGCAGACGGTTGGGATAACGACGCTCTCGAGCAGATCAATGCTCTCGACTTCGTCACTTCAAGTATCGTCAAAGAAGACAATGAGCTTTACGTCGAAATGACCCAGGAAGGCTTCGAAGACCCCAGGAAAGGTGAGCAAGAAGTACTGATGGATATTCTTCTCAGAGCTCTTAATGAGCTGTCTGAGCACATAGAATTTCAGGTGTGCACGTGTAACCAACCTCGAAGCTCATCGGCCTTCATGAACTTCGGACCAATGAGCTCGTCGACAGGCGGCTTCCGCTGAGTAAATCTACCTGCCGCTCTCTACATTGAGGGCGGCAGGTAGTATCCGTAACTTCTACTTGTCATATATAACGCCTAACGGCGTTTTTAAATTGTCAAAAAAACTGCAGCTAACTGCGATTTAATGAGCGTATGAGAGAACCGGAAAAGCTACCAGAGCCTATTCATGGCTTTCCGAGGATGTCTGAGCCCCGATGCAATCGGGGTGAGTTCCGCAGGAAACCAAGAATAGGCTCTGGTAGCTTTTGTCGCGTTCTGGAATCAGCTCAAAGGTTTTGCCATACTTTTTAAAAAGTATGAAGAGGAAGTTATCTATTAAAATAGACCTAATGACAAAAAACATCCGCACCCGTTTCGCCCCCAGCCCAACTGGCTTTTTGCGCATTGTGGCCAGTATGTAAAAATGCCCCGTACAACACATCAGATGACACAACCTAAAGTCGTTTCAATATAATATGTTGTACGGGGCAAGGCGCTACGTGGTAGAACTCACTCCTAGTAGCACCTCTGCATTTCGGGTAGCTGTCTCAACGTATGCAAGTCAGCTGCATCGCTGATCCTAAGCCTAACGTGATCATTCACTGGACTACGATACCATACTACTAGTGGTTCTTCGTAGCCTGTCTCAAGCTCGACTTTACACGAGCCTAAGGTGGTGACTACCACGCTCCCATATATGCCTGCATCGACAAATCCAATGCCTTCCAGGTGATTTTCTAAATCCCTTTCATCTTGTACTCG
>ERZ1292623.2854-Hain-H51-01um-R1-2854-length-15137-cov-15_pt1 | contig 12375 bp, 13 predicted proteins | sample MGYA00564398_ERZ1292623 | MGnify/ENA primary metagenome ERZ1292623 (study PRJEB36523, sample SAMEA6512633) | groundwater metagenome | collected 2019-01-07 | study: AquaDiva: Metagenomics assemblies of 32 groundwater samples | reverse complement strand
AAGCGCGGTTAAACTTTCCCGCAGTGTCGCGAGCGATTTCAACATGCTGTTTTTGGTCCTGCCCGACGGGCACGATATCGGCATTTTGGATTAATATGTCCGCCGCCATGAGAATCGGATAGTCAAAGGTGCCGACATCTATCTCTTTATTATTCGCTTCGGCGTCCTTGAAAGCGTGAGCCCGCTTCAAATAAGGGACGGTTGTCAGGCAGTTGAATACCCAAGCAAGCTCTGTTACTTCCGGAATATCCGACTGGAGAAAGATGGTTGTTTTTGCGGGGTCTAGTCCTATGGCCAGATAGTCCAGTGCAATATCAAAAGAATTTTGAGCTAACTCCTGACGGTTTTGAAGCGAGGTAAGGGCATGATAGTTGGCTATAAAAATATAAGATTTGTATTTTTCTTGCAGGTCAACAAACTGCTTCATTGCCCCGAAGTAGTTTCCGACATGCGGCCGGCCGGTTGGTTTTAGGCCGGAGACCATAATCTTTAGATTTTTCTCCATTTCTAAAATATAGCAAAAAATACGCTTTTTACAAACACAAAAAACCCCGCAAGGCGGGGTTTTTTGTGATGCTAAATTCCTTCCGACCTTAGGTTTTTCACGGCATCCTCGGCTTTTTTGGAAAGATGTTTCGGTATCTTGATGTTTAATTTTATAAAAATATCCCCTCTCTGCCCTCTTTCCGTAGGGACGCCCTTGCCCCTGATTCTAAGTATTTCTCCGAATGAAGTTCCTTCCGGTATTTTTATTTTTATCTGTCCGTCCAAAGTATTAACTGCGTATTCTCCGCCCAAAATGGCGTCGGAAAGTTTGATATTCAGGTCCATGGCTAGATTGTTCCCTTCCCTTCTCCACTCCGGATGAGACAGGACATGGATTTGAGCATATAAATCTCCAGGAACCCCTCCATAGACGGCTTCTCCCATTCCGCTTAGGCGTATCATTTCGCCATTTTCAATTCCAATCGGGATTTTAATTGTTATCTCTTCTTCTTTTTTTAACACTCCGGCGCCATGACAAGTGTGACATTTTTCCGATGGGACTTCCCCGGCCCCCAAACAAGCGGAACATTCACTGACGCTTGAAAAAGTGCCGAAGAATGATTTCTTTGTTTCGCGGATACTTCCTTTACCGTTACACCTTGAACAAGTCTTCGGTTTGGTTCCCGGCTTGCCGCCCTTGCCGCCGCAGGTGTCGCATCGTGAAGTTTTAGTTATGAGAACTTTTCTTTCCGCGCCGAAAATTGATTCTTTAAATCCAATTTCAAGATTAATAGAAATGTCTCTGCCGCGGCTACTGCGGCCACTCCCTCCTCCGGCGAAAAAATCTTTGAATACTTCCCCAAAATCAAAACCCTCAAAATTCTGCGAAGAAAACCCCCCGAACCCCTGATTGAAGTCAAAGCCGCCGAATCCTTCTCCGGCGCCCGCCCCGCCCTCAAAAACCCTGCCGTACGAATCATACTCGGCCCTTTTTTTATCGTCTGAAAGGACCTGATAAGCCTCATTTGCCTCTTTGAACTTTGTTTCATCGCCTTCTTTTTTGTCCGGGTGATATTTGTGCGCCAGCTTACGAAAGGCTTTCTTGACGTCTTCTTTGGAGGCACCTTTCTCAACTCCAAGTATTTTATAGTAGTCTTTTGCCATAAATTAATGATATCACAAAAATGCAAAACTCATGCGAAAAAAACTGGACCCTAATTACAATCACTTACTGCCACCCTCTTTATTTTCCCCTTCTTTAAACTCCGCATCCTTGACCTTTCCATCCTTGTTTTCTTCTTTGGCGGCTTTCGCCATGTGTTCGCCGATTTTTTGCATTTCCGACGACAGTTCTTGCGCCGATTTTTTTATTTCCGAAACATCTTCACCGTCTCGGACTTTTTTAAGAGAAGAGATTTTATTCTCAACTCCGGTTTTTATTTCTGGCGTGATTTTGTCGCCATTATCGCGCAGAGATTTTTCGGCCGCGTAAATAAGCTGGTCGGACAAATTTCTTTCCTCAATAAGTTCTTTTTTCTTGGAATCAGTCTCCGCGTTCGCTTCAGCTTCTTTTTTCATCCGCTCAATGTCTTCTTTTGATAATCCAGAACTTGCTTCTATCCTGATTGACTGTTCTTTACCGCTAGTTTTATCTTTAGCTTTGACGCTTAATATGCCGTTGGCGTCTATGTCAAAAGTAACTTCAATTTGCGGCATTCCTCGCGGCGAAGGCGGAATTCCGTCTAAGATAAATCTACCGAGACTTTTGTTGTTAGCCACCAACGGTCTCTCCCCCTGAACTATGTGTATTTCAACCGAAGTTTGATTATCGGCTGCTGTTGAAAAAATCTGTGACTTAGCGGTTGGAATCGTTGAGTTTTTTTCAATGAGCTTGGTTGCCACGCCGCCCATGGTTTCAATCCCAAGCGAAAGCGGCGTAACATCCAAAAGCAAAACGTCTTTGACGTCGCCCTGAAGAATTCCGGCTTGAATGGCGGCACCAGCCGCTACCACTTCGTCGGGGTTGATGGAGCGGTTCGGTTCCTTGCCGAAAAACTTTTTGACAGCTTCAAATACGGCTGGCATTCTGGTTTGCCCGCCGACTAATATGATTTCATTAAGGTCGCTTATTTTGAAAGGCGAGGCTTCAAGGGCTCTTTTGGCAATCTCAATAGACTTATTGATGTATTCCGCCGCCAAATCTTCCAGTTTGGCTCTAGTCATTTTCAAAAGAAGATGTTTCGGGCCGGAAGCGTCGGAAGTGATGAAAGGAATATTTATCTCGGTCTCCATAACAGTGGAAAGCTCGTGTTTTGATTTTTCAGCAGCTTCTTTAAGTCTTTGCAGGGCCAAGACGTCTTTAGTTACATCAATACCCGACTCTTTTTTAAACTCGTCGGCTATCCACTTGACGATTTTTTGGTCTATATCTTCTCCGCCCATATGAACGTCGCCATCGGTTGATTTGACCTCAATGACGTCATCGCCTACTTCCAATATGGAAACATCAAAAGTTCCCCCGCCAAAGTCGTAAACAGCTATCTTCTCATTCTTTTTTTTGTTGAACCCGTAAGCCAAAGCCGCCGCTGTCGGCTCGTTGATTATTCTTTTAACGGTAAAACCGGCGATTTCCCCGGCATCTTTGGTGGCTTTTCTTTGCGAATCGCTAAAATAGGCCGGAACCGTGATTATGGCCTCTGTTATTTTTTCACCAAGTTTTGTTTCTGCGTCTTGCTTTAACTTCTGCAAAATCATGGCGGAGATTTCTTCCGGGCGGTAAGATTTGTCGCCCATCTTAACTTTTACGCCTCCGCCTGTCGCCTCCTCGATTTTAAAGGAAACGATGTCCTTGTCTTTCTTTACACCCTCATCGCTCCAGAGATGCCCAATCAATCTTTTTATACCAAACAGAGTGTTGGTTGGATTTGTGACAGCTTGGCGCTTAGCGATGAGCCCAACCAATCGCTCTCCGGTTTTTGACAATGCCACAACTGAAGGAGTTGTCCTGTTCCCCTCGCTATTTTCAATGATTTTTGGTTCGCCGCCCTCAATAATCGCCATGGCGGAGTTAGTTGTGCCCAAATCAATTCCTAGTATTTTTGCCATATGGTTTTTATTAATTTTTTATAATTATAATTTTAAATTACGATATTTTACTTTGGAATTTTCCAACCTTTACCTTGGCCGCTCTTACAATTTTACCATTTAAACTGTATCCGTTCCTCGTGGTTTCTAGAACCATATCGTCCATTTTTTCTTCCGGAACCGGCACTATTTCGTCGCAATCATGCTTGAATGGGTCAAACGATTCTTGCTTCGGCGATATTTCCTCAAGCCCGTTTGCCCTAAGCGTCGCAAGTAATTGGGAGTATATGTATTCAATGCCAACCCGCCAGTTCTTATCAGCCTTTTCCCAATCTTCTTTATTAGAGAAAGCCATAACAAAACTATCCAGTATCGGGATGAGCTCGCTCACCAAGCCTTCTTTGGCGAATTTAATAAAATCTTCCTTCGATTTTTCCTCGCCTTTTTTAAAATTTAGAAAATCAGCCTTAGCGCGCTGCCAGCCATCAAGATACTCTTTTCTTTCGGCCAGACATTTTTTGAGTTTTTCTTTCAATCCCTTTATTTTTTCTTCCGTTCCTGCTGAAATACCCGTCTCCTCAAAAAGGACGTCATCAATATAAGTATTTTCTTCTGTCTTGTCAATTGGTGGATTATTTTTATCGTCTTTTTTCGTCATAAATTCAAAAAGAATCACTACATTTTAGTAATTTACGGTAAATAACGCAAATCTACCCCTGTCTTGTTAGCGCTTACTCCAATGAGGGTTCTAATTTCTCCCGACCCCCATGTCGGACACCCTCGGTTTCCGACGCTCGTCACGATAAAATCGTGACTCACTGCCTTCCGAAACGGGGGAAATACCCTCAATGTTTCCAAACTAACGTTTGCTCCATTGAGGGGCTTTTCTGGCCTTCTTTAAGCCGAACTTTCTTCGCTCCTTCATTCTAGGGTCTCTCTTTAAGAAACCGGCCTTTTTCAGGTCTTTTCTGAATGTTTCGTCTATTTGTAAGAGAATTCTTGCAATTCCGTGGCGGACAGCTTCTGCCTGAGAATGTATCCCCCCGCCAAGCGTTTTAACGGTGATGCTCCATTTTTGAGATGTTCCGGATTTTTTCAGGGCTTCATTCACGACATTTTGGAGTTCTTTGGTTGGGAAATAAACATGAAGCGGCTTACTGTTTACGACAATCTCGTTTTTAGTCCCCGAAACGGCGCGAACTCTGGCAATAGACGTCTTCCTTCTGCCGACCGCTTCAATATACCTATTTTTTTGTGTTTGTAATTTTTCCATATTAACTATTCCTTAACGGTCAAATTTTTCATGATTTTATCGCGCAAGCGATTAGATGGAACCATTCTTTTTATCGCGATTCTTAAAATTTCGCCGTAACCTTTTTTGGAAATAATTTTTTCGGTAGTAATATATTTTAATCCGCCCGGGTAGCCTGAAAATCTTTTATACATTTTTGCCGAGAATTTTTTTGGGTCCAAAAACATTTTCGACGCATTTTCAATCGTAACCTGGCTTTTAGGAAGGATGTGTCTCTGAAAATCAACCTTATTCTTGCCCGTGAGCAAAAGTGCCGCCTGACTTGCGATTCGCCCTAGCCTTTTACCGGTAGCGTCTATTTTATATTCCATAAATTTCAAATTTTATTAAACAAATTCAATGACAGCCATTTTGCTTCCGTCACTAATTCTTCTCGGCAATTTTACTATTCTGGTATAACCTCCCGCTCTATCCTTGTAAGAAGGAGCGATATCATCAATTAAAATCGTGACAACGTTTCTCACTCCAAGTTTAGAAACGATGTCCCTGGTTCCGGCAAGACCGCCTTTTTTGGCTTTAGTAACCATTTTCTCAACGTAGGGTCTTAATTCTCTGGCCTTAGCGTCAGTGGTCTTGATTTTTCTTTTTAGAATCAGAGAACAAGCCAAAGATCGGAGAAGCGCGCGCCTCCCCTTTCTTTCCCTGCCTAGCTTTCTTTTTGAATCGTGGTGTCTCATACCGGTCTTATTTTAACGTTACCCCGAAATTGCCAAGAACGCGTTTTATCTCCTGAATCCCCTTGTTTCCCAGCCCGTCTATGTCCAAAAGATCTTCCTCTTTTTTTCTGATAAGACCGCCGACGGTTCTCACGTTAGCCCCCTGAAGAGCGTGCAGTGTTCTCTGGGAAAAATCAATAGTTTCTATTCTGGTTTTCAGGAAATCACTGTCAAACTTATCTTTATTAGCATCACCTTTTTCTACCGAGACCTCTTCTTCTTTGGTTTCCTCCTCTTTAAATCCGACAATAGACTTTAACTGATTAATCATCGTATCTATTGACTTTTCCAAAGCTTCTTTTGGAGAGATACTCCCGTCGGTTTCAATGGAAATCCTTAGGCGGTTGTAGTCTGTCCTTTCGCCGACGCGCATGTTTTCTACCTCGTAATTTACGCGTCTGATTGGCGTAAAAATGGCATCAACGGCGATTGTTCCAATACTTACCTTGTCCTTCTGCAGAACTTCCCTGGAAACATACCCAAGTCCTTTTTCAACAGTCATTTCTATATCTAGCGATGTTTTCTTGTCGGTAATTTCAGCCAAGTAAAGGTCCTTGTTTAAAACTTTAACTTGCCCGACTTCCTCTATATCTTTGGCGGTTACTTTGCCGGGCCCCTTGGCCAGAAGTCTTACAACTTGCGGTTCATCGGTTGTCATCATAAACCGGATTTTCTTGAGGTTTAAGATAATGGTTATAACGTCTTCTTTAACGCCGTCCATTGTCGAAAATTCATGCGGGACGCCGGATATTTTAATCGAGGTTATGGCGTGTCCAGGCAGCGAAGAGAGAATTATTCTTCGCAATGAGTTTCCTAGGGTATGTCCGTAGCCGGCGTATAAACCGTCTATTTCGTATGTTCCCTTAAAATCATCTTCAGAAACTATTTTCGGCTTTGACGGGAGTATGACATTGTACTCTGGCATATTTTTTAAAATATAGCTTATAAATATTAATCCAACCTATCTGCTGTAAAACTCTATAACCGAATCAAGATTAAACGGCATGGTCGTTTTTTCTTCTTTTGGTTTGGCGACGATTTCCCCCTTGTTGCTTTCCAGGTCAAATTTTATCCAAGCGGGGTACGGGTACTTTTTGAGTTTTTCGGACAAATTTCCAAAAACAGCTTTTGTCGCGCTTCCGCCACGTATTGCTAAAATATCCCCGGGGCTAACTCTATAAGAAGGAATCGTCACTCTCCGTCCGTTTACGGTTATGTGGCCATGAGATACGAATTGTCTCGACATTCCTCTGGAACTTGCAAGTCCCAGTCGGAAAACAACGTTATCAAGCCTGGATTCAAGTATTTCGTAAAGCAGATTAACAGAGGAGCTTTTCTTTCGCATCGCCTCCTCTACATACCGTGAAAATTGTTTCTCACTTATGCCGTAAATATTTCTAACTTTCTGCTTTTCCCTCAACTGAATGCCGTAGTCGGTTAGATTTGAGCGATGTTTTCTTTCGGACTGCAGCTTACCCGGTGGGTAAGGTTTTTTTATAAAAACGCACTTAGGGGTAAAACACTTCTCCCCCTTTAGAAAAAGTTTTTCTCCGGCTCGACGGCATATTCTACATTTTGCGTCTCTAATCATGCTAAAAAATAATGAGTATTAACGAATATATTTTAATGTTCCGCCTGCCTGCCTGCCGGCAGGCATCCCGCGGATTGAATGCTCGCCTAGCAAGCACTCAATCCGCGGGCGGAACCACTACACTCTCCTGGGCTTTTTCGGCTTCGGTCCATTGTGCGGTACAGGCGTTCTATCCTTGATTCCTGAAATAGCTATCCCTTTTGAAGAAAAAGCTCGCAACGATGATTCTCTGCCGGCACCGACACCTTTTACGATAACATCAACTTCTTTGATACCAATTCCCTGCGCCTTTTCTGCCAGAAGTTCGCCGACCTTGGCTGCCGCGAACGGAGTACCCTTTTTAGCACCCTTGAAACCAAGGGCGCCGCTTGAAGAAGAAGCCAACGCGTTCCCAGATTTATCCGCCAAAAGCAACATAGTATTGTTATAGGTTGACTGGACATACAAAGTACCGGAAGTTACGCGTTTTTTTGACAAACGCGAAGAAGATGGCTTCCCTCCTGCCTCGGCACTCTCTCCCTCTTTTTGTACTATGCGTTTTTTGCCCATGTTAATGTTATTTGTATATTCGCCTGCCTGCCGGCAGGCAGGTATTATTTCTTCTCCACCTTCTTTCTGCCAGAACCCATCGTTTTCCTTATGTTGCCTCGAATTGTCCTGGAATTTGTTTTTGTTCTTTGCCCCCTTGTTGGTAATCCTTTCAAATGTCTCAACCCGCGGTAGCATTTAATATCTTTCAGCCTTTTTATATTTGCCGACTTTTCTCTTTTTAAATCACCCTCGATCTTCATTCCTTCCATGGCTTTTCTGATTTTGTTTTCTTCCAGAACAGAAATGTCTTTTGGTTTTTTGGCATGAGCAATTCCGGCTTGGTCCAGAATCTTTTTAGCCAAAGGGCGACCAACGCCGTAAAGAGCTGTTAATCCTATCTCCAATCTTTTTTCTTCCGGTATTGTTATTCCCGCTAAGCGCATATAAAAAATATAGTCCTATATTAAGTTCTGAATTATTGTTTAAAAACTAACCCTGCTTTTGTTTATGTTTTGGTGTTTGACAAACTACGTAAATATGGCCGCTCCTTTTGAGCATTTTACATTTAGAACATATTTTTTTTATAGAAGCTCGAACCTTCATTTTTATTTGCAATCTGAATTAAGTGCGTTTGATGATTCTCCCCTTTCCTCCATAAGGGTCCAGTTGAACGGAAACTTTGTCCCCGACCAAAACCCTTATTCTGTTTATCCTCATTTTGCCGGAAAGGTAAGATATCACCTCCTTTTCTTCATTATCGGATTTTATGGAAACGCGAAACATGGCGTTTGGCAACGCCTCTATCACTATTCCGTTAACAGCCGGTAAGTCAGTTTTTTCCGCCATCAGGTTACAAAAAATTATATTAACAGATTGCTTTTAAAAGTCAATCCAGCACCACTTTTACTGATACCATTTTGCAAAGTATTCGGGGGGAATGACACGACAGAGTCGGAAGTTAATTGCAGGCTCAAAAGTAAAAGTGGTGCTGGATTAGAGGTCCTCAAAAACCTCTATTTTATCAATATTTTCGGGGAATTTGTTTGTCCAGAATGGCCTAACGGTTGCGTCGGCCTTTTTAACATTCTTGAAATCAGCCAAAACCGCTTGAAATAATGACTTTTTGGCCCCTCGGATCTTGTTTTTTAAGGCCTCCTTGTCTATCAGCCAGATGATTTTTACCTTTCCGCTTAAACTGAAACTTGTCGAACTTGCCTGACTGACGTCAAATTTTTCCTTGTTTTTTATCTTAAAGTCCAGTTTCTCAATTTCAGGGATGAATATATCGGAATTGTCCCAGTCATTCACTCCCTTTTCCGCGATAATTTTTGATAACTCCTTATTGTTGAATATTATTATTTGAACACTCCCCTTCTCTATTATTGAAATAGTGTCTTTCAGAATAATATTTTCGTTGGAAGAGATATCGCCATCTTCAAAATCGAAAAACATACCATCGTCGTACATTACATAATCAGCCGGTTTTTGCGACAAAGCACTTTTGATTAATTCATCTCGAATCAAATTTTTAAGGTCACCTCTCGCCGCCTCAATATCTTTTTCGTCGGCAACTTTCCTTTTGCCGGAGAATCCTCCAGCAATCGGCGCGTCGGGCTTTGACCTGGCGTAGAATTTGCCGTATCTAGGGTCGCCCTTGAATCCAGGGATACTGAAATCAACATTGGCTATATTGTATTCTTGCCCGGGTGAATCGGCCGTTACGGTAACTTCAATGGACCCCGGTTCGGTTTCCCCATTTTTAACTCGCGTTCCGGGAACAACTACGGATTGTGTTAAGCGATAAATTTTTCCGTCCGGAGATTCAAAACGAGTGTTTTTTATGAGTCGTTGAGTTGCGTTGCTGTAAGAATTGTAAATAACAATAGGTCCCTCCGCTTTTTTAAAAACATCCTCTTCTTTTGTCACCGGTATTTCCTTGCCTCTCTCTATTTTCGGGATGGATATGGTTTGGAATCCTAGCGAACCATTATCTGGAATTAGTTTGGCCGCCATATCATATGCGACGTCAACATCCTCGCTCCTCGGGACTATATTTATTTTGGCGGAACTTAAAGATGGCGTTGCGATAAACCCGACAATTAGCAAGATGGTTACCAGAATAGCGATTACAATCAACGCAAATAACCATTTTCTATGACGCGGCGGGGCAATGAGGATTGGAGCATCTATGACAGCGCGTTCCGGTAGATTAAATGTCGAGGGGGCGGCGATGCTATCTTGGCGAAGGTTAATGGTTACAGTCTTTTGATTTAGGGCCGTCGCTTGGGCGTTTTCTGTGCGCCCAGACCCTTTTTCAGGAGTTAAGGAAACCAAGCTTTTTTTCTTTATGTCTTCGCGCGTAAGGCTTAACAGCCCGCTTTTTCTTTGAGCGTCTTTGCTTGGTAAAACAATGTCTTTTATTTGATTCTTTGCCATAAATATTATTCCCCGCTTGCGAAGATGGCCCCAATCGCGAGAAAAGGGTCCCTCTTTGCCGTTCCTTCATATTGACAGCGCCCGCCTAAAGAAGAAACATCTATTGGTTTAATTAAAAATGGAGATTCGGTCAAAGTAAACTGGCTGTAATCCTCCTTTTTAATCAAAGAATAAAACCATACTTCGGCGTCTTTATCGGACGTAAAGAAGACCGTGCTCGGAAGTGAAAACCCGTCCCCGATTGAAATCATGGCGCTCCTGAAAGACTGGAGCCAATTTTCCGCCGGCCCGGAAAGAATACTATTTATTTTGTTTTCCGTTTCATCGGAAAGCTTTTTCTCCTGATACAAATAAAACAAAGACAGAGCTTCTTCATTGGTGGTCTTTAATTTTTTTACAAGCTCGCGTACGGCAGATTTTTTGCCAAGAGGAAAAGTGGTAATTTCGGCCAAAGTTCCGTCTTTTACGAGTAAAACATCGGTTGTCTCTCCGCTTATATCCACAAATATAAAATCTTGGCGTTCCAGGGCTTTTTTTACGGCAGCAAAAGAGGCGAGCGGGAAAGAGTTAAAATAAATTTTTTCAATATTAAAAACTTTCTTTATTCTTTCGGCAAAAGTATTCATTACATCTTCGGGAGAAAGGCTGAAAAATGCAGAAATCTGGAGAGTTTCAGCAGTCTTCCCCTCCGGTCGGTTTGTTTCGTAACCGTTTAGCTTGATTTGGGTAACTTTACTTTCAATCAAGGCGTTTTTGTCAGAACTGGCTCTTTCCTTGACGAGCGGGGATTTTTTGAAATTATTGATTTCCTCGGCCACAAGTTCGTCTATAAGTTTTTTGGTTATGGCAAACGACTTATCTTTTTTCATGAGAATTGTTCTTGTTTGAGAAATGTGCCATGGCGAAGACAATACGCAAAAGGCTTTTTTCGGCGTGGCGTTTCCGAATGAAGTGAACTTAAGATGGCTTAGGCCGTTTTTTTCGATATCTCGAGAAACAATTTCCAAACTTTTGGCTATGGAATAAATCAGTTTTCCGGAAGTCGGTTCAGTTTGATTGGAAATGTCGCTTCTGGTCGCATAAATAATTTTGGGGTTATTCTCTTCGGAAAACATAACCAAAGCTCCGCCGACGCTTGCATTGCCTATATCGTAAATCAGCGCAAGGCCACTATTTTTATTTATTGACAGAAACATAGTTTAACTGAATTGTAACATATCCCGAAGTAAAGCAGGTGTAGGAATTTTTCTTAACCTACTCCAAGACGGCCTTGATTCTCCTTACGCCGGCAGATGAGGCCTCCTCTTTAATTATCTTAAATTTACCTTTTATTGTTTTTGTATTTTCCACGTGCGGCCCGCCGCAGAGTTCTTGTGAGTACACAGTATCATCGGACGCTTTCACGACATATACATTCACCACATCGGGGTATTTTTCCCAGAAACTCCCCTCAACTCCTCTTTTTTGAGCTTCTTCTTTAGGCATCTGCTCAATGGAAACCGCGCAGCCTTTTGAGATCGCTTCATTCACGTACGTTTCCACTTTGTCTAAAACTTCACGCGGCACTTTCTCCGGATGGGTGAAATCAAAGCGCGTGCGCTCGATTGTGATATTTGACCCCGCCTGATGCACGTGTTCGCCCAAATATTTGCGCAGTCCCGCGAGCATCAAGTGAGTAGAAGTGTGAAGCATTACGGTCTTTTCACTCGTATCCGCAAGCCCGCCCCTGAATTTTTGCTCCGCACCCGCGCGAGAAAGCTCTTGGTGTTTTTTCATTTCCTCACGAAAACCGGCTTCGTCCACGAAGATATTTTTTTCTTTGGCAATTTCATTTATCATTTCAAATGGAAATCCGTAAGTCGTAAAAAGAGTACTTGCTTGAGCCCCGCTTACAATGCCACCTATAGGAATTTTAGAAAATTCTTTCATCCCCCTAAGAAGAGTGTCGCTAAATTTTTTTACTTCGTTGTTTATTGTTTCCGTGATTTTGTCTTTGTTGGTTAAAACATTATCATACACTCCCGCATAGGTTTCCAAGACGGCAGAAACAAGCGTCAAAACGTTCTCGGGGGTCAGTTTGTCGCCGGTTTTCACGATGGCCCGCCGGATAAGGCGGCGCAAAATATATCCCCGGTCTGTGTTTGAGGGCGCGACTCCGTCTCCTATCATCATTACAGCTGTGCGCATATGGTCTGCGATGATTCGTTGCGCGCGAACAC
>ERZ1292623.3960-Hain-H51-01um-R1-3960-length-12376-cov-5_pt1 | contig 12376 bp, 15 predicted proteins | sample MGYA00564398_ERZ1292623 | MGnify/ENA primary metagenome ERZ1292623 (study PRJEB36523, sample SAMEA6512633) | groundwater metagenome | collected 2019-01-07 | study: AquaDiva: Metagenomics assemblies of 32 groundwater samples | reverse complement strand
TCTAATGCTTTTTCTAGAACTTTTTCTTTTACTAACTCATGATGTTTAGCAGCTTCACTTGGAATTATACCTCCTTTTTCAGTTGTATAAGTATCTCTAACTTCACTTAAAATTTTACCTTTATCATTTATGATACCGATTCCCAAAGTATGAGCAGTGCATTCAAGGCCTAAACATATTATTTCTTTAGAAGTCATTTTGTAATAATCTCAATAACATCCCTATTCTTTAATATATTATCTTTTCCAACTATTTGTTTAGTCTTTAAATTAACAGCTTTTATAAAATTATTTCCTATATCAGTATGAACTTTAAATGCAAAATCTAAAGCAGTAATATCAGAATCAACAATTAAAGCATCTGGTAATTTATTTCCTTTTTTATCTTCTAACTTGTTATTAGCTACAGGAAATACAATAATTTTTTTAAGTAAACTAAAAACAGATTGATTTAAAACTTCTTGAACTCCTGTACTTCCATATTTATCCAAAACATTTTTCTTGATATAACTTAAAGCTTCTTTTTGTTTCTCACTTAAATTTCCTACAATTTCAAAATTATTATTTCCAGGAATATATTTTATTAAATTGTGTTTAGCAGCTTCTTTTAATGCTAATTCTGATTCTGAAGAACAAGGAATTACTATATAATCTTTAAACTCTTTTTTTATCTTTTCATAATTATTATTTTTATCAATATCAACTTTATTTGCTGCTATTATCATTGGTTTAGTTTCTTTTCTTAGCATTACAGAAAATTTTTCTATTTCCTCATTATCCCAATCAACTAAATTTTTCTTAAAATTTAATTTATTCAATATTCTTTCTACAATAATTTCTGTAGCATTTAAACCAGAAAATTGTTTAGCTATAGCTTTACTTAATTCAATTTGTTCTTGTTGCTGTGTCCTTACTAGTTTATCCCATGCTCTTTTTAATATTCCTAAATACCAATGATCTAATTCATTTTCAAGAAATTTTATATCGTTTGTAGGATCATAATTATTAGTTATCTCACCTTTTTCATTTGTTGTTCCACTTATATCAATAATATTGATTAATGCGTCTGCTTGATTTAAATCATTAAGAAATTCTAAACCTAAACCATAACCTTTATGCGCTTCTGGAACCAAACCAGCTACATCAAGTAAATCAATAGGAACAAATCTTTTATTTTCTATGCAATAACCTGCTTTAGGATTACATTTCACATTAAATTCCTTATCCACACAATCTACCTTAATAAATCCACTTCCATGATTTGGCTTAATAGTAACAAAAGGTCTATTCTCTATATGAACATCCATTAATGTTGCAGCTTTAAAGAAAGTAGACTTTCCTTTATTAGTTATTCCAATAATACCAATTAACATAAAAATTTTAATTTAAATGCTTATAAAAAACTTTCCAAAATCTTTATAAACAATTAATAAAATTTAGTTTGTATGTTAATAAAAGAGGTAAAAGCAAGGAAAATATTTAATTCAAAAAGAAAAGAAACAATCCAAGTAATGGTTAATTCTAATAAAGGTAAAGGTATGGCTTCTGTTCCTTCTGGTACTTCTACAGGTACAAAAGAAGTAGTAGCTTTTCCTAAAAATATAGATTATTCAGTAAATTTTCTAAATAAATTTAACTTTAGAAATTTTAAGTTTAGTAATTTTGATGATTTTAAAAAATTAGAATTAATGCTCTCTAAGTATGATAAAACAAAAAATTGGTCTAAAATAGGAGGGAATTCAGTACTAGCTGTAGAATATGCAATGTTAAAAGCTATTTCAGATAAGCCATGGCATTTCTTAAATAAAAGAGCTAAACAAGTACCTAGACCATTAGGAAAAGTAATTGGAGGAGGAAAACACTCAGATAAACTAGTAGATTTTCAAGAATTTTTAGTTTGTTCTTTAGATGCTAATTCATTTAAAGATGCAGTCAATGCAAATTTACAAGTTTATAATAAAGTTCACGAAGTCCTTAGATTAAAATATGCTAATTTTAAAGATGAGCGTGATTATGAAGGAGGATGGACTCTTGACTTAAGCACAGAAGAAATTCTAGACTTGTTAAAAGATGTTACAGATCAAGTTTCAAGTGAACTAGGATTTAAAATAAGAATTGGGGTAGATATAGCAGCTTCTTCTTTTTACAATGGTGAGCTTTATGTTTATAAAAATCATTCAAGGGATGAACATTATAGAAGATTAACGCAAGATGGACAAATTGACTATATCTTAAGCTTAATAGAAAAATATGATTTATTTTATATAGAAGATCCTTTACATGAAGAGGATTTTAAAGGATTTGCAAGATTAACAAGTTTAGCTGGTAAGAGATGTTTAATTGTGGGAGATGATTTAACTTGTACTAATCCAATTTACATAAGAAAAGCAATAAAAATGAAATCTATAAATGCTGTAATAATTAAACCCAATCAAATAGGCTCTTTAGCAAAAACAAAAGAAGTAATTGACATATGTAATAAAAATAAAATTATTCCAATAATAAGCCATAGATCTCAAGAAACATTAGATTCTTCAATATCGCATTTAGCAGTAGCTTTTAATATTCCTCTGATTAAAATTGGCATTTATGGTAAAGAAAGAACATCTAAAGTTGATGAATTATTTAAAATTGAAGAAGAAATTACAGAAAAAATATAATTTAATCACTGTAGAATAAACAAAAAAATATTTATATGATTAATTTAGCTTATAACTATATAAAAAGGAGGTAATGTAATTGGCACCAGTAACAGCATCATCGTTTTATGATCCTTTAGTTACTTTATGGCTTAGCTTTCTTAATATAGTTCCAGGATTAGTAGGAGCTTTAATAGTTCTAGTTATTGGTTATCTAGTTGCTTTAATCATCGGTCATGCGATTACTATAGTGCTTGAGAAAATTGGATTAAATAAAAAATTAAAAGAGGCTCAATTAACTAAAGCCATAGGTCATACAAATGTATCTAATGTTTTAGGTGAGATTACTAAATGGTATATATTTGTTATATTTTTACAAGTTGCAGTTGATTTACTAAACTTAGGAACTCTTAGTACCTTACTTAGTAAATTTGTTTCATGGTTACCTAATATTATCGTAGCTATTTTAGCAGCATTATTTGGATTCTTTATAGCCCATTATGTAGAGATAAGAATGACTCAAAACAGTACAATGAAAGGTACAAAAATGGCAGCTAGATTAATTAAAATAGCAATTATGATAATTATAATTATTATTTCTTTGAGTCAAGTTGGTATTGATGTTTCCATACTTGAAAATGTATTTTTATTAGTGGTTGGTGCGGTAGCTGTTGGATTTGCTCTTGCATTTGGTATTGGTCTAGGTTTAGGTATGAAAGACAAATCACAAAAAATAATAGATGACTTCAAGAAGAATTTCTAAATTTATTTTTTATTTTTATATAAGTATACTTTTCCATCTAATCCTTTTATAACTAAATCAGGATATCCATTCTCATTTATAACAACACGAGGATAATAGAAAGCTTTTTCTGGAGATATGTACCTTCCGATACTACCTACATTTACATATACACCTCTATTTTTCGGATTAGAGTCTGCTTTCATAAGATCAATATTCCCTTTAGGATCTGTGACTAAGTGATCTAGTAAACCATCACCTGTAAAATCATACCCTTCGGAACTCTTATCGAGATAATCTTTTGAAACTTCGCCGACCTCTATGTATTCATATCCGTAATCCTTATTTTTACTACAACCAGCTAAAGTTAATAAACCAACTATTCCTAAACCGGTTACTATTTTTTTCAAAACCATTTTTACTCACATTAATATATAATATCAAAACCTTTAAAAACACTTCTTAATCTCAATTTTAAAATGGCAGAAGAAGAATTATTAGTACCATTGAAAGAATATCTTAGGGTAGGTATTCATATTGGAACTAAATTCAGAACTAAATATATGGCTCCTTTTATTTACAAAGTAAGACCAGATGGTTTATCTGTACTAAATGTAGAAACAATAAATCAAAGATTAAAGGTAGCTTCTAACTTAATCTCACAATTTAATCCAGAAGAAATTTTAGTTATATGTAGGCGTGAAAATGGTTGGAAAGCTGCTGAAATGTTTTCTGAGCTAACAGGAATAAGAGTATTTGCTGGCCGTTATCCTCCTGGAATTTTAACTAACCCTAATCTAGATAGTTTTATAGAAGCTAAATTAGTTCTCGTTGCAGACCCATGGCCTGATCGTAATGTGGTAAATGATGCAGTAAAAATGGGAATTCCAGTTATAGCTTTATGTGATACAAGTAATGATTCTATTAATATTGATTTAGTTATTCCATGTAATAATAAAGGTAAAAAATCACTAGGTTTAATATTTTATATATTAACTAAAGCATATCTTAAAAATAGAAAAATAATAAAATCAGAAAAAGAACTTAAATATGGTTTAGAAGAATTTACTGCAGAATAATTTTACTCTTCTTCATCCCCATCCCAAGGATCTATTTCCTCCTCTTCTTCATGTCCACTTGAATCCTCATAATCTTCATCCATATCAAATTTAATTTGCATTTTTTTACCCCCTGTTTATTATAAAAACTTTAAGCCAACTTTATACGCTTATTTATAAATCTTTCTCTTTTCTAAAATGTTTTTGTAATATTATTGCAATTAGAATTATATTACTTAATAATAAAGGAATAATTATAGCTAAGGCAGTAGGACTTAAAACAATATTTTCAGTTTCAGTAATACTCGCCCCAGTAGTATAATTATCATATTTACTTACATTACTAAAAACTAATAATCCAAAGAATAAAATAGCCCATCCAAGACCCATATAAACTAATATTCCTCTTTCCATTATTCTTAATTTAAATTACTTAACTTAAATACTTTTTGGTTTAAAAAAGTTTATATATGCTTTATCTTTGTTTATTACTATGAAAAAAGTAGGTTCTATACTAGAAAATAAATTAAAAGGACTTAATGACTATATTGCTCTTGCTTTAGTTAATTCTAAAAAATACCAAAAAACCAATATAGAAATTCTTAGGCATTTAACACAAAAAGAAAATATTCCTGGGATTTATGTTACTATAAATAAACCATATAATGTTATGGTTACTATACTTAAAACTAATAAAATAGATACTGATATGATTATTTTCATAGACGCTATAACTAAATTAGGATCAGAAAAAGAACTAAAAAAAACTGAGAATTGTTTATTCATAGAAAGTCCTAAGGATTTAAGTGATATTGGTATAGCAATGAGCCAAGCTATTGATTCAATTAAAAGCAAGGAAAAGTTTATATTCCTGGACTCTTTAAGTACATTATTGATATATAATCATGCAGGAACAGTAGCAAAGTTCATGCATTTTTTAACCAGTAAAATGAGAACTTGGAAAGTACGTGGAATAATAATAAGTCTAGAAAAAGAATCAGATAAGGACATAATAGCAGAGCTTTCCCAATTTTGTGATATAACTTTAAACTTTAAATAAAAAGAGGAAAAATGACAGAATTATTTGTAAGGTTAGCAGAAGGAGCTTTACCAGCCACAACAGTATTAATTTTATTATATGCATTGCTTTGTATTATTCATGCTTCTTTTTCTTTAAATGCACTTAAAAAAGCTAAGAATGAATTAACTTCTGGAAAATTAAAAAAATTCATGGGTTCTTTATACATAACTATAACTTTAGGATTTATTTATGGTTTATGGAATATTTTGCTTAGTATAGAAGTTTTTCAAATTGGTCCTGATTTATTGCGTTTAATAATTTCAAATCTAATAGTAATTTCTTTCTTAATGTATATGACTTATTTGGCATTTTTAGCTAAAGATTTAGGCGATGAATTTGGTTTTAGAGTTATGGGTAAGAAAATAAGTGAATATGTGAAAGATAAAAAGTCTAAAAAACAGCCTCTTTAGGAAATACCTCTATACCTTTATTATAAATCTTCATAGGAAATATTTTTCTTGCGTGTCTAGTCCCTCTCATTTTAAGAACTTCTATCGCTCTTTTTCTTATATCTCCTGTTTTACCATAATACAAAACTATTATACTATCAACTTCATATTCTAAAGCAGCAGTTGATTCTTCTTTTTGATCAAGTAAAGTGCCAGGAAATTCACCTATAACAAAAGCAGTACATCTCCATTTTCTTATTAATTTAAATAAAGCCAAAGAAGCCTCTCTTTTTGCTAATTCATTATCAAATAATAAAGTAAAGGCACTAATTGAATCTATAACTAATCTTTTAGCTTTAAACTTATCAATTAAATTATCTATTGTACCTCCTCCCTCATCTAATATTTTTTTTACTTGTTCAGGAGTAGACTCAACATAAATGAACTTTTTTTCTTCTTCTAGTTTCTCTAAATCCCAACCAAACTGTTTCATATGAGTAAAAAATCTATTTTTATCTTCTTCAAAGCTTATGTAAATTCCAGGCTCATCATATTTTACTGCTCCATTATACAAAAATTGAGTTGCAATTATACTTTTACCAGAACCTGCTCCTCCAGCAATTAAATTTATAGAATTAACTTCGAAACCTCCTTCTATTAAATCATCAAAACCTGGAATACCAGAAGGAACTCTTTTACTAGGATCAATTTCAATATCATCTCTTCTTGTTCTCTTTATCTTTTTAGCCTTAAATTTTTTTATTTTTTTCTTAGGCATTTTATACATCTACAATTTGTTTAGAAACCTCTATACCTTTATCCCCAATTTTCATATTAAATATTTTTTCCATATATTTTACCCCACGCATCTTTAAAATCTCCAAAGCCCTATTTCTTGTACCTTTTCTTTTAAAATGATACAATAGTATAATACTATCAGCCTCGAAACCTAATGCCCCTGTAATAGAATCACTACTAATTCCTACTTCTTCTGATTGTGCAGTCATTACAGCAGTACAATTCCATTTATTCATTAATTCAAATAAAGCCAAAGAAGCTTCTTTCTTAGTTAATTCATCTTGATAAAGTAAGGCAAATGAGCTTATAGAATCAATAACTATTCTTTTTATATCATTTCTTTCTATAATTGCTTCTATTATCCCTCCTCCTTCAACTAAAACTTTTTTTACTTGTTCGGGGGTGTATTCTAAAAAGAAGAATTTTTTTTCTTTTTCTAACTTTAATAAATCCCATCCAAACGAAAGCACATCATCATAAACTTTTTCTTTTTTCTCCTCAAAAGTTAAATATAATCCAGATTCATCAAATTTTATGCAACCATTTATTAAGTATTGCAATGCAAATACTGTTTTACCAGAACCAGCCCCTCCAGCTATTAAATTTATAGAATTTCTTTTAAAACCACCATTAGTAATTTCATCAAAAATAGAAATTCCTGTTTTTACTCTTTCACCATACTTTAAACGCTCTCTTTTTTTAACCATATAAAGAAATTTCTATATTCTATTTAAATACTTTTCTTTTTTTTCACAAGGAAAAATATATAAACTATAAAATAAAATTTGATATTTAAAGAGGTGAATTTGTTGAACGAATTAAGGAAAGACTATATTCTAGACAGATGGGTAATAGTAGCTACAGAAAGAAGAAAAAGACCATGGGAATTTAAACAGGAATTTAAAAAACAAGAAGAAAAGCAATGTTTTTTCTGTCCTGGTAATGAACATTTAACCCCACCAGAAACATATAGAATAGGAACTAAGGATAAATGGCTAGTAAGAGCATTTCCAAATAAATTTCCAGCTGTTGATATAAAAGAAAATACTAAATTAAAAACAAAAAATCAATTCTTTCTTTATTCAGGAGCATATGGCTACCATGAAATTCTTGTAGATTCATACAATCACAAAAAACAATTATCTGATTTTCCTGTTGACCATATAAAAAAAGTTCTTCAAGCTTATGTAGATAGAATAAGATTTATGCAAGATGATAAAAAAATAAAATATGTAAGTGTATTTAAAAATCATTCAAAAGAAGCAGCAGCATCTATAGTCCATAGTCATACACAAATAATCTCATACACACAAGAACCTCATGAAGTTTTACGTGAAATAAAAGCCATTTCCAAATATAAATCATGTCCATACTGTAAAATAATTAATATTGAAAGAAAATCTAAAAGAAAAGCTTATGAAAATAAAACTATAGTAGCATTTACACCTTATGCTTCTAGGTTTCATTATGAATTATGGATTTTTCCTAAGAGGCATGTAAAATCTATAATAGAAGTAAATGATGAAGAACTACTTGAGTTAGCTAAAATTCTTAAAAAAGCACTACTAAAACTAAAATCAATAAATGCTCCATTTAATTATATAATTCATAATACTATAGACAGAAAAAATTATCATTTCCATATAGAAATTTTACCTAGATTAAACATATTTGGTGGTTTTGAATTTGCTACAGGTTGTTATATTAATGCAATAAGTCCAGAAGAAGCAGCTAAATTCTATAAAAAATGAACATCTTTAAAGCATATGACATTAGAGGAATTTACGATAAAGAATTAAATTTAGATATAACTAAAAAAATAGGAGTAGCATTTCAAAAATTATTAAAAACAAAAGAAATAGTTATTGGTTATGATTGCAGGTTATCTTCTATACCTATAAAGAATGCATTTACCTCAAATCTTAATCATAAAATTATAGATATAGGACAAGTATCTACACCTTTGTTTTATTATGTAGTTGCTAATTATAATAAAAAAGCAGGGGCAATGATTACTGCATCACACTTAGAAGCAAAATATAATGGAATTAAGTTAGTAAAAAAAATAGCCTTTCCTTTAACTTATGAAACAGGAATTAAAGAGATAGAAAAATTAACTAAAAAAATTAAATTAAAAAAAGCCAAACCAAGAATTATAAAGAAAAGTTTTATTGATAATTATATAAAATGGGTTACTAAAAATATAAAATTAAAAAAGGAACTTAAAGTTATTATTGATTGTGGTAATGGAGTAATGGGTCCTATTGCTACTAAAGCATTTAAGAAAGTAAATTGTAAAGTTATTTCATGTTTATACTGCAATCCAAATGGCAAATTTCCAAATCACACTCCTAATCCATTACTAAATGATACATTAAAGAAATTACAAAAAGAAGTTAACTTAAAAAAAGCTGATTTAGGTATAGCTTTTGATGGTGATGGTGATCGTTTAAGAATAGTAAACAATAAAGGAAAGATTATAGATAATGATATAATAAATGCAATATTTAGCCGCTATTATCTAGAAAATAATCCAAAAAACAAAATAGTTTACTGTATAAATAGTTCAAATATTTTTAAAGAATATATAGATGAAAATGAAGGATTTGCAATATTAGCTAAAGTTGGTCATTCTTATATTAAACAAAAAATGATTCAGAATAAAGCTATTTTTGGAGGGGAATATTCAGGACATTTCTATTTTAAAGACACTTTTTATCATGATGATGCTTTATATGCTGCATTAAAATTTTTAGAAATTTATTCAGAGCAAGAACTTAATAATGAAATTAATTATTTAAGCAATAAGTATTATACAATACCAGAATTAAGAATAAATATCAAAAATAAAGATTTAATCATTAAGAAGTTAGAAAATAAGTTTAAGAACTATAAAACAAGCAAATTAGATGGAATAAAGATATATTTTGAAAAAGGATGGGCTTTAGTGAGGTCTTCGCATACAGAAGATATTTTATCAATAAGAATAGAGGCAATAAACAAAAAAGAGTTTGAGAAAATAAAAAAACTAATAATAAAAAATGTCAGAAATTAGCTTAAAATTTGAAATTAATAAAAAGAGGCTTGGTAAAAAAATAGATTTAAAAGATCAAAGTTTTATTTTTACAAATAAAATTGGTAGTTATTTATATTTATCTCTAGATGGGATTATAAGATCAAGATATCAGGGGTTTTATTACTGTAAATCATATGAAAAAACATGGGAATTAATCAAAACCATAGAAAACATACAACTTAATTCTAAACCCATTACACAAATAATAAATAAATTTTATTTGCTTGAAAGAAAAAGATCAAATATTACAGAAAGTTTTTTCCTTCCTCATAACTTTAATACTTTAGTATATGAAGTAATTAATAGTAAAAATGAAGATGTAATCTTAAGTTTCGATGTAAAGAAATTATTTGATAACAGAAATTATGGAAGATTCTATAATGTTTATGAAAAAAATGGATTTTTAATTATAGAATTTACTAAAAAAACAGATCAAAGTGAAGATCAAACAAGTAATGAAGAAGAATACAAACTCTTCACAGTAATAAATACAAATATGTCTTATGAAAAAATTGATTCATGGGAAGAGATTAATTATGAAATTGATAGAAAGAGAAATTCTGAACCCTATCAAAAATATGTTTATAAACCACTTAAACTAAAAACAAATAAAAATAATTTTTTAATAATAACATCTTCTTCTAATCTTAAAAAAGCGATGAGTGAATCAATTCTCATAAAGAAAAATTTGAAAAGTCTAAAAAGTAAACAAAAAAATTACATAAATAATTTACTTAAAACAAAATTAAAAATAAAAAACAAAGAAATTTATTTTGCTTATTTATCTTCCATATTTAACATTGATTCTTTAATAATGAAAATAAGAAATAATCTTGGAATATATGCAGGAATTCCTTGGTTTACTCAATTCTGGGCACGAGATGAAATAATCTCTACAAAAGCACTAATGTATATAAATAAAAAAGAAGAAGCTAAAAAAATATTGTTTAATTATGTTGATCATATTGGACATAAAGATTTTTTACCTAATAAAAGACCTAATGCAACTTATAAATCAGCTGACTCAATAGGATGGCTTTTCTACAGAATAAATGATTTAACAGAATTTACTAATATTAAAAATGATTTAGTCCATATAGATAATCAATTAAGAAATATATTAAAACATATAATAACAAATAGGGCTATAGGTGATTTTATAAAAAATAATGAATATGAAACATGGATGGATTCTATTACTAGAGAAGGAATAAGAATAGAAATACAAGCATTACAATTATTTATGTATAACTTTATGAAAAAAATACATCCTAAAAATAAATCATATGAATTACTTGAAAATGATTTAAAATTACAAACTAATAATAAATTCTGGAATGGTAATTATATTAAAGATGGTTTAAATGATAATACAATAAGAAATAATATTTTTATGGCATATTACATTTATCCATACTTACTCAATCAAGAATCATGGTTAATTTGTTTTAGAAATGCTTTAATTAAACTCTGGAATGACTGGGGTGGTATTTCAAGTTTGGATAGAACATTGCCTGAATTTAAAGATCTTTATACAGGCGAGGATGGAAAAAGTTATCATAATGGAGATTCATGGTTTTATCTTAATAATATTGCTGCTATTGTTTTGAATAGATTACATAGAAAAGAGTTTAAAATATATATTCAAAAAATATTAAATGCTTCTGTCAAAGATATTTTATATAAAGGAGCAATAAGTCATCATTCTGAAGTTTCTTCATCTAAAGAACAAGATTCAAATGGATGTTTATCTCAATTATGGTCTACTGCTTTATTCATAGAATTAATCAATGAGTTATATGGTAACATTAAATAGGTCCTTTCTTTGTTAATAAAACAGGATTATCTTTATCAGAATAATCATATCTTTGTATCTGTATTTCAGGTGGTGCACTATACCCTATTTTAACCTTTTTATTATTAATTATTTCTTTTATACGCAAACTTAAATCATTATAAACTTTATTTTCTTTATTACTAATTACATAATCTTTAAAAATTTCATTACCTTCATCATCTTTATCATTAACTCTTACTCTTACTTTTGAATTATATGGATCTATATATAAAAATATTAAATCTAAAGTTTTTTCGTTATTTTTATCTAAGATTCTTACTCCTTGCTTTAAATGATGTTCAAGAATTAACATTTTATATCATTAATCTTATTTCTTTATGTGAATTTAGAGCATTACTAACAGTATGGCCTAATTTACTTTTATTTTTTACTCTTATTTCCCCTCTTTTACTTACAGTTGCACTTAATAAATAATTTCCTTGTAAATAAATATCAGCAATTTTACCTTCTAACCTTGAATCAACTTTAAATAAAATTCTATCTTTTGTTTCCATTGTTGTAAATTTAACTTCTTCTTTATTTTCTTTTTCTACTTCTTTAACGTCTTCAAAAGGTCTTACATCTATACCTATACCTAATTCTTTTTCTATAGCATCTATTGTTTTACCTTCTCTTCCAATAATTCTTGCTATATCTCCTTCATCAACATAAACTATAGCTCTATTTTCACTCACAATTTCAACTTTAGCATTTTTTACATATCTTCTAAATTCATTTTCCAATTGTTTGCTTGCTA
>ERZ1292623.3959-Hain-H51-01um-R1-3959-length-12379-cov-9_pt1 | contig 12379 bp, 13 predicted proteins | sample MGYA00564398_ERZ1292623 | MGnify/ENA primary metagenome ERZ1292623 (study PRJEB36523, sample SAMEA6512633) | groundwater metagenome | collected 2019-01-07 | study: AquaDiva: Metagenomics assemblies of 32 groundwater samples | reverse complement strand
AAGGCTCATATACCGGTAGGCGAGCCGTTCTCCAAGTTGCGGAACAATTGCGCGCGGGAGGCTTTACCGGCCGCATCATCGCACTCACCGACGACGGGTAGAAAGATGACAAAAAGAAAACGCCCGAAGCCGGCTTCGATATTACTTCTGCGAAGCCAAAATCATCCCGCCGTAGAGACCGCCGTTGTCGCCTAATTCTGCCATAACCATCTTGGGCGCTGTAGGATATACACTACTCAATCGTTTTTCAAGAGATGCGCGCACGCGCTCAAGCGGAATCGGATTCATACCGACGATCATTGAGCCGCCAAGGACAACAGTGTCCGGTGACCAGTGGACGACAGTATTATACAAGCCTTCCGCAAGGATATCCGCAAGTTTGTTGCGTTCGTCTATTGATACCAATTCCTTTGGCGGGATCCCGAATTTCTTTTCCACCGCCGCGCCAGATACTAAATCCTCAAGCTCGATGCCATCGACGAGCGCCCGTCCAATTTCGGGATTGTACGTCGTCGCATCAATACGACCACTTTCAATCTTATCCCCACCAACGCCAGACGAAACGGTGACATATACGCAGATCTTCGAACCGCGGCCGGCGCCTCGATCAACTTCACCGAGCCCTATGACAGCTGTGTCGTGACCAATACGAACAGGAGCACCGAGTGCGATCGAGATCATATCGGCGAGACGCGCCCCCTCCCACTTCGGCAAACGCTTATCTCGCTGGAAGACGCCATCAACTATCGTTCCTCGGATACCCCCGCCAACCGCTTCAATCTTTTCATTCCCAGCCAATTTCCTGGCAATCGCGACGAAAGTTGCAACGCCCTCCTTCGGGTCTTGCGGCGTCGGCATTTTTTTAATTTCACCGAGCACGCTGCCGTCCGCCCGCGCCACGCGCATGTTCGTCCCGCCGATGTCAAATACGATGTTCATAGCGTTATTGTGCACGAAAAAATGACGGTTTATTTTCAGTGGATGTGCATTGGCCAAGTCCGACTTAGCCAAGCGTGGCTAAGTCGGACTTGGCCATCCCCTCACTCTAAATCATCGCTGCGCAACCTTCCCCGCTTTTCTATATACACATGCAACATGTCCAGCGCGTCATCGCGAAAATCTTCCATATTTTGATATAACTCGCGCAACAGCCCATCTTCCGTGATTACCGAATGGTCGTTCAAGACGATATGTTTTAAACTTGAGAATGGATATTCAAGTGCCCACTTCCATGCACTATCGAAATTATCGACAGCATACTCGAGACCTTGAGGATGCATATCGAAAATGTTCTTGACAAGCACATATGATGTGAGGTATCGAAGATCGCCATCGCTTTCCACAACACGACCTTTGTATCCTCCTTGGAATATACTTCCTTTCCCACTGTATTTCGCGTTAAAGCACAAACTCATGCTCCCGCAGAGGCGTTGCATGAATTTTGCGATACCTCCGTCGGTAGTTTGCTGCAGTATCAAATGGAAGTGATTGGACAATAAGGTCCAGCCTAAGATTTTAGTAAGAGGCTGTCGCTCCGGCCAATGCGCCGGCCGCTCGAGAGGCTTTGCGAGCGACACATCCCTTCTCCAATGCTGGCCGTCGTAGGTGTCGTTGAGATAATATAGCATCCTCTCAAAATCCCTTCGATCATTATCGTCGCGGACAATATCAAACCCGCGCGCGCCTCTCTTAATCGCATGCAGGACTGAATCAATGCCGTGAGGTTCAACACGCATGCATGTATTGTACCGGCCAAGTCCCACAAACCCAAGCATGGCTAAGTCGGACTTGGCCATTTCAAAATAACTCCTTCGCGTAGTCCCAAAATTCCGGATGGCCATTTTCCCGCATGTAATACCACCACTCGACGCCCCAAAGGTATTGTTCGTCAAAGTGCGTTTTCTCGGCATACAAAATAATTTCTTTGAATTTCTTCGCGTCCATCCGCTCGAGCTGCGTCTCGATGTCCACGTTCGTAACCGGCTCGACGAGCCACGGCTCGGCAGAAAGTTCAATTAAGTACGTCGGCTTGTCGCCGAAAACGCGCATCAGGTTCGTCTTGACGCGATACAAGGCGGCGGGAAGTTTCGTCTTGAATTGCCCCAGCTCCGGATTCCAGAAATAAATATAGAGCGAGGTGCCAAATGCATCGCCGAGACGGTACGGCTTCCACCACAGCCCGAGGTTCCCGCTATCGGTGACGAGGACGGGGCGCGACGGATCGAGTGACTTTACGAGTGCGACTTCCTCGTGCAGGAATTCCTCGTCCAAGGAGCCGCAGATTTCCTGCGCAAAAAGCGAGAGGTACGGCTCGTTTTCTACTTGCCAGTGCGTGATAATGGATTCGTCCTTGTACCTTTCAACGACTGCAGTGAGATACTGCCGAATTTCCATCTTTTGTTCTTCCCATTCCATATTCCCCACCCACCGCGGCGTATGGCACTCAGGCCAGCGCGGAAGTCGGCGCCCGATCGCCAGAATGACTTCCGCGTCGTACGTCCTCGCCTCGCGAATCTGGTAATCCATCGCGGAAAAATCATACACGTCCCTCTCGGGCTCGATCATCGGCCAATGCGCCACGAGGCGGAACTTGCGGATTCCGAGGTCGCTCAGCGCTGCCTGGTAGACATCAATCCAATCAGCGTCAAGCTCGTCCGCGAACAATTTGCTAAACGTCACGCCGTATTCGATTTTCTCGGGCGTGGGGCGATACGAAAAGAGTGCCGCAAATACTGAGAGCGCGACACCTACGCAGACGACGATCCATGCCGCCTTTTTCATACGTTAGTGGACATACGCAAGCCATGCGAGGCCCGAGGTGATCAACGCAACCCCGGCGAGCGTGTGCCAGCCGCCATGCCCCCGTGCACTGTTTTCCCTCAGACGCGGAATATACACCGTAAATACTAGCGCGAAAAGAAAAAGGAAGACGAACTGCATGCCGGAGAGTGCATTAACTACCGAGACGGAGCCGAGCGAGACGGCCAGCGCAGTGAGGACACTCGAAAAGCTACCGACCGTTTTACTCGCGAGTAAAAGCCCTTTTGCAGAAGTCGTGGAGTGACGTCCTCCATGGAAGATCGCTACGCGCGCTGCGGGGATAGCGAGGAGCGCAAACGCCCCCACGACGCTCGCAATTCGTGTCCAGAAAAAACCGTCGACAAAATCAAGTTCGTTGAAAACTAACTTCGCAAAAAAGAACATGCAACCAAAGCCAAAGCCGGAAATCAGCGCAAAGCGCAGAGAATGACGGGCAAAATGCATCCGGGAGATTACCGCGATCCCGATTATGAGCAACAATACGGGCGGCAGCATCGCCACGGTGACGTCGCCGTCGATCCATATGAAGGCTGCCGCAAGCGTCGTCAACGCCGAGACAGCACCGATGACCGGAGCCGCGTCCGAAACGCGCGTATACTGGAACGTCGCGAATTGGAAATACAGCCCGACAAGGAACGCAACGCCATTTGCAGCCGCTGCAAGCAGCACGCTTCCTGTCGGCAGTGAGACGCCAAACGGAACGAGGACAAATACGAAAGCGCTTAATGCACTTATATAGAACGTGAGAACGACAGGCTTTCCTATATGTGCTGCCCGCGATACCAAAAACTTGTCAATACTTACTGTTACTGCAGACAAAAATTGCGCGAGTATCGCGAGATAGAACCACGAGGCCATGAATCTATTCTACCAGCCCGTTTTGCTCGATAATCCTTCTATACACATACGCCGACGGACGCACTTTCCGCTCCAACGTCTCAAAATCAACCTCGACGAGACCGAACCGCTTCGTGTAGCCCTGCGCGAGTTCATAGTTATCCATAAGCGACCAGTACATGAATCCCCGAACGTCAACGCCCTTTTGAATGGCGGAATACGTGCAGCGGACAAGCCGCGTAATGTAGTCCGCGCGGAGCTTGTCGGCAGCATCTGCGATCCCTGCTTCCGCGACCCACACAGGCTTCCCATACCGCCTTACCATGAGGAGCGCTTCGCAGAGACCCTCGGGATACACGTCCCAGCCCATGTCGGTCTTCTCATAGGTCGCTGTATCGCCAAGTTTCTTGTGCATGTAGTAATTGATACCGATCGAGTCGCATTTGTGGTGGATGCGGCGGAGGTGCTGATGTGTCCAATGCCAATTCATAAACCAGGCAAGTAGTTTATTGAGGGGATTCCAATTGGCATGGAAAAGGATAATGTGGTGAACAATACCGACTTCGGCGCCGAACGCATGTTTCTTAATCTCGTCATATGCCGCATTGTGCGCCCGCCCGAGATTCTTCAAAACTTTAAAATAGCGGATGATGTTGCGCCAACTTGCATTCCCCTTCTCACCATGAAGGTTTTTGTAGCCCGGCACCGAAACCTGATCGATGCCTGGCCACTTCTTAAACGGCGGCCATGTCCCGCGACGATATCCATTGGAGGTATACGGTAGGGCTTCGTTTATCGTTGCAAAATGCCGGCAGTCGTTGCCCAATTTTTGAGCGACGTAGCCACAGTACCGCGCGAAAATCTGTGGCGAGTCAGGATGCTCGAATCCGCCCTTGTCCGCGAACCACTGCGGCAACGTAAAGTGCCATATTGTAATGAAAGGTTTGATGTGCCGCGCGCGAAGTGCCGCAAGCACCTGCAAATAATGCTCGATTTCTTTCTCATCGAATTCTCCCTCTCTCGGCTCGACGCGCGACCATTCAATCGAAATACGATGGCAATTGTGCCCAAGTTCTTTCGCAATATCAAAATCGCTTTCATAGCGATTATAAAAATCGCACGCACGGCCAATTGCCGGCACTTTCCCCTCACGCGCGGCCTTCGCCCAATCCATGTTTTCAATACCACCTTCCGTTTGGAAGCTGGACGTAGCACTCCCCCAGTAAAAACCTTCAGGAAATTTCTTTTCGGTCATGCATCAATTACCGGCAACCCGCCGAAATCTTCTTTGCCGATCGGTTGTGTGTAGAGCGGGTTTTTGATGAGCGCGGGCTTGCCATCGCGTTCGACGACGTAATACGCAAAGCCGCGCATTTTTTTTACCATTTCGTAATCAGCGTGGCCGGGCATCGAGACAGGATCCTTATCGCCGAAATCAACCGGCGAATCGTCGGCCGTCACCATGTAGGTAGTACCTACGTTTGCAACGAGGTGACCGTAGCCCGGCGGCATGTAGGCCGACTCACCCGATTTCATTTTGATCGCTTTGAATTCCGCGACGCGATCGGGTTGCGAGACGCCATCAACTTCGACTAATTTCTGCTGGAGCAACACGCCTTCGCCGAGAAGGAACCAATACGTCTCATCCAATTGTCCGATGTGGTAGTGGCCATACGTTTTGATGTATTCGTCGCCTACTTTCCCCGGCTCCCACACGGTGATGTTGCGCATATCGGTGCCGCCGCGGATCATATAGTAGTGCACGTCGGGACCCTGTGCATCGGGGTACAGCAAGACATCGCGCATCTTGTCGTGGTGGCGGAGCGCCAAGTGATCTTCTTTGCCCATGATCATAGGGGACATTATTGCATAAAAAAGAGCCCTCGCAGAGAGGCGCAATGAAGGTATAATGAACGCGCAGGGGCTTGTGAGGGACAGGCTGCGCTGCTTTCCTATGAAGAGAACCCTTCTCTCGCATATCTCGCTTGCCGCGCAAACGGTAGTGGTGTTTTGTGCATATTTTTTTGCAGCGCACTACGCACTGCTTTTCAATCCATTCCATGATTTCGCCGTCTTTTTTTGGCCCGCTGCCGGTATCGGCCTCGCCGCGCTTTTCTTCCTTGGCTACCGCCTCGCGCCCGCGATAGCGGCAGCAGCGTTCCTCGCCAACTACCTGAACGGTGCGCCGGTCCTCGTCGCGCTCGCTATCGCCGCAGGAAATTCATTTGAAGCTGTCGCCAGCGCATACTTATTGAAGCGAACCGGATTCGATCCCCTTTTCAAACGCCTGAAAGACGGACTTCTCTTCACTGCAGTCGCGCTCCTCACCGGCCTCTCCGCTGCCATCATCGGGACGACCGCGCTTTCTCTCGTCGGCCTTATTTCCGCCGTCGGTTTCCCACTGACGCTCCTCGTGTGGTGGATAGGCGACTCACTCGGCATCCTTGTCGCGGCATCATTCCTTATCCGCTGGCTTGTCCGTCCGATCCAACTGCGCGAGCGGACGCTCTTTGACGTCATTGAAAATATCGTTTTCTTTTTCGCCCTCTCCTTCGCGATCGTCATAATCTTCCTCGATCCCATCCCTGATTTGAACAGCACGCAACTCCTCTATCTCACGTTCGTGCCAATCACGTGGGGAGCCCTGCGCATCGGCCCACGCGCAATGACGCTCGCGGTCGGGCTGATCACCGCGCTCGCGATCGTCGGCACACTCTTTGGCGGTGGCCCTTTTTTCAGCAAAGACTTGTCGGATATCTTTCTCCTCCAGGCGTACCTCGGCACCGTCACGATCATTTCCCTCCTTTTCGTCGCGACCGTCGAGGAGCGCAAAGACGCGATGCACAGGGAGCTACGGCATGTCGTCGAGCTGCAAGAAGACGTTGAGGACCTCTCCACGGCCGACAAAGCAAAGAACGACTTCATCGCTATCCTCTCGCATGAATTGCGCAATCCGCTTGCTCCCGTTGTGAGTTCGCTCGAGCTGTTGCGTCTCAATGTCGCGCAAATGCCACAATTCAAGGATACGATCGACGCGATGCACGACCAAGTCGGCCGCATCACCCGCCTCCTCGACGACCTTCTCGACATCGCGCGCATCTCGCGCAAGAAATTCAACCTGCAGGTAGCCCGCACCAACTTGCAGGACGTCCTCGCGCATTCCGTCACGATGGTAGAGGTCGAAATGCGGAAACGTGGCCACGCCTTCACGTCACGCCTCCCGGAGACGCCGATCTGGATCGAGGGCGATTCGTTGCGGCTCGAACAAGTCTTCGTCAATCTCCTTAACAACGCGGCAAAATACACCGATGTGGGCGGGAAAATATCCCTGACCGCGCTCGCACGGGGCGACACGGCGGAAATCCGCGTGCATGACAGCGGGATAGGGATTGCGCCGCAGATGCTTCAGGCGATCTTCGAGCCGTTCCGCCAGGCACATCCGGCGGGGCGCGAGAGCGCCGGACTCGGCATCGGCCTCTCTCTCGCAAAGCGTTTTATCGAGCTCCACGGCGGTTCGATCGGGGTCGAGAGCGAAGGCCCTGGGAAAGGTAGCGAATTCATCGTGCGGCTTCCGGTCGCGAAGACGCCGCTTCTTACCGAAGGTAGCAAGAGCTCCAACGGTCACGCATCTTCGCCTGCTGGCGAAGTGCGCGACCCCGCCTCGCCGCCGAGCGGCTCCGGCCTTGCGACGGGGCCCCGCCCCCGTCTCACCGTCCTCATTGTCGACGACAACCTGCAGGCCGCGGAAGGGATCGCGAAACTGTTGAACCATGCGGGGCACGTCGCACGCACCGCACACGACGGCGCAAGCGCGCTCCACACACTCGCGTCATTCCGCCCCGAGATCATCTTCCTCGACATCGGCCTTCCCGACGGGAGCGGGTACGAGCTCGCGCAAAAAATGCGACAGTATCTCTCACCGCAACCGATTATCGTTGCGCTTACCGGCTACGGACAGGAAGAAGACAAACAACGCGCGCACGAAGAAGGCTTTGACGCACATCTCACCAAACCAGTCTCGATCGCCGATTTGGAAAAGGTGATGGAGAAGGCCTAAGGCATCCAAACGTCACTCTTCCGTCTGCGGCTTTTCTAAAAGCGCGACATCGATGCCGATCGAATCTTCCGTGATGCGCAGGACGTCCTTGTCGATTTTGCCTAATTCTTTGTAGCCTGCGTTGTAGTGATTCACGGTCGTCGAGAGCGAGTTCCCCACCTTCTTGTAGAAGTCTTCGTAGGCTTTCAAATGGCGGCCAAGGGCTTCAACGTTCTTCGCGATGTCTTTTGCCGTTTCTTCAATTTTGAATGCCTTGAAGCCATAGAGGACGCTTTGCAGATACGCAGCGAAGGTCGTCGGGCTGACAATAATGACTTTCTTTTCGTTGTAGGCGTAGTCGATGAGATTGCGCGTGTTTACTTTCACCGAACCGACTTCGTTGATGAGGAGGTCATAGTAGATCGCTTCGGCCGGGATGTACATGAATGCGAACGGGAGCGTGCCGTCCTTGGGGCGGACGTATTTCGCGGTCTCGTCGATACGCATCTTGAGGTCGTTCTTGAATTGTTTTTCTAAGTCTTCACGCTGTACGTCGTCGGTCGCGTTTACGAGCCTTTGATAATTATCGAGCGAGAATTTCGCATCAATCGGGATGACGCCTTCTTTCGTGACCACCACGGCATCCACCGTTTCCCCTCCCGGGAATTCGTGCTGCATTTTGTACGAGCCAGGCGGGAGGATGTTGGCGAGAATAAGCTCGAGCGAGGCTTCGCCAAGGTTGCCACGCTGTTTTTGGTGCTTCAAGACTTTTTCGAGGTTCGCGAGTTGCTCGGCGATCGTCATAAAGCGTGTCGTCGCTTCGTTGGTCTTTGTCTGTTCGCGCGCGACTTCGGTGAGCTGCTTGGCGACCAGGTCGCGGATGTCGCTGGCGAGGCGCTGCGACTCGCCAAATTGCGTTTTCATGCTCTCAAACATACGATTCGTTCCTTCGCCCAGTTTGTTTTCCATAGCGCGCGAAAGGTCTTGCAATTGATTTTGGAGGAGCATCATGCCCTGACCGTCGTCTTTCGGTGCCTGTCGGCGCATAAGAAAAAACGCGACCACCGCGAGATTGGCAACAAGGAGTACGACAATGAGCCATTCCATTGCCCCATTCTACCTTGGATCGCTCGTTGACAAAATTCTGCAATTAGATACATTTGCAATGGAATCACGAACCCTGGCTCCTCCGGTGTGCCCCCCGTCAGCCGACGAGCTAGGTAGCAGGGCGCCAGCCCTGCCTGTACGTCGCGCAAGCAGCCCGCCCTCAGGCTGACTTGCGCGACTTTTCCTTTTTATAATTCATTGTTACACTTCCCGAATGCTCGCACAAAAAATAAAGGATGACATGAGAGAGGCTATGAAGGCCAAAGACGATCTGCGCGTGCAGACGCTCCGCGGCGCTATGGCTGCTTTTACGAACGAACTCGTGGCAAAAAATTTGAAGCCGGCGGACGAAGTGACTGATGCGATGGCGCAGGCAGTCTTGAAGCGTCTGGGAAAGCAGCGCAAGGACTCGGCCGAACAATTTGAAAAGGGCGGACGCGCAGAAATGGCCGCTAAAGAATTGGCGGAATTGAAAATCATCGAAAGCTACCTGCCGCAGCAAGCAAGCCGCGAGGATGTGGAGCGCGTCGCGAAGGCGAAAAAAGAAGAGCTCAGCATCGATGCTGCCGGCAAGGGCAAGCTGATGGGTATCGTCATGAAGGAGCTCTATGGAAATGCAGACGGAGGATTGGTGAAAGAGGTTGTTGAATCATTGTTTGCCTAATTCGTAATGTCTTGTTTGCTATACCATGGTATAGCAAACAAGACATTGTTTTATAGTACTTTTTCTAATTTATGCGCGAGAAAGACTGACCATGCAGCCGCGGCCGCGGCGGTAAAAATCGCCGCAGCGAACGCGAGCGATTCGGCGGTCGTCGCGAGGAGGGTGATAAAGAGCACGCATACGGCGATGCGGCCTACGCAGAGCCCCATTTCTTTCACCACCGTGTATTCGTCGATGAAATGTCCGCCGTCGGCCGCCTGCTCGAATCCATACGTATCAATACTGAAGCGCCGCGGTGACGCGCCGGAATTATAGAAAATATCCACCGCGAGCAGCTGCACAGGCGTACCGGCTGCAAGCCGAAACATCCAGCCCGAAAAGACGATCGTCGCAAGAACACCCGGCGAGCGCGCCACACCGAGCGTGCGCAGGAAATACCGGGTCACGTAACGGCCGAGGAATGCGACACAAAGCGTTGCTGTGAGGACTGCCCCCAGAAGCTGGAACGACTGCCCAAGGACGAGGAACGCGGCGAGCGGCCAGATAAGGAGAAGCGTCGCACCTTGAATGCCGTCGAGGATGAAGAGCCCGACCGCGAGGTGGTTGCCACGTGCGGTCAATTCGCGGATCGTCTCGCGGTACGTCCAATCGAATGATTCATATTTCTCCGGGATTCGTGCCACAACGAGTGCCGAGACCAGCATCAGGGCTGATACACTTGAAAAAAGCACGAGGAGGCCGTTTTCGAGCGTTGCAAGCATATATCCCGCTCCCGCCGGGACGAGCGCTACCATCGCTTCGCGCACTAACGCGTGCGGCGAGCGTTCTACGACTTCTGCTTCCGCCGCCTTGTACGGGATCCAGTAGAGCGCACGATGAATGCCGATCGTTACCGCGAACGTGGCGATTATCCAAAACACGCGGTCGTCCGGCTGTGCGAGGAAGACCGTGGCAAAAAAACCATACGAGCCGACGGCTGCCAGGGTGCCGAGGATGAGCGCGCGGCGAACGCCGCGACGCAGCGCCATCCCGGTGAGCGGCGTGAGAATGAACGTGACTACTTGGGAAAGCACATACAAGGCCGCGGTCCCGGCGAGCGCCATCTCGACCGTGTCAGTGGCGATGAAAAACATGCGGAACACAATGACCCAGGCGAAGACATTCCCGGCCGCGAGCGCGAGGCGGAATAGAAAACGATGCGTGAAAAGTACCCGGGCGTTCGTCCCCTCTTGCATACGCAATCAGGCAACCCGGGACGGCGCCGCGTGTTGGGATCGTTTAAAAGACGCGAGGGTCGGAAGAATCGGAAGAATCGCAACAAGCGCGTAACCGACCCAAACGCTCCACGTCGCGTAGAGCGACCAGCCGGAAAACGGCACAAGGAAGAGCGCGTCGAGCACGACGGCGGCGACCGCCCATGAAATCGTATACGGCACGAGGTCTTTCCAATTCGGGAGATGGAGCGAACGCGCAGCGATCGTCGTCACCCCGGCAAGTGCGACAAGGCGTACGACAAGCGAGAGGACACCGGCCGCGAGGCCGTAGATCACGAGCCCCGACCACAATAAATACATGATCGCATAAATGGCGATGCCCCACCCGAGCGCGTACATTCCAAATCGCAACATAGGCACATCATACACCCCCGCAAGGCTTTCGCCGTGCGGGGGTGTAGATAACGAAAATTCGTTACGTCTGCAACTGAATTACCAGTTGTTGCGTCGTCCGCCACCGCCTCCGCCACCTCCGCCCCAGTCGCCACCGCCACCACGATTTGAATCGCGGCGAGGTCGCTCCTCGAGAGGACGAGCTTCGTTGACCGTGAGCGTGCGCCCGCCGAAATCCTTGCCATTCATCGTGTCGATCGCCTTTGCAGCGTCGTCATCGTTGGCGAATTCGACGAAGCCGAAGCCCTTCGAGCGTCCGGTCATCTTGTCCATGATGACGATTGCGGAGCTGACGGCGCCGGCCTGTGCAAACGCTTCGCGGAGCTGGTCTTCCGTCGTTGAGTACGGGAGACCGCCCACATAGAGTTTCTTTGCCATTGTATAGTCTGTTTCTTCCTATAAAAATGTAAACCGATCCTTCTCCTTACTTGCCTCGGAAAACCTCCGCAACTGGGGAAAAACTTACATTCCCCGAAACCCTAGCATATTCGTGAAATAAGGCAACGGCACCGATTTGCCCACCTGTGGATATCGTTGTAGAGTGGCGACGGTGCGGGAACGAGGTTCCTGCCGCGCACAACGCCTTGGAGGCACCATGCAAAACGCAGAAAATGTACACGTTGCGGAGGATAAACTCCTTGATGCGATCAAGGGAGTTATCCAAGGTCCTTGGGGATTGTCGGCCGGAGAAGTCGAGGAGGCCTTCCGTCGGATTATCGAGAGGCGGTACGGCATCAGTGTAGCCCGTTCTCGCGGTCGGCCGAAGCAATGGGAGAAATCCAAGTAAGTCAGGTATGGCCGACGGCGTCCTTGATGTCGTCGGCCTCCCTATTTCACAATTCACCAAAATCTGGTATAAATACAGGCGTCCGATACGGGCCCTTAGCTCATCTGGTAGAGCACCTCATTTGCAATGAGGGGGTGGCAGGTTCGAGTCCTGTAGGGTCCACAAAGCACTAAAATCCTGCCGCAGGGCAGGATTTTAGTGCTTTGTGGAGATTGTACCGCAAAGTTCGAACGTATTTCCGGACGCACCCAATCTGATCCGCTTCGCACGCGCCGCGTGCGTGGTGGCTTGAACCTCCTGCGTCCGCTCCACTCGCGCTGGGAAGCCGCCCGGCCGCCTAAAGGCGGCCAATCCCGAAAGAAACCGCTCCATGCATTTCTGATTCGGCGGGGTGGATTCGTGCATTCAAAAAATGGAATGAGCGGTTTCTTTCGGGATTCTGCCCTGCGGGCAGGGGCGGC
>ERZ1292623.2257-Hain-H51-01um-R1-2257-length-17530-cov-5_pt2 | contig 12381 bp, 17 predicted proteins | sample MGYA00564398_ERZ1292623 | MGnify/ENA primary metagenome ERZ1292623 (study PRJEB36523, sample SAMEA6512633) | groundwater metagenome | collected 2019-01-07 | study: AquaDiva: Metagenomics assemblies of 32 groundwater samples | reverse complement strand
CTACGAGCGAGCACACCTGCGAGTCGTCGACGAACGCCACCCCCGTCAGCCCGTCGAGCAGCGTGCGCGCCAGCTTGTCCAGGTCGGGCTTCTTCGTGTGCCGCATCGGCGCCGAGGGCTTGAGGCTGCCATCCTTCCGGTAGTGGCCCAGGGGGCGAGGGAAGCGGAACTCGACACCTACTGACATCGCGGCTACCTGCGGTGGTTGGCCTCGCTGCGCGTTCGCGGCCTCTGCGCGAATGGCCTGCTCCCACGGGCGCGTCTTCGCGTTGGCCGAGGTGATGACGGCCCGGCCGAGCTTCTTCACGAAGAACGCTCGAGCCGAACCCTTCGGCGCCGGGATGCCCAGCACCGTGAAGTGGGTCTTCACGACTGTCTCCGCTTCCATTGACGCGAAGAACGGGGCCGGGCGATGGCCGGACAGAAGAAGCGCACCACCCACCACTCGCGCGCCGGAGCGAACTCGGTCATCGCCAGGTCCAATCGTCGATGCCCTTGCGCCCGGGCACCTCGACGCGCAGGTCGTTTGAGCGCGTCCGCATGGGCCGTGCGGCCCTCACCGCGACGTTCACCAACCTCGCCGGGATGCCGAACGCCCTCGCCGCGTCGACGATGGACACCTCGCCGTCGAGCACGGCCTTCGTCGCCCTGGCGATGCGGCGCTCCTTCTCGAGCCGCATCACCTCCTCGATACCGGCCCGCCTTGAGACGTATTGGCTGCTCATGACTCAGGCCTCTCGGTTCTGCGCAGCGACTTCTGTCCGCTGAGGTCCGGCATCACTCCATCGCCCTTCACGCGGTCGAGCAGTGCTGTGCCGTACCTCTCGCGGAAGGCCTCGACGGTCAGATTGCTCGTCACGACGCTGCGCCGTCCAGCGGCGTGGCGTTCTGAGAGCAGCGTCATGAGGAGGCCGCGCCCGTACTGCGTCGCCTCCTCGCCGGCCTCGTCGAGTACCAGGAGCGGCACCCGCCGGAGGTAACGCAGTCGTTCCTGGTCAACGTGCTCGAACGAAGAGAGCGAGGTGAGCTGCGATGCCGGCATGAATGCGGCCGGTTCCGCGAGTTGGCCGGTGGCTTGAGAATTCCACGGCCAGCGCTCGCAGGCGTCTTTCACCACGGTCGCTGCCGCCACCGTCTTGCCGACACCCGGCGGGCCGATCAGGATGAGCAGGAGCTTCTGGCGGAGGCGGATGAAACTGCGTGCCGCCTCCATCGATTGAAAGCCCTCGCTCGTGGCGCGGAGGTTCTGCACGCGCTCCATCGGCACGCCCACGCGCCGCAGATGTGTTTCCAAGTCGCCTCTCGCCATGGCCTCTTGTGCGAGCAGCTCGACATGGCGCTTGTCGAACTGGGCCTTGTACTTCGCACGCGCCACGGCGGCGCAGTCCGACTGGCCACACCACGACACGGACGGCGGCTGCACTTGTCGCTCGCAGTTGAAGCAGGTGCTCATTTCGGCTCCAGGTACTTCTCGAGGTCAATCTGCCCATCGGGTGTGGTGGGGTACGTCGTGCGGCTCCAGTCCTTGTCGGCCTCGGTGGCGCGGCCGTTCGTCGCCTTGGTCGCGGGCTTGGGTGGGGCGCGCGCGTTCTGCTGGAAGCGTTCGACCTGGGCCTCATTGCGGCAAATAAGCTCCAGGTCGTCGTAGCGCTGACCGCTCTCGTTCAGACCGAGGTTGTGCGGCGTCACGGCACAGCCGTCGACCGCCTCGCAGAGTTCCTCGACCGTGTAGCCGTCGCGGAGGCGCGCTTCGACCGCTCGACGCCGCTTGCCTTTGAACTTGGCCTTGCCGCCCTTTCGCATCCGCGCCTTCCAGTGCTCGAACACCTTGAGCGCCGGAGAGCTCGCATCGGTCGGAACCGCGCCAGCGGTTTCCGACAAGGGTTTTTTTTCTTCTTCTTTATATGGATCTGGATCTGGATCTGAACCCGTTTTCGGCGCGGTTTCGGCGCCGTTTTGGCGCGACTTTGGCGCGGGGTTGTCGCCGCGACAGTCGCCGCGACTCGAATAAACGCTGGTGGTTGCGCAGTCTCCTTCGAGGTCGTCGTCGGATCTGTCCTCGCGCTTGCGCACCAGGTCACGCCACTGCTTCTTCAGCCCCGCCCGGTAGCGGTCCTCCCACCCCCGGAAGCGCAACCCGCCGTCGGTGATCGGGTCGATTAACCCGGCGACGATGGCGGCGGCCGTGAACTCCTCGGGCGAGCCCGACCACCGAGCAGCCAGGGCGATCAGCCGTCCGGCGTGCCGCCCCTGCACGAGGCCTCGACGGATGGGGTGGTCCCCGTGCGCACGCAGCGCCTGGTTCAGCGCCCACGCCCAGGCGCGGATCATCTTCGCCGCGGCGACGTCGGGGTCGAGCCCCAACTCGGCGGCGAACAGACCGCAGGCCTCGGAGTCCGCGAAGTCGATGTCGACCTGCACAAACCTGCTCGCCACGGTCGCCCCCTCAAAGCAGCCGAAAAGAAATCGCCCACACCCACGGGTTCTCCGCCCAACTCGCCCGCCCCTCGTTGATGGAGTCCAAGCCGAGTTGCCAGGCATGGCGGAGATCTCCGATGCTTTCGAGCGCGTCGCCGGTGTGCACCGTCCACCTCATGCCGCGCGGCCCTCCCACGGTATGGGTTCGAGGTCGGCCCTCAAATAAAGCGGGTGAGAGGGCTGGCCGCCTCTGGTGAACGACAGCGCGCGGAGGCCGGCGCCCGCGCGGCGGAGCAGTTCGAGGACCGTAGCGCCCCGCCCGTTCAGCTCGCCATAGGCGCCCCACGCACAGACGACAAAGGCACAGCGCTTCGCCATCTCGACCATGGCCCCGTCATTCTCCGGCCCGACCGGGTCGGGCTGGTGCCGCAACGCACTCGGGTTCGTCGCCCGGTAGGCAAAGAGGTTCCCCACCTCGAGCGCGTCGAAATCCCACGCGCGCGCGAAGCCGATGCAGCGGCGGATGGTGGGGTCGTCGGTGTCGTGCGTCGCCGTGCTCGGGTTGAGCATGCAGAAGGCGACGCGACGTTTCGCCTGGGAGAACAGGTCGAGCTCGAGCCGGCGGCCCAGGCCGTACCGGTAGGGGCTCTCGAGCCCCTCGGGGCCGTAGACCGCCCAGCCGAGGTGATCGCCGACGAGAATCACAGCGGCACCTCGGCCCCAAACCGCCGCAATGGGTAAGCGCAGACGTACTCAGTGACCTGAAAGCCCGCCTTCAGGAGGAACCAGGCCAACTCGATCGCGTCAGCAAGGTCGACGGCGGTTGCGTCCCAGAAAAGGCTCCCTACCCAGCGCCTATGCCCCTTGCACTTCACCCACAGCACGGTGTCGCCGTTCTCGAAAGCGACCAGACCGTCGCGGTCGGCCCAGCGCATCGGGAGCCAGTCGCCCAAGTGGAGCGGGTCCAACTCGAGGTCGAGCACCAGGCCGTCGGCGTCGTGGAACTCGACGTGGCCGACCTCGCCCGCGAAGTTGCCGTGGTCGTCGTTGCAGCAGAGGTGCAGGCTGATCACGGCCGCACCTCGGGGAATTGGCGCCAGATCTTCCCGTCGAGCGGCGGCGTCGGCACCTTGTGGCCGCCGACCAGCTTTTGCTTGTAGAAGAAAGGCACGCTGGCGGCCGTGCACTGGTCGCGCAGCGACCGCACCCATTCCTCGTCCATTGGGCGCGCGCCATGGCCACTCTCGGCACCGGCGATGACCCACCGGACGCCGACCCCCGTCCCACGCTGCGCCATCGGCGAGGAGCACGACGAACAGGGGGCGATGAACGGGTCGACCTGGAAATACCCGGTGCCGGCGCATGCGAGGCAATCCCACAGCCTGCGCGGCCACGTATCGTTTCGGCCCTCCCACTCGCCGACGACACGAGCGAGGTCCACTGGCCCGAGCAACGGTTCACAGCTCAGGAACCGCATCGCCACCGGCGTCTTCAGCAGCGCGGGGACCCGGAGGTCGGCGTACTTCTGGTTCTCGACGGAGACGCCGAGCCAGAGGTTCTTGAGGTGGGGAACGAACGAGGTCGGCGTCCCCCGCCGATTCGGTTGCACTTCCTTGTTCAGGTAGAGCCGGTGCGGGCGTGCGCCGTCGGCGGAGCCAGGGTCGAAGTCGAGCCGCGAGCAGAAGTCGCGCATCCGCTCGGCTCGTTTGGTGAGCACCTGAAACGTGTGTCCGCGTTCCTTGGCCGCGCAGATACGGATCAGCTCGAAGACCCTCAGAACATCGGCGTCGGAGAGCCCCTCGTGGAAGAGGTCGCTCATCGAGTTGACGAACACCCGCCGCGGCCGTCGCCACGAGAGCGGCTCTTCGAGCTTCTCTTCGACGAGCCGAATGCGCCCGGTCCATCGCGCCCCGTCTGGTGTCATCTCGGCCAAGCCCTCGTAGGCCATGCCCGGACCGGAGAAGCGCGCCGCGATCCGCTCAGCGTAGCAACCACCGCCACCGCCCGGCGTGCCGCCACCGCAGCCCGGGGAGATGCGCGAGCAACCGCGCGTCGGGTTCCAGGTTGCATCGGTCCACTCGATCGAGGTCTCACCCACGGCGGCGGTCCTCCTTGAGCAACTCGCGCAGCACGTGCCGTGCGTCGTCGGCGTGCGAGCTGCGACCGCCGCAGATGAAGCCGACCGGGCTGCGCCGGTCAGCGCCGTAGAGGGGGCGTCCGTTCATGTGCCCTCCAGCAATGGCTTCGCGCGGGCGAGGGCGATGGATGTCCCGCATGAACAAGGACCCGACCCGTTCCCTTGGCGCCACATGTCATGCCCCCCCCTTCCTGGTCTCGACGAACGCGAGGCGGTTCGCGTGTATCACCTTCTGGGTTTGAGAGCGAGCTCGAGCGCATCATCAACTAGGTCGCTGAGCGTCATGTGCTTCGCATCGGCGAGGGCCGAGAGGCGCTTCAGTACCTCGTCCCCAGCACGCAGCGAGTAAGGCTCCGTCTCGTCGCGTGCCGTGACTCGGTTCGGATTGGCCAAGTACCACTTGAGCGCCTGGTTCAAGGCTTCGGCGAGTGTCAGGCCATGCTCTTCGGCGACCCCTCGCCACGCCTTCAGGCGCCGCCCGCTCAGATAGATCGTCGACTGGCGCGGGCTTCGATCGAGCGGATCAGGGCCCTCGATGATCAGCGCGTCGTGGTTCCCTCGCAACGAGCGACCTCCCTGTACACGACGCCGACGCATCTGCACCATCCGAGGCGTGTACCACGACCCGGGTTCTAGACGCAAGTCTTCATATTGACAGTACACTAAATCAGTTTTATACCTCCGCCCATGGATGCCCATACTCCGTCGAAGCCGACGACGTTCGTGGCGAAGGTCCTCGTACAGCGCTGCGACGAGGGGCATGTCCGCACCGACGAGTGCTCGGTGCCGTGTAGTGTCGACTTGTACGAAGTGGTCGTTGAGGGCGACGTGGTGCTCGGCGACGAGTACGCTGTTCCGCCCCTCTCGCTCGTGTCGCGCGCTGTCGACCTCATCTGCGCCAACGGCGAGCGCGTGCCGCTCACGGCCATGGACCGCGACACGGTGCTGCCGCTCACCGTCGACGAAGAGGAGCGCGCGACCGAGTTGATCATCGACGCGCGCCGCCAGCGCGACCTGCTCGCCGAGTTGGTCGAGGGCTACGACCGCTGGTGCTCCGCGCGGTGGGGTGGCTGGACGAACCTCGTCGAGTTCGCCGCGTGGCGGGCGTCGGCGGCGCTGGCGCGCGAGATCGGCCAGACATGGCTGGCGATCGGGCACACGAAATCGCTCTCTGACTTCTGGGCGCTCATCGAGATGGCCCGCACCCAGGTTCGAGCCGCCTCGACGGAGGTGGCCCTTGGCTGAGCCGGCGATCGAGAACCTGCGGCACGAATACGAGCAGAAGGCCCACGCGGCGATCGAGGCGCTCTCGAATAAGGCGCAGGGCGAGCCGATTACCGACGACGACCTCGACGCGGCCAAGCGTGCCGTGGTCGTCGCGTGGGAGAGATATGTCGCTGCGCTTCGAGGGACTCCATGAACCACGATCGAGTCCTTGCACGCGCGGCGAGACTGGAGCGCACGCTCGTCGAACGATTCCTGGCGCGGGTGAGCCCCGAGCCGGCCAATCTCGTCCGGAGGATCAGAGACGACTACGAGCATGGAGGGGTAACGCAGGGTGACTTGGCGAATCGTTATGGCGTTTCGCGCGCCACGATCGGCAGGGCCCTCACTTTCGAGTCGTGGGCCCATCTCGACACCCGTGCGCTGCGCGAGGGAGCTCTCTGATGGCGCTCACCGCCGAGCAGAAGACGTTGCGCAGAACGGGTCTCGGCGCTTCGGAGATAGCGACGCTGGCCGGGCTCTCGCGTTGGTCATCGCCAGCGGAGATTTGGGCGAGTAAGGTGCACGGCACCCAGAAAGACGCCACGCTCCAGATGGACCTCGGCAGTTTGCTCGAGGAGCCGCTGGCCCGGCTCTACGCCAAGCGCCGTTCGCGCTATGTCCTGCCCGTCACCACACTGAAGCACCCGACGAAGCCGCTTGCGCTGGCGACGCCGGACCGGGCGGTTTTCGCCGCGCCGCCGCAGATCGGCGAGGTGCTCCGGCGCGACCAGCTTGCCGAGGCCGAGCGACTCCTGCAACTCAAGTCGACCACATGGCGCATGGCCCACGAGTGGGGCGCGCCCGGCACCGACGAGGTGCCCGAGGACTACCACGCGCAAGTAACGTGGGAGATGGGCGTGTCCGGCGTGGACCTCGCCGACTTCGGCGTGCTCTTCGACAAGGACAGGCTTGAGTTCTACACCGTCCCCTTCAGCGCCACGTTGTTCGAGGCGCTCTACGAGATCGGCGACCGCTTCTGGACCGACTACGTGCTGACCGGGCTGATGCCGCCGGCCGACGCGAGCGACCGCTACGGCGAGATGCTCTCGAACGTCTACCCGCGCGAGACGAGCGGTCTCTACGTCCCGGCCTCGGCCGAGCTGGAGCGCGAGGTCGCGCTGTGGGGGCTCTACAAGGCGGCCGAGAAGGTACTGAAGGCGGCCATCAAGCGCCGACGCAACGCCATCTGCGCCGCCATCGCCAACGCGACCGGGCTCAAGAGCAGGTTCGGCCAACTCACCTGGAAGTGGACGCGCGGCAGGAAGAAAGTCGACTGGCAGGCGGTGGCCAGCGACGCCGTGCTCACAGCGAGCCTGTTGCTCCAGCGCCTCGGGCCTGAGTTGCCCGCGGCCGAGCGCGCCGAGCTGGAGTCGAAGCTGCGCGGGCTCATCGCCGCGCACACCGAGACGAAGCCTGGCGGTCGGCGCCTGACCGTGAAGTGGGCGCCGCAGCATGAGCCGCTCCTCCCGCCCGTGCTCGAGCTTCCCGCGCTCGAAGAGGGTGCCGACGAGAACGAAGCCCAAGCCGACGACGAAGCCACGCAGCAACCCTGAGAGGAACCGAGCATGGACACGAAGACGCAGGAGAAGACCGAAGCGCCCAAGCTGGAGACGCCCGTGAACGGTGGCGCGCTCGCCCAGCCCGAGGCGGTGCGCGGCGACCTGGTGCCCGGCGGCACCGAAGTCATCGTGTGGACCCGCGAGCGGATCGACCTCATCAAGAAGGAAATCTGCCCCGCAGGCATCACCGACAGCGAGTTCGCGCTGTTCATCGAGCGGTGCAGGCGCGCGCAGATGGACCCGCTCATGGATGAGGCCTACTGCGTGCCGCGCAGGGTGAAGGTCATCGTTGGCCAGGATGACCGCGGCTACGACATCGAGAAGTGGATCACCAAGCACGTCTTCCAGGGCGCCGAGAAGGGCATGGCGGCGCGCGCCGACCGCTTCTCGGACTTCGAGGGCATCGAATCGGCAGCGGTCTACTCGAACGACCAGATCGAGATCGACCCATCGGCCGGCACCGTTTCCCACAAATTCAAGCCGAACGCGAAGGACCGCGGCAACCTGATCGGCGCGTGGGCCAAGGCCTACCGCAAGGGCCGACACCTCCCGGTCGTGTGGGTCGCCTTCGAGGAGTACGTGCAGCGGACGAAAGACGGCAAGACCACGCAGATGTGGAACGACGGCGGCGGCAAGCCCGAGACGATGATCGAGAAGTGCGCTCGCGCGGCGGCATACCGGCGCGCGTACCCGAACACGCTCGGCGGCGTCTACATCAAGGAGGAGATGCGGGACGAGCGCGAGGTCAACGCGCCCCCGCGCACGGCCGAGCAGGAGAAGAAAGGCGGCCGCACCCGCACCGAGTCGATGACCGAGAAGGTGCAGCAGCGCGCGGCGGCGAGCCGGCCGGCCGGGCAGCAGACTGTCGATGCTCCGAAGACCGACGCCCCGAAGGATGACGGGCCCACGGCGAAGTTCGGGGGTGAGCTGAAGCACAAGCCGCTCCGCAGCCTCAGCTACGAGCAGCTCCTGCAGCTCGTTTCGACGGGGGACAAGTACGTGCAAGACAACCCGAGCGCCACGTACACGCCGCAGGTCACGGCGAACCTCGTGGAGATCGAGCGGGAGATCGCCGCGCGCGAAGCGAAGAACGCTGAGCCGTCCGAGCCCCCCGAGCTGAGCGTAGTGCGCGAGGTCGGCGCGGATGACGGTGCGCCATGAAGATCATCGCGCTGCACGCGGAGAACGTGAAGAAGCTGAAGGCGGTCGAGATTCGACCGGACCCGAACGATCCGCTCGTCTTGATCAAAGGCGACAACGGCGCTGGGAAGAGCAGTTGTCTCGACGCGATCGCGTACGCGCTCGGCGGGAAGGAGCTGCACCCGCCGAAGGTGATCCGCGAAGGTGCCGAGTCAGCCCAGGTCGTGCTCGAGCTGGATGACCTTGTGGTCGAGCGGCGCTGGACTTCGAACGACAAGAGCTACCTCAAGGTCAGCTCGCGCGACGGGGCAAATTACCCAAGTCCCCAGGCGATGCTCAACGGGCTGGTGGGCCGCCTCAGCTTCGACCCGCTCGCCTTCCTCGCGCTTGAGCCGAAGAAGCAGGCCGAGGCGCTTCGGCAACTCGCCGGGGTCGACTTCACCGAGCTTGATGCCGCGCGCGCCAAGGCCTTCGCCGAGCGCACCGACGTGAACCGCGACCTCGAGCGCGCCAGGGCGAAGCTCACCCAGTACAAGGACACCGACCCGAACGCGCAGCCGGTCGACGTGGCGGCTCTCATCGCCCGCAGCGACGATGTGCTGAAGCAGCAGCGCGAACAGGAGGAGCAGGCCCGGGGCGTGGCCGACCTCAAGAGGCAGATCGCCGACAACGACGCTGCGGTCGAGCGCACGAAGGCTGGGATTGCCGAGTTGGAAGAGCGGCTTTCCAAAGGCCGCGAGCTGCTCGCCCAGCAAGAGGGCCTCCGCACGAAGCTCCGCGAGAAGCTCGGCTCGGCGGAGATCGCCGTCGACATGGCGCCCGACCTGGGCGCCGACCTGGCCGAGGTCCGCGCCAAGCTCTCCACCGCCGAGAAGCAGAACGAGGTGGCGCGCGCGGCGAAGGCACGCGGCGAGCTCGAGGCGGAGGCGCGGCGGCTCGCTCAGGTCGCCGACGCGCTCACCGGGCAAATCGAGGCCGTCGACCAGCGGAAGGCCAAGGAGCTGGCCGCAGCGAAGTTGCCCGTGCCAGGGCTGTCGTTCACCGGCGAGTACGTGCTCATCAACGGCGCCCCGCTCGAGCAGGGCTCGGCCGCGGAGAAGCTCAAGCTGTCGGTAGCGATGGGCCTCGCGCTCAACCCGAAGCTGCGGGTGATGCTCATCCGCGACGGCTCGCTCCTCGATGACCGCTCTCTCCGCGTCGTCGCCGACATGGCGAAGGCGGCGGGGGCTCAGGTTTGGGTCGAGCGCGTGGACAAGGGCGGCGTGGGCATCGTCATCGAGGACGGCGAAGTCGCGTCCGAGACCAAGGCCACCCCGCCGCAGCTCGCGCTCGTCGACGGCAAGCCGAGGAAGTCGAAGGGCTCGAACGAAAGCGCTCCTCGCTGAGCGCTCTTTCTGGAGGTAGCACGTGGCGAAGAAGCAGCAGCCGAAGAAGATCATCAGGCGCAAGACCGCCGAGAAGAAGGCGAGGGCGAGTCGTGCCCGGGCTCTGCGCGCGCACCCCCCGTCAAAGCCCGCAGGTGTCACGCGGCTCGCGGGTTACCCGGTGCACCCTGCCGCCCAACTCTTCCCGCTCCTGACCGAGGTCGAGCTGCGCGAGCTCGCCGCCGACATCAGCCAGCGCGGGCAGCTCTACCCGGTGGTGCTGCACGAGGGGAAGGTGCTCGATGGCCGCAACCGGCTGCTCGCGTGCGAGATCGCCGGCCGGCAGCCGATCACCACCGAATGGGACGGCAAGGGCGGCGCCAGCCTCACCGCCTACGTGCTCTCGGTCAACGCGCGCCGGCGGCACCTGAACAAGAGCCAACTGGCGGTGATCGCCGCCAAGGCGACCCCGCTGTTCGCGGCCGAGGCCAAGGAGCGGCAGCGCGTCGGCGCCGCGAAGGGCGGGCAGAAGAAGCGCTCGCCCAGGCTTGAGGCGCGCTTCCCCATGTTGGCCGAGGAAGAGGCGGCGAAGGTTACCGCCAATCGGCGGGAAGCTTCGCGGGAGGCGCCCGTACCGAAGCGCGCCCCCACCGCAGCGGCCGCGGCTGGTGCCTCAGTGGGCGCAGCCGAACGCACGGTGCAGCGCGCGCAAGCGCTCATCGAGAAGGCGCCCGAGGTCGCGGAGAAGGTCGCTGCCGGCGAGATCAGCCTCAACGCCGCCGAGCGCCAGGCGCAGGGCGAGGACATCGACGAACGCTTCACGCCGCGGTCGCTCGTGACCGCGCTCCACCGCGCCTACGACTTCTCGGTCGACGCCACTGCGCACCCGCTCTCGCCGGCGACGCAGGTCATCGGCAAGGGGTGGACGAAGGCCGACGACTTTCTGAAGCAGAAGACGAAGGGCGCGCGCATCTTCATGAACCCGATGTTCAGCGCGCTCGACGAGTGCGTCACGTGGATCGACCATGCCGTGCGCTCCGGCGGCGCCGAGCTTGCGCTGATGGTGCTTCCGGTTCGGACCGACCAGCCCTGGTGGCACAAGTTCATCGAGCCGAACCGGGACAGAGGCGGCTGGCAGTTTGGCGGCCCGCATCGTGACGGTGTGCTGGTGTCCACGCGGTTCCTAGAGGGGCGCACCAGGTTCGGCTACCCGGGCGATCCCGAGGGCGAGAAAGCCGGCTCCCCGAACTTTTGGTGTGCGCTCGTACTATGGGCTCGCAATCCGCTGACCGAGCAACTGCGCGGCATCGACTTCGCGATCGACGGGCCTCCATGACAGCAATCAAGCCGACGCGCTGGGCTGGCGGTCTCATTCGGTACGACCAGAAAGGGCGCCCCGTCTACGTCATCGAGCGGATGATTGAGGGGACGCGCTACCTGCGCAGCACGCGCGCCCACTCCGAGCGCGCCGCGCACGCCCACCTCGCGCGATTCGAGGCCGACCCGTCCAATTACCGGCCCGGGGGGCTCACCGTGGAGGGAGAGGAGTCGCTGTACCTCACTGCGGACTTGGTGCAGGAGTTCCTCGCGTGGAGCGCGAGCAAGGGCAACACCCCGAAATGGGTACGCGAGCAGAAGAAGCGGCTGATGGATTGGCTCCTGGACCTGCATGGCGTCGACCTTCGCCGAGCGACGCTGCGCGACCACGTTCTCCCTGCTCTGGAACACCGGGGAGTGGGACGGCAGCATCGCATCATCGTCGTCAAGGCGTTCTTTGGTTGGTTGCGCAAGGAGCGCCACATCATCGTGTCGGCTCAGGACTGCACGCTCGACCTTCCGGTACCGCAGGCGCGTCCCGAGCAACGCCGCCACGAGAAGGCCGTTCCGTGGGAGCACGTACAGGGCGCGGCAGAGCACCTCGTCGGCGCGCGCCGGGGAGCACAACGAGCGCGGGGTGAAGAGCAGTCTCGGCAGCCCATGCTCCGGGACGTTGGAACGCTTCACGCCCGAGGAGCGCACGAAGTGCCTCGACGCCTTCGCGCCCTTCGCGGCGGTTCAACTTCGAAAGCCCAAGCGCAAGCCCCGCACGCTGCCGATCACCGACATCGCGGAGTGGGAAACCGAAGAGTCGGCCGAGAAGCGCATGGCCGAGGAGATGGGGGGCGGATGAGTCCAGCAGACTTCGCGGCGAAGTGGTCGGTGCAACTCGGAGACTTGGTAGCCAACGAATTGCTCGCGGACCTCGGCGAGTGCTGCCGCGGCGCCGTCGAGGTGGCCGAACGAAAGCGGCTGCGCTTCGGCCTTCCGCACACGCACACTGGACACGTCCCGTTGGTGCGGCTCGAATTGGTCGCCAAGGAGCGTGTGCCGTGGGCGGGGCCCATCGGCCTACCCGAGTACGCCGCGCGGCTTGTCTCGATTCGTTACGGAGCATCGGCGCAGGAGGTTGCCGTCGCGCTGCTTCTGGATGCCGGCAATCGCCTGCTGTGTGCGCAAG